>Ga0209810_1000220_pt1 | contig 162694 bp, 157 predicted proteins | sample Coa_R1_7_FD_187159 | JGI IMG/M metagenome (GOLD analysis project Ga0209810, IMG submission 187159) | Surface soil microbial communities from Centralia Pennsylvania, which are recovering from an underground coalmine fire - Coalmine... | ecosystem: Environmental > Terrestrial > Soil >... | reverse complement strand
CAACGATCGAGAGCTTGTGCACGTCAAGCGAGACCCAAAGACGCACATCAGCAGGCTGGTTGGAGCTAACGTCAGGCATGGCTGGTCCTCCGGTTGTATGCGGCTCTGGCCGAGGTGGCCCTAACACCGCCGGACGCTAACCCGCGAGCCTGCGACACGCGAGGGCCAGCCCCCTCGCGTCCATACTGACTAGTAAGCCGACAAGCTGAGGGCGGGGTCCATGTTTGGACTCCGCCCTCTCGCTTACGATGCTTCCCCAAGTCCACGTCCCCAGCCACTGGCCCTCGACCCGTAGCGCGACGGCTGGCGCCGTGAACGGCCGCTAGGTCGACACCGTCCGCGCGCTGCGTCCTTGCCCAAGCCCCCAGCTGATGATCCGCTCCGGGTGGATCCGGATCAACGGTGTCGGCAGCGCGATTGCCTGCGCCCGTCCGCGCACCTCGACGGCGCGCGGGTGCCACGGCTGCACGCTCTCCAGGTCGTCGATCACGATCGCGGCCCGGCCGGTGCGTGCCACGTCCCGGAACTTCTTCGATCGTTCGAGCTCGTGACCGCCGATGTCGATCGTGTCGGTCGCGGCGTTGTAGATCCACCCGACCGGAACCACGTGCGGCGTCCCGTCGGACCCGACGGTGGCGATCCGGCCCAGCTGCCTGCCGCCCGTCAGGTACCGCAGCTCGGCGTCGGTGAACACGCTCATCGCGTCAACTCCAGTGCGCGGCTGCCGCTTGGACGGGCATGCGACGTTATTCTGCCGTGACCTTGAAGCGCATTGGCGTGGCGATCGTGCTGGGTCTGGCCGTAGCCGTCTTTGCTGCGGGCACCAGAGCCGCTGATGGTCCGAGCGGATCGCTGTCGCGCACGTCGGGAGGCATGCAGCTGACCCTCCACTGGGGTCGCGGAATCGACGCTGTGTTCGTCTACCTAGTGCGCCACAACCATCAGCAGATCTACAACCTGCCGCCGGACTGCACGCCTTCGCACTACAGCGCGCAAAAGGACCAGATCCAGTGCGTGATCAAGAAGTCCCGGCAGGTCACGCTGAGGTTTTCGGTGAAGCCGCGCTACCCCGGTCACGAGACGAATCACGTGCAGCTCGACAGCGGCGGGAGCACGACGCGAATCACGGTCATCGGGCCGTAGCGCGGCTCGAGCGACCGGCCGGATGATCCGCGGCCCGTCGCCCGCGGAACGACCGGGGCGGGATCACGACCGAGATAGGGAGGGTCGCCGAACCAGCCGCCCGGCGGCGCTCACGCAGCATCGAGGGCAGCAGCGGAAGCGCGGCGAGCAGGCCTGACAGGTGGGAACGCAGCCGGCGCTCGCGCACAGCGTGCCAGCCCCAGCCGAGCTGGCGGTAGAGCACGAGCGGGAGCCACCTGAGCGGGAACGCCTTGGCGACGAGCAGCAGCGTGTTGCGGGCTACCAGACGGTGATGGCCGCCGCGGAGCCGGTGGGAGGAGCCCTCGCCCGCATGCCACGCGACCGCGGGCACATAGAGGCACCGCCAGCCGGCGAGACGCAGGCGGAGCGCCAGCTCGACGTCCTCGAGATACGCGAAGTAGCGCTCGTCGAAGCCGCCGGTCTGCAGCACGGCCTCGCGCCGGTAGACCGCGGCGGCGGCGCACGCCCCGAACACCTCGCCCGGCTGATCCCACCGACCGTCGTCGGCGCAAAACCGGCCGCGCTGCTCGCAGACGCCGTCGCGGCGCAGGATGTCTCCGGCGTCGTAGACGATGCTCGGGTCGCCCAGCTCGAGGATCTTGCACGCGACGCACGCCACGCGCGGCTCTCTCCAGAACGCGCCGACGATTGTCTCGAGCCACGTCGGCGACAGCCGGACGTCGTTGTTGAGCAGCGCGACCAGCTCGCCGCTCGCCGCGTCAAGCCCGAGGTTGGCGGCGCGCGCAAAGCCGCTGTTGTACGCAAGCTCGACCACGCGCACGCGCGGGTGGTCGCAGCGCAGGTATTCCAACGAGCCGTCGGTGGAGCCGTTGTCCACCACGACCACCTCGTCCGGTGCGAGGGTCTGCTCGGCCACAGAGGCGAGGCAGCCCTCGAGCCAGCGGCGCCCGTTCCAGTTCGGGATGACGACCGAGACCGCCGGCCGCTCCTTGTGGCTCTCGAGCGCCAACCTACCCCGAAGCGCCCGCGCCGGCGCCCACCCTCGCACGTTCCCAGCCGGCGGCTTCCGCGACCCGAGCCAGCAGCGGCGCGCTGAAGCTCTGCTCCCAGCTCGTGCTCCAGTCCACCGCAGCGCCGCGTGCGCGCCGCTCGTAGTCGGACGCCGCGTCGACCGCCTCCAGCACCCCGGCTTCGATCGCCTCGACGGTCGGCTCGACCGCGATCAGGTTCGAGGAGATCGCGGTGAGCGCGGCGGCGGTCTTGTTCTCGAACGTGTTGGTGACGGTCAGCATCCCCGCCGCCGCCATCTCCAGCGGGACCAGGCTCGGATGCGGCGTGTACATCAGCGCGAGGCCAACGTCGTGTTCGCGCAGAAGCTCGCGATAGTGGCGCTCATCGCTGCGGGGCAGCAGCGCGAGCGAGTGTCCCCGCCCGAGCTCGAGCGATCCGCTCGTCCGGCCGCCGGCGCCGCGCAGCTCCCATCCGCTGAGCGAGCCGGTGGCCACGGCGCGCGACAGCGCGAGCACGCCGAGCTCGAACATGTTTCGTGCGGCATGCGGCTCGGGGCGCGCGTAGAACAGCAGCCGCCGGGAGCTGCGCGCGGCGAGCGCCGCGGCGCCCGGCGGGTCCACCGCGACGATCGCGTTCTGAAACGACACCGACCGCCCCGCCCCGACCGCCTCGCCCTCCTTGTAGACCCCGATCCGATGCCGGCAGAAGTACTGGCGCAACAGCTCGGTCGAGAACAGCGCGAAGTGCTCGAGCTCGTAGGTCGCCGCAGCGAGCGCCGCATGGCTTCCCATCGGAAACGTGAACGGCTCGTATTCCTGGATCAGGTAGACGAACCGCTCCCCGCCGCGCGATAGCGCGCGCAGGGCATCGGCCGCGATGTGCGCGGTCCACCAGCTCGTGGCGATGAACCCATCGGAAGGACTCACCTCCACGGGGACCGGACCTCGCCCGAACTCGAGCTCCACGCGCTCGAACAGGCCCTCGAGCCCCGCGTAGGACTCGACGGTCCGCTTCCACGAGGGAGCGAGCGCGCCGACTGGGTCGGTGGTCAGGACGCGAACCCGTACGCCCTGCCTGGCAAGCGCGTGGGCGAGATTGAACTTGGCGCTGTAGCCGGCGTAGAAGTGGTCGAGGTCGATCGTCGGGATCAGCAGGTTGAGTCGCCGCGGGCTGTCGTCGGCGACCGCGAGCTCCAGCGGCGCGATCTTCGCGGCAAGCTCGCCGGCCACGTGTGGCAGCCCCGCTCTCGCCGGCTCGCTCCGGATGGCCGCGGGTGGCACCGCGTCGAGACGAAGCCGGCGCTGCGGGCGGTCGCGGACCGTGAGCGCCAGGAGCCGCCGCCACCCCAGCGCGTGGAACAGCATCCACTCGGCGCCGAGCGTCTGCGGGCGCGCGCGCAGCAGCTCGCGGGCGCCTCGGAACCACATCCACGCGAGCGCGGAGAGATGCTCGTCGGCGGCGAGGAAGCGCCGCAGCGCACGGCGCTTAGGAGCGCTCATCCGCTCGCCGCAGCGCAACTCGAGGATGGTCGCGACCTGCAACAGCCGGCACACGTCGCTGAAGTAGTGAAGCCGCCACATCCTGACCCGCTCGCGCGGGGGGCGCTGGTGGGCGAGCCGGTCGTGCAGCGGCGTCATCCGCGTGGCTGCCGCGTGCCCGAGCGAGGCGTCCCCGTGCTGCACGTAGTCGTACAGCGCCCGCTCGACAAACGCGATCTCACCGAGCGCCAGCGCCACCAGCGCCAGCCAGTGGTCGTGGTAATGCGAGAACTGCGCGGGTGGGAACGGCAGCGCGGCGTCGAGCACTGCCCTTCGCATCAGCGCCGCCGCCCCCGTGACCGAGTTTGCGACCAGCAGCGAGACGAGGTCGGTGTGGTTGTTAGCGCGCTTGTCCCAGTAGGAGCCGGCCAGCAGCGTCCCGTCGCGCGCGACGATCCGGGCGTCGCTGTAGACGAGCTGGGCGCCGCCGAGCCGCGCCATGAGCGTCGCCAGCTTGTCGGGATGCCAGCGATCGTCCTGGTCTGAGAGCGCGATCAGCTCAACCTCTTCAGGGACCATCCGCAGGGCCCGCTCGAAGTTGCGGTAGAACCCGCCGCGCCGCGCCGAGCGCGAGACCACGAACCTCGGATCGTCGCCGACCACGTCCTCGATCACCGCGAAGCCGTGGTCGCTCGAGCGGTCGTCGCTGATGTAGCAGGTCCAGTCGCGCAGCGACTGCTCCCGGATCGACTCGACCTGTCGCGCGAACAGCTCCCGGGGCGGCTCGAACGTCGCCATGCAAATCGCGACCGAGCCACGGTGGGTGGCGCCGGCGATGACGCTGGCGGCCGCGGCCTCGGGGCAGCGAAGCGTCGCGAGCGAGACCGTCGCCACGCCTGCGCCGTCGAGCTGCGCCCGCAAGGCCAGCTCGCATCGGACTGGACCCGGGCGGATGCTCGCGATTCCCCAGAACCCGCTGCGGTAGGAGCGCAGCAGCGGATCGGCCTCGGAATCCGGGTCGCGCGCCAGGCGGGCGCTCGCATATGGGTCAAGGCGTGGATGCAGCGTCCGGAAGAAGTCCAGGCGCGGCATCGCGAAGGCGCGGACGCGCTGCACCTCGCCGGCCACGAGCAGCTCGAGCGAGCGGATCGGCGCCTGCGGGCAGAAGCATGTGCCGGCCACGAACACCGCGGTGCCGGCGCCGACTTCCAGCTCGTCGGGCAGCGGGAAGTCGAGGCTTGCGTGCAAGTCAGGCACGCTCAGTGGCAGCTCTGCGCGGTGCTGCCCTTCGAGCGGCAGCCTTCGATCGCAAGCGCCGCGGTTCGAAACGAACTCAGCGCGGGTTTGCTCGTCACTTTCCCGCCGACAAGGCGCCTCAGACCCGCGAAGTCGAATTCGTAGGCGCCGTGATCCTCGTCTCCGATCCAGGTGTAGTAGTAGAAGGCGGTCAGGTGGAGGCTGTGGGCGTTCTTCGCAAGCAGGTGGATGACCGTGGCGACGTCATGCGCCTGGCCGGACTCGGTGGTGTCCCAGGGCTGGTTGCCGCCATTTGGCCTGGCCGAAGGAAACGACCACTCGGTCGCCATCAGGGGTTTCTTCGCATCGCCATGCTGGTCCATCACCGAACGGTTGTACTGAAGGATCGTGACCACCCCCGATGGGTACTTGGTGTATCCGTGGACGGCGACCGCATCGAACAGCGATCGCGCCCCGTGGATCGCGTAGATGCTCGCCAGATCGTGCCACGAGTAGTTGGTCAGCCCCGCCAACACCACCTTCGCGCCCGGATCGGCCTGCTTGATCGCGGCGTGAGCGCTGCGCAGCAACTTCACGTACGGCGCGACCCAGGGCCGATCCGGCCAAAAGTAGGAAATGTCCGGCTCATTCCAGATCTGCCATGCCCGGATCGGAAGGGGCCTCAGGTTGGGGCGCGAGCTCCAGAATGACCCGTGCGGCCCGTAGCGCTTGATCAGCGCGGTCAGGAACGCGGCATACGGGCGGGGCGAACTGGGATCAGACAGGGTGTTTCCCGGGTGCTTTGCCGCCCAGCCCGGTGTGTAGAGCACGACCGGAAGCAGCGTCATCCGCAGCGTTGCCGAAAGCGTGACGATCGGGTCGATCGCCGAGAAGCGCGTCGGCACGCCGCCGACCAGCTGGAACTGCGAGCGCTCGTCCGCCGGGACCTGCGACTCGCTCTTGTAGGGCTGAGCCGCCGACCAGTCAAACGCCGTGCGGAAGCTCTCGACGCCGGCCGCGACCATCAGGTGGAACTCGTGAGCGAGGTCGACCGGGGGCCCGAACAGCGGATCGTTGCCGTTCACGCCAACGAACGTCGAGGGGAGGCGCGCGGCCGCGGGGGGGCTGGCGACCGCTGGCTGCTCCACCCCGGCGCCCGCTAGCGCGAGCACGGCTACGATCAACGCGCGAACCGGCGAGAGGCGGGGCATCAGGAGATCCCCACTATAGGCCGGTGTCACTACGATTGACACGGTGCTCGTGCTTCGCTTGCTCGGCGCGGCGTTCGCGGTGGTCATGTGCGCGTGGTTCGCGCTGGGGGCCCACCAGGCGCGCGAGGTGGATCACGCGAGCGCGATCATCGCCCGCTCGTCGACGCTCTCGCACGGCGCTGCCGATGAGGCGCTCTCGGCGCTTGCGAGCGCCCGCAAGCTCAACCCGGATCGGACCGTGGACATCCTCAGAGGGGCGGCGGTGCTCGAGCGCGGCGATCGGCGCCAGGCCCGCCGGATCCTCGAGACCGTCACCCGTTCCGAGCCGCGGAACCTGGAGGCTTGGGTGTGGCTGGCCAGAGCATCGGGCGGCGACCCGACCACCTACTACGAGGCGCTCATCGCCCTGCACACGCTGGCGCCACCCCTGCGCCAGCGGTAGCCGGCGGTAGCCTCTCCCCATGTCAAGCGGGGTGCGCTCCGAGACCGCGATCGGGCCCCACCGGCTGCGCCCGCACGCCGAGCGAGTGCTCGGCCGGCTGGAGTCCAGGCGGCTGGCGTGGCCCGCGATCTGGCTCGCGCTGCTGGCAACCGGCCTGCTGCTGCTCTACCTGACCCGACGGACGTACTTCCTCAGCGACGAGTGGCTGTGGATCACGCAGCGCCGGGGGACGACCGTGGGCACGTTCCTGGATCCCTACAACGGGCACCTGTCACTGGTCCCGATCGCGATCTACAAGGTGCTGTTTGCGACGGCTGGCCTGCGCAGCTACGTCTCCTACCGGCTCGTGATCATCGCCGCACATCTGGGGGGCGGGCTGCTCGTCTACGTCTACGCAAAGCGCCGCGTCGGCGAGGCGGCCGGCCTGCTGGCTGCCTCACTGATCCTCGTATTCGGGCCGGGGTGGGAGGACATCCTGTGGCCGTTTCAGATCGCGTGGAGCGTCGCGATCATGGCCGGCATCGGGGCGCTGCTGATGCTCGACCGCGGCGACCGCCGCGGCGACCTCGCGGCATGCCTGCTGATCGCCCTAGCGCTCGCCAGCACCAGCGTCGGTCTGGCGATCGCGCTGGGCATCGCGGTCGAGACCGGATGCAAGCGGCGCCGGCTTGCTGACGCGTGGATTGTCGGGGTGCCGCTGCTGCTGTACGCGGTGTGGTGGGTCGCCGACCAGCAGACGACGTTCTACACAAACGGCTGGGCAGCGGTCCGCTACGTCGCCGACTCGGCATCGGTCTCGCTCGGCTCGTTACTCGGGCTATCGGGAATCACGGCCGGCAACCTCAACGGCGACCCGCTGACGTTCGGCGCGCCGCTCACGGTGGCGGCCGCGGTGGGAGGATTCTGGCTGTGGCGCCGCCGCGGCCCCTGGGCGCCGCGCGCGATCTCGATCGCGGTGATTCTCGCGATCTTCTGGATACTGACCGGGGTCACGCGCTCGGCGCTGTCAGGTCCCGAATCGCCGCGCTACCTATATGTCGACGCGATCTTTGTGGTGCTGCTGGGGGTGGAGCTAGCCCGTGGGTGGACGGTGCGCTGGCAGGTGCTCGGCGTGCTCGCGGTGATCGCGGCGGTCATCGACTTCTCCAACATCGGCGCGCTTCGAACCGGTGCCGGCTCGCTTCGCTACGAAGCGCAGGTCTCCCAAGCCGACGTGGCGGCTCTGAACCTGAACCGTGCCTATGCCACTGGGAGCTCCGTCGCCAGCTCGCTCCCCGGCTATCCACTGGTCGCCATCCGGGCGTCCGATGTATATGCCGCCGAACGGGCGCTCGGCCCGGCCGGGGACACGATCGCCGAGCTGACAGCCGCGCCCGACTACGCGCGCCAGGTGGCAGATGCCGAGACGGTCCATATCCGCGGCCTGGTGGTGCGTCCGAGCGCGGCACGGTCAGCGGCAGGGGGCGGGGTGGCTCCCACGATCGAAGTCGCCTGGCCGGGGACCGCGTCAACGGAAGGTGGGTGCACGAGCTACGCGGCTGCTGCCGCCGGCGCCGGCGCGGTCAACCGTCTGCAGCTGCTGTTCCCCCCCGCGGGGGTGAAGGTGACCGCGACCGGCGGGCCCGCGTCGGTCGGCGTACGGCGCTTCGCGCAGGAGTTTCAGCCGGTGGGAACGGTCCCGGCGGGCACGGCCGCGACCCTTCAGATCGGCCTCGACCCCGCCCCGGTGCCATGGCATCTACAGGTGGTGACCAGCGGCGCGGTCAGGGTCTGCACAATCGCGGCCGCGGGGCGCTGAGGCGATGGATTACGCCACCGAAGTGAAGGGTCAGGAGCACTCGACCGGGGGCGGCGAGCCGCTCACCGACGCCCGGATCGCGATCGAGGTGCGCGGCGTCGACAAGGCGTTCCAGATCCCGCGCCACCGCGTCGACTCTCTGCGCGAGCGGGTGACCCATCCGCTGATGCGCCAGGAGTTCAGAACGCTTCAGGCGCTGCGAGGCATCTCGTTCGATGTGCGCAGGGGAGAGTTCTTCGGGATCCTGGGCCGCAACGGGTCGGGCAAGAGCACGCTGCTGAAGATCATGGCGAGCATCTACAAGTCCGACGCGGGCCGGGTCCGGGTCGCGGGGCGGCTGGCGCCGTTCATCGAGCTCGGCGTCGGCTTCAACCCCCAGCTGAGCTCGCGTGAGAACGTCGTGCTGAACGGGGTGCTGATGGGACTGAGCCGGCGGGAAGCCGCGCGAAGGGTGGATTCCGTGCTCGACTTCGCCGAGCTGCGCGAGTTCGCCGATCTCGCGCTCAAGAACTACTCCTCGGGCATGATGGTGCGCCTCGCGTTCGCGGTCATGGTCGAGGCGGACGCGGACGTCATGCTGATCGACGAGGTGCTCGCCGTCGGCGACGCGGCCTTCGCCCAGAAGTGCCTGGACGTGTTCCGGAAGCTGCGCGGCACCCGGACGATCGTGCTCGTCACCCACGACATGGCGACCGTGCAGCGCTTCTGCCACCGGGCGATGCTGATCCACGACTCGGAGATCAAGTACATCGGCGAGGCCGACGAAGCGGCGATGCGCTACTACCGGCTGAACTTTCGCGACCGCCCGCCCGATCGCGACTCCGCAGTTCCGGACGTCAACGTCCGCGTGCTCGACGCGTGGCTCGAGAACGGCGCGGGCGAACGAGTCCAGAACATCGAGCAGCATGAGACGTTTTCGCTGGGCTGTGTGATCGAGGCGCGGCACGACCTGGAGCGGCCGGTGTTCAGCTTCCAGTTCTCAGACGCCGACGGCGAGGAGATCTTCGGCCTGACCAAGTACCTGGAGCTTCCGGAGGGTGTCCCCGACCGGCTGCGCGCCGGGCAGCGCGTGCTGATCTCCGGCGAGATCGAGAACCGTCTGCTGCCCGGCAGCTACTACCTGAGCGCGTGGATCATGCGAAACCGGACCGCGGGCGACCTGGCCCTTCACAGGCTCCAGCTGCTCGAGTTCATCGTGTTCGGCACCGACTTGGGGCCGGGCCGCGTGCAGCTTCAAGACGAGGTGCGCGCGGTGATCATGGATGACGGGGAAGGGCCGTGACGACGGAGCCGCTCGAGCTCGAGGAGATCACCGGGCCCTCGGCGCTCGGAGGCGGCTGGCGCCGGTCGTGGGACCTGCTCTACCTGATGGCCTCAACCGAGTTCAAGCGCACCTATTTCGGCACAGCGCTGGGATATCTGTGGACGGTCGGGCGGCCGCTGATGCTGTTCGGGGTGCTGCTGGCTGTGTTCACCCAGGCTTTCAAGCTCAGCGCGGGGATCCCGCACTACGCGGTGCTGCTGCTACTCAACATCGTCCTGTTCAGCTTCTTTCAGGACGGCGCGTCGACGGCGCTGCCGTCGATCGTCGCGAACGTCGCGATCGTCCGCAAGACCCAGTTCCCGCGCTTGGTGATCCCGGTCGCGGCCGTGCTGACGGCGCTGTTCAACGTCGTGCTGAACCTGATCGTCGCGTTCGTCTTCATCCTCGCGTTCGGCGTACAGCCCCGCTGGACGTGGCTGCTGGTGGTGGTTGTGCTGGCGCTGCTGCTGGTGCTGACGGTCGCGGTCGCGATGATCCTGAGCGCGCTCTACCCGCGCTTTCGCGATCTGGGGATCATCTGGTCTGTCACCTCGACCGCGCTGTTCTACGGAACCCCGGTCCTGTACACGCTCGACCGGTTCCACTCGGCGCTCGCGCGGAACATCGTCTCGATGAACCCGCTGACCCCGATCCTCGAGCTTGCGCGGCGGTGGATCATCGATCCGCGCGCGCACGGCCCCTCGTACTACGCCGGCGGTCTGAAGCTGCTGATCCCGATCGCGATCTACCTGGGGATCTGTGGGCTGGCGGTGTGGGTGTTCCGCCGCGAGGCGCCCCGGATCGCGGAAGCGCTTTGAGCTCCACCGCAGAGCAGCCGATGACCAGCCGCGAGCTGTGGCAGGCGATTCGTGCGGCTCATCCCCGTTTCTTGGAGGCGGTCCTGGCAGACGCAGCGATCGCGTTGCGACGCCGCGGTGAGGGGGAGCGGGCCGGCTCGACCGTCCAGCTCGCGTGGCAGTCGCTGCGGCTTGCCTGGGTCAGCGACGCGTTTCTCGCCCAGTCGCTGTACAGGGCGAAGGCACGGATGCAGGCGTTGCGCGTGCCGATCCTGCCGCGGCTGGCGCACCGGCTCGCGATGGTGATCGCCCAGGTCTCGATCGGCGACCCGGTGATGGTCGAGCCGGGCGTCTACATCGCCCACGGGCAGGTGGTGATCGACGGAGTGGTGCGCATCGGCGCCGGCGTCAGCCTGGGGCCGTTCGTGACGATCGGGCTTCGCTCGGACAAGCTCGCCGGTCCGGTGATCGGAGACGACGTCGAGGTCGGAGCGGGCGCGACGGTCCTCGGTCCCGTTCGCGTCGGCGCGGGGGCGCGGGTTGGTGCCGGCGCGGTGGTGCTCGACGACGTTCCTGAACGCACCACGGTGGTCGGCGTGCCGGCGCGCCCTGCGTAAAGGTCAGGCCACGCGCGCGGGTCCCTCGGCAAGGATCAGGAGCAGCCCACCCAGGACCAGCGCGACCAGCGTCAGAGCCGGCATCTGCCAGTCCCAGTCAAGGGGCGCGTGCGCGGCGTAGACGATGAAGCCCGCCGCGGGACCGGCTGCCACCGCGGGCGCAGCCCGCGCCGCGCGTACGGCTGCGACCGCGATCCCACCGAAGAACGTGAGTAGGAACGCGACGCCCACCAGGCCGAGCTCGGCGAGGGTCTGGAGCGGGAGCGAGTGCGCATCCTGGGCGTATTCGGCGAACGGGCGGTAGCGCAACCAGTACACGGCCCAGCCACCGGCTCCGACGCCGCGCACGGGCTCGTCTTCGAACGCGCGCAGCGCGACCCGCCAGTACGCGTACCGGTTGCTCTCGAGCGAGGTGTAGCGGGAAGCGCCGGCCGCCAGCGGCCGCGCGGCTCGCTCCTTGGCGCCCACCACGATCGCGACCGCCAGCCCTGCGCAGACGACGGCCGTCGCGATCAGCGGCGCGTGGGCGGGCAGGCGAATTGGACGGCTGCGTTCCTCGCGCTGTAGCCGCTGGTAGGCAAGACAAGACACCGCGATCACCACCGCCAGCAGGATCAGCGTGATCGCTCCCTGACGCTCGCGCGTGCTCTGCGATCCGAGCAGCGCGGTCACTCCCGAGAACGGCGATGCGCCTGCCGACGCAAGCACCCCTGCCGCTACCGTCACCGCGATCGCACGCAGCTGCTCGGTCTGTGGCGCCAGCACGATCAGCGCGAGGAGTCCGGTCGCACACGCGAACAGGGCCCCTCGGGAGAACGACAGATATAGGCCCAGTCCGAGCGGCGCCGACGCGGCGATTGCTGCCAGCCGGAGTCGTGCGTCGCGGGAATTGTCACCCGCAAGGCGAGCGCAGAGCACGACCCCGATCGCGGCCAGCTCGCCCATCGCGTTCCAGTAGGTGAGCGGCTGCTCGAGCCGGCCCTCGGCCGTGACCGAGCGGGAGAAATGCAGCAGCCCCGGCAGCAGCCGCTCGGAGATCCCGTAGCCGATCACGACCAACGTGCCCGCCGCCAGCACTGGCTCCACCGCGCGCCGCGACGCCTCGGTCCGCAACAGGAGCAGGGCGGCGGCCAGCGCGCCGACATACAGCACCAGACGCTGCCCGGCGTGGTAGGCACTCCCCGCGATCGGAGCCCACGCGATCGACGCGAGCGTCCAGCCGGCAAGCAGCGCGAGCCCAGCAAGCCCAGCGAGGGCTGCGCGGTTGCGGGGAAGTCGCCGCGGTAGGGTCAGGAGCGCGAGCGCGACGAGCGCCCATGCGACCACGCCCGCGACATCCCGCGGGCCGTCGAAGTAACCACCGGTCCAGAACGCCAGCACCCCCGGCCCGATCAACAGCGTGGCGCGCGCACCGCCAAGCAGCCATGCCTTCATCGTCCAGCAGCGTACGCGTGGCGTTCTCTAGTGTGATCGGCGGTGATCCTCATCGCGAGCTACTCCGGAGTGCTCGGGGGTGCGGAGCGGCTGCTGGTCAACCTCGCGCAGCACACCGGAGACGATTGTGTCCTTGCCTGTCCGGAGGGTGAGCTCGCGCGCAGTGCCAGGGAGCGGGGGTTGTTCGTTTTTCCGCTCCCAGAACGGACGCTTGCCTTCAGAAACCAGCCGGTGAGAGCCGCGGCGCGGCTGCTCAGTCACGCCGCGGAGCTCCGGCGGCTGGTGCGCAGCATCCAGCCGGACCTGCTTCTCGCGTGGAGCATGCGCAGCGCGATCAGCAGCCTAGTGCCTGCTCGGGTCCGGGTTCCGGTGGTGTTCGTTGCGAACGATCTGCTCCCGGGCGCGGTCGTCGGCGCGGTGGTGCGGCTGGCGACGAGGCGTGCTCAGCTGACGGTCGGGTCCTCGCGCGCGGTCATCGATGATCTCGATCCGGATGGCCGGCTCGGCCTCAGGTGCGTGGTCGTGCATCCGGGCGTGGATGTCGGCCGCTATCCGGCGTCGAGCGCGCCACTCCAGCCGCCCGAGGTGCTCGTGCTCGGCGCGCTCAGCCGCAGGAAGCACCCGGAGCTGGCACTCGAGGTGTGCGCCCTTGCGCGGCGCAAGCTGCCGGAGCTGCGGCTGCGGCTGGTCGGCGCGGCGATCGCCGTCGACGGCGATCCGGCGTCGTTTGGCGACGTGCCGGTGGCGTCGCTTCGCGCTCGCGCGACACATCCGGACCTGAACGGCTCGGTCGAGTTTGTCGGAGCGGTGGCCGATCCCCGAGATGCGCTGCTGCGTGCGAGCTGCGTCCTTCACTGCGCAGAGCGGGAGGCCTTCGGGCTCGCCCTGATCGAGGCGCTCGCGGCGGCCCGCCCGGTGGTCGCGCCCGCGGCGGGCGGACCGGCGGAGATCATCGACGGCTCCTGCGGGGTTCTGTATGAGCCCGGCGACGCGGTCGCTGCGGCGGACGCGCTCGTTCGGCTTTTGTCCGAGCCGGCGCGGGTGCTGCGCATGGGTGCCGCGGGACGGGTGCGCGCGGAGCGCGAGTTCGGCTTGCCGGCCGCGCGCGAGCGCTTTCGAACCGCGATTCGCTCCGTACACCGGCCGGCGCTGGACGGCGGCGCTGGCGCGATGCCCGGGTTGGCGATCGTGACCGTTACCCGTAACTCCGAGGCGGTCCTGGCGAGCCTGCTGTCGTCGGTGCGCCGGTGGCTCGGGGACGCCCGGGTCGTGGTCGTCGACTGCGCCTCGCAGGACCGTACGGTCGAGCTCGCCCGCGGCTCCCCGACCGTCGCCGAGGTGATCGCGCTCGAGCAGAACGTGGGCTTCGCGCGCGCCTGCAACCTCGGCGTCCGGACCGTCAGCGAACCCGTGGTCGCGCTGCTCAACCCGGATGTCGAGCTGCTCGACGGCTCGCTGGCCCGGCTCGCGCAAGAGGCCGTGCGGAGCGAGCAGCCGGAGCGGCTGCTCGCTCCGCTGGTTCTGGACCCCGATGGCTCGCGGCAGGACTCGGTCCATCCCCGGCCGCTGTCGCTGCCGGCGCTTGCGTCGACCGTGATCCCGCCCGCCGCGGTCCCGCGGCGGCTGCGGACGGCGCTTGCACCATGGAACGCGTCCTCGCCGCGGCCGGTCGGCTGGGCCGTCGGCTGCGCGCTCGTCGCCCGCACCGAGACCCTGCTGCGCCTCGGCCCATTCGACGAGCGGTTCTTCCTATACGGCGAGGATCTCGATCTCGGACTACGGGCGGCGGCGTCGGGCACGCTCACATGGTTCTGGCCGAGCACGCGGGTGATCCACCGGCGGGCACATGCGAGCCGCCAGGAGTTCGGCGGCGAACCCTACGAGCTGCTCGCGCGCGCCAGGCACGACGCGCTCAGCCGGCGCTTGGGTCCCGGCCGCGCGCGGCTCGACGACGCGGCGCAGGAGCTGACGTTCGTCTCGAGGATCGCGCTGCGGCGGCTGCTGGGCCGCGACCCGTGGCGCCAACGCAGGCAGCGCGAGGCCGTCAGGCGGACCCGGCGCCGCGGCTGACGGCCGACTTTCCAGCCGACCTGCGAGCCGCGAACACGGTTCTGCGCAGGGACACCCCCGCGACCACGCACACCGCCGCGATGATCAGCACCCAGGCGATGAGCGGCAGCGAGTTGGAGGACCGCGCCGGGGCCGTGACGTGAGAGGCCGCGGGAAGCGGTGCGATCGCCGGCTTTGCCACCTCTCGTTGGGTGTGCAGGACGATGTGCCGCCGGTTCCGTGGCCGGTGCACCGCGGTCGGGGTCACCGCCAGCGACGGTTGCACGGTGGCCGCCGCAGCGGCCGCGCTGGGCGGCGTCGAGGCAGGCGTCCCCGCGCTAGGCGCGCTCGAGCCGGTCGACGTGGGCTGAGAGCCGGTCTTTTGCGATGGTTGCGGCGTCCCCGCGAGCGGGTCGGTGTACTGCTGGTTACTGGCCGACGGTCCATCCGCCCGGGCGGCCGTCGCCGCGAGCGTCGCAACCATGCTGAGCAGGGTCACGCAGGTGAGCAGCCTGCGCCACATCGGGCGAGTATGGCAGCTTGAAGTTCGCCCTATCGGGAACGGGTGGCTGCTTTACTGCGTTTACAGCGATCATGGGGCGAGCGCGAGCGAGAGAGATGGAGGTGGCGAGCGCAACCAACCACCGCGGCCGGCCCGCGCCGGCACGTCCGCGCAATCCCGCGCCATCACGTGGTCATCCGCGCGTGGCGCTCGTGCATGACTTCCTGCTCGATCTTCGTGGTGCCGAGCGGGTGTTCCTCGAGCTGTGCGCGATGTGGCCCGACGCGGACATCTACACCACCGTTTATAACGAGCCGGGCACCGAGGGACGCTTTGCGGGGCGCCAGATCCACACCTCTCCTCTCCAGCGCCTGCGGCCATCTGCCCGCACGTTCCGGCTGCTTCTGCCGCTGTATCCAGCCGCGACGGAGTCCCTCGATTTATCGGGCTACGACCTCGTCGTCTCGAGCTCCTCGGCCTGGGCGCACGGGGTGATCTGCAACGGAAGCACCGTGCATGTGAGCTATTGCCACAACCCGTTCCGGTACGCCTGGAGTGACCACGACGAGACGCTCGCGCGCTGCCATAGCCGGGTCGTCCGCGAGCTGCTGCGCGCGACCTTCCGCTACTGGCGCCGGTGGGATCGAAACGCGGCCCGCCGCACGCACCGCTATGTAGCCAACTCGCGAACGACCCAGTTCAGGCTGCGCACCTACTTCGGGCGCGAGGCGGAAATCGTTCATCCACCCGTCGAGATCGGAAGGTTCACTCCCGGGCCGGTGGACCGCCATTACGTGATCGTCTCGGAGCTGATGCCGCACAAGCGGATCGACATCGCGGTCGAGGCGTTCAACCAGCTGCGCCTGCCGCTGATCGTGATCGGCGACGGGCCTGCGGTGCGCGCGCTGCGCCGGCAAGCCGGCCCGACCGTCGACTTCGTCGGGCGCCTTACCGACGAGGCCACCGCGCAGGTCATGCAGAGCGCGCGTGCACTCGTGATGACCTCGATCGAGGAGTTCGGCATCGCGGCGGTCGAGAGTCAGGCCGCGGGGCGGCCGGTGATCGCCCGGCACGGCGGTGGCGCGCTCGAGACCGTGATCGAGCACGTCACGGGCTGCTTCTGGTCGGGCGGGCCGGCCGAGCTCGCCCGCGCCGTGCTCGAGTTCGACGATGCCGCGATCGATCCAGCGGCCTGCGTGGCCAGCGCCGCCCGGTTCGACGTCTCGACCTTCCGAGCCGGGATCCGCGAACAGGTGGCCGCGGCCGCGGCGAGCGTGGACGCCAGGGCGCGGGTTCCCGGTTGAGGTCTTTTTGGCGATGTCGAGGGCGATCGAGGATCGCAACCGCAGGATGCTGCGAGCACGGGACACGATGGATCGTGCGTTCGCTCGGCCGCTCGATATCCCGGCCCTCGCGCGCGTGGCGCACGTCTCGCCGGCGCACTTCAGCCGCCAGTTCCGTGCCACCTTCGGTGAGACGCCGCACCGGTACCTGCAACGCCGCCGGGTCGAGCGCGCGATGGAGCTGCTGCGCGAAACTGACCGGCCGGTGACGGAGATCTGCCTCGACGTCGGCTTCAACAGCCTCGGCACGTTCAGCCGCACATTTCGCGAGATCCTCGGCGAGTCACCCTCGAGCTATCGCCGGCGGTTCTCGGCCGATGGCGAGGCTCTGCGGATCCCCGCATGCTGGGCGATGGCCTGGATGCGGCCCGCCGGTTAGAAGAGCACTTTGGAGAAGCGCCGGCGGCTACCGGGCGGTTAGCGTGCAGCGCATGCTCAACCGAATCACCCACACCTTCATCCACGTGCTCGACCAGGACCAGGCACTCGACTTCTACGTCGGCAAGCTGGGCATGGTCGTTCAGAACGACGCCGATCTCGGCAACATGCGCTGGCTCACCGTCAGCCCGGCCGAGCAGCCGGATCTCCAGCTCGCTCTGATGCTGCCGGGCCCACCCTTGTACGACAGTGCGACCACCGAGCAGATCCGCGAGCTGGTCAGCAAGGGCGCGGCCGGGGGCGGCGTGATCTTGCAGACCGATGATTGCCGGGCCGCGTACGAGCGGCTGCGCGCGGCCGGAGTCGAGTTCACCCAGGAGCCGACCGAGCGCTTCTACGGCACCGACTGCGCGCTGCGCGATCCGTTCGGTAACCCGATCCGGATTACGCAGCCACCCGACGGCTCGATCGAGCTCCCGTCACGAGAAACGCTCCAGGCACAGACGTAGCCTCTGACGGCGGGTCCCGCTCATCTTCCTCGCCAGTTGTGCCGATGAATGTCGCGCAATCGCGCGGTCTAACTGGGTAGCACTTGTGAGGCACAGGAGCAGGACATGAACAGCTCATCAGACAACACGCTCCGAGAACTGGACCGGCGGACCGGTGATGGCATCGAGGTCCGGATGTTGTGGCATCCGACGACCAACCAGGTGTCAATCGCAGTGGAAGACAGCCGCAGCGGCGAGTCGCTGGCGTTCAACGTCACCGGCGCCGAGGCGCTCGAGGCCTTCCGTCACCCGTACGCCTACGTCGGCACCCGCCAGTTCGACCGCGCGCTCGCAGCGTAGGCCGGCGTAGCCGGGTGCAGATCAGCCGCGTCACCAAAGGCGATCTGGTCGAGCTGCTGCCGCTGATGCGGTCGTACTGCGAGTTCTACGAGAGCTCGCCCTCCGACGAGGACCTGCTCGCCCTGTGCGACTCACTGCTCGCCGACCCGGAGCGTGAGGGACTGCAGCTGATCGCGCGAGCGGAGGATGGGGAGGCGGTCGTATTCGCGACGATCTACTGGTCCTGGTCGACCACCAGCGCCTCTCGAATCGGGGTCATGAACGACCTGTTCGTCGCGGAGAGGGCGCGCGGCCGCGGTGGCGCCGAGGCGTTGATCGAGGCGTGCCGGGGCGAATGCGCCCGGCGCGGTGCCAGCCGGCTTACCTGGCAGACGGCTCCGGACAACGCCCGGGCTCAGGCAGTCTACGAGCGCGTCGGCGCGACCCGCGAGCAGTGGGTCGACTACTGGCTCGCCTCCTAGACGACCTGCGCGCGTTCGCAAGCCAGACGTAATACTCACCGCTGCGATGCGGCTGAGAGTGGCGGGAATTCTGCTGCTGCTGGCGACGGCCCCCGTCAGTAGGGCCGCCGCCTCGCCGATCTACCTGAACCCGCTGTTCTCACCCGCCGAGCGCGCGGCTGACCTGATCTCGCGGATGACGCTGGCGGAGAAGGCCGCCCAGCTCTCGACGACCAACGCACCGGCGATCCCGCAGCTCGGTGTGCAGGAATACGCCTACTGGAGCGAGGCGCTCCACGGCGTGTACGCGTTTCAGGGCGGCGACTACAGCAGCCCCACGGGCGTCGACACGACGGTCCACGCCACGAGCTTCCCCACGAGCCTATCGGCGAGCTTGACGTGGGACCCCGCGCTGATCCGCCGGGAGACCGCCGCGATCTCCGACGAGGCGCGCGGGTTCCTCGACCGCTCCCTGTTCGGCCACTCCCAGAACGACCTCGGGCCGAGCGCCTCGGACTACGGCAGCCTGTTCTACTTCGCGCCGACGGTCAACATGGATCGGGATCCGCGATGGGGACGGGTCGACGAGTCTTTCGGCGAGGACCCGCTGCTGACGGGCAGGCTCGGGACCGCCTGGGTCGAGGGCTTCCAAGGCGAGGACGCCCAGGGTCGGGCGGCCGGCAAGTATCTGAAGGCTGTCGCCACGCTCAAGCACTACGCGCTCTACAACGTCGAGGACAAGCGCATGGACCTGTCCTCCGACACCGACGAGGCGACGATCCGTGACTACTACACCCGCCAGTTCGCGCAGATCATCAAGAGCGCGCAGCCGGGCGGGGTGATGTCGTCCTACAACGCGATCGACGGCGTCCCGGCGGTCGCCGACAACCTGACGCTGAACGTTCTCCTGCGCCGGACGTTCGGCTTCGGCGGCTACGTGACCTCGGATTGCGGCGCGGTCGGCACCGAGTACCGCTCGTCGAAGGATCCCGGCAACGAGCTCGGAGGCAACCCGCAGACAGCGGCGTACGCGATCGGTGGCCACGACTGGGCGCCGCCCGGCTGGTCGACCAACCATCTCGACCAGTTTGCGACGTGGTCGAAGGACGGCACGCTGACGAAGGTGAGCGGGCGCGCCGGCGCCGAAGCCTGGGCGCTGAGAACCGGCACGGCGCTGAACTGCGTGGGCGACAACGGCGAGGTCGGGCATCCGGCCTTCTGGGATCCGCTGCGTCCGTTCTTCTCCGACGAAAACCGGATTGACTACATCGAGGAGGCGATCACCGCAGGGATCTTGAGCACGGACGTGATCGACCGCGCGCTGCTACCGGAGTTCACGTTGCGCATGCGTACCGGGGAGTTCGACCCGCGCGCCCAGCAGCCGTACGCCCGGATCACCAAGCGCGTGATCCAGAGCCAGCCCCATCGGCGCCTGACCGAGGTGGTCGCCGACGAGGCGCTCACCCTGCTTCAGAACAACCGACCACGCGGCGCGCGCAGGCCGCTGCTGCCGGTGAACCCCGCGAGGGTCAAGAAGCTCGTGGTCGTCGGCGACCAGGCGAGCAAGGTGTTCCTCGGCGACTACTCGGGGGTCCCGAGCGAGCAGGTCAGCGTCCTGCAGGGGATCCAGCGCGAGCTGCCCCATGCGCAGGTGATCTACGACAGCGGCAAGAGCTCCGACACCTCGACCAAGCCGCCGGCCCTACAGCCCTCAACGAAGGCCGCGATCAGGACGGCCAACCTCGTGGTGGTGATGGTCGGGACCGACGGCAACGTCAACGGGGAGGGCACCGACCGTAAGACCCTCGCGCTTCCCGGCAACTACCTACAGCTCGTCCAGCAGGTCGCCGCCGTGGGCAACCCGCGAATCGTGCTGCTCGACCAGTCGGCCGGGCCGGTCGCGCTCGGTGCAGTGCAGCACCGGGTCGCGTCGATCTTGTTCAGCGCCGCCAACGGCGAGCGGCAGGGACTCGCTGCCGCGGACGTGATCTTGGGGAAGGTCGACCCCTCCGGTCACCTGACCTTCACTTGGTACGCGGGCGATCGGCAGCTGCCGCCGATGAAGGACTACGGTCTCGCTCCGAAGCAGACCGGCGGACTCGGGCGCACGTACATGTATTTCACCGGCAGGCCGGCGTACCCGTTCGGCTACGGGTTGAGCTACACCAGCTTCAGATACACGCGCGCGCGAATCAACCGCAATCGGGCTCCGGTAACCGCCGGCGTGCGAGTCAGCTTCCGCGTCACGAACACCGGGTCCCGTGCGGGCGCGACCGTTGCGCAGCTGTACGCCGCTCCCCCGCGCGTCGGGGGCGTGTCGCTCCCGCGGGAGTGGCTCGTCGGCTTCCAGCGCACGCGCGTGCTGAAGCCGGGCGAGAGCCAGGACATCACGATCGCGGTGCCGCTGATCTCGGCGCTCGAACGCTGGAGCGCCCGGGCCGGGCGCGAGGTCGTCTACGGCGGCCGCTGGCAGTTCCGGATCGGCCGCGACGCTCAGCAGGTCGTAAGCAGCCTTGCGGTGCAGGTCAGCGGAGCGATTCCACGGACGATCGCGACCGTTACGCTCGCGCCCGAGCAGCTCATGCTCACCCCGGGCCAGACCGTGAACCTGCGCGCCCGCAATCGGTGGCTGGACGGCCTCGCTCCCACGCAGTATCAGAGCGAGGGGGACACGATCATCAGTGCCGTCCGCCGCGACGGCACGTTCGTCAACCCCGCGGGGATCCCGATGCGCTTCGCCAGCGACCGGCCCCGCGTGGTCTCGGTCGGCCAAGACGGGGTGCTGAGAGCCCTGGCCCCCGGCGTCGCGACGATCAGCGTTACGATCGGCGGGGTCAGCGCCAGCGCGCCGTTCGTGGTCAGCTGACGGCAGAGCCCACGCGCGCCGCATGGCGCAGGCGAGAGGAGAGCGATGAAGATCGGTGTGATCGGCGCAGGGCGGATCGGCGGCAACTGCGCCCGCCAGGCGCTCAGGGCCGGCCACGAGGTGATGCTCTCCTTCACGCGCGATCCGGCAAAGCTCGAGCAGCAAGCCTCCGAGCTCGGGGAGCACGCGTCTGCGGGAAGCGTCCGCCGGGCGGTGGAGTTCGGCGAGGTCGTGATCCTGTCGGTGCCGTGGGGGACGATCCCGGACGCGCTCGCACAGGCCGGCGATCTGGGCGGCAAGATCGTGATCGACACCACCAACCAGTTCGGCCCGGGCCCGAAGCCCGAGGCAGACCAGACCGCGGCCTCGTTCAACGCGGCGCGGATGTCGGGCGCGCGCTACACGAAGTCGTTCAACACCCTGACGTCCGCATTTCAGGCCGAAGCAGCCTCACGCAGGCAGGACGAGAAGGTCGTCCAGTGGATCTGCGGCGATGACCTCGAAGCCAAGCAGCTGGTCGCGCGGCTGATCGAGGAGATGGGCTATGTGCCCGTGGATCTCGGAGGCACGGCCACCTGCCACGTGATGGAGGCGCCACGGCGACCCGGAGCGGTGTACGGCGAGGAGTACCGGGCGAGGGATGCGCCGGCGGTGGTGGAGGCGGTCGCCAACGGAACTGAGATCCCGCCGACGCCGCGCTACTGAACGCAACGCGGGTTTGACGGGTTTGAAGTCGCGGTTCGCGGGGCGCGTTCGCGGTTTGCGGTTTGCGGTGCGGGCGAACCAAAGCGTTTCGTGGTGGCTGAGCCGCCATTTGCCACTTCGGTTCGCGGTCCGTGGCGGGCCCGCGGCCGCGACCGCCGCCCGCGACCGCGACCGCCGCCCGCGGCCTACGGCGCCGGCCGGTAGCTCAGGTGCAGGACGCCGTTGTCGTAGCGCTCGGAGTCGGCAAGGGCGAACTTGGCGTGCTGCCCGTCCGCGAACAGCCGCTGGCCCGCCCCGAGCGCCAGCGGGTACACGAACAGGTGCAGCTCGTCCACCAGGCCGTCGGCCAGCAGCGCCCGGACGAGCGTGCCGCTGCCACTGAGGTAGATGCCGCCGTCGACCCGGTCCTTCAGCTCGCGGATCGAGTCCGCGCTGTAGGCGCCGAGGATCGTGGAGTTGCTCCAGTCGGCGCTCTGCAGCGTCGAGGACACGACGTATTTCGGCGACTCGTTCATGAACGGAGCGCCCGGGTCCTCGTCGGCCGTCCGGCCAGACCACGCGGGGGCGAACTGCTCGTAGGTGCGGCGGCCCAGCAGAATCGCCTTGCTGGATCCCATGATCGCGCCGATCGCCTGGCCCATCTTCGGGTCGAACCCGTAATCGAACGTCCAGGTCGGCGCGTCGATCACGCCGTCGAGCGTGATGAATTCATGTACGAGGATCGTGCCCATCATCGTCTCCTTGCGCCTGGCGGCGCTCCGTCAGCGTTCGGTCGCTGTTCGCACGCTCAGACCGGCGGCGTGCGCAGAATTCATCGACGCTTAGCCTGTACCGGCGCCGGCGAGGTCAGGCGCCGAATCGCAGGTGCTGCCCGTCACCTTGTGCAGCGCCGCCGTGATGAGCTCGGCCTCTTCGACGCTCAGCGGCGCGAGGTGGCGCTCGAGCTCCGCCTCGTAGACCACCTGCATCTCCTGGAGCATCCGCTCGCCCGCCGGAGTCAGCTCAGCCTGGAGCGCGCGACGGTCCTCGGCGCATGAGACGCGGTCCAGATAGCCGGCCTCCTGGAGGCGGTCGACGAGCTTCGTGATCCCGCCGCGGCTCAGCGTCAGGTACGCGGCCAACTCGCTCATCCGCGGTCTTCCCGTGGGACTCCGTTTGACCGCCCAGAGCATCTCAAACCAACTCAGCGGGGGCAGATCGGCGGCGGCCAGCGCCCGCTGAACGCGGTCGGTGACCGCGGCGTGGCTTGTCACCACCGCCCTCCAAGCCTCGAGCTGCGACCGCGCGGCCTCGAGCTGCGACCGGGTATCGATCATGCACACCCCCAAACGCTCATAAACACAATGATAACCACGGAAATAGTTGACTGAGCAATCAATGTCTGATACGATGCTTTGCGGGAAAACTATTTCCTCTTCAACAAGCGCAAGGAGAACACGATATGAGCATCACCGTTCAGCAGGTCCCGAGCGGCACCTACCACGTTGATCCCGTCCACAGCACCTTCGGCTTCGCGATCAGGCACAACGGGATCTCGACCTTCCGCGGTCACTTCGAGCAGGTCGACGCAAAGCTCGAGGACGGTGTCCTCGTCGGGACGGCGCAGGTCGAATCCATCAAGACCGCGATTCCGCAGCTGAAGGAACACCTGGTCTCGCCCGAGTTCTTCAACGCCGCCGAAACGCCGACGATCACATTCCGCTCGACCGAGATCCGCGTCGCAGAGGACGGGACGGCGGAGGTCGATGGCGAGTTGACGATCCGGGGTATCACCGAGCATGTGACCGCCACCGGCACGATCGCCTACGGGCAGAACATGACGGGCGCCGAGGTCGTGGGCCTGGATCTCGAGGCGAGCATCGACCGCCGCAAGTACGGCCTGAACTGGCAGGCTCAGCTGCCGAGCGGCGGCGACGTGCTCGCGTGGGACGTGAAGCTTGAGGTCCACCTCGAGCTGGCGAAGGCATAGGCGATGATCCGGATCCTCGGCATCTCAGGCAGTCTGCGCCGCGGATCGCACAACACGAAGCTGCTCCGGGCGGCGGCCGAGCTGCTGCCGCCCGGCGTGGAGCTCGAGGTATTCAGCGGGCTTCGCGAGCTGCCGCCGTATGACCCAGACCGCGATACCGAGCCGGCCGACCCCGCCGTCGGCCGCCTGCGCGCCGCGATCGCGGACGCCGACGGAGTGCTGATTGCGACGCCGGAGTACAACGGCTCGATCCCGGGCGTCCTGAAGAACGCGCTCGACTGGGCGTCGCGGCCATTCGCCTCCAACGTGCTGCGCGGCAAGCCTGTGGCCGTGGTCGGCGCCTCGACCGGGCTGTTCGGCGCGGTTTGGGCGCAGGCGGACACGCGCAAGGTGCTCGGCATCATCGGCGCCGACGTGATCGAGCACGAGCTACCGGTCGGCCAGGCCGACAGCGCCTTCACGCCCCAAGGAGATCTGGTCGAGCCCGAGGCGCGGACCGCGCTAGGGGACCTGGTCAACGTGCTGGCCGCGCGGGCGGGCGCCCAGGAGGCGCAGGTGCCCTCGGAAGCACAGGCGGCCTAGAGTCCAGCAGGCGGCCTAGAGTCCAGCGGCCGCCAGGGCGTCCTCGACGCGGGCGTAGTGCACCATCTCGATCACCTTGTGATCGCGGAACGTCGTTAGGTTGGCCACCAGCTCCGTGTCCTCGCCGGGATCCCGGGAGCGCCGCCGCATCACGACCACGACCCGCTCCCCGGCGTCGATCACCTCGACGAGCTCACCCAGCGGCCCCCGACTGCGCTCGCGCGCCCGGCGCATGAACTCGAGCGCCTGGTCGCGGTTTCGGCAGGCGCCGGGTGCGGAGGGATCGCCGCCGTGCCAGGAGACCTCTGGGTCGAGCAGCTCGCCGATCTGATCGAGGTCGCCTTCGAGCGCCGCCTGGTAGCCACGGCGTACCAGCTCAACGTTGCTTTCACTCATCCCGCTCATCTTCGCACGCGCAGGCAGCCGGGCTTGCGGGTAGGCCCGGGTCGTGAGCGAGGTGCTGGTGCTGATCGTCAAGGGCCTCGCCGGCGGGTCGCTGGTGGTCGCCTTCAGCGTCCTGTCGGAGGGCCTCGATCCGAAGCGCTTCGCGGGGCTGTTCGGCGCCGCGCCCGCGGTCGCCATTGCGGGCCTGGCGATCGTCCTGCTCGACAAGGGCCCGCACGAGGCGCATCGCAACACGCTGGGCATGCTGGCCGGGGGGGCCGGGATGATCTGCTACGCGGCTGCCGCGATTCCGCTGCTGCGCAGGATGCGGGCATCGCGCGTGGCACTGGCCGCGCTTGCGGCCTGGTTCGCGGTCGCCGCGTCGATCGCGGTCGTGGTACTGCTGGTATGAGCGAGCGCGAGGAGGCACCGATCACGGCGCGTCTCGCCCAGCGACCGTCGCTGAAGCTCGCCAAGCTGCGCGACGTACGGCCGCGCGATCTCGGCTACCGGTTCATCGCCGGCGCGGTCACCTCGATCGTCGCAGGTGTCGTGACGCTCGTGTTCGGCGCCCGGGTCGGCGGCGCCTTCCTCGCGTTTCCGGCGATCCTTGGTGCCAGCCTGACGCTGATCGAGGAGCAGGAGGATGCCGCGGAGGCGCGCGAGGACGCGCGCGGCGCGGTGCTCGGTGGCATCGCGCTGACTGCGTTTGCGGCAATAGGCGCGGTGACCTTTGGCCACCTCGCCGGAGCCGTCGCGCTCGTCCTCGCGACGGTCACGTGGCTGGTGGTGGCGCTCCTCGGCTATGCCCTCGTCTGGTTTCGCTGACCCGCCCGGTTCAAAAGCGACACAAGCCGCATCCGCCGCGCGTCACATTTCCCTCCAAATCTGCGCGATTTCTGCGCGGGCCGCGCTTGCGCTCGAACATCTGTCGATATATGACCTCGAGGCGAAGCGTGGAGGCGAGCCAAAAACCGGGACGGGCAGATCGTCGTGAGCAGGAGCGGCAGTCGCCGTTCCAGGTCACCGTCGACCACGCGCCGATCGGCGTTGCACTCGTGCAGCTGGAGGGGCCGCGCCGCGGAAGGCTGCTGAGCGTCAACCCGGCGTTCTGCGCGCTGTTCGGCCACCCCAGAGAGGCGCTGGTTGAAATGGCGCTGAGCTCGATCGTCCACCCGGAGGACGCGCTCACGCTGTTGCGCGACCTGACGCTTCTGACCACAGACGACAGCGCCCGGGTCGAGACCGAGCTGCGTTGCCTGCACCGCGACGGCCACACCGTCTGGGTGCTTATGTCGGGAGCTGCGGTTGCCTCCGGACGGGGATCGCGCCACGCGGTCTTCTACGCACTCGATATAGACGGCCGCAAGCGCTTTGAGGGGCACCTCCAGTACCTCGTCGACCACGACGCGCTGACCGGGCTGTTGAGCCGCAGGCGCTTCGAGGAGGAGCTCGCGGGCAAGCTCGCGCACGCTGCTCGCTACGGCAGCTGCGGCGCGGTGCTCCTGATCGACCTCGACGATTTCAAATTCATCAACGACACGATGGGCCATTCGAGCGGTGATGAGCTGGTGGCCAGCCTGGCCGCGCTGCTGCGCGGGATTGTTCGCTCAACCGACGTGGTCGCGCGGCTTGGCGGCGACGAGTTCGCGGTCATCCTCCAGGAGGTCGGTCGCGCGAGCGCCGCCGCTGTCGCCGAGAAGCTCCTGCGGGGGATGCGCGACCGTCCGATCGCACTGAGCGGCGGGCAGACGACACGCGTGACCGCCTCGATCGGCGTCAGCGTGTTCGCCTCGGACACGGCGCTCAGCGCCGGTCAGCTGCTGGTGGAGGCGGACATCGCGATGTACCAGGCCAAGGAGAGGGGCAAGAACCGCGTGGCGCTCTACGACCGTCAGACCCCGCTGCGACCGCGGATGCTGGCCAACCGCTCGTGGCTAGACCGCCTGCGCCACGCCGCGGAAGAAGGGGACTTCGAGCTGGTGGCACAGCCGATCCATGGCATCTGCAGCAACGGGCGGCCGCGCTATGAGCTGCTGCTGCGGATGCGGGGCGAGAACGGCGAGCTCGTTCCGCCCGCCGCATTCCTGCACATCGCCGAGCGATACAACCTCATCCAACAGATCGATCGCTGGGTGTTCGCCGAGGCCGCGCGGCTGATCAACCTGCACGAGCATCACGGTCACGACATCAGCCTGAGCGTCAACATGTCCGGCAAGACGCTGAGCGAGCCACAGATCGTCGATGAGCTCGAGGCGCTGCTGTTGCGGACCCCGATCCCGGGCGGTCGCCTCGTCGTCGAGGTCACCGAGACCGTCGCGATCGTCAACATCGAGCGTGCTCGCCAAGTCGCCCAGCGACTGCGCGATCTCGGCGTCCGCTTCGCGCTCGACGACTTCGGAGCCGGCTTCGCATCGTTCTACTACCTCAAGTACCTCGAGTTCGACGACCTCAAGATCGACGGCGAGTTCATCAAGGCGTTGAACGACAATGCCACCGACCAGGTCGTCGTCAAGTCGGTCGTCCAGATCGCGCACGTGCTGGGGGCCTCGACGATCGCGGAGTGCGTCGGCGACGACGAGGTGCTCCACCGGCTGCACGAGCTGGGCGTGGACTATGGCCAGGGCTATCACCTCGGGCGACCGCAGCCGATCGACGAGATCCTGCCGGCGCTCCTCCACGCGTGAGCGTGCGGTCAGCCGTGGCCCGCTAGCGCTGAAACGCGTGCAGGCAGTGCTCTGAGCAGAAGTAGTACGTCTCGCTGCCGGAACGCATCCTGATCGCGCGGCGGCGATCGACCTTCATGCCGCAGACCGGATCGGTCGCACCGTGCCGGACCGTCAGCGCCATCAGCGACACGAACACGATCGCCGCCGCGACGTTCGCGAACAGCTTGTAATCGACCGTGACGGCGCTGAAGATCTCAGCCCGCGTCGGACGCGCGTGCGGGATCAGCCCTAGCGCACCGAACGCGCCATTGACGATCAGCGCCGCGATCACGATCGAGACGAACATCAGCGCGGTGATCCTGAGCGCGTACGACGTCCCGTAGTACTTGCGGTAGGCGACGATGATCGGCAGCACGATCAGGTCGGCGAACACGAACGCGACGACGCCTCCGAACGAGATGCCGCCCGACCACAGGACCGCTGCGAGCGGCACGTTGCCAACCGAGCAAACAAAGCTCAGGACCGCGACCGCCGGACCGAGCACGACGTTCTCGATCGTACGCAGTGGATGGCTGGCGCTGTGGATGAAAAGGCCGCCGAAGAAACCGTTGCCGAGGAGCCCGATGAAGCCGGCGAGCAGAAACCCGGCCCCGATCTCCTTCCACAGCATCGCCCAGTCGTTGCGGAAGTTGTGCGCCACGTCCGACCACGCCTCGATCGAGGTCAGCCGCTCCCGCAGAGGAGCTTCGCGGGTGGCGGGCGCGTGCTGGTGTCGGATCTGCGCCTGCTCCGCATGCTCGCGCGCCTGCTGCTCGAGCCGGCGTGAGATGAACAGCCGCAGGAGCAGGGTTGCGGCGACGATCAGCACCAGGCCGCCGGCGAACTCGGCCAGGGTGAACTGCCAGCCGATCAGCACCCACAGCACGATCCCGAGCTCGAACACCAGGTTCGTGGAGGCGAACTGGAAAGCCAGCGCGGAGGCGGCGGAGGCGCCCTTGGCGAACAGCGACTTGGCGATCGCGATCGCGGCATACGAACACGAGGACGAGGCCGCGCCGAGGCCCGTCGCGAGCGCGACCGGCCGCACACCGGCGCCGCCGAGCGCCCGCTCGATCCGCTGCCGCGGCACCCACGCCTGCACGATCGCCGAGATCGCGAACCCGAGCACGAGCGCCCACCACACCTCCCACGCCATCAGCAAGCTGTTCGACAGCCCATCGCCGATCTTTGAGACCACCTCGTGCATAGCCTTCAAGCGACTATAGGTTGAGGGGCTGGCGCTACGCCTGACCCCGCGGCCGCCGCACCGCGCTGCGCAGCATTCCGGCGAGCGTCGCGATCCAGCCGGCGACCGCGAACCAGACCCACACGTGCGCGAAGTCGGTTAGGCCCGGTGTGCGGTATGCGGTCGCGACCGTGAAGCTGCAGACCGCGTACATGCCGAGCGGGAACACGGTTGACCAGCGGCTAGCGCTGTAGCGCAGGCGCGGCCACCGAAGCTCGCTCAAGGCGAGCACGACCAGCCACGCGATCGCGACGATCCAGACGATGAACGCCGCGTCGCTCACCTGGCCGGAGATGTCGGACACCGAGCGCAGCTTTCCGACGGCCAGCGCCACCTCAGCCGCTGCCAGCGCCGAGATCGCCAGCGAGCCGCCGGCAACCCACTGGGCGCCGGGCCCGGAACGCAGCGCGTGCAGGTCGAAGCCGGCCAGCGCCACCACGTACAGAAGGAGTCCCACGGCGGCGAACGCGATCGCGACGTCGGCGAGCCACAGCGAGTGCTCGTGCTGGGAGGCCATCGCCGCGAGCGTCGCGAGCGATTGGGGCGCCACCGTCACCATGAACGCCTCCCCGCCGCCGCCGCCGCGCGAGCGAGCCGCGCGCAGCGTCGGCACGGCGACCGCCGCCCACAGGCCGCAGGCCAGCACCAGCAGCGCCGCCGCCAGCGGCAGCGAGCCGGCGTACAGCGCGCGCGTCGCGAGCACGGCGGTCGCGGCCACGCCCGCGAGGCCGGCGGGCGAGGAGGCCTCCGCACGCGCCCGCGGCCGGTCGCGGACGAGCCGCCAGCAGAACAGCGCCGCGAGCAACACCCATACGATCGCGGCTAGGAGCAGCAGCACGGCCGACGCGACGGCGCGATTGTCGAGGTGAAGCGCGACCGACACGATGCCGGTGCCCATCACGACCGCCCCGGACCCGGGGGGGACCGATGCCGAGGCGCTCCTCATCGCGGAGCCAGCTGCGGACGACGCGCTCCTCATCGCGGCCGGGATCGTGGCCGACGGCGAGGTAATCATGTCCGACACCTTGCGCACGACGACCGGCGGGCGCGGAATGGGGGTAGGACTCGGGCATGCCCGAGCAGGAGAAACCGCGGGAGCGCGACGAGCGGCCGCTCACCCGCGACGAGAAGCGCGTGCTCGGGCTGCTCGGGCTGCCGACGTTTGCGCTCGCGCTGGCGATCACGGCCGTCACCACCTACGTGCCTCTGCTCGCGCAGCAGTTCACCTCCTCTACCACCGTGATCGGCTTCGTGATCGGCGCCGAGGGGATGGTCGCGCTCGTCGTGCCGATCGCTGCGGGCGCATGGTCCGATCAGCTGCACACGCGGTTTGGCGGTCGGCTGCCGTTCCTGCTGGTGGGCGCGCCGGCGATCGGGGTGACCGTGTCGGCGATGGCGTTCATGCATTCGCTGCTGCCGCTGGCGATCGTCGTATTTCTGTTCTTCATCGCCTACTACGCCGCATACGAGCCTTACCGCGCGCTGTATCCCGATCTGCTTCGCGCCGAGGTCGCGGGGCGGGGGCAGAGCGTGCAGGCGCTGTTCCGCGGGGCGGCGACCGGAGCGGCGCTGATCGGTGGCGGTCTGCTGTTCGGGCTCTCGCCGAAGCTTCCTTTCCTTCTGTTCGCGCTGCTGGCCTTCGGCACGATCCTGGAGTTCGTATGGGGCATCCTCGGGTCGGGCGCGCTGCGCGAACACGAGCAGCACGAGCCCCGGACCGCGCGGCAGACGATCGCAGAGATCAGGGGCCTGCTGCGCGAGCGTCCGGCGATGCGCGCGTTCATGTTCGCCAACGCGCTGTGGGAACTGTCGCTGGCGGCGCTGAAGACGTTCGTAGTCCTGTTCCTGACGGTCGGCCTCGGCATGAGCATGTCCGGGGCGGTCGGTGTGATCGCGATCGTGGTCGTGCTCGTGCTGATCGCGGCTCCGATCAGCGGCAAGCTCGGCGACAAGTTCGGTAAGACCCGCGTTGTCGGGATCGCGCTCTGGTTCTACGGCCTCGGACTGCTCGTGCCGTTCTTCACGCAGAGCCCGTTCATCGTGCTGCCGATCCTGCCATTCGTGGCGTTCGGCGGTGGCATGATCCTGACGCTCCCGTACGCGATCCTGATGCCGCTGATGCCCGACGAGGAACACGGCCTGATCACCGGGTTCTACTCGTTCAGCCGCGGGCTCGGGATCCTGCTGGGCCCGCTGCTCGCGGGCGTCGCGATCACGGCAATGCGCTCGCTGCTGCCCTCGACCGACGGCTACGCGGCGATGTGGCTGGTGTGTGGAGCGTCGGTGCTCGCGAGCCTCGCGTTCATGGACCCGCTCTCCAAGCGCGAGGCCGAGATGCGCCAAGAGCGCGACCGCGGCAGGCGCACCGCACCAGAAGGGGCGACGGCGTGAGTGACAAGAAGAATGACGACAAGGAACAGGACGGCGAGGAGCAGGATCGCGGCGTCGCGATCGCCGGGCGCCGCGTCCTGTCGGCATCGCCGCTGGTCTGGGTGCTACTGGCCGGCGCACTCGTTTGGGCGATCTGGGCGACGGTGACCCGCTCGAGCTCCAGTTCGAGCTCGGCCGGTATGCGGGCGCTGCTGGTACCGACCGCCGGCGCCGATCGGATGGTGGTCGCGCTCTCGTGTGGCGCGCTCGGCGGGGGCTCCTCGGGCGGAGGTTCGAGCGGCTCCAAGCAGCTGCCGGGCGGCACCAGCGTGGTGGTGCCCGCCGACAGCGGGCTCCGGGTCCTGCTCGTTCCGGGCTGTCAGAAGAGCAGCGGCGGCTCGTCCGGCGGCGGGTCTTCGGGGGGCGCATCCTCTGGGGGCAGCTCCAGCGGCTCGGGCGGTTCGCAGTCGAGCGGCATGGTCGTCCTGCCACCGGGTACGCCCAAACCCAAGCCGGGTGGCAGTGCCTCCTCCAGCGGCGGCGGCGCGGACGCCAAGATCGCGAACGTCTACGAGGTCCCGGCCGCGGCGCGGCTGATCGTCGTGACGCCGTGCCAGGGCTCGAGCGGGGGGTCGGGTCAGAGCTCTTCTACGCAGACGGTCACCAGCGGCCGGGGTGTGCTGGTCACGCCACCGTGCGGGTAGCGACCGCGGAATAGACACTTCAACAGGTCAAGCAGCCGAGCCAGCAACTTGCACAGGAGCAGATCGCGCAGGCCGTCTGACGGTCTGTGTGCCGTGCCGGCTGATCGCGTCAGCGGCGCTGATCAGCGCCAGGTGCGTCAGCGCCTGCGGGAAGTTCCCCCGCATCGCGCGTGAGCGAGGCTCGAGTTCCTCGCTGCACAGGCCGACGTCGTTGGCGAGGCCGACCGCGGTATCCATCATCGCGGCGGCCTCGTCGGCGCGCCCTTCGATCGCGAGCGCCTCGATCATCCAGAACGAGCACGCCAGGAACGCGTTCTCCTCGTCCTGCATGCCGCTGTAGCGGTAGAAGAGCGGTCCCTCGGCATGCAGCTCGCGGCGGATCGAGTCGATCGTGCCGAGCCGCCGCTCCGCTGTCCCGAACCCGCGACGTCCTGCCAGCAGCATCGTGCAGTCGAGCTGCTCGCCGCCGGCCTTGAACAGGTAGCTGCGCTTGCGCTCGGAGTACAACCTGCGCTCGATGAAACCCTCCACTGCTTCTCGCTCCTGCTGCCAGCGCCGCGCGTTGCGAGCCGGGACCTGTCCTCGCTCCACCAGGCCGAGTAGCCGGTCAAACGCTGTCCAGCAACCGAGCTTCGAACTGCCGTAGTGCGCGCTCTCGGAGAGCTCCCAGAGCCCGGAGTCCTCGTTGCGCCACAGATGGGCCAGCAGGTCGCCGATGTCCGCCAGCCGCTGTCCGGTGGCGACGTCGAGTACATGCCCGTGGTCGACATAGACCGCCAGGGTCTCGATGAAGTCACCGAAGCCGCCCAGCTGAAGCTGGCTGCCGGCGTCGTTGCCGACGTGCACCGGAGGCGTGTGGCGATAGCCGGACAGCCCCAGTTCGTCCTGCGAGCGGACGACCTCGCCACCGAGCGTGTAGACCGGGTCGATCCGCGGATGCGTGTGGATCGTCGCCTCCAGCAGCCACGCGACCGATGCCTGCACCAGCTCCTCCATCCCGATCGCCAGCAGTGCGTCGAGTGTGAAGCACAGGTCGCGGATCCAGCAGAAGCGGTAGTCGTAGTTGCGCTTGCCGTCGAGCGTCTCGGGCAGGGAGCTCGTGCCCGCGGCGGTGATCGCGCCGCTGCGCCCATCCGCCAGCAGGCGGATCGCCAGCAGGCTGCGTTCGACAGCCTGCCGCCACGGGCCGTCGTAGTGGTGGTGTGAGACCCAGGAGCGCCACACCGAGATGGTCTCCTGAAGCCGCCGCTCGACGGCCGAGCGCTCGGGCAACGGCAAAGGTCTGCCGTCTACTGCAAACATCGCGAGCAGCGCGACCTCGCCGGCCCCAAGCTCGAAGCTGCCGCCGCACGCCCCGTGCTCGATCTCGACCTCGCCGCAGCCCCACGGCCGCAATCCGACCTGAAGTTGCCCGTCGCGCGCGATCAGCGCCGGGCCGTGGTGCTCCAGGCTCGCCGCGCGAGCGCCGAACCCGAACCGCGGGCGGAACCGCCAGCGCATCGGGACGCGCCCCGCGGTCGCGCTGACGCGGCGCACCAGCTCGCGCCACGACGCCTGAGTGGCCGTGAAGGTCAGCGCATCCAGTACTTGCACCGAGCCCTGCTCGGTATGGAAGGTCGTCTCCAGGACGTTGGTGCCCTCCAGATACCGGCGCGTAGCGGTGAACGGCACCGCCGGCGCGATCGTGAATTGGCCGCCTTCCGCCGGGTCGAGCAGCGCCGCGAACATGCTGGGCGCCTCGAGCTCGGGCAGGCACATCCAGTCGATCGCGCCGTCGCGGCCGACGAGCGCCAGCGTGCGGCCGTCGCCAATCGCGGCGTAGTCCTCGATCGGGAGGTATCCGTCGACCCTCGCCACCTTCCTTGGATCTCGGTCTCGCGCGGCCATCACGACGTTCTACCCGCGCCCGCGTGCAGGGATCAGCGAACGTCCTCAAACGAACAGAGTGTGGGAACGCCACGGGTTGCGCAGGATCAAGGCAGGGTAGGCCTCAGTTATGAGCCGCAACGGGCAGAGCGAGGTGGTGGTGATCACTGGCGCGTCGGGCGGGATTGGCCGTGCCGCCGCCCGCCGGTTCGCCGCCGACGGCGCGAGGATTGGGCTGATCGCGCGCGGCCGCCGCGGTCTGGAGGCCGCGGCGCGCGAGGTGGAGCAGGCCGGCGGCAAGGCGCTCACGCTGCCGATCGACGTCGCCGATTACGACCAGCTCGAGGCGGCGGCCTCGTCGGTTGAGGATGCATTTGGCCCGATCGACGTCTGGGTCAACGACGCGATGGTCACGGTCTACGCCGAGTTCCTCGATATCGAGCCCGATGAGTTCCGCCGCGCGACCGAGGTGACCTACCTCGGGATGGTGTGGGGCACGCGCGTTGCACTGAAGCGGATGGTCCCGCGCAACCGCGGCTCGATCGTGCAGGTGTGCTCGGCGATGTCCTATCGCGGGATCCCGCTGCAGTCGCCGTACTGCGGCGCCAAGCACGCCTGTAAGGGGTTCACCGAGAGCATCCTCACCGAGCTGCTTCACCACAAGTCGAAGATCCGCGTCTCGATGATCCAGCTGCCCGGGCTGAACACGACGCAGTTCACGTGGGGCCGGACCAAGCTCCCCAAGCAGACGATGCCGGTGCCGCCGATCTACCAGCCGGAGATCGCCGCCGACGCGATTCACCACGCCGCGCACCACAAGCGCCGGCAGATCTACGTGGGGATCCCGACCGTGTTGAACATCATTGGCGAGCGCGTCGCGCCGTGGCTGCTCGATCGATATCTCGCGAAGACCGGTTTTGACTCGCAGATGACCGACCATCCGCTCGATCCCGAGGGGCACGACAACCTGTTCGAGCCCGTCGATGAGGACCGCGGCGCTCACGGGCCGTTCGACGAGCTGGCGCACAGCGTCAGCCCGCAGTACGAGCTGGCGAAGCGGCGCGGACTGGTGCTGGTCGGATTGGGTGCGGCCGCGGCGGGAGCCGGAGCCGCCGCCATCCGCGCCGGACGCTAGCCGGCAGCGCGCAGCCGGCTGCCCTGTCGCTCGGCCCGCGTCCGTCGGCGGACGCACGGCGGTAGGGCCGACCGCTGCCGGGTACCCGCCTCGTAACGAGAACCGTCGAAAGAGAGGTATCGAATGGCTGTACTGAGCACTTCCACCAAGGGCAAGATCGGCCTGAAGGCCGGCAAGACCGCGGTCAAGTACCCGACGCTGTTGCGTACCGGCGCCCAGGCCGCGAGCCCAATCGGCAAGCTCGGCGTGAAGGTCGCCAAGCGGCGCGTGCGCAGGCGCGCCGACCGCGTCGGGAACGCGGCACGGACGATCGGGCAGACGCTCGCCGTGTACGGGCCGCAGGCGGCGTACGAGCTTGGGCTGGTCGAGCCGCCGAAGCCGAAGCGGACCGCACCGCGCTTGGCCGCGGGGTTCGTCCTCGGCGCGAGCGCCGTGTACTTCCTCGAGCCCGAGCACGGGCGCGAGCACCGCGAGAAGGTCGCCCAGCTGGTCGGCTAGGAACCGGCGCGGTCGCGAGGCGCGGTCGGCTAGCTGCTAGCTCGTCTGGCGCACGCCGGCCTCGTGAGCCACGCCGTCGAGCTGCGCTGCGGCGCCGTCGCTGACCGCCGAAGCTGCGCGACCGCGCCGCAGCGTCGGCAGCACCGGTCTGCGGCGCTGGCCCTCGAGCTCGAACGCCAGCACGCAGTATCCGGCGAGCGCGCACACCATCAGGCCGACGATGCCGCCAGCGTCCTGCCAGGCGCTCGCCCCGCCGAGCTCGTGGATTCCGGCGAGGACGAAGCGCAGCGCCGCGATCGTGAACACCAGCGCCGGCAGCGGCTTGGCCTGGAGTACAGCGGCACCAGACAGGATGATCACCGCCGCCGAGATCAGCAGCAGCAGCCCGAGCGCGCCGCTGCGCGCACCGGGCTTCGACGCCACGTGCACCACGCCGATCGCACCCCAGCTGGTCCCCAGAACGCCGAGCACCGCCCCGGCGGCGCCGTCGCGTGCGAGGAAGGCGAACACGCACGCGATCAGCTGAAGCACGAACGGCACCGCGATCAGGATGAACCCCACTTGCTTGGCCTGGCCGGCCGCGACCCAGTGCAGCTGAAGCCCGCTCTCCACAAGCGATGCCACCGTGAGACCGGCCATGCCGATCGTCAGCGGCGACCCGATCGGGCGAAGAAAGATTCGCGCGGGTAGCGCGTTGTTGGAGTCGGCCACGAACGCCGTCTACCCCTGCGGTTGCACCGCCACGCGTCGGCTGTCAGCGGACGCGCTCGCGACCATCGCTAGCGCCCACAGCGCCACCGAGACTGCGAGCAGGTTGCCGCGGTGCCGCCGGTCTGTCAGCACCGCCCGTCGTCGGGACCGTCGCGACCGCGCCGACGAGCATCGAGATCGCCGCAAGCAGCCCCACCTCGCGTGCGCACAGGACCGCCGAGGACTCCTCGCAGCCTCGCAATGCTCCTCATGACGACCGGGTAGCCCGGGTGTCATGGCCGCAAACCCACTGGCGGAGCTCTGTCATACAACGCTCGAGCGCAATTGGCGCGAGGGAGAGCGCGGCAGCATCCGCTACGCCTACACATCCCCGAGCACCGGGCGCTACCCGTGGCAGTGGTACTGGGACTCGTGCTTCACGGCAATCGTGTGGCGGCGCTTTGATCGCGACCGCGCGCGAGCCGAGCTCGAGAGCCTGCTGGCGGCCTCCACGCCGGACGGCCTCATCGGCCACACGATCTTCTGGGCCGAGCCGGTTACGCCCGTCCGCTCGCTGTTCTACAACATCCGATCGCGCTCGGACTTCATGACCTCCACGATCCAGCCGCCGCTGCTGGCGTGGGCCTGGCGGATCGCGGTCGGCGATCCCGCGGTCGTGCCGGAGATCGTTCGCCACCACGAGTGGATCGAGCGCGAGCGCGCGATCGACGGAGACGGCCTGATCTGGATCGTGCAGCCAGACGAGTCGGGCCTCGACGCCTCACCGAAGTTCGACTCCGCGTTCGGCTGGCGCGCCGACGGCCTGCCGGGTTTTCCGCTGCTGGTCCGCCGCAACCGTCGCCTGGACTTCGATATCCGGCGGATCTCCGCGGCCGGCGGACCGCTGGTGTGCGGCGTGGCCACAAACGTCCTGCACTGTCTCTCCCGCCTGGCGCTCGGACGTGCGTCGCTGACGCCGGTGATCCTCGAGCGGCTCTACGACGAGCGCCGCGGACTGTTCCATCAGCTCGTGCGCAAGGGCGACCAGCTGGTGCCGGCGCGCCACCCGGTCGTGACCTGGTCGGCGCTCTCGCCGCTGGCCCTCCCCGACCTGCCCGAGGAGGTGGGGCGGCGGCTCGTCGAGCAGTACCTGCTCGACCCCAAGCGCTTCTGGCTGCCGGTGCCACCCCCGTCGGTGTCCGCCTCCGATCCAACGTTCTCGTTGCACGACCGCTTCCTGTTCCTGCGCCGCTACTGGCGCGGCCCCACCTGGCTGAACGCCGCTTGGCTTTTGTGGCTCGGCCTCGTCAGGCTCGGTTACGACGCACAGGCCGCGCAGATGGCAGAGCGGCTGGGGCGGGTGGTGGCCGGCGCTGGCCTGCGGGAGTACTACGACCCATTCACCGGTGCCGGCATGGGTGCGACCGACTTCTCGTGGTCTGCGCTCGTGATCGAGCTGGTCGACCCCGATCCCGACGCTGCGAGCAGTCATCTCGAGGTCCCGAGCACGGCGGGGGGCCGGGGGCGCCGCGGGTCGCGTCGAGCTGGAGCCTTGTACCCGTCCATCGAGGAGACCACGGTGGGCGGGTAGCCCGCACGCAGCGGCACCTGCCCGTCGGTCGCAAGCCGGCAGCGGAACGGCTCACGTAGCGCGATTGCGGATTGCTCGGCCAGGGGCGTGAGCCGGGCGATAAGCTCCTCGGGGTAGCGAAGCAGCCGCAGCAAGCCCTCTCCGCGGAGCAGCATCAGCTTCCGGCGAGCCCACGCTCTCAACGCACACACATGTCGTGGAGGACCGCGGCAGCTGACCGAAGTGCCGTTCCCCGAAGCGCGCCACGTGTCGTGAGAGATTGCGGTTGCCCTGATCGGGTATCCGCGCTGTCAGAGTGGCGACATCATCACACGGCAGCGGTGGGGCCTTGAACGGCGCTGTCCTATTGCTCGACAGCGACCCGGACCTCGGCGAGGACCTGGATCGCGAGCGGCTGGAGCTCGCGCGCCGGCGGGTGCTCGCGCGCGTGGTCCGCTTCTCCACGGGACCTTGGAGGGTCGCGCCTGATGACTTCGATCGGGTGGGAAACCTGGGGCTGCTTGTGCTCGACGGCCTGCTGACACGGGAGGTCTCGGTCGGCGGATACACCTGCGCCGAGTTGCTCGGTCCCGGCGACGTGGTCCAGCCGTGGCTGCGGATCGGTCCGGACCACTCGGTTGCCGCCGACGTCGATTGGGACGTCGTCGAGCCCGTGAGCGTGGCGCTGCTTGATCGGCAGTTCTCCCTCCGGGTGGCGCCCTGGCCCGAGGTCACGGCCGCGATCGCGCGGCGGATGATGCAGCGCGCGCACTGGCTGGCCTTCCATCTGGCGGTATGCGGCCTTCGCCGCGTGGACGACCGGCTGCTGTTGGTGCTCTGGCACTACGCCGACCGCTGGGGCACGGTGACCCCCACCGGCATCCGGCTCGACGTGCGCCTCACCCACGAGGTGCTCGCGAGCGTGATCGGAGCGCGGCGCCCCTCGGTCACGACCGCGCTCAGACGGCTGGCCGAGGCGGGTCAGCTCGAGCCGCTGCCGCGGTCGCGCTGGATCCTGTGCGGGGAGCCACCGGCCGAGCTGCGCCACGTCCACGAGCAGGCGCGGCGCGAGGATCGGCGGGCGGATCTAAGCGGTCCCGCGCGCACCCTGTAGCGCACCTCCCGCCGCACCCCGTAGCCCACTCCCGGGCGCACCTCCGGGGCCTGTCATCGCCCCAACAAAATCCCTGCATCTGCTCGTCATCGAACGAACGAAGCGGCCGGAGCAGCGCGGTTGCGTGGGTAGCCGAAATCTTGACTACCACTCCTAGTAAGGAGGTTTGCAAATGAGCACAGGTACGCAACCAGTGTCACGCACCGCCGTCACCAACGGGGCGGCCGGTGAGCTGCGCGAGTGGCGCGATCACGCTCGAGTGTTCTTGCAGCCGATTGCTGCCCCGTCGATTCTGGGGCTGTACGGCTTCGCGTGCGCGACGTTCATGGTCACCGCATATCTCGTTGGCTGGTACGGCAAGGCGACCTCGCCGCTGCTGATCTTCCCGTTCGCCACCGCGGCGGGGGGAATCGCGCAGGGCGCTGCCGCGCTGTTCGCGTACAAGGCGCGTGATGGCCTGGCCACCGCGATCCACGGCATCTGGGCCGCGTTCTGGCTGGGCTACGGCTTCCTCAACTTCATGATCGCGCTCAAGCTGATCCCCGCACCCACGCCGCACGCCGCGGTGCCCGAGCTGGGGTATTGGTTCTTCGTCCTTGCCGCGGTCACGCTCGCAGGGATGATCGCGTCACTGGGTGAGAGCCTCGCGATCACCTCGGTGCTGGCGCCGCTGTGGGTCGGTGTGGCGCTACTCGGCATCTTCTACACGGTCGGTGGCACCGGCTGGGAGAAGGCCGGCGGCTACGTGACGATGGCCTCGGCGTTCACGGCGTTCTACACCGCGACCGCGATGATGTTCGGTTCTGCGTTCCGGCGCGTCATCTTCCCCCTTGGCAAGTACCGCAAGGAGGCGAACGTGCCCGGGTCGCAGCACACGTACCCGATCCAGTTCGAGTTGGGCGAGCCCGGCGTCAAGCAGGGCCAGTAGCCCGAGCAGCACGCGCCTCCCTAAAGCCTCGCCGGCGGATGCAGTCCCGCCGGCGAGGCGCGCGTGTTCTCGGTCGTCGACATGCCCGTGCGCTGCGCGATCGGGTAACGCGGCAGCGCACGGTGGGCCTGAAGCTCGCGCCAGTCGTTCATCTCGGCCTGAGCCTGCTCCAGGAAGGAACGATCCGGGCGGCGCTCGAGCAGCGGCTTGAGCTCCTGCAGGGTCAGCTTCGCGTCGCCGCACAGCCCGACCTGCGCCGGGTAGCGCAACCCGATCCGCTCCGGCCGGTCGTCCATCTGGACGCCGGCGCCGAGCCGGGCTGGGGCCGGAACTCGATGCAGGGGCTCGAGGAGCCGACGATCAGGATCGGCGGGGGCGGGTGCCTGTCCGGGGTCCGAGTCTGAGCGACCCGGGCGGGTGCCGTTGCGGGCGGGGATAACTCAGACAACCCCGGCGCTGATCGGGGGGCGGGGGAAGTTATCCCCGCGGAGCGCGGATAACCCCGACGACCCCGGCAACGGTCGGGGGGTGGGTGAGGTTATCCCCGCGCCGGGGCCGCGTCCGCGCCGCAGCCCCACCCATTTCGTCAGCCCGCAAACGATCGCTCGAACACGCCCAGTCAGCCCGCGAACGCGCGCCGTGCATCTCAAGCGCACACCGGGCAGCCGTCTGGTGAACGATTGAAAGAAAGGAGGTCAGACACGATGTCGATTCGCGAACCCAGACCAGGGGCGCGCGGTCGCCTTGCTCCGCGCCGGCCGCTTCGCCGTCGCGGCCACGACCCGCTCGACGTCGCCTCGCACACCAGCCCTCTCTATGACCGTCCGCCCACCGGCATGCCGCCGGCGCCCACTCCTCGCGACTGGCGCAACCAGATCGTCGGCCTCAGCGGCCTGAACGTGATCGCCGGCATCTGGCTGATCATCGCGCCGTGGGTGCTCGGCTACAGCGGCGCCGACCCGCGTTGGAACGACGTGGTGTTCGGGATCATCGTCGGCATCCTCGCCCTGACCCGCGTCACCGGCGCCTACCGCGAGGAGTGGTTGAGCTGGATCAACGCGTTGATCGGCGTGTGGCTGTTCATCGCGGGCTTCACGATCGACCACACCGGAGCAGCTATCTGGAACGACATCATCCTCGGGATCATCGTCTTCGTCCTGGCCATCGGCAGCGCGGAGGCGACCGCGAGCCTGTTCTCGCGGCGGCGTGAAGGAGTACAACCATGAAGCATGCGAATTTCCAGACGATCAAGCTGAGCAAGGGCAAGCACGCCTCGCCCGAAGACGGAGCCTGCGTGATGGAGCTCGCCTCGATGCTCGCGGGCGAGCCGTTCACCGACCACCCGCGCTCGGTTTCGCAGCCGATCGCCTCGTTCCTTCGCACCTACAACGACATGGTCGACAACAAGCGCCGCCAGGACTTGTACGCGTACGCGTCGAGGGTCGTCGGCACCGCCGCCTCCGACGCCGTGGAGGACGCGCGCACGCGCAGGCTCGTCGAATGGGGTGATGAGATGCGGGCCAGCCGCGCCCGCTTCGGAGTGTTCGGTCGCTTCCGCAAGCACTCACACAGCAGCGGTGCGCCATATGGCAACTGCGACGCGGCCGCCCGCTACGCGCTTCAGTCGATCGGTCGGCTGACGGGCAGCACGCACGCGGCGGTCCTATCGCTTGTCGATGAGCTGATCGAGTTCCGCCGTGGCGGTGGCGGGCAGCCTCCAGTCCTCGGCCCGTCCCCGCAGCGTCCGGAGCGTCGCGCGCCGCTGGTGCGCATGTAGATCGGGTTCGCGACGATCCAGGTTCGCCCGCGGCGGCCGTCACGCAAGAGTCGCGCGATCGCGACACGCGCTCGCAGCTCCAGCTTCACGGGGAATCAACGCTGGGGTGCATCGGCGCGGCACGCTCGTGCGGCTCGACCCACAGGACCTGCATGGCGATGATCGTCAGCGACAGCAGCGGCACCGCGATCAGGACCCCGATCAGCCCGAACAGCGCCGCCATCACCAGCACGCCGATCGACACGACCGCGGGGTGTAGCTCGACCCGCTGGGCCATGATCAGCGGCAGGATCAGGTTGCCCTCGATCTGGTTGACGATCACGTACACGATCGCCACGAGCACCGCCTCCCCGAAGGATTGCGTCAGCCCCAGCAGTACCGGCGGGATTGCGCTGATGATCGAGCCGTAGTTCGGGATCACGGTCATCAACGCCGAGAACACGGCGAACCCGAGCGCGAACGGGAGGCCCACCAGCTCCATTCCCAGGAACAACAGCCCGCCGAGGACGACCATATCGATCGCGATCGCGGTGAGCCAGCCGATCCACGCCCTGCGCACACGGACGCACAGCTCGCGCGCCTGCCCGCGATGCGAGTCGGGGATGAGCCGCAGCGCGCCATCCAGCAGCGGTCCCGGATTGAGCGCGATCAGGAACGCCCCGATCCCGATCAGCGCCAGCACGACTGCGACGCCGAGCGCGTCAACCGCCGCCCGTTCGACCGGGCCGATCAGCCGCGCCGGGTGCGCGACGTAGCTGTTGATCGTGGTGCTGAGCTGCGTCGACAGCGACTGCCGGTGGCCAGCGCCAAAGCCGCTCAGTACGCGGCCCAGATCATGGACGATCGACGGAAGGCTGGCAGCGAACTGACGTACTTGGCTAACGAACTGCGGCAACAACGCGAAGCCGAGCCCGGTTAGCACCCCGGCCACGAGCACCAGCGCGGCGAGTGCACCGACCGCACGCGGGAGCCGGTGACGTTGCGCGAAGCTTGCCGCCGCCGACAGCGGCAGCGACAGGATCACCGCGATGATCGCGGCGAGCAGGATCGTGACGAGCACGTTTGCGGCCATCGCCAGGACCGTGAGGACCGCTGCCAGGGCGATTGCGCGATATGCGACGGCGGGCTTCAACGCGTGCCGCCGGGCCTCTGCGGGCAGCCTTCAGTGAGGTGCACGAGTCCAGGATCACTTCCGGGGTCATCTATCGAGCGGTGCTGCTCGCGTTCGTGCTCGTCGTCGCAGGGCTGCTGTTCCAAGCGCTCGTGACGCTGATCCTCGCGGTCCTGATCGTGATCATCCTGGCGCTGCCGCTGGGCGCGTTCGCGTCGCTGCTCGAGCGCCGCCGCGTGCCGCGCGCCGTGGGGGCGACGCTGGGCCTGCTGATCGGGCTGGCCGCGCTCGGCGGGCTGATCGCGGCGATCGTGCCGGTGTTCAGCCACGAGATCAACAAGTTCGCGGCCGCGCTTCCGAGCATCCTCGACGCGCTGCGCCACCGCGTCGGGGCGCTCACGGGCACCTCTCCCTCGCACGTCGGACAGCAGCTTCAACACTTCGTAAATGGCTATACCCAGCATCCCGCCCGGCTGCTCGGACCGCTCGCGTCGATCGGTGCCAGCGTCGCCGCGGCGCTTGCCGCGCTCGTCGTGATCATCCTGACGGCGCTGTACACCGCGATCCAGCCCGACCCGCTGCTCAGCGGTCTCGTGCGGATCGTCCCGCCCGGCAGCCGCCCGCACGCGCGCCACATCCTCGCGCGGCTGCGGGTCGCGTATCTGGCGTGGCTGCGTGGGCTCGTGATCGGGATGCTCGTGCTCGGCGGCGTGACGTATCTGGGCCTGCGACTGGTCGGCCTCGACTTCGCCGCGTTCTTCGCAGTGTTCACTGCGATCGCGATGATCGTCCCGTACTTCGGCGCGCTCGCCAGCTCGATCCCCCCGATCGTCTACGCGCTCACGATCTCGCCCGGCAAGGCGGTGCTGGTCGGCGTGATCTACGTGATCGCGCACCAGCTGGAGGGGAACGTGATCCAGCCACTGGTCGTGGCACGGACCGTCAAGATGCACCCGGCGGTGATTGCGGTCGGAGTCGTCGCGGTCGACCGCCTATTCGGCTTCATCGGCCTGATCGTTGCCGTCCCAATCCTGGTCACTGTCCAGATCTTGATCCAGGAGCTGTGGGTGCGCCCGATCGAGGGCGAGGGCCGCACGCTCGTACTGGCCCGCGCCGGCGGCACGCCCGACGAGCCGGTGAGCGTCGCCACCGGGAGTGACGAACCGAGCTAGCCGCTCGCGAGCGCGCGCACCAGGTCACCGGCGGAGCGGATGTCGCTGATACGCGCGACGCTCTCGCCCGCGTACAGGGGCGTCACTTCGAGCGTGCTCAGCGCGGCACCGCGCGTGGCCGGACTCGGCCCGAACAGCGGGAGCGCCGTGCGCTGCGCGGCCATCAGCCTGCCGGCGATCGCCAGCGGCATCCGGGCGGTGAGCGGCGCAAGCCCGCGGTTTGCAAGACGCGCGATCGCAGGGCCGCGCGGGTCGCCGCGCAGCCATCGGTCGGTGGCGGCGTTCGCGACAACCCGATGCGGCGCCGGCCACCCCAGCCCGAACAGCTCGGTCAGCAGTGTGCGATCGGCGGCGAGCAAGCGCCGCTTGTATTCGGGGTGGGCGTTCGACTCCTCACTCAGCAGGAAGCGCGTGCCGACGACCACCGCGCTGGCGCCACCGTCGAGCGCCCTACGAACGTCTCGCGCGTCCGCGATGCCACCGGCGAGCAGCACCGGATAGCCCGGCAGCTCGCGGCTGATCTCGGCGAGAAGCTCGAGCGCCGGCGTCGTCCCGCGGACGTGTCCTCCGGCTTCGACGCCCTGCGCGATCACCGCGTCGGCTCCGGCCTCGTGCGCTTGTCGCGCTTCCGCGGGCGAACCGCACTGGTGGATCCAGATGGTGGACGTGCGCCTGACCGGTGTACCCCAGAACGTGATGACCGCGTCGGCCTCACGCGCGATCCGCCAGTGCGCCTCGCGCGTGAACGGCAGCAGCAGGTTGACCGCGATCGGATTGGCGGTGAGGCTTCGGGTGCGCTTCAGCTGATCGCGCAGCGGCTCGGGGTCGAGCATGCCCAGGGTCCCCAGTCCGCCGGCCTCCGACACGGCAGCCGCGAGCTCATGGCCGGCCAGACCGCCGCCCATTCCCGCCTGAAGGATCGGGACCCTCAGGCCCAGGCGCGCGATCAGGTCGGGCATCCGCGTTCAGTGAGTGGTCCAGCGTCCCAGTGTTCCGAACACTGACTCAGCGGGTCCAGGGGCCAACGCCGCCGATCCGCTCGACGGTGATGTGGGTGATGTAGCCCGGCGGCGGGTCGTCCATCGGCGGGAACTTGACCTCAGGTCCGAGGTACACGTGCGCGAGGCGCTGGAGCAGCTCCGGGGCGCCGCCCTCGGTGACATACGCCTGGCCGTGCACGACGAGGTACTCGTCGAGGCCGATCTGGTTGCGGGTGCCGGCCTCGACCGACAGCACAACGCGCGGGTCACGCCGAATGTTGCGGATCTTGCGGTGCTCGGGCAGATGGCCCGCGACGATCTCCTCGCCGTCGAGGCCGACCCACACCAGCGACACCTGCGGTCGGCCGTCGGGCTCGAGCGTGACCAGGTGCGCGAGGTGCGGCCCCTTGAGCACCGCGCGGGCGGAGTCGGGGATGTTCACTGCGCTGGCGCCCGGACCTTCGTAAACCCCCTACCCGGCCTGGGCGTATCCCTTCAGCCCGCCGAAGTCGAGCAGCACGCACTGCTCGTCACCGACGATCCAGGCGTCGTGCCCGGGCGGCATGTGGAAGGCATCCCCGGGCCCGAACTCGCGCTCGGTGCCGTCGTCCATCTTCAGCGCCATCCGCCCCTCGAGGACATAGCCGATGTGCTCGACCTGGCAGGAGTCGGTGCCAGCGATCGGCTTGACGTTCTCCGACCAGCGCCAGCCGGGCTCGAACGTTCCCAGGCCGACCGCATGACCATTCAGGTCGACCAGCTCGACGCGACCCTTCCCCTCGGTGAACTCCCGGACCTCGTCCGGGCTGTCGAAGCTCTTTCCGACCAGACTCGCCATCTCGGCGCTCCTCTCTCTCGTGCTGGCAGCGGTGTCCTGTTGACTCCGTCCAGCTCCTCCAATCCTCGCCCCGCCGGTCCGCGAAGTCAAATGGGCGATCCGCGTGACTGTTCACGTTCGCGGCGGCGGGGGTGGGGCGAAGCGAAGCGTTTCGTGGTCATTGGCCCGTCCGCACCAGTCGGTCCGAGGTCCTACGACCAATTGCCCCTGGAAACTGGGTGGGAGGCGTTGCACGATGCAGCGTGTGAGCAGAACCAGAACCCCCAGCAGCTTGATCACGGACGAAGTCGCGTCCTGGCCCGAGGTGGACGCGGGACCCGGTCGCCGCGGCGAGTTTGCGTTTCGTGTCGGGCGGCGCGAGATCGGTCACCTGCACGGCGACCGCGCCGCCCACTTCTCGTTCCCCCCAGATGTGTGGAGTCGGCTCTTCAGCGAGGGCCGGATCACCTACCACCCCGTCTTCCCGGGGCGGAAGGGCCTCGCGGCGCGCCGGATCGAGGACGACGACGACGTGCGCGACGTGATCGAGCTGATGCGCTTGAACTACGACCGGGTGACCGCGCGCAGCTGACGGATCGGGCACGATTCGCGTGTGAGCACGGGCGAGAATCGCCACCCGAGCGCGGGCGGAAACCGCGACCCGAGCGCGGGCGAGATCCGCAACCCGATGTTCGCGCGGGTGTTCGACCGCCTCTGCCCGCTGATGGAGCGGGAGGTCGGCCCCCGCCGCGATCAGCTGCTGAAGGGACTTTCGGGCCACGTGCTCGAGGTGGGGGCCGGTAACGGGATCAACTTCTCCCATTACCCGCCCACCGTCGAGCGAGTGACCGCGATCGAGCCCGAACCCTACCTGCGTTCGAAGGCGGCGAACGCCGCGCGCACGGCGCCGGTGTCCGTGAGCGTCGCCCAGGGCACCGCCGAAGCGCTGCCGCTGGCGGACGGGAGCGTCGACGCGTCCGTGGTGAGTCTGGTGCTCTGCAGCGTGGCTGACCAGGCGTCCGCCCTGGGCGAGCTGCGCCGCGTGCTCAAGCCGGGCGGTGAGCTTCGCTTCATGGAGCACGTCCGCTCGTCCCGCTCCGCGACGAAGGCGCGTGCACAGAAGCTGCTCGACGGCTCCGGCGTCTGGCCGCGGCTCGCCGGCGGCTGTCACTGCGCGCGCGACACCTGTGCTGCGATCGAAGCTGCCGGCTTCACGATCGAGGAGGTGGAGCAGTTTGCGCTCGGGGTGAGCTGGCTGCACACGAACCCCCACGTGCTGGGACGGGCCCGGGCACCAGCAGCATGAGCGCCGAGGGGATCGTTGTGGGCGCCGATGGGGTTCGACGATGCTGGTGGGGCGACTCGTCGCCGGAGTACCGGCCCTACCACGATCGCGAGTGGGGCTTTCCCGTGGGCGACGACGTCCGCCTGTTCGAGAAGCTGAGCCTGGAAGGATTTCAGGCGGGGCTCTCGTGGCTGACGATCCTGCGCAAGCGTGACGCCTTCAGGCGCGCGTTCGCGGGCTTCGACTTCACCCGCATCGTGCGGTTCGGGGAGCGCGATGTCGCGCGACTCCTGGGCGATCCCTCGATCATCCGCCACCGCGGCAAGATCGAGGCGGTCATCAACAACGCGCACCGGGCGGTCGAGCTGGTCGCCGAACACGGTTCGCTGGCAGCGTTCGTCTGGAGTTTCGAACCGGACGCGCGGACGGGGCGGCTCGACCGCACGACGCTCTCGCAGCTCGGCCAGACGCCTGAGTCGAAGATGCTGGCGCGCGAGCTCAAGCGACGCGGCTGGCGGTTCGTGGGCCCGACCACCGTCTATGCGTTCATGCAGGCGATGGGACTGGTCAACGATCACCTCGACGGATGCGACGCGCGCCGGGCGGTGGAGCGCGCGCGAGCGGGTTTCGAGCGCAAGCCAGCGGGGGTGAACTTGTGACATTTGTCACACCCCTGACCTTTCCCCTGCTTTACAACGGGCCGGTGTCGGGTAGCCCTAACCCATGGCGACCACCACAGGCACTCCACGGACCACGCGTCCTGCAACCTCTCCTCTAACCACACGGAACGCAACGGCTGGGCCGCTGCGTCTCCCCCGGACCACAGGCTCGCTGAGTGCATTGCTGATCATCACGCTCGGCGTGTGGGCGGCGCTGATCCCGTTTATCGGCCCGTACTTCCACTACTCCTTCGGCAGCAACCAGACCTGGCACTACTCCGCCAACCGGCTCTGGCTCGACATCCTGCCTGGCGCGGTTGCCGTGCTGGGTGGGCTGATGCTGCTGCCTAGCGCTCGTCGCACGAGCGGCGTGTTCGCCGCCTGGCTGGCGCTCGCAGCCGGGATCTGGCTTGTGATCGGCCCGACCGTCAGCCTGCTGTGGCACGCCGCGGGCAACCCGATCGGCGCGCCGATCGGCGGCCACATCCGTCAGGCAGCGGAATGGTTCGGCTACTTCTACGGCTCAGGGGTACTGATCGCCGCGCTGGCCGCATTTGCGATGGGACGCTTCGTGTCCCGACCGCACATCGCCGGCGAGACGGCGGCTGTGGCGGCGGATGCGCCAGCGGCTGAGACCGTTGCACGGCCGCGCCGCTTCGGGTTCTTCGGACGCCGTCGCCGGGCCGCTGCTGCGGCCCCAGCGACGGCAGACAACAGCGCGCCCGTCGACGGGCCGACGCGGACGACGGGAGAGATGTAGGCACGCTGTGGGCGGCGCTCAGGCCATCCGAGCAACGGCCTGAGCGCTTAGCCCACCGCGGGTGAGCGGCTTAGCCCACCGCCGCTCCCGCGGCGCGGGCGGCGGCAAGCCGCGCGAGCGTTGCCCGGTGCCGGCGCGAGCCGCCGAGCAGCGCAGAATCGAGTTGCGCTCGCTTGTAGAGCCAGTGCAGGTCGGCCTCCCACGTGAACCCGATCCCGCCATGCGCCTGGATCGCCGAGGCGGTGGTCTCCCGGCCCGCGTCACCGGCGGCGGCGGCCGCCATCGCCGCTGCCTCAGGCAGCCGGTCGGGGTCGGCGTCGGCCGCCCACGCCGCGTAGTACGCGGTCGAGCGGGCGCTCTCGGTGGCGAGCAGCATCGCCGCGCAGCGGTGTGAGACAGCCTGGAAGGACCCCACCGCGACTCCGAACTGCTTGCGGTCCTTCACGTACTCGAGTGTCATGTCGAGCGCCCGCTGGCTCACGCCCACCAGCTCGGCGGCGATCGCGGCCGCGACGCGATCGGCGGCCCCGGCGCCGAGCGCCTCGCCCTCGCCGCTGACCGTGGCAAACCGGCGCGTCGGGTCGATCGTCGTCAACGGTTCCACGTCGGCGTTGGCGCGCTCGACCAGCGACGCCTCGTCGCCGTCGAGCAGCACGACCACGTCGGCATCCGCTGCGTCAGCCGCCAGCTCGCGCGTTCCGACCCCTGCGCTGAGCTCGCCGCTGGACAGCCCCGGCAGCCATCGCGAGCGCTGCGAGTCCGAACCCGCGCTGGCGATCGCGGACGCCGCCGCGGCCGTCGATAGGAACGGCGTAGCGGCGCACGCGTAGCCGAGCTCCTCGAGCAGCACCGCGAGCTCGACAGCCCCCAGCCCCTGGCCGCCGTGTTCCTCGGGGACGCTGATCCCGGGCCAGCCCAGGGAGACGATCTCGCTCCACAGCGCGTCGTCGTACTGCCCCGCCTCTGCGACCTCGCGCACCTTCGCCCATGGTGAGCGTGAGCTCAGCAGCTCGTGCGCGACCCGCTTGATCTCCTTCTGGTCGTCGTTGAGATCGAAATGCATGGCAGTACCTCCTCAGCGGGCCTTGGGCAGGCCGAGCACGCGCTCGGCGATGATGTTCTTGAGGATCTCGGTGGTGCCGCCCTCGATCGTGTTGCCGCGTGATCGCATCAGCTCATATGCCCAGGAGTCGCCGGCCAGCAGTGCCGATGGCCCCACCAGGTCCGCAGCCAGCTGTGTCAGCTGCTGGTTGGTCTCAGACCACATCCACTTGACCAGCGAGCCCTCGGGGCCGGGCTGTCCGTACTTCTCGATCGCGGTCAGGCCGCGGTAGGCGGTCAGGCGCAGCACCTCGCATTTGAGGTGCAGCTCTCCGAGCCGGTCGGCGACGACCGGGTCCTCGAGCAGCCCCCGCTCGCTGGCGATCGCGAACAGCTGATCGAGCAGTTGGCGCAGCCGCACCTGGAGGAAGAACCCGAGCCCGGCGCGTTCGTTCATCAGCGTGGTGAGCGCGACTTTCCAGCCGTTCCCCGGGCCCCCGAGCACGTTCTCGTCCGGAATGCGTGCCTCCTCGATGAACAGCTCGTTGAACTCGGCCTCGCCCGTGATCTGGCGCAGCGGCCGAACCTGGACCGCGTCCTGCTCCATGTCCATCAGGAAGTAGGTGAGCCCCTTGTGCTTGGGCGCGTCGAGATCGGTGCGCGCGACGAGCATGCACCACTTGGAGTACTGGGCGCCGCTGGTCCACACCTTCTGGCCGGTGACGACCCAGCCGCCGTTGTCGCGTACCGCCCGGGTCTTCAGCGACGCCAGATCGGAGCCCGCCTCGGGCTCGCTGAATCCCTGGCACCACACCTCCTCCGCAGTGACGATCGGCGGCAGGTAGCGATCCTTCTGCTCCTGCGTGCCCCAGACCATGATTGTCGGCCCGGCCAGCAGCAGGCCCAGCACGTTTGCCGGAAGCGGCGCGCCCGCACGCGCCAGCTCCTCGAAGAAGACAGCGGACTCAGTCAGTGTCGCGCCGCGACCGCCGTACTCGACCGGCCAGTGCACCGCCGCCCAGCCGCCCTCGGCGAGGCGGCGCTGGAAGTCCCGGCGCCAGGCGTAGACAGCGTCCTCATCGCCTCCGGGCATTTCGCCGGCGATGTTCTCCGCAAGCCAGGTCCGCAGCTCATCCCGGAACGCGCGCTCGCGGTCGGTGAATGTCAGGTCCATGCATGCTCCTTGGAGGCGGCGCCCGCAAGCCGCATCGCGCAGCCCACCAGCACCTCCTCGAGATCGGTTGTTGGTCTTCCCGCGCGCACGCGCGCGCACGCGAGCTCGTGCACGCCGGCGGCGAGCACGTACAGCGCATCCTCTGAGGGCACCGGCCGCCCCGAGCGGGCAAAGCACTTCCCATACCGCCGGGCGAAGCGCCTCACCGCCTGCTCGCGCTCGGCGCCGACCGCGGGCCACTCGACCAGGTACACGCGTGCGAACAGCGGCTCCTCTTCGAGCGTCTGCAGATACACGCGCAGGCCGAGCCGCAGCTCCTCACGCCAGTCGCTGGTGTCTCGCACCGCGGCGCTGATCCGCGCTTCCAGCACATCGGAGCCGAGCCGGTACGCCGCCGCCAGGCACGCCTCCTTCGACTCGAACAGCTCATAGAAGGTGCCACGCGATACCCGCGCGAGCCTGACCGCGTCAGCCACGGTGGCGTCTTGAAAGCCCTTCTCCGCGACGACCCTGACCATCGCGTCAAGCAGCTTGGCTCGCTGCGGCTTGTCGTTCAGCAGCAGCTCGAGCTGCGGGTGACTGGCGACCAGTGACACCGACATCGGCTTGCGTACCTTAGGGGTACGCAAGCCGTACTTCAAGGGTGGCCGAGGTCTGGGCCGATCGCGCGCGGCGGTCGGAGAAGCGGCGACCGGACCCGGGCTTGAGCGGGCCTGTGGGATGAAACTATGTCTATAGGCTAAGTAACGTCCCCCTCCCCTCGCGCGCGACCCCGCGCCCCCTCGCGCGACCCGACCCCGCGCGCCGCCTGCGCGCGACCCCGCGCCCCGCCCTAGCGACCCCCGCGAAACCACCCCCGCGAAACCCGCCCGCTAGACCGCCACCCCCGCCGCCACCTCCGCCTCCGCCCGCCGCAGCTCCATCCGCGCGATCGTGCGCTTGTGGATCTCGTCGGGCCCGTCGGCCAGGCGCAGCGTGCGCAGGTGCGCGTACATGCTGGCGAGCGGGAAATCGTCGCTGACGCCCGCGCCGCCGTGCACCTGGATCGCGCGGTCGAGCACCTTCAACGCGACCGCGGGGGCCGCGACCTTGATCGCCGCGATCTCGGTGCGCGCATGCTTGTTGCCGACCGTGTCCATCAGCCACGCCGCCTTCATCGTCAGCAGGCGCGCCATCTCGATCTCGATCCGCGACTCTGCGATCCAATCCTGCACGTTGGCGCGCTCGGACACCGGCTGACCGAACGTGACGCGCGCGGCTGCGCGCCGGCACATCAGCTCGAGCGCGCGCTCGGCCGCGCCGATCGCGCGCATGCAGTGGTGGATCCGACCGGGACCGAGCCGTGCCTGGGAGATCAGGAAGCCGTCGCCCTCGTTACCGATCAGGTTTGACACTGGCACCCGCACGTCCGCGAAGACGACCTCGGCGTGCCCCTCCTGGTCGACGTACCCGAACACCGGCAGGTTGCGGACGACCGTGACTCCCGGGGTGTCGCGGGGGACGAGGATCATCGACTGCTGCCTGTAGGGCGGCCCGTCCGGGTCGGTCTTGCCCATCACGATCATGATCTTGCAGCGCTCGCGCATCGCGCCCGAGGTCCACCACTTGCGGCCGCTCAGGACGTAGTCATCGCCCTCGCGCGTGATCAGCAGCTCGATGTTGGTCGCGTCCGAGCTCGCGACAGCCGGCTCGGTCATCGCGAACGCGGAGCGGATCTCGCCGTCGAGCAGCGGCCGCAGCCAGCGATCCTGCTGCTCGGGCGTCCCGAACAGCGTCAGCACCTCCATGTTGCCCGTGTCCGGGGCCGCACAGTTGCATGCCTCCGGCGCGATATGGCTGCGGCCCATGATCTCGGCGAGCGGCGCGTACTCGACGTTCCGTAGAGCCGGCCCCCAGTCCTCATGCGGGTGAAACAGGTTCCACAGCCCGAGCTCGCGGGCGCGCGCCTTCAGCTGCTCCATCACCGGCGGATGGAAATGCGGATCTCCGGACTGCGCGATCTGTTCCTCGTACACGCGCTCGGCCGGGTAGACGTGCTCGTCCATGAACGCGAGCAGGCGCTCGCGCAGCTCCTTGCAGCGATCTGAGAATTCGAAATCCATCTGCGTCTAGCTCCTTATTCCGAGGGCGTTTGTCCACAGCCGCGTGAGGGTCCTGACCAGCCCCTCGTTTGAGGCTGAGCCGAAACCGAGCACGTACTTCGAGTACGCCATGCGGCTGACCATCGCGTTCATCGCTTCGGCCGCCAGTCGCGGGTCGAGTGCCGGGTCTGCCAGCCCGCGCTCCTGCAGACGCTCGATCGCGCGCGCGTTTCGCTCCGCGAACGCGCGGGCGCGGCGCAGCCGCAGACGGCGGAACTTCGGGTCGACCTGCGCGACCTGCTCCATCAGCCCCATCAACTTGGCGTTGCTGCGGTAAGCCGCCAGATAAGCGCGGTTGGTCGCCTCGATCACCGCCACCGGGTCATCGCGGTCGGCGATCTCCTTCAGGCGCGGGTGGAGCATCTCCTCGCCCAGCTGCTCGATGACCGCCGCAAACACCTCGTCCTTGCCGATGAAGTACGTGTAGAAGGAGCCGGCGGCGACCCCGGCCTCCGTCGTGATGTCGGTGATCCTGGCGTCGAGGAAGCCGTCGCGCTCGAACACCTTGCGCGCGGCGTCGACCAGCGCTTCGCGGGTCCTCTGGCCGCGCGGACTGGTTGGAGGACGCCCGGTCTGGGAGGGGAGCGTGGCGCGAGCCGGCACGGCGGTGCCAGAGTACCACCAGTTGAATTCGACTTCAACTTCGACTAACTCTAGGCGAGTCGCGTGGTAGGGTGCGCGGGCCTTGGAGCTCGCTGACAAACACGTTGTGGTCACCGGTGCGGCCAGCGGCATCGGCCGCGCGCTGGCGCGGCGGTTCGCTGCCGAAGGCGCCCGTGCGGTGGTGCTCGCGGACGTGGACGCCGCCGGCTTGGAGGCTGTTGCCGAGGAGATCGGCGGCACGGCCGTGCCGACCGATGTGAGCAAGGAGGAGGCGATCAAGGCCCTCGTCGCGCGCGCGACGGAGCTGCACGGCCCGATCGACCTGTTCTGCTCGAACGCCGGCGTGCCCGGGCCGGGCGGCGGCCCCGAGGCCCCCGACGAGGAGTGGCAGCGGACCTGGGAGATCAACCTGATGGCGCACGTGTGGGCGGCGCGGGCGCTGCTCCCGGCGATGGTCGAGCGTGGCGAGGGCTACCTGCTCAGCACGGCCTCGGCGGCCGGACTGCTCACGCAGGTGTCCGCGGCCGCGTACTCGGTTACCAAGCACGCGGCGGTCGCGCTCGCCGAATGGCTCGCGATCAACTACGGCGACGCCGGCGTCAAGGTGTCGTGCCTGTGCCCGCAGGGCGTGCGCACACCGATGGTCGACGCCGCGATCGAGCAGGACCCGATCGGCTCGGCGCCGCTGCTCGCCGAGGGCCTGCTCGAACCCGAGGAGGTCGCCGAGGCCGTGATCGCGGGGATCCGCGAGGAGCGCTTTTTGATCCTGCCCCACGAGGCGGTCGGCCGCTACCTGGCGTTCAAGGGCGCCCAGCCGGACCGCTGGCTCGAGGGGATGCGAAAGCTGGTCCGTGACGCGCGGGCGGGGGCGGCCCACCCTATTGACAGCCCGGAGTGACGGGTGCGACACTCCGCCGCCTGAGCGGGGTCAAAGGGGGCTTCGTCAATTCGCGTCGATCTGATTTGGAGGGCCGCTGATGCTTGGGCGCGTACACAACCGCTTGTCATACGCCAACGTGATGTCGACGCTCGCCGTGTTCGTCGCGCTGGGCGGAACCACCTACGCGTTTACGGTGCCGCCTGACAGTGTCGGCACCCAGCAGCTCAAGAACCACGCGGTGACCGCGCCCAAGGTTGCCCTGCACTCGCTCACCGGAGCCCAGATCAAGTCCTCCACGCTCGGCACGGTGCCCAACGCGGCCAAGCTGGGCGGTTTGCCGCCGGCGGCATATGCGTCGCGGACGGAGTTCCTGAGCCGAGTCGACAGTGTCCCGTCTCTCACGACCGAGTATGGCTCGGTGTCGGGCTTCTCGACCGCGCAGAGCACCCCTTCCGCAGTGCTCCAGTTCACCCCTAACGTGAACCTGACGACCGGTCGTATGGAGGTCTCCACAGGCCTGAGCAACGTCGCGGTCATCACCCTGTACGTAAACGGCAAGGCCACCGCACTGAGCTGTAAGACCGACTTCGACGGGTTCTGCAGCTCCAACGCGCACGTGTTAATCGCACCTGCGAGTCAGGTCTGGTTCCAGGTTCAGAACCAGGGCGGGGGTAATCTCGCCGCCCTCATCGGCTGGCAGGGCACCGCTTCGTAACCGGGCAGGCGTCCCCCGGGGACTCAGTAGTTCCCCGACACCCAGTCCCAGGCCCGCCGGAGCTTGTGCGAGATCCCGGACTCGGGGCTCTCGCCCGGGTCCTCGCGGATCACGGCGGGGTTCGCGCTTGGCGTCGGCAGCTGCTCCGCCTCCTCGCGGCTCAGCTTGAGCGTGACGCCGCGTTCGTGGATCGTCTCGATCTGGTCCGCGTCCGCGAACAGATGCGAATCGGGGTGCCCGTGCGGCGCCCGGATCACGAGCCCGTCAAACACGTCCGTCGCCTCGTCCGCCAGCACGTGGTCGACGCTCCCGACCTGTTCCCCGTCACGGCTCAGCACCGGCGTGCGGCGCTCGAGCACCTTGTAGGAGATCGGGTTCCCGAGATCGAGCTCCGGCATCAGGAGGAGACCTTACCCGGCGCTCCCAGCAACCGCTCGAGCTCAGCTCGCGTCGAGGGCCACACTTCGCGGACATCGGGCATGACCGCCCGCGCCGTCGCGAGCTGTCCCGCGCGCGCCGCTTCCTCGACCCGCGCGAGCGCCGCCAGCAGCGGCCGCGCCCGCACCATCAACCCGTCGTTGCGACAGGAGTGAGCAGCACGCGCGGCGGCGTCGAGATCGCCATCGCTGAGCGCGGCCTCCAGGGCGTCGATCGCGCAGACCATGTTCGCGAGCAGCCGGCCGACGAGGTCGTCGAACTCCGCGCCGATCGCGCTCTGCAGCTGAGCTACACGCGTGGGATCGATCGGCTCGCTCATGTAATCGGCTCGCTCATTTCATGCGCTACGCCCGCGCAGGCTCCGCGCTCTCCGAGCCCCGCGCGGCCACACCGCTCGATCCGCGCACGCCGATCGGCGCTCGCAGAACCTGGTCCGGAATCCCGAACGCATCGACCAGCGCCCCGGCCTGGCCGCGCACCTCGTTGCACAGACGGTTGACCTCGCGCGTGATCGCCTTGCAGCGCGGCGAGGCGAGGCGGCCGTGCTCCTGGAAGAACCCCTTATCGCACTCGACGTTGTGCAGCGCATACAGGTCGCACACGAGGCTCAGCGCGCCCTTGACCGACTCGTCCTCGCACCCCTCGATCGCGTCCACGAACGACTCCAGGATCACGGTGTCCATATGCGCGCGGGCAGCGTTGACCGCGTGGTTCTGGACCGCGCGGAACACCTCGAACGCGTCGTAGCCCTCCTCGAGCCCGCGCCTGAAGCGCTGCGCGACCGACGCGGTGATGTGACCCTCGCGCCAGCGGAACAGCTCGCACTGATACTCGCGATCGAGCAAATCGCGGTTCTCGTCCGAGGGCCGGACTGCATCGCCGATCACCTGCGCGATCTTGCGCGCGAACAGCCGCTCGACGATCGTCTCGACCGCCTGCGAGGCGACGAACGTCACCATCTCGCGCACGTCCAGATCGCTGAAGTGATCCTTGTAGTCGGTCAGGATCCCCTTCGCGGTCAGCAGCATCAGCACCGTGTTGTCGCCCTCGAAGGTCGTGAAGATGTCGGTGTCGGCCTTCAGCGCCGCGAACCGGTTCACCGACATGTAGCCCGCGCCGCCGCAGCACTCGCGGGAGGTCTGGATCGTCTCGGTCGCGTGCCAGCTGGCGGTGGCCTTCATCCCGGCCGCGAGCGACTCGAGCTCGCGACGGTCCCGCTCCGGCGGGTCATCGGCGCTGAACACCTCGTGGAAGCGATCGGTCAGGCGCTCCTGCGCGAAGTGCAGCGCGAACGTCTTCGCCAGCAGCGGCATCAACCGGCGCTGGTGGATGCGGTAGTCCAGGATCGGCACCTCGATGTCCTCGCCGGGCGGCCCGAACTGGTGGCGCTCCAGCCCGTAGCGAGTCGCGATCGTAAGCGCTGTCTTGGCGGCGCTGACCGAGGCCGCCGACACGCACACCCGACCCTGCACCAGCGTTCCGAGCATCGTGAAGAAGCGTTTGTTGGCGTTCTCGATCGGGCTCTGGTAGCGCCCGTCCTGGTCGACTTCGCCGTAACGGTTGAGCAGCGCTTCGCGTGGGACGCGCACGTTGGCGAACCAGATCCGCCCGTTGTCGACGCCGTTCAGCCCCATCTTCTCGCCTGAGTCCTCGATCCGCACCCCGTCGCACACGCTCCCGTCCTCGTCGCGCAGCGGCACCAGCAGCGCGTGCACTCCGTGCGACTCCCCACCGACGATCAGCTGCGCGAACACCACCGCCATCCGCCCGTGGCAGGCCGCGTTGCCGATGTACTCCTTGTACGCCTCCTCCTGGGGGGTGTTGATCACGAACTCGCCGGTGTCTGAGTCGTAGGTCGCGGTCGTCTGCAGCCGCTGCACGTCGGAGCCGTGGCCGGCCTCGGTCATCGCGAAGCAGCCGGGCAGCTCGAGCGTGCCGACCTGGCGCAGGTAGCGCTCGTGGTGTGGGCGCGTCCCGAGCTGCTGGATCGCCCCACCGAACAGCCCGAACTGGACCCCGAACTTGACGAGCAGGGACAGGTCGCCGAACCCCAAGCTCTCGAACGCCGCCACGTTCGCGCCCGGATCGTCGCGACCGCCGAACTCCGATGGGAACCCCGGTGCGGTCAGCCCCTCGCCGACGAGCGCCTTGGCCCACTCCAGCACCCGCTCGCGGTACTCGTCGGTCGGCATCGCGACCGGCGGCTCGAACTCCGGACGCGACAGAACCTCGCGCGACTGCTCGCGCAGCGACGCATAGCGACCGTCGAGCACCCGCTGGAGCGCAGCTGGGTCAAAGCTCGGAGTTGCCGAGGCGTCGCTGCCCATCGCGCTCGATCATATGCTTCCCGGCGATCGCGGGGGCGCCGCCCGTTGTTGCGCTGACGTGACGGGCGCTCACGGGTGCAGGATGTGCCTGAACCGCCGCATGATCCGCCCGAAGCGATTGTGGGCGGTGCTTGCGAAACCGGTCGCGCCGAGCAGCACCACGAACACGCCGGCGAGCAGCAGCAGCCCCGCCAGCAGGGTCGGCCAGTGGTGCTCGAGCAATCTTCGTCCCCTGCTGAGTAGGTCTTCGGCGCGTCCGCGCGCGAACGTCAGGGTCGCCATGATCCCCACCAGCGGCAGGACGAAGCACATGTTGAACAGCACCAGCAGCACGATCTGGCGCGCGGGGTCCAGTCCCGAGCCGACGATCGCCGCGATCGCCGCGAAGTACGGAAACGCGGTCGGAAGCTCGACCGCGGTGATCGTCGCGCCGAGCAGCACACTCGATTTGCCCTCCGGGTCGGCCTTCGGCAGCGAGCGCCGCGACAGGGTCTGGCGGTGGCGCCACAGCAGCGCTGCGCCGCCGAGCAGCGCGATGCCCACCGCCAGCTCGATGACGTAGCGGACGTGCCGGCGCGGATGCGGCACCAGCGACAGGAGCAGCTGCCCGGGGCCAAGCGCGATGATCGCGCCGCCCGCGAGGTACACGACGAATACCGCGATCGTGAACTCCGTCACCTTCCGGCGAGCCTGTTCGCCGGACGCCAGATACAGCGCCGGCGCGATCGTCGACGGGTTCAGCGAGTCGGCCAGCCCGATCGAGACGACCAGGCCGATCAGACGGAACATGTGGGGGATTCTTCCCCCACATCGCCAATGGGTGCGGCCTGGGTGCGATTGCCTGCCGCGGGCGACCTACTCGCCTGCCCCGCGCGACCTACGCGCCGGGCACCGCATCCCGGCAAACTCTTCCAAAGAACGGGAGTGATGTTTCGCCGTCTGAGCGTGATCTTGGCAGGGGCGGGGCTGGCGTTGGCGCTGGCGGCGCTCGCGAGCTCGACGCGCGCTGCGCCAAACGCCTGCGCGCCCTGGGCGGCGCACCGCACGCGCCCGCCGATCCTCGCGTTGGACCCGCGCCCGGGCGCGCCGCGGATCTTTGCGATGCAGTTCAAGCAGGACCCTCGCTACGTCGTCTCCTACGCCACCTACCGGACCAAGATCGACTGCATGCTCAAGCAGTTCGTACTGCCGCACCTGGCCCGCTCGCGGCCGAACGTGGTCGTGTTCAACGAGGACGTCGGGCTGGCGACGATCGCGACAGGCTCCCGCGGCGAGGCGGCTCGCGACGCGTTCGCGCGCCCGGGCTCGCCAGGCTGTGAGCAGCAGGGAGAGCCGTGCGGCACGCTGGCGGCGCTCGGCATGGTCACGGCCGCCTACGCGCCGCAGATCGCGGTCTACCACTCGCGCTTCGGCGCGTTCGGCGGCCTCGACCAGGCATTCGTCGGCGCCACCGACACGATCGTGCGCAGCTTCATGGGCACCTTCTCGACGCTTGCCAGGCGCTACCACCTGTACATGATCGGCTCGGCCGACCTGCCGCCGTTCAAGCAGTCGCGCGCGTCGCAGGACATCGCCGTGTTCGCCGATCCCGACATGCACCCCGCCCCGAAGTCCGTGTACGTCGCGACCGCCCCGCAGGTCTACAACGAGGCGTTCATCTGGGGGCCGCACGACGTCCGCTCGAGCGGCCCCGATGTGATGCGCAACGTGCTCGCGGATAACCGCAAGGTGCCGCTCACCTCGCTCGAAGCTGAGATCGGCTTCACCCCCGGTCCCGCCACCGGCCGCGCCGCGATCGCCAACGTCCGCCCCTACCACCTGCCGGGCACCGGCGCCCGGATCGCGCTCGCGACCAGCCTGCCGGCGTTCACCTGGGGCACGCTCGGCAAGCGCACCGACCCCTGTAGCAACACCGCCAGCTACTTCATGCGGTGCATCAACAGGCTCGGCGCGAACCTCGTGATCCAGGACGAGGCCAATCCGGGGCGCTGGACCGGGCCCGACGGCAACGGGATCGAGCAGTGGCAGCCCCTGTCGTGGATGGGGTCGACCTACCGGACGGTCAGCGACCCGACCGTCCGCTTCGACTACAACGTCACCGCGATGATGGTCGGCAACCTCGCCGACCTCGCGTTCGACGGCCAGACCGCGATCACGCAGCGCGGGCTCGGGGGCGCCGGCTGCCACTACATCGGCAACGCCCGCTTCGTGCCGAGCGAGGACCAGCGGATCTTCCGCCGTTACGCCGGGCGCAAGCCGTCGTTTCTGGCGATCGCGCCGTGGGTCGTCCCCGACGGCCCGCGCGCGGCCCTGCGCCGGGTCGGCGCCGAGCTGGCCCCCGGCTCCCACAGCCCGCTCGAGGACGACTACGTCGAGACCGCGATCGTCGCCGACCTCCCGTTCCCGCCGGACTCCGAGCGCGCGGATTGCGTACGCTAGGTACAGGCCAAGCGGTGCGCACACCGCCGGCTTGACAGGCACGCGAGCATTTGACAGGGGCAATGGTCTTTGGGCACAGTTCAAACGAGCCGCGTCTGACGCGGCGCCAGGTTCTCGCGGGCGCGGCCGGCGCCGCCGGATACCTCGCGGGCGGCGCCACGCTGAACGCCGCTCTGGCCCACGCGGACGCCCACCTCAGCCACGGGGGCGTCCACAACTACCGCAGCCGTCCGGACCTCCATCCGCCGGCGCTCGATACATCCGGCGGCGGCGTCGGTCCCGGCTACCTGCTGCTCGGCGTCAAGGGCGAGGGGGGCACGCAGTCGGGGCCGCTGCTCGTCGACGATGCCGGTCAGCCGGTCTGGTTCCGGGGTCTGCCGGAGTCCTCGTGGGCCACCAACCTGCGCGCGCAGGAATATCGCGGCAAGCCGGTGCTGGTGTGGTGGGAGGGGTACATCATCGCTCCCGGCTTCGGAGTCGGCGAGGGCCTGATCTTCGATGAGTCCTACAGGGAGGTCGGGCGCATCCGCGCCGGCAACAACCGCACGATCGACCTGCACGAGCTGGTGCTGACACCGCATGGGACGGCGCTGTTCACGTGCCTGCCGGAGATCGTGCCCTACGACCTGTCCCCGATGGGCGGCCCCTCAAACGGCCATGTGCGCGAGTCGATCATCCAGGAGGTCGACGTCCGGAGCGGCCGGCTGCTGTGGGAGTGGCGCAGCCTCGACCACATCGGGATCACGGAGTCCTATCTGCCGATGCAGGATCCCTACGACTACCTTCACGCCAACTCGATCCAGGTCGACAACGACGGCAATCTGCTGGTCTCCTTCCGGCACGCCTGGACGGTCCACAAGATCAACCGGCGCACCGGAGCGGTCATGTGGCGGCTGGGCGGCCGGCGCAGCGACTTCGCCATGGGCCCAGGCACGCAATTCACCTGGCAGCACCACGTGCGAAAGATCACCGACGGCATGATGACCGTGTTCGACAACGGCTCGGACGGGGTTACGAACAGCGAGCCCGTCTCGCGCGCGCTGATCCTCGCGGTCGATGCGCACCACAAGACGGTGAGGCTCGTGAAGGCCTACCGCCACCCCCAAGGGCTGCGGGCCGGCGCGATGGGCAGCGTCCAGCTGTTGCCGGACGGCCATACCGTCGTCGGCTGGGGGACCGCGGGCCACGCCAGCGAGTACGGCGCCAACGACGAATATCTCTGGGACCTGACCACCCCCTCGGGGCGCGTCTCCTATCGCGCGCTGCGCTTCACCTGGTCGGGCAGGCCCCACGACCCGCCGGCGGTCTCCTCGACGCGCGCCCGAAACGGCGATCGCACCCTCCACGTCAGCTGGAATGGCGCCACCGGAGTGGCGGCGTGGCAGCTGCTACTGGGCTCGAGCGCGTCGAGCCTCCAGCCCGCCCGCCGGGTGAGACGCAGCGGCTTTGAGACCTCGATCCCGACTGGCCGCAGCGGCGGCTACGCGGCGGCAGCCGCGCTCGACGCCTCCGGGCGAAGGCTCGCGACCACGCCCGCGGTGAAGTTGTAGGGGCCGCGCTGCGCGCGGCGTCCATGGGACCGGGAGGGCCCGTCCAGACCGCAGCCGCAGTCCGGCGCCCGGCGGCTCACGCGAAGTGGAGCTCCTCGTCTTCCTCGAGCTCGACGGGGCGCTCGCACGTCGGACACCACCAGCGCACCTCCATCGGCGTCCCGCACACCGCGTGGCGCGGCGCGGAGGCCCCGCCGGCATGCCGGGCACCCCAGCCGGCCAGCATCCTCAGCGCCCCCGCCAGCTCCTGGCCCGCCGTGCTCAGCTCGTAGACGAACCGCGGCGGTCGCTCCGAGTAGCGCCGTGCAACGACGATCGCGCTGCGCTCGAGCCGGCGCAGCCGCTGGCTGAGGACGTTCGGCGCGATCCCATCCACCTGCTCCTGAAGCTCGCCGAACCGCCGCGGGCCGTCGAGCAACGCCGCGATCAGCAGCATCGTCCAGCGATCGCCGACCGCGGCGAGCGCTTCACCGAGCGCGGCGTCGGCCTCGATCCGTTGCTCCGAAGGGGGGTCCACGAGCGCACTCATCGTAGGTGCTAGAGTAGCGACTTGCACATTGCAAGTAAGGAGCATTTCTGATGGCAGTACTAGCTGAAGTGGAGACGACGGTCCGGGAGGCCGTCAGGCGCGTGGGGCCCGCGGTGGTCGGACTCGGCCGCGGATGGGGCGTCGGATCGGGGGTCGTGATCGCGCCCGGGCGGGTGCTGACCAACGCCCACAACCTCCGCCACGACGAGGTGAGCGTCACGTTCGGCGACGGGCGCCGCGAGTCCGGCCGCGTGGCCGGCTCAGACCCAGACCTCGACGTCGCCGTGATCGAGGTCGACACCGGCGAAGTCGAGCCGATCGAATGGCCCTCGGACGCCGCCCAGCCGGGTATCGGTCAGGCGGTCCTCGCGCTCGCCAATCCGGGTGGCCGGGGCCTGCGGGTGACGCCGGGGTTCGTGTCCTCGAGCGCGCGGAGCTTCCGCGGCCCGCGGGGCCGGCGGATCCCCGGCGCGATCGAGCACACCGCGCCGCTGCCCCGTGGCTCCTCCGGCGGGCCGCTGGTCGACACGGCGGGCCGGCTGATCGGGATCAACACGGTCCGGGTCGATGGCGGGCTGATCCTGTCGATTCCCGCCGACCCCGCGCTCTCAGAGCGCGCCCAGGCCTTAGGCCGCGGCGAGGCCCCGAAGCGTGTCCGACTCGGTATCGCGATCGCCCCGCCTCGCGTGGCCAGGCGGCTGCGCCGCGCGGTCGGCCTGCCCGAGCGCGACGGGCTGCTCGTGCGCGCGGTCGAGGAGGGCAGCCCGGCCGACGGCGCCGGGCTCGAGCGCGGCGATCTGATCGTGGCCGCGGGCGAGCGCGAGATCGACGCGGTCGACGCGTTCTACGAGGCTCTGGACGGCGCCCGCGGCGGCGGCTCGCTGGAGCTCACGATCGTGCGCGGGACCGACGAGCGGACGGTCACGGTCAACCTTGGATGATGGGCAGCGCGACCGAGATCCACGACCCGTCGCCCGAGGCGCGTGAGGCGCAGGCGCTCGATGCCTACTCGCGGATCGTCGTCGAGGTGGCCGAGCGGCTTGCGCCGAGCGTCGCGAACCTGCGCGTGATGCGCCGCGGCCGCGGCGGCCACTATCCCGCCGGCGCCGGCAGCGCCGTCGCGCTCAGCCCGGACGGCTTCCTGCTGACCTCGGCGCACGTCGTCGCCGGTCCCGCGCGCACCGGCCGGGCCTCGTTTGTCGACGGGCGCGAGCTCAGCTTCCGCGTGGTCGGTGTCGATCGCCTGTCCGACCTGGCGATCCTGCGCGCCGACGGCGGCGACCTCGTCCCCGCGCAGCTCGGTGAGGCCGAGCGGCTGCGGGTCGGCCAGCTCGTGGTCGCGATCGGCAACCCGAACGGCTTTGCCGGTTCGGTCACCGCCGGCGTCGTCTCCGCGCTCGGCCGCTCGCTGCCCGCTCGCGCGGGCCGCGCGGTTCGCTACATCGACAACGTGATCCAGACCGACGCGGCGCTGAACCCGGGCAACTCCGGCGGCGCGCTCGTCGACAGCTCGGCGCGGGTGGTCGGCGTCAACACCGCCGTCGCCGGGGTCGGGCTCGGTCTGGCGGTGCCCGTCAACGCCGCCACCCGGCAGATCATCAGCGCGCTGATGCGCGACGGCCGCGTGCGCCGCGCGTACATCGGGATCGCGGGCGGCCCGAGGCCGCTACCTCCTCACGCGCGCGTGAGACTGAATCGTGCGGCGGCGGTGGAGGTCGTGGAGGTCGCGGCGGGCAGTCCGGCGCAGCGCGCCGGGTTGCGCGCGGAGGACCTGATCGTGGAGATCGACGGCCAGTCGATCGAGCGGGTGGACGACGTCCAGCGGCTGATGGCGGGCGACGCGATCGGGCGGCCGCTGACCGTCCGCGTGCTGCGTGGCGACCGCTGGCTGGACCTCGAGATCAAGCCGGTCGAGCTGACCGAGTAGCGCCGTGGGGGAGGGGCTGCGGGATCGCGGTCCGGTGACGGGCGCTGCGGCCGCTACACTCGCAGCACGGCGCCCGGGCGGCGTTCGTTTTCGCGCCCGCGGTCCGGTCGCCGGACCACTGATCACACCCTGACGGAAGCGCCAGATGGCTCGAGGAGACGTCCGGATCGCTGCAACGCTCGCGTGCGAGGAGTGCAAGCGCCGGAACTACCAGACGAATAAGAGCAAACGGAACAACCCCGAGCGGCTCCAGCTGCGCAAGTACTGCAAGTGGTGCAGGCGCCACACTGCGCACCGCGAGACGCGCTAGCTTCGGGGAGTTTCCGTGGCTCGCAACCGCAAACGAGCTAAAGAGCGTCGGGCGCGCAGGCCGCAGCCGGTGATCGGCGCGCGCACCGAGTCAGAGCTCGACGAGGCTCCCAACCCGATTGGCCATGCCACGCCGGATGTCGAGCTGGCCGAGGCGCAGCTCGCGCTGGGGCGGCCGGATCTGATCGAGGACGGCGCCGAGGCCGAACCGGAGCCCGAGGAGGAAGCCGAGCTCGAGGCGCAGGCGCTCGAGGCGGGTGGCGGGAGCGGGCGCAACTCCGGCTCCGACGGGGCGCGCGTGCCGTCGGGCGGCGGTGGCGAGCTGGCCCTCCCGAGCGGTGCGGCGCTGCCGGGCGAGCCCCGTGCGGTGCCCGGCAGCCGGCTGGTGGGCTTTCTCCAGGGAAGCTGGCGCGAGCTACAACGGGTACAGTGGCCTGACCGTCGGCAGGTCATGCAGGCTACGGGGGTCGTGATCGGCTTCGTGATCCTCGCCGGCGTGTTCCTCGGCGTCGCCGATTTCGTCGCCGGCAAGCTGATGAATTACATCCTCACCGGGCACTTCAAGTAAATGTTTCGCTGGTACGTCGTCAACACCTATTCAGGCCACGAGAACAAGGTCAAGCACAACCTCGAGCATCGCGTCGTCTCGCTCGGGCAGCAACGCGCGATCCGGCAGATCGTGGTGCCCACCGAATCGGTCTCCGAGATGAAGGACAACCAGAAGGTGACCGTCGAGAAGCGCACGATGCCCGGCTACGTGCTCGTCAACATGGACCTCAACGAGGACTCGTGGACGCTCGTGAAGGGGACGCCCGGCGTGACGGGGTTCGTCGGCGCCTCCAACGAGCCGGTGCCGCTGACCCAGGCTGAGGTCGACCGCCTGCTGCACCAGGAGGCCGCCGAGCGCCCGCGCACCCGCGCGACGTTCGCGATCGGCGAGTCGGTCAAGGTCATCTCCGGCCCGCTGTCGGACTTCTCCGGCGAGATCTCCGAGGTCAACGAGGACGCGCAGCGGCTCAAGGTGCTCGTCTCGATCTTTGGACGCGAGACGCCCGTCGAGGTCGGCTTCGACCAGGTGAAGAAGATCTAGCTTCGATGGCGCGCAAGGTCCTCACCCAGATCAAGCTCCAGGCGCCCGGCGGCCAGGCGTCGCCCGCGCCGCCGGTGGGTCCCGCGCTGGGCCAGCACGGCGTCAACATCATGGAGTTCGTCAAGGCGTTCAACGCCCAGACGCAGTCGGACATGGGCACGGTGATCCCGGTCGTGATCACGGTCTACGAGGACCGCTCGTTCACGTTTGAGACCAAGAGCCCGCCCGCCGCCGTGCTGATCAAGCAGGCCATCTCACTCGACAAGGGCTCCGCGGAGCCCCATCGCGAGAAGGTCGGCCGTATCACCCAGGACCAGCTGCGCCAGATCGCCGAGAAGAAGATGAAGGACCTCAACGCCAACGACGTCGAGGCGGCCGCGAAGATCATCGCGGGAACCGCGCGCTCGATGGGCGTCGAGGTGGTGTGATGGCCGGGGGCGCCCCCGAGGCGACGGCCCCGCCCCCCCCGGGCGCCGCGGCCCCGCCCCCCCGGGCGCCGCGCCCCCGCCCCCCCGGGCGCCGCGCCCCCGCCCCCCCGGGGGCCGCGCCCCCGCCCCCCGAGGGCGCGTGGGAAGTAACTTCCGCTATACCTAAGTAGCTCCCCAAAGGGTCCTGATGGCACGGCGCGGCAAGACATATATCGAAGCTCGCAAGCAGTTCGACCGCGAGCACGAGTACACGCCCGCGGAGGCGATCGCGCTGCTCAAGGACCTCGGACGGGCGAAGTTCAACGAGTCCGTCGAGGTCCATGTCAGGACCGGGCTGAATGTTCGCCACGCGGACGAGCAGCTGCGCGGCACGATCGCGCTGCCCAACGGGCTTGGCAAGGACGTCAAGGTCGCGGTGTTCGCGCAGGGTGAGAAGGCCCGCGAGGCGGAGGAGGCCGGCGCCGACGTCGTCGGCGCCGAGGACCTCGCGCAGCGGATCCAGGACGGCTTCGACGAGTTCGACGTCGCGATCGCGACGCCCGACCTGATGCCGGTCGTCGGGCGGCTGGGGCGGATCCTCGGCCCGGCCGGCAAGATGCCCAACCCCAAGGTGGGGACGGTCACGATGGACGTCGCCAAGGCGGTCGAGGAGTCCAAGGCCGGCAAGGTCGAGTACCGCACCGACCGCAACGCGATCGTGCACCTGGTGATCGGCAAGCGCGACTTCGAGAACCGCAAGCTGCTCGAGAACTACGCCGCCGTGATCGACGAGCTGATCCGGGCCAAGCCTTCCGCCGCGAAGGGCCGCTACCTGCGCTCGGTGACGTTCGCCTCGACGATGGGGCCGGGCGTCAAGGTCGATCCGTCGCGCGTCCGCGACATCGTGGAGGAGCCAGCGGCCGCGTAGACTCCGTAGACAGACAGAGCGAAGCCCCAGACCCCCGGCCGCGTTTGCGCATAAGCCCGGGGCAGGCGGAGCCGTTGGTCGCGACCGCGATCGCCGACGCCCGCCTGAGCGCGGGCGTTGCTCGTTTCGGTGAGGACGATATGAACAGAGCGCAGAAAGCAGCAGTCGTAGACGAGATCGCCGAGCAGCTGAAGGGCGCGCAGGCGATCTTCGCGGTCGACTATCGCGGCCTGTCGGTCTCGCAGGCCGCTCAGCTGCGCGCGCGCCTGCGCGAATCCGATACGCGCTTCCGAATCGTCAAGAACTCCCTCTCGGAGCTGGCCGCCGACAAGGCCGGCGCGGAGTCGCTGAAAGCGATGCTGGAGGGCCCGACGGCGCTGGCCCTCGTGCACGGCGACGCCGCCCTCGCGGCCAAGGCGCTGAGCGACGCCGGCCGCACGCTCCAGATCCTCGAGTTCAAGGGCGGCCTGATGGACGGCGCCGCCCTGAGCGGCGACGACATCCGCGCGATCGCGCGCCTCCCCGCCCGCGAGGTGCTCCACGGCCAGCTGGTCGGCACGATCGCGGCGCCGATCACCGGGGTGGTGCGCACGCTCCACGCTCTGATCCAGGGCCTGGCGCTCCAGCTCGGCCAGATCGCCGAGCAGGGCCTGGTGAGCGGCGAGGCCCCGGCGCAGCCGGAGGAGGCTGCCGCTGAGCCGGAGCCCGAGGCCGCCGCCGAGCCCGAGGCCGCCGCCGAGCCCGAGGCCGCCGCCGAGCCCGAGCCGGAGCCAGAGGCGAGCCCCGAACCCCAAGCCACTGAAGCTGACGCGGACGCAGATGCGTCCGAGACACAGGAGGAATAGACATGCCAACCACGCAGGAGTGGATCGACGAGCTGAAGAGCATCTCGGTGCTCGAGCTCTCTGAGCGGATCAAGGCGCTGGAGGAGGCGTTCGGCGTGTCCGCGACCGCGGTCGCGGCGGCGGCCCCGGCAGCAGGTGCTGTCGCGACGGACGGCGCCGGCGAGGCCGCCGAGGAGCAGAGCACGTTCGACGTGATCCTGAGCGCCGCGGGCGACAAGAAGATCCAGGTGATCAAGGTCGTCCGGGCCGCGACGGGTCTTGGCCTCAAGGAGGCCAAGGCGCTGGTCGACGAGGCGCCCAAGCCGGTCAAGGAGGGCGTCGACAAGGAAGAGGCCGAGAAGCTCAAGGCCGACCTCGAGGAGGCCGGCGGCGTGGTCGAGCTGAAGTAGCTCACGGTCGCGCCTGTCGGATGAGACCAGACTGAGAGGCGGGCGATACTGACAAACGGCGGCGGCGACGCGATCCTGACGCAGGACCCGGACGCGGGGCAGGCGGTGATTCGGGCCTACAACTCGAACGTCAGGAGCACCAGATGCGCATCCGGTTTCATCGGCCGTCCGCCGCCTTCCTCCTTTCGTCGATTGCGCTGTTCAGCTCGCTTGCGGGGACCGGCTTCGCCGCGTCCAGTCTGACCGGCGGCAGCTCGACCGGCGCTCACCCGGCCAGCAGCTCAAAGCCGCTCACCAAGCAGCAGATCGTGGCGCTGATCGCGTCGTACATAAAGCACCACCGCGCCCAGCTGCGGGGGCCGCAGGGTAAGCCCGGCGCCCGTGGCCCGCAGGGGCCCGGCGCGGTCCGGCTGTTTCTGGCGACGACCTCGGCGCAGTCCGGCGATCAACCCGTCGCGAGCTTCGGGCCGTGGAGCGTGACGCTCAGCTGCTCTCCCAACACCACCAACGCGATCCTGACGGTCAACGGCAGCGGCACGTTTTCCGCCACCACCACGCGCGCCACCGGGATCAGCGCCGGCCAGACCTATGTCGACGGCGAGGCCCCGATCGACAACCGCGGCTTTTCGTCTGCCAACAGCAATCAGCAGACGAGCGAGACGGCGTTCCTGCGTAACGGCAAGACCATGTACGAGATGAGCTTCGTGCTGACAGCGAGCAGCGGGCTGTTCGAATCGTGCGAGGTGATGGGCGACGCGTTTCCCCTGTCCTAAGCGCCGCCTTCTCGCCGGAAGGCCGAATCGGAAAGCGTTCGGGCCCCGCGGGCGTCAGGTAGGGAGACTTGCCCCTCCGCCGATTTCCCCCTACACTCCCCCGGTCAGCCGATAGCCGCAGCCGCCCGAAAAGACGGCGCCGCGCCACATACGCGGTGATCCGAGGGCGGGGTCCGTGAGAGCTGATGGTCCCTGCACAGGGCACCGATGCCGTGTGCTATCTTTGCTGGTCGCGCTCCATGGAGCTCGTTCGGCGACGCCGGGAAGGTTTTGGGGTCGGGAGACGGCCCTGTTCAAGAGCCCTCACAGGGCTCTGGGAACGACCGACCGGTGAAGCGGCGCCGGGCCGAGCCCACAGGAGCGAGTCTCTGCCTCCCTCTCGACCGTTCGAGGAGTCGCCGTCTTGGCAACCGCTCATGCACCGCGGACGCGCCGCAGCTTCGCGCGTCTGAACAAGGTTCTCGATGTCCCCAACCTGATTGATATCCAGCGCAAGTCCTTCGCCTGGCTGACCAACACCGAAAACGGCGGCCTGCGCGAGACGATCGACGACATCTCGCCGATCGAGGACTACACCGGCAACCTCGCCGTCCAGTTCGGCGAGTTCCAGTTCGACGAGCCCGTCGCCAACCTCGAGCAGTGCCGCGAAAAGGACCTCACGTACTCGCGCCCGCTGACGATCACGGTCGCGTTCATCAATCGCGAGACCGGAGAGATCCGCGAGCAGTCCGTGTTCATGGGCGACTTCCCATGGATGACCGAGCGCGGCACGTTCATCATCAACGGCACCGAGCGCGTGGTCGTAACGCAGCTGGTGCGCAGCCCCGGCGCTTACGTGATGGAGCCCAAGGACCGCGAGAAGCAGGTCTTCATCGCCAACCTGATGCCGGCCCGCGGCTCCTGGCTCGAGCTCGAGATCGACAAGAAGGGCCGCGTGTACGTCCGTATCGACCGCAAGCGCAAGCTGCCGGTCACGGTCCTGCTACGCGCGATGGGCTACGGCGACGAGGAGATCCTCAGCCTGTTCGACGACTCGCTGTACATCCGGCTGACGCTCGACGCCGACCCCGAGATGGTTCGCAGCGAGGAGGGCTCGCTGGTCGAGCTGTTCAAGAAGCAGCGCCCGGGTGAGCCGCCGTCGATTGACGCCGCGCGCGCGCTGCTGCATCAGCTGTTCTTCGACCCCAAGCGCTACGACCTCACCAGGGTCGGCCGCTACAAGCTCAACTCGAGGCTCGGTCTCGACATCGATCTCGAGACCCGCACGCTCACCCACGACGACATCATCGCGCTGGTCAAGGAGCTCGTCACGCTCCCGCGCCTGCTCGGGATGTCCGAGGATCCCGGCGAGGAGATCAAGGACTTCGCGGCCGAGGCGGCGGCGCTGCCGCGCGAGCCGCTCCAGGACCACCTCGACGAGTACGAGCACTTTGGCAACCGCCGGCTGAGGACCGTCGGCGAGCTGATCCAGGAGGCGTTCCGGATCGGCCTGTACCGGATGGAGCGCGTCGTTCGCGAGCGCCTGACGACCGAGGACGCCGACACGATCACGCCGCAGACGATCGTCAACATCCGGCCGGTCGTCGCGGCGCTCAAGGAGTTCTTCGGGTCCAGCCAGCTCAGCCAGTTCATGGACCAGACCAACAGCCTCGCGGGCCTCACCCACAGAAGGCGCCTGTCGGCGCTCGGCGCTGGCGGTCTCACCAGGGAGCGCGCGCCGATCGAGGTGCGCGACGTGCATCCGACCCACTACGGGCGGATGTGCCCGATCGAGACGCCGGAGGGTCCGAACATCGGCCTGATCGGCTCCCTGTCCTCCTACGCGGAGGTCTCAGAGCACGGCTTCGTGACCACGCCTTATCGCGTGGTCGACGGCGGCAAGGTGACCAACAAGATCCTCCACCTCGATGCCACCGAGGAGCAGGAGCGGATCATCGCCCAGGCAAACACGCCCGTCGATGACAACGGCAAGATCCTCGGCTCGGAGATCATCTGCCGGACGATGGCCGGGCAGTACGTGACCGTGCCGCCGAAGGAGGTCGACTTGATCGACGTCTCCCCGGAGCAGATCTGGTCAGTGGCGACGGCGATGATCCCGTTCCTGGAGCACGACGACGCCAACCGGGCGCTGATGGGCTCCAACATGCAGCGCCAGGCGGTGCCGCTGCTGGTGACCGACGCGCCGCTGATCGGGACCGGCATGGAGCGGCGCGCGGCGATCGACACCGGCGACGTCGTGGTGGCGCACACCGCCGGCACCGTCTCCTACGTCGATGCAGAGCAGATCGTGGTCGATCGCAAGGACGGCGGCTCCGACGAGTACGAGCTGCAGAAGTTCATGCGCTCAAACCAGGGCACGCTGATCCACCAGAAGCCGATCGTCGACGTCGGCGCGACCGTCAAGGCCGGCGACGTGCTGGCAGACGGCTCGGCCACAGACCAGGGCGAGATGGCGCTCGGCAAGAACCTGCTGGTCGCGTTCATGTCCTGGGAGGGCTACAACTTCGAGGACGCGATCATCCTCTCCAAGCGTCTCGTGCAGGACGACGAGCTCACCTCGATCCACATCGAGGAGTACGAGATCGACGCCCGCACCACGAAGCTCGGCGACGAGGAGATCACCCGCGACATCCCGAACCGCTCCGAGGAGTCGCTGCGCAACCTCGACGACCGCGGCATCGTCCGGATCGGCGCCGAGGTCGCCTCCGGTGACCTGCTGGTGGGGAAGGTCACGCCCAAGGGCGAGACCGAGCTGACCGCCGAGGAGAAGCTGATCCGCGCGATCTTCAAGGAGAAGGCGCGCGAGGTCCGTGACACCAGCCTCAAGGTCCCGCACGGCGAAGGCGGCGTCGTGATCGACGTCAAGACCTTCAGCCGCGACGAGGGCGACGACCTGCCGCCGGGCGTCAACGACCTGGTGCGCGTGTTCGTGGCCAAGAAGCGCAAGATCGCCGAGGGCGACAAGCTCGCCGGCCGTCACGGCAACAAGGGCGTGATCTCGAAGATCGTCGACGAGCAGGACATGCCGTTCCTGGAGGACGGCACGCCGGTCGACGTGATCCTCAACCCGCTCGGTGTGCCGAGCCGCATGAACCTCGGCCAGATCCTCGAGACGCACCTCGGCTGGGTCGCGGCCAACGGCTGGTACGACGACGGCTCCACCGCCTTCAAGCACTCGCGGGGCGACAGCGGCAAGGTGTACGTCGCCTCTCCGGTGTTCGACGGGGCCACCGTCTCGGATGTCGACGAGGCGCTGGTCCGCTGGCAGGACGAGCACCTGGGCCACGTCAAGATGGAGGTCAACAAGAGCCGCCGCAAGGGCGAGCAGGCGTCCGGCAAGGTCACCCTGTTCAACGGCCGCAGCGGCGAGCCGTTCGAGGAGAAGGTGACCGTCGGCTACATGTACATCATGAAGCTGCTGCACCTGGTCGACGACAAGATCCACGCCCGCTCGACCGGCCCCTACTCGCTCGTCACCCAGCAGCCGCTGGGAGGCAAGGCGCAGTTCGGCGGCCAGCGGTTCGGCGAGATGGAGGTGTGGGCGCTGGAGGCCTACGGCGCCGCGTACACCCTCCAGGAGATGCTGACGATCAAGTCCGACGACACAGTCGGGCGGGTCAAGGCCTACGAGGCGATCGTCAAAGGCGAGAACATCGCCGAGCCCTCGATCCCGGAGTCGTTCAAGGTCCTGCTCAAGGAGATGCAGTCGCTGGCGCTCGACGTCAACGTCGTCTCCGAGGAGGGCGAGCGCGCCGAGATGCGCGAGGAGGACGATGACCTATTGAGGGCGGCCGAGGAGCTCGGCATCGACCTCAGCGGCGTGCGCGCCACTGACGGCTCGGCGGCTGACGAGGCGACCGAGCACGAGGGCGAGACCGTCGAGGCCTCCGAGGACGAGGTCGAGGGCGAGGATCCCGACCTCGAGCCCGGCGAGGAGCTCGAGGAGGAGGACTTTTCCTCGGACGGCGACCCGATGATCGACTCCGACATCGAGCCGGGCGAGGCTGAAGGAGTTTTGGAAGAAGACGAGGCTTAAGGAACCACTTTGATCGACATCAATAACTTCGACGCAATCGAGATCGGACTCGCGTCCTCCAAGCAGATCCGTGCTTGGAGCTCCGGCGAGGTGACCAAGCCCGAGACGATCAACTACCGCACGCTCAAGCCCGAGAAGGACGGCCTGTTCTGCGAGCGCATCTTCGGGCCTACCAAGGACTGGGAGTGCTACTGCGGCAAGTACAAGCGCGTGCGCTACAAGGGGATCGTGTGCGAGCGCTGCGGCGTCGAGGTGACCCGCTCAAAGGTTCGCCGCGAGCGCATGGGCCACATCGACCTAGCCGCGCCCGTCAGCCATATCTGGTTCTTCAAGGGCGTCCCGAGCCGGATCGGCTACCTGCTCGACATGGCTCCGAAGGAGCTCGAGAAGGTCCTGTACTTCGCGGCCTCGATCGTCACCTGGGTCGACGAGGAGGCGCGGGCCAAGGACCTCGACAACCTCGAGAAGGAAGTCAGCAAGGTGCTCGACTCCTACGCCGCCGAGAAGGAGGAGCGGGTGCTCGAGCTCAAGGAGTCGCTGACGCGCCGCGAGGAGTACCTGAACAGCGGCAAGCAGAGCCGCGACTTCTCCGACGAGGACCACCTGTGGGCCGAGACGCTCGAGGTCAACGTCGCAAAGATCTCCGACGAGGAGCGCGAGAAGCTCCTGAAGGAGCTGCGCAAGTCATTCCAGGCCGACATCGACGACACCGAGGCCTACATCGAGGACGCCGCCGAGCGGATGCGCCAGGTGTGGGAGCTGTTCAAGTCGATGAAGCCGAAGGACGTGATCAACGACGAGACGACGTTCCGCGAGCTCAAGGATCGCTTTGGCTCGCCGTACGGCTTCGGCGAGTACTTCCGCGGCGGGATGGGCGCCGAGGCGGTGCGCGACCTGCTCGAACAGGTCGATCTCGACGATGAGTCCGCCGACCTCCAGGAGCAGGTCAAGACCGCCAAGGGCCAGAAGCAGTCGCGCGCGGTCAAGCGGCTGAAGGTCGTCTCGGCATTCATCAACTCCGGTAACAAGCCCGAGATGATGATTCTCGAGGCGGTGCCGGTGATTCCGCCCGAGCTGCGCCCGATGGTGCAGCTGGACGGCGGCCGGTTCGCGACCTCCGACCTCAACGACCTCTACCGCCGGGTCATCAACCGCAACAACCGCCTCAAGCGGCTGCTCGACCTCGGCGCGCCGGAGATCATCGTCAACAACGAGAAGCGGATGCTCCAGGAGGCGGTCGACGCGCTGTTCGACAACGGTCGCCGCGGCCGTCCGGTCACCGGGCCGGGCAACCGCCCGCTGAAGTCGCTGTCGGACATGCTCAAGGGCAAGCAGGGCCGCTTCCGCCAGAACCTGCTCGGCAAGCGCGTGGACTACTCGGGCCGCTCGGTGATCGTCGCCGGGCCGTCGCTGCGGCTGCACCAGTGTGGGCTGCCGAAGCTGATGGCGCTCGAGCTGTTCAAGCCGTTCATCATGGCGCGGCTGGTCGAGCGCAAGTCCGCGCAGAACATCAAGGCGGCCAAGAAGATGGTCGACTCGATGATCCCCGAGGTGTGGGACGTGCTCGAGGAGGTCATCCACGAGCACCCGGTGCTGCTCAACCGCGCGCCGACGCTGCACCGCCTGGGGATCCAGGCGTTCGAGCCGGTGCTGGTCGAGGGCAAGGCGATTCAGGTCCACCCGCTCGTCTGTCACGCGTTCAACGCGGACTTCGACGGCGACCAGATGGCGGTCCACTTGCCGCTGTCGGCCGAGGCGCAGGCCGAGGCGCGGATCCTGATGCTGTCCTCCAACAACATCCTCTCGCCGGCCCACGGCGCGCCGCTGGCGACGCCGACCCAGGACATGGTGCTGGGCGCCTACTACCTGACCTACGGTCCGGACGAGACCGAGCTGGTCAAGATCGACCCTGCGACGCACGAGCCGCGCCCGCACGTGTTCCGCACCGCCCAGGAGGCGGAGTGGTCATACGAGCACGGCGTGGTGCGCCTGCACGACCTGGCCGAGTACCGCCCGCTCGGGCGCGAGGGCGGCCACGTGCTGACGACCGTCGGCCGGATCCTGTGGAACGACAAGATCGAGCGGGCGCTGGTCGAGGCGCTCGGCGACGAGTTCGATCCCAACACGTATGAGTTCGTCAACCGCTCGATGAAGAAGAAGGACACGACCAAGCTGGTCGACGACCTCGTGCAGGCCTACGGCGCCCCCACGATCTCGCAGGTGCTCGACGCGTTCAAGGACGTCGGCTTCCACTACGCCACCCAGGCGGGTGTGACGATCTCCAAGAACGACGTGCAGACGCCGCCGACGAAGCCCGAGATCCTCGCCCGCTACGACAAGGAGCTGGCGACGATCGAGGCGCAGTACGACTCGGGCGAGATCACCCAGGAGGAGAAGCACGAGGCGGTCACGCGGCTGTGGGATCGGGCGACCAACGAGGTCGGGCAGGCGCTCAACGATCACCTCGACGAGCTCAACCCGATCTACATGATGGCCAACTCCGGCGCCCGCGGGTCGTTCTCGCAGATCCGTCAGCTCGCCGGGATGCGGGGCCTGATGGCAAACCCGAAGGGCGAGATCATCGAGCGGCCGATTAAGGCCTCCTTCCAGGAGGGCCTGACCGTGCTCGAGTACTTCATCTCGACGCACGGCGCCCGCAAGGGCCTCGCGGACACGGCCTTGCGCACGGCCGACTCCGGCTACCTGACCCGCCGCCTGGTCGACGTCGCGCAGGACGTGATCATCCGCCAGGAGGACTGCGGCACCGAGGAGTTCATCGAGATGCCGGTCTCCAAGCTCGAGACCGATCCAGAGACCCTCCGGCTGCGGCCCACCGGCGAGCCGAACGACAACCTGATCGGGCGGATCGCCGCGCAGGACATCAAGACCAAGCGCGGGCGCGTGATCGTCGAGCAGGGCAAGGAGATCGACCGTGCCGAGCTGGCGGACCTGTACGAGGCCTACTCCGATGACACCGACAAGAGCCACGTCATCAACGTGCCGGTCCGCTCGGTGCTGAAGTGCATCGCGCCGACCGGGGTCTGCCAGGCGTGCTACGGGCGTTCGCTTGCCACCGGCAATCTCGCGCAGATCGGCGACGCGGTCGGGATCATCGCCGCGCAGTCGATCGGCGAGCCGGGCACGCAGCTGACGATGCGCACGTTCCACACCGGCGGCGTCGCCGGCGCGGACATCACGCACGGTCTGCCGCGCGTGGTCGAGCTGTTCGAGGCCCGCAAGCCGAAGGGCCTGGCGAAGATCGCCGAGGTCGGCGGCAAGGTCTCGATCGAGGAGTCCGAGAAGGCGGTCACGGTCGTGATCACCGACGCGGGCGGCGAGGAGCACCGCCACACGTTCCCGCGCCGCACGCGGTTGTTCGTCGAGCAGGGCCAGAAGATCGAGCCGGGCACCCAGCTCAACGAGGGGTCGCTGTACCCGCACGAGCTGCTGGCGATCCGGGGCCGGACCGAGACCGAGCTGTACCTCGTGCGCGAGGTGCAGGAGGTCTACAAGTCCCAGGGCGTCGACATCAACGACAAGCACATCGAGCTGATCGTGCGCCAGATGATGAAGAAGGTCCGGGTCGACCAGAAGGGCGACACCGACCTGCTGCCGGGACAATTTGTCGACCGCCAGGAGTACGCGCGGGTCAACCAGGCAGTGATCGATGCCGGGGGCGAGGCGGCGCAGGCCGAGGAGATCATCCTCGGCATCACCAAGGCGTCGCTCAACACCGACTCGTTCCTGTCGGCGGCCTCCTTCCAGGAGACCACCAAGGTGCTCACCGACGCCGCGCTCGAGGGCAAGATCGACCGGCTCAACGGGCTCAAGGAGAACGTGATCATCGGCAAGCTGATCCCGGCCGCGACGGGGCTCAAGCGCTACCGGCGGATCGAGATCGAGCCGGCCGAGCCACTCCCGCGCGGAATGGACGATGTCGGGCTGCTCGACCATGACGATCTCGCGGCCGAGCTCGGGCTGACCGATGGCGAGAGCCTGAGCGGCTTCTCGATCAGCGGCATCGACCAGGATCTGGCCGATCTCGAGGATCTCGGCACCCCCTCCTCATCGCTGGGGTTCGCCGAGGAGCTGGCCGACCTCGACATCCCCCACGAGGACGGGGACGGCGCCGGGCCGGAGGAGTAGTTGACGGGTGTGGCCCGGGTACGCCCGGGCCCACCTGGATAACGTCGATCCGCGCGTCGCCCAGACTGCGAAGTCGACATTTCCAGATCGCCCGGCCCCGACGAATCGTCGAGCCCGTTCCCTGATCACCCACCCGTCGGACCCGCGGGTGCCTGCGGCGCCACCACGCCGATCCCCCCGTCGACCGGGATGTGGGCGCCGGTGACGTAAGCCGACGCGTCGGAGGCGAGCCACACCGCGACCCCGACCACGTCCTCGGGCTCGCCCCAGCGGCGCAGGGGGATACGGACCGCGACCGCGTCACGGTCGCGGTCGTAGACACGGCGGTTGATCTCGGTGCGGACCCATCCCGGTGCGATCGCGTTCACGCGCACCCCGGCCGGTCCCCACTCCTGCGCAAGCGTCGCGGTCAGGTTGACGACCGCCGCCTTGGCGGCGCAGTACGGCGCGACCAGCGGCCCCGGGTGGTCGGCGCCGATCGAGTCGACGTTGATCACCGACCCAGAGCCGCGCTTGACCATGTGCGCTCCGGCGGCCTGGCAGAAGCCGACGACGCTCGTCAGGTTCAGCTCGAGCGCGCGGCTCCAGCCCTCCGGCCTGATCTCGAGAAACGGCGCGTTGAACAGCGGACCGCCCGCGTTGTTGACGAGCACGTCGAGCGCGCCGAGCTCTGCGAGCGCACGGGCGACGGCCGCCTCGATGTCGGCGGCGTCGGTGACGTCACAGGACAGCGCGACGGCCGCGCGGCCCAGCTCGCGGATCTCGGCGGCCAGCGCGTCGAGCTCGGGCGCCGAGCGCGCCAGCACCGCCACGTCCGCGCCCGCCCTCGCGAATCCAACCGCGATCGCCCGCCCGATCCCCCTGGACGCCCCCGTCACGAGCGCCTTCTTGCCGGCCAGCGAGAACAGCTCCATCGCGGGCGCGACCCTACAACGTTGGTTTCCTACGTGCGGCCGAACGTGTCAATGATGCGTTCACGCGCGCGAAGGCCCGCCCGGCGCTCGCGCTGGCGAGCTGCCTGGCGACGGTGCTCGGTTGGCCGAACGGCGCGGGTCGCACGACACGGCCAGACCCCGATGGTCAGGAGCCCGCAGGCGAACGTCGTCAGTTATCGAGTGGGAGTGCTGCTCGACGGCACCGGCGCGCGCACGCTCGCGACCTTCACGGGCGCGGCGGATTGGTGCTGACCCGCCGGCCTGTCCCGCGGAGTCCCACTTCGCTCTAATCCAGCCATGCGCAGGCTGATGGCGATGGTCGCGGCGATCGTGTTGGTGGACACGATGTTCTATGCGGCGATCGCGCCGCTGCTTCCGTACTACTCGCACCACTTCCACCTCGCGAAATCGCAGGCTGGGGTGCTGGCGGCGTCATACGCAGCGGGCACACTGCTCGGCTCGATCCCGGCGGGCTGGTTCGCCGCTCGGGTCGGTGTGAGGTCCACGGTCCTGAGCGGGCTCGGGCTGATGATCGCCGCGAGCCTCGCGTTCGGCTTTGCGACGGCCGTCGGGCTGCTCGACGCCGCCCGGTTCGTGCAGGGCATCGGCGGCGCGGCGTCGTGGGCGGCCGGCATGGCATGGCTGATCGACCGTGCGCCCGCCAATCGGCGTGGGGAGGTGATCGGCGGCACGCTGGCCGCGGCGATCGCCGGCGCGCTGCTCGGGCCGGTGCTTGGCACGGCCGCGGTACAGACCACGCCCAAGTTCGTGTTCTCGATTGTCGCCGTGATCGGGGTGGGACTGCTGATGTGGACGCTTGCCGAACAGGCGCCGCCGCCGCGCAGGGAGGCCAGTCTTCAAGGCTTCAAGCCGGCGCTGCGCGAGCCCCGCGTGCTGGCGGGCATGTGGCTGACGATGCTCGCGGCGCTCCTTTACGGGACGCTGGCGGTACTGGCACCGCTGCGCCTCAGCCACCTCGGAGCCAGAAACGTGACTGTAGGCGCGGCGTTTCTCTGCGGCGCCGCGATCGCCGCCCTGTGCAGTCCGCTCGTCGGGCGCCTGGCCGACCGACGGGGCTGGCGGGTCCCTGTCGTCGCCGGCCTGTCGCTGTCGACGGTGTGGGTGCTGCTGCTGGCGCTGCCTCGCGCGGTTGCGCCCCTGTTCGCGGTGGTGGTGGTCGCCGATGTCGTGTTCGGAGTCCCCTATGCGCCGGCTGGCGCGATGATCTCGGACGGCGCGCAGCGAGTCGGGCTCGAGCAGGCCGTCGGCTTTGGCCTGTTCAACCTCGCCTGGGCTGGGGGGCAGGTGCTGGGGGGCGCCGGAGGCGCAGGCCTGGCGCAGGCGACCGCGGACGCGGTCCCGTATTCGCTGCTGGCAGCGCTGTGCTTGGTCACCGTGGCGGCCGTGGCGAGGCGGCGACCCGCTCAAGGTGCCGGCGGCCCACCTCGTTGGTTGCCCGGAGGAAGTCCGTGATCCGCTCGAGCTCGCCGGTCGTGAACCGCCGGGCGAGCGTCGAGTGCCAGTCCGCCGCCAGCGGGCCCCAGATGCGCTCGGCGCGGGTGTAGAACGCCGGCGTCACCTCCACGATCACCCGCCTGCGATCGGCGGGGTCGGAAATCCGACGCGCGAAGCCCGCGCTCTCCAGGCGGTCGATCACGCCGGTGATCGCACCGGCAGTGAGCCCGGACTGGGCGGCCAGGTCCCCGGCGCTGAGCCCGCCTGCGTTTTCAACGATGTTGAGGCAGCGGAGGTCCGTCTCGCTCACCCCAAGCAGCTCGGCGGCGAGACCGTCGAAGGCGTCGTCCTGATTGCCGCTCACCCTGAACTCGCGGATGAGCTCCTCGATCGCGCGTTTCTTCGATCTACGTGCCATCAACGCTCCCCATCTGGGATCCCAAGAACTTTACATGCTAAAATATTTAGCAACTAAAGCGTAGCAGCCACGCGGCTGTCCCATCCAGAGAGGAGACCCAGATGGCAAGCGACATGCGGCTCGAGCTCGTACAGGTCCCGGTGTCTGACATCGACCGGGCGAAGGCCTTCTACGTGGAGAAGGTGGGCTTCAACGCAGACCACGACTACCAGGTCTCCGACGAGCTTCGTTTCGTACAGCTCACTCCGCCGGGCTCGGCGTGCTCGATCGCGCTCACCTCGGGCGCGCACCAGATGACGCCCGGATCGATCGAAGGGCTACAGATGGTGGTCGACGACGCGGAGGCAAGCCGCAAGGAGCTTGCGCAGCGCGGCGTGGAGGTAAGCGAGGTCGAGGTGTTCCCGTGGGGAAGCTTCGTCTTCTTCCGCGACCCCGACGGCAATGGGTGGGCGCTGCAGGCCCTGACGCACCTGCGGCAATCCGAGGGCGCGACGGCCTGAGCCTACGGCCTGGCCTCCAGCCGTTGCTTTAGCCGTCGCATGTTCTCCGGCATCTCGCCGGCGGCCTGACGGCGGACCACGAGTGGAACAAGCAGCTTTCCGATCCCATGGCCTGCGAAGTCCAAGTCGATCGTGACCCTGGAACTTGACCCCTCACCCAGGGGCTCGACCGTGACGGCGACGATCGCCCTGACAGGGCCGCTGATGCCGCGGTCGGCCCACCGTCGAGGAGGGTCATACTCGGTGATCTCGGTGACGACCTCGCGCTCACGGCCGCCGAGCTTCCGCACGGTGGTGCACTTGGAACCGACCGCGGTGGCGCCACCGTCCATGTGGCCCCCCACGCAGCCCTGCTGCCACTCGGACATGGTGCTCGGATCTATGACGTAGGCGAACACTTCCTCCGGCGGCCGCGCAACCTCGATACTGGTGGTGATCGGCGCCACGGCGGCGAATGATATGGGGCCGGTGCGCGCGCAACCGCGGCCCGTCGTACGCTGGCAGTGGTGTCGTGGAGGACGTTGGTGTTCGTGCTGTGGATCGCCTTCGGCGTGTACTGGCTGGTGGCGGCATTCATGGCGAAGCCGGGCTCGCGTGGCGGTCTCGCAAGGCGGCCGAGCCTGCTGGTGCTGATCGTGGTCGTGCTGGTGCGCGTGTTCAAGCCCGACACGCTCGCCATCCACAGCCCGGCGCTGCGGGTCCTCGGCGTGGTCGTCACGCTCTGTGGCCTGGGGTTGGCGGTATGGGCGCGGATCTACCTCGGGCGCAATTGGGGGATGCCGATGACCGAGAAGGACGAGCCCGAGCTCGTCACCTCCGGGCCGTATCGGTTCGTCCGCCACCCGATCTACTCAGGCCTGCTGCTCGGTCTCCTCGGGACGGCGCTCGCCATCAACATCTACTGGCTGATCGCGCTGGTCGTGATGGGGGCTTACTTCATCTACAGCGCCACGGTCGAGGAGCGCCTGATGACGCGATCGTTCCCGACCGCTTATCCGAGCTATCGGGCGAGGACCAAGATGCTGATTCCGTTCGTGCTCTGAGAGCCGGCTACTCGCGCACGGTCGTGTCGAGCTCAAGCTGAAGATGTGACGGCTCGAGGGGCTCGGTGGTCGTCCGCGGGCGGCCGCGCTTGGCCCAGTGCCCTTGCACCTCGTGCGCGCGGCAGGAGCGATAGGTGATCCGGCGGTCAAGCGGCTGGATCACCAGCCCGGCAGCCATGTTGCCGGTCACGAGCGCATGGAAGCGGCGACCGAGGCGATCGACCTCGACGATGTCGCCGATCTGGATCCCTTCGAGCCGCATCTGCACAAACTACTCCGGCGGGAGTACGCGAAAGATCACCCGCCAGTTGTACAAAGACGCTACCGGGGCCCGACGACAACGCGGTCGCCGAGGCCGATCATGGCTGACGTGAAGTCGCTCTCGAAAACTGAGGAGGCCCTGATGAACTCGCTGACACGATGGGTGCTCAGGCACCGGCTGCTGGTCGTTGTTTTTTGGATGGCATTGACGTTCGGCGGGGTGGCCGCCTCGGGTTCGCTCGGCTCCGCGTTCTCAAACCAGTTCTCGATCCCGGGCAGGGCGGTTGCCGTGAGCGCCCGAATCGCACGCGAGTTTGGCTCCGGCGGGAACACGGCGCCACTGGTCGCGGTCATCGGCGCCCCGGGCGAGAATCTGGCCTCGCCGCGCTACGCGCGGCAGGCGGACGCTGTGTTCTCGCGGATGGCGGCGGCCGCTGGTGGAGCCAGGGTCGCCTCATATGCCACGACCGGCGACCGCGCATTCCTGTCGGCCGACCACCACACGGAGTTCGCGCTCGGGTTCTGGCCCGTCGATGCAGGCGCTGGTCAGCTCAGCGCGGGGCAGGTGGCGGTGGTTCGCCAGGCCGCGGACGCAGTTCCGCTGGCCGGGGCGCAGGTGCACGTGACGGGGCTGGACGCCCTGCGGAACACGGCCTCGGCGGGCAAGGGCAACGGCGTCGTCACGGAGGCGATGCTCGGAGCGCTCGGGGCGCTGGCGGTGCTGGCATTCGTGTTCGCCTCGTTCATCGCGATCGTGCCGCTGCTCAACGCCGGGGTGGCGATCATGACCACGCTGCTGATCGTCCGTGGCGTGGCCGCGATCAGCACGGTTTCGATGATCGTCGAGTTTCTGATCGCGCTGATCGGCCTGGGGGTGGCGATCGACTACTCGCTGCTGGTGGTGGTGCGCTGGCGCGAAGAGCGCGCCAAAGGCGCCGGCAACGAGCAGGCCGTCGTCAACGCGATGGCCAGCGCCGGACGAGCGGTCGCGTTCAGCGGACTGACGGTCGCGGTCGGGCTGCTGGCGCTGATCGTGTTGCCGGTCCCGTTCCTTCGCTCGGTCGGCGTCGCGGGGATGCTGATCCCGCTGATCTCGGTGGCGGTCGCGTTGACGCTGCTGCCGGTGATCCTGTCGACGATCGGGCCCCGGCTCGACTGGCCGCGGATTCGCCACGAGCAGCACGCGAGCCGGGGCTGGCTGGCGTGGGGGCGGCTGGTCGTCCGCCACCGGTTTGCGGCGGCCGGGGTCGGGATCGCGGTCCTCGCAGTGTTGGCGGTCGCGGCCACGAGCATCCAGTTCGGAAACCCCGCCGCGGACGCGATGGCCAAGACCGGCGACGCCCGCCTCGGGCTCGTCGCACTCGAGCGCTCCGGGATCGGTGCCGGTGTGCTCTCGCCGATCGAGGCGATCGCCCCGGTGACGAGCGCCGCTCAGGTGGCGAGCCGCCTTGCGCGCGTGCACGGGGTGTTGACCGCGGTCGCTCCCTCTGACTCGCACTGGCGGCGGGGCGGTCTGGCGCTGCTCGACGTGCTGCCCAGTGCCGACCCGGCGAGCAGCGGCGGCGCCGGCACGCTCGCCGCGGTGGAGGCGGTGGCCGGTCCACGGGTGCAGATCGGAGGGATGACGGCCGCAAACGGGGACTTCGTCTCGTCGGTGTACGGCTCCTTCCCGTTGATGATCGTGCTGATTGCGCTGGTCACCTACCTGGTGCTGGCCCGGGCGTTCCGATCGCTGTTGCTCCCGCTCAAGGCGGTCGCGCTGAACGTGATCTCGGTGGCCGCCGCCTGGGGCGTGATGGTGCTGGTGTGGCAGGACGGGTACGGCTCACACGCCCTGTGGGGGATTCCGGCGACCGGCGTGATCACGGAGTGGGTGCCGCTGATGATGTTCGCGTTCCTGTTCGGTCTGTCGATGGACTACGAGGTCTTCATCCTGGCTCGCACGCGCGAGGAGTACGACCGGACCGGCTCGACCGACCACGCCGCGATTCACGGAATCGCCCGGACGGGCCGGCTCGTGACCAGCGCGGCGCTGATCCTGTTCCTGTCGTTCGTGGCGATGGGGACCGCTCCGGACACCGAGATCAAGATGCTCGCGACCGGGCTGGGAGCTGGGATCCTGCTCGACGCCACGGTCGTGCGAGCGCTGTTGGTCCCGGCGCTGGTATCGCTGTTCGGCGAGTGGAACTGGTGGATGCCCCGGCGGCTCAGCCGCCGGCGGCGCCCGGCCGAGCCGCTGGTCGCCCCGTCCAACGCGTGACGTACCCTCGGCTGCAGATGAACGTCGCGGTACGGCGCCTGCGCCGCCTCTCGCCTTTCCAGGCGGACCTTTCGCTGGCCGTGGTGCTGGCGATCGTGTTCGCGGCGCTGACGCCGGCGGTACCGGTCCACCACGGCTACCGCCGCGCCGACACGCTGGCGATCGTGCTCGCCGCGCTCTCCGCCCTCGCCCTGTCCTTCCGGCGCCGGGCGCCGCTCGCGACCTGGGGAGCGAGCCTCGCTCCGATGCTCGTCTACCAGGCACGCGCCTACGAGGGCGGTCCGGCGCTCCTCGCCCCGCTGGTGGCGCTGTACACGATCGCCCAGGCGCAGCCGCGGCGGCAGTCGCTCGCGCTGGGGATCCTGACCGGGGCGTTGATGGCCGCGGCGAGGCTGATCTTCTCGAACGAGGCCGTGGGCACGCTGGCGACTGACGCGATCGGGTTCATCGGCGCCGCAATCTTCCTCGGCTGGGCGGTCGCGGGCCGCCGCGCGTACCTCGCCCAGCTGCAGGATCGTGCGCAGCGCGCCGAGCGGCTGCGGATCGCGCGTGAGCTTCACGACGCGCTCGCGCACAGCATCGCCACGATCAACGTTCAGGCCGGCGCCGCCGAGCACGTGATCGAGAAACGGCCGCAGGAGGCCGCGCAGGCGCTGGCCGCAATCAAGCAGACCAGCAAGCAGGCCCTCGCGGAGCTGCGGGAGATCCTCGGCGTGCTTCGCCAGGACGAGGACGCCCAGCCGCGGGCACCGGCCGCCGGCCTGGCGCAGCTCGACGCGCTACTCGAGCAGACCCGCCGCCGCGGACTCGAGGTCGAGCTCGAGGTGCAGGGACAGCCCAAGCTGCTGCCGACCGCCGTGGATCTGGCCGCCTACCGGATCGTGCAGGAGTCTCTGACGAACGTCTCCAGACACGCCGGTTGTGAGACCGCACGACTCGAGATCACCTACGGGCGCTCGGCGCTGACGGTCGCGGTCAGCGACGAAGGGGCGGGGGACCAGGGCTTCGACGAGGGGGCCGGGCACGGGATCGCGGGGATGCGCGAGCGGGCGCGAGCGCTCGGCGGATCGCTGATCGCCGGCCCCCGCCCCGACCGCGGCTTCGAAGTCCGCGCATCGCTGCCGCTCCACACCGCGGGCCGAGCATGATCAGCGTGCTGCTGGCCGACGACCAGGCGCTGATCCGCGCAGGGTTTCGAATGATCCTCGGTGCCGAGCCCGACATCGAGATCGTCGGGGAGGCCGAGGACGGACGGCAGGCGATCGAGCAGGCGCAGGCCGCCCGACCCGACGTGGTGCTGATGGACATCCGGATGCCCGTGCTCGACGGGCTCGAGGCCACACGCCGGATCGCCGCCGAGGCAGCGCTCGCCGACGTACACGTCGTGATCCTGACGACCTACGAGACCGACGAGTACGTGTTCGAGGCGCTGCGCGCGGGGGCCAGCGGCTTCCTGCTCAAGGACACCGAGCCGACCGAGCTGATCCGTGCCGTCCGCGTCGCCGCGGGAGGCGAAGCGCTGCTCGCCCCGAGCGTCACCCGCAGGTTGATCGCGGATTACACGACTCGCCCGCGGCCGGCTCGGGCGAGACCGCACGAGCTCGACGAGCTGACCGAGCGCGAGCGGGAAGTGCTGACGTTGGTCGCGCAGGGGCTCTCCAACGACGAGATCGCGCAGCGGCTCGTGATCAGCCCCGCCACCGCCAAGACCCACGTCAGCCGCACGATGCTCAAGCTCGACGCCCGTGACCGCGCGCAGCTCGTGGTGATCGCATATCAGTCGGGCGTGGTGACACGCGAGGGGTAGCCAGCCCCGCAACGCTGGTAGGGTCGATCGGGTGGAGTTGGTGGCGCTCGTCAAGCACGACTGCCCGGTGTGTGACCAGGTGCTGCCGGCGCTCGACGCGGCCCGCGAGCGCGGGGGCCCGATCCGGATCGTGTCCCAGTCGGGCGTGGCGGAGACGGCCGCGCAGGCGCAGCGGCTGAAGCTCGGGGCAGTGCCGGAGCTCGACCCCGAGCTCGAGCTGTCGGCACGGCTCGATCCCGACGCCGTGCCCGCGGTGGTGCTGCTCGACGCCGGCGATGAGCGCGATCGGGTGGAGGGCCTTGACCGGGCGCGGCTGGCGGCGCTGGCGCAGCAGGCGGGCGTGGCACTCGAGCTCGACGGCCTGCCGGAACGGCGCCCCGGATGCGCGAGCATCACGCGCGACCCGGCGGTGGCCGCATCGCTGGCGGCGCGCGCCGCACGGCGAGCCGGCCGGCTGCGCGCCCGGGAGCTTCGGATCGGCGAGCTCGAGGACGCGGTCGAGGCGCTGTACGACCGCGGCTTCTCCGACGGCCTGCCGCTGGTACCGCCGACGCCCGAGCGGGTCGTCGAGATGCTCGACGCGACCAGCCGCGAGGCCCAGGAGCTGGTGGCCGTGGTCCCGCCCTACGATGGCGAGGCCACCGTCGAGAAGGTCGCGATCAACGCGGTGATGGCCGGGTGCCCGCCCGAGGTTTTCCCGATCGTGCTCGCGGCCGTCGAAGCGGCTTGCGACCCGGCGTTCGCGCTGCTGGGGCTGGTGTCGACGACGCATCCTTCGGGCCCGGTGGTGGTGGTGTCGGGACCGCTGGCCGAGCAGGTCGGGATGAACAGCGCCGGAAACGCCCTGGGGCAGGGCGACAGGGCCACGCTGACCACGGGCCGCGCGCTGCAGCTGGTCGTCCGCAACGTCGGCGGCGGGCGCCCGCGCGAGGAGGACCGCGCGGCGCACGGCCAGCCCGGCAAGCTCAGCTCCTGCTTTGCCGAGCGCCTGCACGACTCGCCATGGGACGGGCTCGCCCAGCACCGGGGCGTGCCCGCCTCGGAGACCGGCGTGACGCTGTTCGCGGGCGAGGCGCCGCGGCTGATCGTCGACCAGCTCGCGCGCACGCCCGAGGAGCTGTGCGCGAGCATCGCCGCGGGACTCGAGTGGGTCTCGCACCGCCGGCTGCGCTTCGCGTTCGACGCGCTGCTGGTCGTGGGGCCCGAGCACGGGCGCATCTTCCGCGAGGTCGGGTGGGATCGCGCGCGGGTGCGCCAGGAGCTGTTCGAGCGCTCGCACAGCCCGGCGGGGGAGCTGGTGCGCGGGTTCGCGGGGATCGCCGAGGGGATCGAGCCGAAGTGGGTCACCGACGCGCCGGCGCCGGTGGCCAAGTTCGCCTCGCCCGAGCGGATCCTGCTCGCGCACACAGGCGGCGATGCGGGACTGTTCAGCATGGTCTACGGTGGCTGGGTGGCCGGTGAAGTTGGTTCCGATCCCGTGACCAGGAGCGTTGAGCCGTGGCGCTGAGCACGCCTGAGCATCGGGTGATGACGATCCTCGACCCCACGCGCGAGGCGGCGCCGGGCGGCCGGCCGCTGGCTAGCGCCAGGCTGCGGCCCGGCGAGCCGGCCACGATCGCGCTGCTTGACATCCGCAAGCCGCGCGGCGACGTGTTTCTCGACGAGCTCGAGCGGCTGCTGTCCGAGCGCGGCCACAGCGTGCTGCGGACCGGCAAGCCGACGTTCACCAAGCCGGCGCCCGCCGACGTGCGCGCGGAGATCGCCGAACGGTGCGATGCGGTGATCGAGGCGCTCGCCGACTGAGGCTCGTGTGTGTCGTGCGGTCTGCGCGACGTGCTGAGCTTCGAGGGGCTGGAGCGGCCGGCGGTGCTGGTGGCCTCGTCGGTGTTCGAGGATGCGGCGGCGCACCAGGCCGCGGCGCTCGGACAGCCCGACATCCGGCGCGTGCTGGTCGCCCACCCGATCCAGGACCGCACCGACGAGGAGCTGCGCGCGCTGGCGCGCGGCGCGCTCGATCAGATCATGAGCCGGCTACAGGACGGCGGCGAACGTCGGGAATGACAACAGCCCGCTGCGGCCGACCGCCTGAAGGCCGACCCAGCGGGTGTGCTGCGGCAGCACCAGGCATTGGCGCTTGCCGGCCACGGCGGGCTTTACCGTGACGCGCAGGCGACGCCCGCTCACGAACCCCGCCGTTGAGGGCCTCGTGGAGTAGCCCCACAAGCGGTAGGAGCGAGCGGCGCCGACGTAGCCGACGCCGCCGGGCGCGGTGAAGCACACCCGGCCGTGCTGAGCGCGCAGCCGCCGGGGCACCCCGGGGGCCCTTGTGACCGTCCCGTACAGGCCGTTGTGCCAGTCGTTCTGGTGCCAGGACCAGGCCTCGTTCGATGAGGCGCGTCCCCGGGTGCGCCACACGAACAGGTAGCCCTCCCGGGTGATCGCGGCGACCTCGTTTCGGCCGCTGCCGTAGATGTCGCCGACCGCCGGCGTCCAGAACGTCCAGCCGCCGGCGAACTTCGGCCAGCCCGGAACCACGGCGCCGTTGGCCTGGAAGGCCGCTACGTTAGAGGTGTCCTCGTCGTTCACCACGTCGAGACGACCGTCGCCGGAGACGTCGGCTAGCGCCGGCGCGGTTTCGAATGGAAGCCCCATCATCGGCTGCGGGAAGCCGGGAAGCGAGGAGCGGGTGGCAGGGTCGTAGCCACGCATGTAGTTGACGATCCGCTGCGCCTGACCCGGCTGCGCCAGGGCCAGCAGCGCGTCGGCGTCGGTGCCGCCGGAGAACCAGTCGAGCGTGCCGTTGACACGGCCGAAGGCGCCGCCGGTCGCAAACCCGAGCGGCAGCGGGCCCTGGCTCGGCGAGACGAGATGGCCTTTGATCAGGCCCGGCGCAAGCACGCCGCCGATCGCCTCCCCGGCCGCCGCCAGGCCCGACAGCACGGCCGGCGAGGTCGCCGCCTGCGGCGCCATCGAGCTGGCGCTGCCGTTTCCCTGGATCACGTAGGGCGCGCCGAACCAGCCGGCGGTCTGGATGATCTCGTCGCGCCCGTTGCCGTTCACGTCGGCGGCCGACGCCGGATCGGCTCCCTCGGTCAGCCAATCCTGGGCGGAGTTGTAGTAGCCGAGCGCGCTGACCATCTGGACGGGCCAGCCGGGCAGCAGTGGACCGCCGGGGTGGCGGTTGCCGTCGCCGTACAGCGCGACCACGTAGTTGAGCGCGGCCGGACCGATGTCGCCGTTGCTCGAGCACCAGATCTGGCTCTTCTCCACGATGTCCGGCACCGTGCCGCCGTTCAGATACGCGACCGTCGGGGTCGCGATCAGCTTGTAGTCGTAGATCGGGATGCAGCCGCCTGGCAACGTGCCCGGCGGCAGCGTCACCCGGACCGGCCAGCCGGGAACCGCACGCCCGAACCGGTCCCACGCGTAGATCCTTCCGTCCCAGGCTGCCTGCAGCACGTCGAGGCCGTGGCCGTGCGGGAGGCGCACCAGCACCGGCGCCGCGAACGCGCCCATCGAGGGCGAGAAGGTGTGCGGGCGCGCGGGCGGCGGCACCGGCATGCCGCGCACCCCGGTGCCCATCGCGCGCGGCCAGCCAGGCAGCAGCCGGCCGTCGTAGGAGAACACGTAGACGCGGCCGGTCTGGGTCGTGACCACCACGTCGGGCAGGCCGTTGCCCTGCAGGTCGCCCACCGCCACCGGCGCGATCACCGGCTCGTGCGCGACGGGGATCGCACCGCCGCGCGCCGCCGCCGTGGCGCCCATGCCGAGCGAGAGCGCACGCGTGTGCGCCGGCCAGCCCGGCAGCTCGTGCCCGCTTCGCGCATCGAGCGCGTGCACCAGCCCGTTCTCGTCTGCGTAAACCAGGTCAAGGCGGCCGTCGCCGTTCAGATCGACCAGGTCCGGCTGGCTCTCGGCCCCCTGTGCGAGCTTCAGCGGGTAGCCGGGCTCGAGCGTCGGATCGTGGAACACCGCGATCGCGCGCCGGTCCTCGCCGAGGTTGCCGCGGTTGTCGGTCATCTGCACCCGCAGGGTGACCGTGTACTGCTCGGTCGAGGACAGGTCTGCGGTCTGATGGAAGGCGGCGCGCCACAGCGAGGCCGGGATGCGGCTCAGGTCGAGCCGTGCGAGCACGCCGCGCAGGTGGCGACCGCGGACATGGCCGGTCGCGATCGTGTGGAACTGCGCCTCGGTCGGCTGCGCACCCAGGCCGTACTGCACGCGATAGGAGAACGACGACGCACGGCGCGCGCTCAGATCGGCGAGAACCGCGACGGATCGCGTCCTCGTCGGATCGAACAGCGAGTACCAGTCGGGCGAGATGATGTCCGGCACTGGCGGGATCCGGCCTTGCCGGATGGCCTCCATCGCGCTCAGCACGTCGGGCCGCCCGTACCCGTATTGGATGTTGAAGGTGGCTCCGGGCTCGCCGGGCCATCCGAGCCGCGGGTCGTTGATCGGCGAGGCGGTCGCCCGCACCACCTGCTCGATCTCCCCAGCGTTCAGCGGGCCGCGAATCCGTCGCTGCGCTGCGGCGATTCGGCCGTAGGAGGCCAGGAGCGCGGCGACCCCGCCCTGGGTGGGCGTCGACTCCGAGGTGGAGCCGCCAATCGTCGGCACCGAGAACAGATTGTGCGTTCCGAAGCTGGTCAGGTTTGAGCGCTCGCGGAACGTGGTCGCCAGCCGCTCGGTGCCAGCCGCCTGCGACGCCGTCCCGCTTCCGTCAGACACGATCCCGTTGCCCGGCCACACGTGCGGCCAGTACATGCCTGCCTGGTGGTCGGCCGAGTCGAAGTCGTTGGAGGCCATCACCACGACCACGCCCTTGCGCCAGGCGTAGTCCAGGGCGGCGCGCTCGAGGCTCGAGTAGCCGAGCTCGCCGACGACCGCGACGATCACCGACGCGTGGGAGTCGACCGCGAAGTAGATCGCCTGGGCGGTCCGGTCGGTGCGGTCAAGCGCCTCGTCGCCGGCCTTGACGAACAGCAGCGTGCAGTGGGGGCAGATGCCCGCGCCCAGGGTCGCGTTGTTGGTCTCCGCGACTGCCTGCGCACTCTCCTGGTCTGAGTGGTTATAGGTTGAGTCCTCGGTCGCGGGATCGTTGTTGCCGCGTGAGAAGTTCCATCCGGCGATGTCGTTTGCATAGCCGTCGTGGTCGTTGTCGAAGTGGCCGTTACGAGGACAGCCCCTTGGCCCGATCCGGTGATTGACGATCTGGCAGTGGCCAAACGCGACGATCAGGTCCTCCGGCGTCAGCTCGCCGTTGACGTAGGGCCGGTGGATCCGGGGATCGGCCGCGTAGTCCTCGATATTGACCTGCCCGTCGCCGTTGCAGTCATACCGCGCGCAGCGGCGGCCGTTGGCATGTTCGGGCAGCGGCAGCTCGCCCGTGTTCAGGTAGGAGCGCGGCGCCAGCTCCTCGAGGTCGGGCTGGTCGAGCCGCCAGTTCACGCCGCCCTCGATGTAGGCGACCGTTACGTCGGGGCGGCCGGTCGTGAAGCGCTTCCAGGCCTGGTCGATGAACATCCCCGAGCTGCCCTGCGGATCATGTGCCCGCGGCGTGCACTTCGGGATGAACGAGTACATGTACCACTGCTCGGAGTTGATGCAGTAGGCGAGGGGATTGCGCTCCGCGGGGTCGTAGTTCGGGTCGTTCGGCGGCGTCTGGCCGTTCCAGCCGCCGGCCGCTGGAGCGCCCGGAATCACGGCGAGCAGAACTACGAGCGTTAGCAGCAGGAGGCGCGGGAGCCGCGACCACGCGCGAAAGCGGCGCACGGGCGCGAGCTTAGCGGCGCGCCGGAAGTCGGTGCGCTACCGAACTGCGGACCCGAACTTGCAGCTAGCGAACCGGCCGCTCTCGCAGCGAGACGAACATCAGCATTCCGATCCCGGCTCCGGCGGTGATCGCCGAGATCACCAGGCCTGGTTTCGTGCCGCCGGCGGCGAACAAGATCACCGCGATCACAAGCATCGGAATGCAGCAGACGACGGCGAGCCCCAGGCTGCTGCCCGGCCGCGCCGGCTGTTGATCCTCGTCCGCACGCGCCAGAAGCGTGCGTGCCATCAATGCTCCTTGTGGTAGGCGCGCAAGCCACCCAGGCTTACGCGCGCCCCGTTGAATTGCTCCCGGGAGGCTGACAGCCGCACCGGACGCCAGCAATCGAACATCCGTCCAGGCCTTTCCCGGGCGAATTGAGCCGGGGCTCTCGTTGCCCGCCCACAAACCCGATATCGGAAGCAATGGCACCCCACGACGAGCACCCCTGGCGGGAAAGCGAGGTACCGCACGCGCAGGAGGCGCGGTGCGAGAGCGATGTTGAGCGCCCGCGCGATGAGCGCACGATCGACTTCTGCGCCCGGCTCGCAGCCCGCCAGCGCCGGCGCGCCCACGCGAGCGCGCCGCTGCCGAAGCTACCGCCGAGCGCCGCCTGAGCTCCCGCGGACGCAGGCATCGAACGGGTCGCGCGGGCGAGCCTGCGCAACTCCAAACCCGATGCTCTATCTTGCTGAGCGATGGGAGGCAGGCAGGGATTGGCTCGCAGGTGTGCGGCCGTCGCGCTGGTATCGATCGCTTGCCTGTTGGGCACGGGCACGGCCGCCGGCGCCGCCCCCGTCGGGCGCCCGGCGATGTTCTACGTCGGGTTCTCAAAGCAGGACATCACCCCGACGCAACTGCCGTTCGACTACCTGGGCGGCGAGGGCTTTCAGCGGGTCGGCACGACGGTCGTCAGCCCGCTGTACGTGCGGACGCTTGCGATCGCCGCCGCCGATCGGCGCGGGCGGCGAGTGGGCCCACCGGTCGTGATCTCGGCGATCGACGCGCAGGGCTGGTTCTCCGGCTACCAGGCCGGAGCGGGGGGAATCGGGCTGGCCGACTACGGCCTTGACCAGATTCGGGCGGCAGCGGCGAGGGCGGCCGGGGTCCCGGTCCAGAACATCGCGTTCAGCTCGACCCATTCCCACACCGCGCCTGATGGCCTTGGCGTATGGGGTGGGGCGCCGACCAGCTACATGGAGCAGCTGCGGCGCGCGGCGATCGCGTCGGTCGTGCAGGCCGTGGCACATCTGCAACGGGCGTGGTTGCGGCACGGCGACGCGGACGGGTCCGCGTACGTGTACAACCCGATCCCGACGTCGGTTCCGCCGAACGACTACTCCGACCCGAAGACCTGGCCGCAGTACGCGCGACTGACGGTGCTCCAGGCGCTCGCGTGGGGGACCGAGCGGCCGATCGTCACGCTATTTGACTTCGGCGTGCATCCGGACATCCTCGAGGGTTCGCCGCTGATCTCGCCCGACTGGCCGGCGGAGACGATCAGCCAGCTGATCGCCCAGCACGGCGGCGACGCGATGTTCCTGCCAGGCGTCATGGGATCGGAGCCGGTGTTCCCCGGCGGCGACGTCCAGAAGCACACCAATGCGTATCTGGAGTCCGAGGAGTCGATCTACGCACAGGAGATCAACGGGGTCGTGAATCGCGCCCTTTCCAGCGCACAGCCGGTGACGGTCGGCGGCGTCGGCGCGGCGGTCACACCGATCGAGGTGCCGTCGACCAATGCGCTGCTGCTCGGCGCGCTGATGGTCGACGCGCCGACCGATGTGCAGGCGCAGCTCGGCGTCGGGCACATCGAGCGCGCGATCGTCCCCCCGTACCTGACCGGCAACGTGCTCGGGACCTCGGCGGGGACCGTCCGGATCGGCGACGGCGCGCTGTTCGAGACGCCAGGCGAGGCCTACTCCGACGTGTTCTTCTCCGCGCGTGACCAGATTCACGCGCGCTGGTACATGGTCAGCACGCTCACCAACGACCAGATCGGCTACCTGGTGATGCCGGCGGAGTGGCCGGTAACCGAGGCCTACGGCGTCGAGGGTCCGGCGGCGCTGTACTCAATCGGGCCGAGCGTCGGGGCCCAGGTCGTGCTCGGGCTGGAGCGCACTGCGCGCTCGATCGGTCTCGGGGTCTCTCCGAATCCCGCTGATCTGGTCGCCGACGGCGATCCGGTCGCCGCGCAGATGAAGTACTGCGTGACCTCGGGCGCCTGCCAGGCAGGACTGCCGTAGCAGCGGGCAGCCGGCCGGAGGCCGGACCGCGCTACGCCGCGACGTCCGCGATGTGCCCGCTGCGAGTGCCCCGGATCCGCTCCCAGGCGTGCTCCTCGGCGACATCGCTCGGGAGGCGGTGCTCCGCATACGCTTCAAGCAGCACGTTCTGGGTGCGCTCCCGCGCCGCGGCCAGGGCGCGGCCGAGGTGATCGGGATCGGCATCCCCGCAGCGCTCCGCGTTGACGTGGATCAGACCGCCGCAGTTGGCGAGGAAGTCGGGGACGTAGAGGATGCGCCGGCGAGCCAGCACGGTCGCTGCCGCCCGGCCGCTCAGCTGGTTGTTGGCCGCGCCACAGACGATCCGGCAACGCAGCTGCCCGGCCGCCGGCTCATCGATCAGGCCACCGATCGCGCAGGGCGCGAGCACGTCGAGCTCGCGTCCGAGGATCTCGTCTGAGCTGCCTGCAAGCTCGGCTCCGAGGGCCCGTGCGGCCTGCGCGGCGCCGGGCGCCGGGTCAAAGGCGATCACCTGGGCGCCAGCCTCGAGCAGCCAGCGGGCGAGCGGACCGCCGACCTTTCCAAGCCCGATCACGCCGACCTCGCGCCCCGCGAGCGCATCGTCTCGATCGAGCACCCAAAGCGCGGCACGGATCGCGCCGAGGACGGTGCGAGCCGTGTCGGGGGACGGGTCGCCGCCGACGCCGTCGTGCTTGCTGCGGCCAACCACATAGGCGGTGTGCTCGGCGATCAGATCCATGTCGGCGGTGGTGGTGCCGATGTCCTCGGCGGTGATGTAGGCGCCGCCGAGCCGCTCCACCTCGCGCGCCATTGCGATCAGGCGAGGTGAGCGCAGCTCCGTTCGCCCGTCGTCGACCAGGACCGCCTTGCCGCCGCCGAGGTCGAGCCCCGCCGCGGCCGCTTTGAGCGTCATCGCCCGCGACAGGCGCAGGGCATCGTCAAGTGCCTCGGCGAGGCCGCGTTCATAGGGGCGCATCCGCAGACCGCCGAGGGCCGGCCCGAGGACCGTGGAGTGGATGGCGATCACGGCGCGCAGACCGATGTCGTCGTCCTGAACGAGATGGACTCGTTGGTGCTCCCAGCCGAGCGACTCGAGCAGTGCATCCTCCAGTTGCATGCTCATCGACGCTTCCCGTCCATGGATAATAATCCTACCAATCTTGGCCAGAAATCACGCGGGCGTGCAAGTGCGGGTCCCGACACGCCGCCTGGGCAGTGCGTACGAGCGATCACTCATGGCCCTCACCGAGGGGGCCGTTCTTGCCGGCCATGACGGTCCCGCTCTCGTACGCGAGGACGACGGCTTGGACGCGGTCGCGCAGGTCGAGCTTTGACAGGACGCGCGCGACGTGTGTCAGTGATCGAGTCGAACAGGCTTCTCGCCTGAAGAACGGAAAGTGCAACACGTCCGACACCGCTCCCGTCGAGGCGGCGGACCTGATCGCCACCGCCACTGGCAAGGTGTCGTTCTAGCTCGAACGTGCTCATCGCCGCCAACGCGGCAGTCAGGACCCCAAACCGGTCACCCGCTTGCTCCGGCCGTCACGGCAGGCCTCGAGCAAGCGGGCCGACCGCCAAGATGACACGCGAAGGCGGCACACTCGGCCGCCGCGACGCGGGCTCACACGAGTGCTCTCTCTCGAGCGTGGTCGATCACGAATGGGAAGCCCGACCCGGCGAGCGTAATCGTGGCGGTGCGCAACTCATCGATTATCGGCTCCCGTCAGCGAACTGCCGTCCAGAGCGCAATGGCGACGTTGCACCACCCCCCGAGCAGCTCGCGAGCTCCGCGACCGGCGAGCGAGGAAGGTGATCGTGCGCGCCGGCGCACGATCGCGGCCCGACCTGTTCGGTTGGGTAGTGGCGCGCTTCTGCGATTCGTCCCACGCGGCAATCTTGTTCGGTCTGGGCTGAGGCGATCGTGAAGCCTCCGCGGTGGCTTCCTCGGCGAGGTCGAAGTCGTCGAGAAAGCCCACCAGCGAGGACAGCACGCGACCCCACTGCTCGCGGAAGACCTGCTCGATCAGCTCGGCTGCTCCACGAGCGGACGAACCTCGACCTTGCCACCCAGCCGGGCGGACGGGATCCGCGCGGCGAGCTCGAGCGCCTCGTCGATGTCGTCCACGTCGAACACGTAGTAGCCGCCGAACACCTCCTTGGTGTCGGCAAACGGCCCATCGGTGGTCAACGTCCTGCCGTCCTTCACCTCGACCGTCGTGGCGGCCTCGACCGGTCCCAGCTGGGCGCCACCGACGCACCGCGAGTCCTCCGAGAGGGCGAAGTACTCGCCGTACACCGCCTCGCGCTCCTGCGCCTCGAGCGCCTCATGCGATCCGGGCTTGCACCAACCCAGGGGACACCGGACCGAGGGATGCGGAGTTACGGCACGCGATGAACGGCTAGACGGAAGTGCCTCGCGGGGGCGGAAGGCGTCTCGACATATACGTGCTGTTGGGACTCCGGCGATAGTCGCCGAATGGCTCGCAAGGCGCGAATCCCGCGCTCGCGTAGAGCGAGCGGGCTGGCGCAAATGCTTCCATTGACCCGGTCTCCAAGCTCACGCGTTCGAAGCCGCGGTCACGGGCGGCGGCGAGGAGATGGTCAAGCATCGCGCGGCCGATCCCGCGGCCGCGGGCATGCTCCACCGTATGCATCGTCTTTAGCTCCGCGTGCTGATCATCGATCCGTTTGAGCGCGCCGATCGCGAGTAGCTCACCGCGGCATCGAATGCTGAAGAGGGTCACCGCGGGATCGAGCAGGCCGTCGACGTCGAGCGCGTGCGCGTCCTCCGGCGGGCTGTGCGATCGGCCGAACTTCAGATGACGCTCGATGAGCTGGCGCACGTCATCGGTCCTTGGATCGGCGATCGCGATGTCCAACTCGTCCATCAAGACGCCGCGAGACTAGCGGCGAGGTCAGAGGCGACACGAGTCTTGACTGCATCGTTCGCGCTCCTTTAGGAGGCCGGGCGAAGGCCCCGATTAAGCTGAGGCTCGATTCCGGCCCGGACACCGATGCCTTGAACGGGCCGACGCTGACGTTCGCCGAGGTCTTGCCTCGCAGCCCGACGTCCACGGGCTGGCCATCCGGCCCGAAGGTGACGTACACGCCGCGTGCGGCACTGGCTCCTCCGGCGTAGGGGCCGAAATCACCTTCGCTCCGGCTTGGCCCCGCCGAAGACGGTGTTGAAGCCCCTGTCTACGACAAGCTCGGTGTGCGCTCCCGGCGCAAGCTGCCGGACCTGCTGGGGGCTGACGGCAGCGCCGTAGCTGCGGGACGGCCGCCGGCCTGCGGCGAACATCCCATAAGTTCGCAGGCGTAGGCGCCACAAACCCGCCGCTGGCGGCGAGCGGCCCTCCTCCGAGCGCGACGAACACGGCCTACCCGCGAATCTACAAGCGGGCGCGCATTACGCAACCCTATGCGGCGAGCGCGGTCCTAGGGTTCCAATCCGTGTCGTTGGCGCGCTTCGAGCTCGCGTGTGGCCAGCTCCGCGAGGTTCCGGACGGTGCGTTCGTTGTCTTTATGCGTCCGGCTTTTGAGGGCTCCAAGGATGCTCGCTCCCAGGACCCCAAACGAGGGTTTCGCTTGCAGCGTGAACGTAGCCTCGCTGCCGTCACCCGAAGGCGCAAGATCGATGATCACCAGGAATTCACTCGCGAATGGGATGTCCTCACTGCGGTGGACCTGTCGGCGAGGCGGAGCAAACTCAACGACCGTCCAGCGCGTCTTCGCCCGCCAGGGTCTGACGATCGGGTTGATCTCGTCGTAGGTCGAGCCCTCGCGCGCCGGGCCATCGGTGCGCGTGACCGCAGCCGTTCCCGCCACCCACTCGGCGTAGCGACTCGTATCGGAGACCAGCTCCCACAGCCGCTCAGGCGGCGCCGCGATCACAGTCGACGCCGTGACTTTGATCTCGGCCATCGAGGCGGGCATCCTACTTCAACGCAAGAACCTTTCTGCGACCACCACGTCCGAATCCAGCCTGGTGCCGGGCGATGATGAACGGCCAGGCGTCATGCCCATCTGTGAAGTGCGGCATTGGTGTCTGCGGCGAGTTGTCGGACGATTTCGCCAGCGGGAAGCTCCCTTGCCAGCTCGTGTGCGTCGCCAGCCCAGAGGTTGAGCATGTCGATCTCGCCGGCTGCTCGTGCCTGCTTGCGCATCGGCGCCGTGACGTAGTGAATCTCGGGGTATGCGATTGGCGCATCCGCGCTGTGCTCGGCGATGAACCCGTTGCGGATGCCCCGGGCGAGCCGGCCGGTGAACGCGCGGGTTAGCGTGGTCGTGCGGGGCGAGCGAAGCGCCGAGCGGTGCGCGGAGTTGGTGCCCGCTTCGGGTGCGAGCATGAACGCGGTCCCGATCTGTGCCGCTATCGCCCCGGCGGTGAGCACAGCCGCGATCGAGGCTCCGGTCGCGATTCCCCCGGAGGCCACAAGCGGGAGGGAGACCTTGGCGCGAACGAGCGCGAGCAGTGGCAGCAAGGAATACAGGGGAGCCTCGGGGGCGTCGACAAACGACGCTCGGTGCCCGCCGGCCTCGGCCCCCTGGACGACCAGCACGTCGGCGCCGACTTCGGCGGCCTGCCGCGCTTCCTCGGGGCTTGTGATGGTTACCCACACCTCGGATCCGGCGGCCCGAAGCGACTGAACGACTGTCGCGCTCGGACAGCCGAACGTCATCGAGACGACGTCCACCGGCGCAGTTGTGAGCAGCTCGAGCTTGGCCTGCCAATCATCGTCGCTGTAGTTCGGTTCACCGAGTTCGACGCCTCGGCTGCGAGCCCAGCTCGCGAGCTTGTCTACATACACGCGGTAGCTGGCCGGATCGGCTGGTCCAGGCCCAGGGACAAACAGGTTCACGGCCGGCGGGCCGGCGGTCAGGCGCCGGGTGGCGAAGAGGCGCTCCTTCAGCTCCTGCGCCGATAGATAGCCAGAGGCGAGGAAGCCGAGACCTCCGGCGTTGGAGACGGCGGCTGCGAGCTCTGGCTTTGATGGCCCGCCAGCCAGGGGCGCGAGCACGACGGGCGTCGTCAGGTTGCCGAGTGCCGTCGAATGAGCCAAATTCATCGCTTGATTTCGCTTGCAGCTTCCTCGAGGCGGTCGTCACCGTAGAAGATTCTGCCCCCGACTTGGATCGTGGGCACGCCCCGCACGCCGGTCCGTGTGGTCACCCGTTTGAGCTCGTCTTTGACCTCGGATGTGCGAATCGCCGACAACATCGCCTGCGGGTCCAGGCAAACGTCGACCGCGCACGATGCCAGCACCTGGGGATCGGCGATGTCAGCGCCGGCGGTGAACTATCGGCGGTACGTGGTGTTTGAGGGGCCGCTGGATATTGCGAATCGCAGCGCGTCCTCGTAGATCACGAGCACGCCGATTTGCTCGACGCCTCGTACCACGGTTACCGGGGTGTCTCCGCCGAGTAGTTCGGCGACGCGACGGGCGTGCGACGGCGGGTGCATCCGGCGGGTAGGAGGAGTGTCGGATCCGTTGCGCGAGTGCCGGGAAGTAGCCCCGAAGCGAAGCCCGTCTGGGCTCGCACGCGGCTCTCGCTAATGCTTGACGTTAAGCACGTAGTAACCGGTCGAGGTGGCGGCCATCGTAAGAGCTCCTCCAGGCAAAGCCTTCCCGGCCACGCTCCAGCGCCTTAGCATCACCGATCCGTGCCACGTGCTGCGGATGGTGAGGCTGTAGTGACCGAGCCCCGTCTGCTTGAAGGAGAGGATGCGCCTCGGAGCCTTGTCGGGCACCTCGATTGCGTGGCTGCCGTTTAAGATTGCACTCGGGGCATTAATTACCCAGTGCATGTCGCTCGTCAGCGCCCCCGTATGACGATTCAAGCGCAGAGTGCTTTGCGCTGTTGGGTTCAGCGCGATTGTTGCGCCTGCCACAGTGACTCCGTTCGGCAGCTTGATCGGAGCGACACGGTAACGCAATCGCGTAAAGCGCACCACGAAATCGCTGCTGTTCCTGACCACCGTGGCGACCTGCCCGCTCGAGACGCTAACGGTTGAAGCGCTCAAAGTGATCGGACGCCCTAAGAAGGACATTCGAAACGTGACCGATCCATTCTCAGGCGGCTGGATGCGGATTAGGGTCGCTGGGAAATCGGACGTCGGCAGCCGGTTGAGAGCCGAGACAGGCGAGGAGGAGCCTGGTGATGAGCTTTTGACCGTGTTTGTCGCCCCCCCGCAGCCCGCGATTGCAAGTCCTGTCACCACAGCTGAAAATGCGCCCGAGTGCTTGAGCATAACCTCCCCTTTCCTGCGACGACGACGCCCATGAGAGCGATTATCTCCGCGGGGCAGCTCGTCGGCAAGCCGAGACCAAAGGGCGCCGGCCTGCGCCAGGACAGCTACGCCCGGCTGCTGCAGCTGGCGGCCGTGTTCGAGCCCGGCTACGCTCAGCCCGATTGTCGAGCGGGTGTGGAGAGACTGGCTACGTTCCCCCAACCGTCGGAAGCGGCCAAACCGCCGACGTCCCCCTACAAGGAACAGGCCGAGGCGCACATCAGACAGCACGTTCGCGGCATCATTCGTCCCAAGCCGATGACTAAGGACGAACGGGACAAGCGGTATTTCGGACGCGACCAGTCTGGTTGCGAGGACGAGGAATAGCCCCCTGGGATCGGTGCATACCTCCGCCAGCCGGATCTTCCTGACCGTGGCCGCTGCGCGAGATGCCGACTACCGTGGTCCGTCGGGAAGCCCGTGGCAGGACTACGCGTCGTCCCGGAACAGGCGGGCAGCGGGCCCCGCGTCAGTTTGCGGCTCTGGCGTCGCGTGCTCGGCGAAGTGCTTGCTCAGCATTGTCTCCTGCCCTTGGTAGTTGGAGCCGACATCGTTGCCGTAGAGTCGGTCGGGGGCAGCGAGCATGTGCTCGAACGCGAGCTTGCAGATCGGCTGGCGGTGCTCGACCATGAACGGCACGTCTCGCGCCCGGACTTCCAGGGCCGCGCGCGAGCCGGGTCGCTGTCCAGTCGGGTCAAAGCCAAAGCCCGGGTCGAAGAACCCCGCATAGTGGGTGCGGAGCTCTCCGGCCGTCGGGTCGTAGGCCATCATTTCGGCCGCGTAGTCGGGCGGCACGCAGACCCGCTCTGCGGAGATCAGCAGGTAGAAGACCTCTGGGTCGAGCACGATCCGTCCCTTGGCTTCCGGCATGACTGGCTCCCAGTAGTCGCGCCAGCGATAGTGGTGGATCTTCGACATGTCGAGCCGGTTGCTGTTCCTTTTGGCCCGATAGCCGACCGTGCGATTGTGTGGTCCGCTCAGGTCGACACTGAGGAACAGTCCGTCTGAGATCGACAGATCGCCGCTGGGGAGCGCGTGCTGATCGATGTACAGCAGCGGGAACTCGTCGTGCAGCCGGGCCAGCTGCCGGTCGCTCACCCGCGGGTCGCCGGCCGCCAGTCGCAGCTGGTTGAGGCTCAATCGCTCCTGCACCCGAACGGCAAAGGACCGGGGCACAACCTCGAGGTAGAGCTTGCCCCGGTAGCCGGCCGGGACTTCGTCGAATCGGTGGTGACCGTCCGTGATTACGCGCGTGAACACGTCCAGGCGCCCGGTCGAGCTCTTCGGATTTGCCTTGGCGCGGACGTGTGGCGGCAGCGCCAGCTCCTCCAGGAGCGGGATCAAGTAGGGCCGGTCGCGCTCGAGTGTGGCGCCGTGCCGGAGATCGATCCGGTCGAGGGCAAGGTCCTTTACACGATCCATCACGGCTGTGCCCGTGCTTGGCAGGAAGCTGCATCGAAGCGGCCAAGCATGGTCCGCGAGCCTCAGATCGAGGCTCGCCGGCTGGATACTCTCCGGGAGGATGCGGTAATCACCGGATGAGATCCATCCCTCCTCGATTGCTTCCGCGAGACCCTGAGAAGGGACTACGCCGCGAAGGAACTCGGACTCGAGTTGCGCTCGCTCGCTAGTTGTCGCTTGGGGTTCCAAAGTCACGCCGTTGCTCGAAGTACTCGCGCTGGATGGTTGCTGGACACTCTAGGCCGCAAAAGAGCCCGTCGGCGTACCGCGCCGCTGAGGATGGCGCCACCGGCGGACAGCACGGTCACCGAACGTACTGGCCTGAGGGCGACCTGCGGCGGAAGCCAAGAGCCCGTGGTCACGGATCGCAACGTCGTCGAGTATGCCGACGGCGATACCTCCTGCATCGAGCGACCTTCCTCGGTCGCCTTGCGTCGCAGGGCTGTTCGTCGAGCGTGAAATTGCTTGGCCCGCGACCTGCTGGCGGTAGCGTTCTGGCTGGTGGACTCAGCGTTCGTACCGGTCGGACCGCGTCGCACCTTCGAGGGGGCCGTCGAGCAGATCGCCGAGCGGATTCGGCTGGGTGAGCTCGCCGCGGGCGACCGGCTGCCCTCCGAGCGCGAGCTCGCCGCCGCGATGCAGATCAGCCGGCCGACGCTGCGCGAGGCGGTGCGGGTGCTGGTCGAGGCCGGGGTGCTGAGCGTGCGAACCGGCTCGACGGGCGGGATCTTCGTCGAATCGGGGTACGTCCCGAGCGAGCTGCTGCGCTCGAAGTCCGATCTGCGCCTCGACGAGGTCGCCGGGGTGCTCGAAGCACGGCGGCTGATCGAGCCCCGCGTCGCGCAGCTTGCCGCGGTCAACGCGCGCGAGGAGGACTACGCGCGGCTCCAGCACATCATCGACGCGCAGAAGCAGCTGCTCGAGGACGGCGACCTCCTCGCGCACGAGGACCGCTTCCTACAGCTGGACACGCAGTTTCATGTGCGGATCGCGCGCGCGACCGGGAACAGCACGATCGTCTCGCTGATGCGCACGCTGCTGCGGCGTCTGGAGATTGCCCGCGATCTCGCGCTCCACGAGCAGCCCACGTGGCCGTGGGTGATCGACATCCACGAGCGCACGCTCGCGGCGATCCGCTCGGCCGATCACGACCGGATCGAGCGGGTGATGGACGAGCACCTGGCAGCGCTCGAGCGGGCGTGGGAGCGCGCCACCGATCGCGTGCTGGTGCGTCCGATCCCGGACTTCCTGCGGCCGGTGGCGGAGCGGGCGCGAGCCGGAGGAAAGGAGGGATGACGACTACGACGATCCGGAGCTGAGCCGCCGCCGGCGTAGAACGACGGTCAGAACGGCGAGCACGACCACGACCGCGAGGAAGAGCGGCAGCAGGATCCCCGCACCGCCCGAGGTCGAGCCGCTGACGATCGGGTGAAGCAGCGCGGACAGGAGGCTGCGGCCGCCCGTAGACGGTGGCGCCACGTTTCCCCCGGCTGAGCCCGGGTGTTTGCCTCCGCCGCCTCCGCCGTGGGACGGTCCGCCATTCGAGTTGGTGCCGTTGCCGGACCCGCCCGGGGACCCGGAGCCCGGGGTGCCGGATGCCGGGTTGGTCCCGCTCGAGCTGACCAGCTGCTGCACGGCCTTCCCGACCGGCCCCTGGCTTGAGAGTTGCCTACCGGTTCCCGGCGGAAGCGAGCCGCCATGACCATGGTGGTGACCACCGGGGCCGCCGCCGTTGCAGCCGGAGCCGGGAACGGTCTCGAAGTACTGGTCGACGCCGGAATTGCCCGGAGGCGCGCAGCTGCCGGCGAGCGAGCTTGCCGGGAACGCGACTAGGCCGGCGAGACACACGATCCACGGTGCTAGGAATCGCCACAACCTCATCGCTACAAGGTACGGCCCCGGCGCTCAGAAGCTGACAGGCGGGGGCGGCGCTGGGCCGCCCCCACCCTGAATGGCAGCTAGGAGGTGCAGGGCACCAGCCGGGTGGCGGTGCCGCTGGTCCCGTCGGTGGCGGTGAACGTGACCTTCACCTGCCGCTGGTGGTTGGCCGGGCAGCCCACCGAGTCAAGCAGCCCGATCGTCGTCCTGTGAGGCTTCTTGCCGACCTTCGTGGTCTTGACAGAGATCGTCATGTGAAGCCTGACGATCACCCAGACGTTCTTCCCGGCGCTCCGGAACGTCGCCGGGATCGTGAATGTGCCGGTCAGCCCGTTGCCGTTCGAGGAGAACTGCTCCACGAATGCCTGCTTCTTCTTCGGCTTGCACGGGTTGTATCCGTCCTCCTTATTGCCGCTGAACAGGTAGAGCGAGAACGTGTGGTTACCGCCGTTGTAGATCGACAGCTGCAGGCTGCACTTCGACCCGTACGCCTTCAGCGCCGGCCTGTTGGAGGGATACACGTCGACGATCGCCCAGCCGCCGCCGATCAGCGACCCCTTCCTGCAGGTGGAGGGACCCTGATGGGAGTTGTTTATCCGCGACGTTCCGCACGCCGGGAAATTGTTGGTCTTCGCGATGATCTGCTGGATGAACGTCTTGTAAGTCTTGACGTTCGTGGGAATCGCCTTCGAGTTCGAAGACGCGATGTTGTACGTGATCGCGAGCGATATCGGCTTGGGGTTCTTCTTCGTCCCCGATTTCATCGGCTTGATACCCGCGCTCACCGTATAGACGTTGCTGTTGGCGGCGTACGCGATCCCCGCCACCGCCAGAACGGCGACGGGTATCAGCAGCAGGGCCTTTCGCATAGCTCCTCCTCGAGGTCGTTCAGCGGTTGCGATTAGCTGGCTCAGCGACTCATACGTCGTGGCCGTACACCGGCTGACAAGTACCCCGATTTTGGTGTGTGAAGCGGCTACGGGGCGCGCCAGGTCAGACTTCGTTCACTGCCCACCTCGGCGCGCATCAGCGGCTTCCCGCTCAGGCCGATCGTGCGCGTGAAGATCCCGTGGGCGCCGACGTGGAAGGTTGCGACGTTCCTCCAGCCGTGTGAGACCCCGCGCTGGACGTGCAGTGTGCCGCCGCGCGGTGAGATCCCCCACAGGATCACCCGTCCGTGGCTCGCTCGCTCCACGACGAACGGGAACAGGAACGCCTGGCGGCCCGGCTTCGGGCGGCCGTTGACGAAGTACATCCCCGACTGGTAGGTGTCCGCGCAGTTGGGGCTGCAGGGCTCATCCTGGATCAGGAACCACGCCATCGCGCTCACGCCCTGATGCCAGACGACGTAGAACGATTCCTCGACCCAGTGCTCCCAGGTGCTCATCGGGACTGCCTGGGGATCGGGGGGCTTGGAATCCCACGAGAACTCCGTGACCCACAGCTGCTTGTGTCCGCGTGGAAGTGCGCGCCCGCTCCGCTCTGCCGCCCGCAGCACGCGCGTGAGCTTGCCGAAGTCGGGCAGCGATACGTCGTCGGCGTTGAACGCGTGCCACCACGGGCCCGAGATCGAGTACGGATGGTGCGCGAGGATGTCGAAATGGGCCGGCTGCGGACAGGGTTCCTTGATCAGGCGGTCGGTGCGCAGGCACAGCAGCTCCTGCACGAAAGTCGCCGGTGGGACGCGACCGGCGCCGCCCTGCGGCGCATCGCCGAACGGCGCGGTGCCGCCGGTGATCACGATGTTGCGGCCGTTGACCGACTTCACGGCGGAGTACGCGGAGTTGAGCAGGCCGCGGTAGATGTCAGCGCTCTCGGGCACCCAGCGGCCGTGCACCTTGACCCACTGCGGGTTGAGATGGTCGAACAGGTTCGGCTCGCTCCACGGCTGGTAGTAGCGGACCCACGGCAGCGGACTGCCGAGTAGCACCGGCGAGAAGTGTCCGGAGTAGCGCCGGGCCACCGCCTTCATGAAGTCTCCGAACGCGGTCGCGTTCGGCTTCCAGGTCCCAGGGTCGGCCCATGAGGGACGGTGGGGCCCGTCGGCCCAGGCCGGTCCGCCGCCGGCGCCCGCGACCGTGAACGCGACCGTCAGCCCGTGCGCCACGGCCCCGCGCACCGCCTGGTCGAGGTTGCCCCAGTGGTAGGCGGAATTACTCGGGCTCGTCGGATCGGTGCCCCGCGGTGGGCGGTTCGGCGCGATCCCCGACCAGCTGACCGGCAGCAGCACGAAGTGGGCGCCGGTCGCGACGGTCCGGTCAAACCAGGTGTTGCTGGTCGAGGGGCTGTTCTCGTAGACCCCGTCGGCGAACCCGGTCCAGAAGAAGGACGGGCCGGCCGACGCGGCTGGGGCAGTGAGGGCGGCGATTGCGAGCGCGGCAAACACGGCGCTCGCCAGGCGTCTTGCCACGGACGGCATATGCCTTCGATACGAACGAGCCGCGTGGATGCTGACAACCGGGCGACACCGGCGGCTATCCTCGGCCGCCCCCATGCAGGCTCGCACGATCACCGACGAAGCCCAGCTGCGCGCGATCATCGGCTCGCCGCCCGAGCTGACGCTCGCGAAGATCGCCGACCGCCTCAACGAGCTGACGCGGCAGTTCATCGAGCGCTCGCCGTTGATGTGCGTGGCGACCGCCAGCGCCGACGGCGGGATGGACGTCTCACCGCGAGGCGACCCGGCCGGCTTCGTGCGGATCCTCGACGAGCGCACGCTGCTGATTCCCGAGCGGCCCGGCAACCGGATCGCGGACACGCTGACGAACCTGCTGTCGGATCCGCGGATCGCGCTGCTGTTCATCATCCCCGGCTTGGGCGACACCTTCCGGGTCAACGGCAGGGCGACGATCACCGATGATTTCGACCTGCTGGCTCCAAGCGCGCTACGGGGCAAGGTCCCGTGCCTCGGGATCCTCGTCTCGATCGAGCAGGCCTACACGCAGTGCTCGAAGGCGTTCATCCGCTCAGACTTCTGGAACAGCGAGCACCACATCGACCGGTCGCAGCTCCCCAGCTCGGGCAAGATCCTGCGCTCGCTCAACGATCCATCGTTTGACGCGGACGAGTACGACCGCGCCCGCGCGGAGCGCTATGCGCGCGGCGAGGGGCTGTACTGAGTCGGCGCCGCCGCGCGCAGGACCGCTAACCGAATGGACCGCCGCCGCCGGCGCCGATCGCGGCGAACAGCAGCAGTAGCAGGCCGCACAGCACGTACGCGGCGACCAGCAGCCACAGGCGATCGGGACGGCGCGCGCGAAGCTCGCTGACGAGCAGCCGCTCGCGCAGCTCGACGCCGAACTGGGCGGACGGCTTCGGCCGGCGGGCGCGCAGGGAGGCGCCGAGGCGATCCTCACGCGGAGGCGGCTCGCTCATCCCGGTCGGGGGTGGCTCGCTCATCCCGGGATCGCGGTGTTGGGGGACTGCGGGTTCAGCAGGTGCGCGCGGCGGTAATCGCGCACCGCGGCGAGCGCGTGGCCACTCTCGGCCTCGATCCGGGAGCGGACCAGCCAGATGCGCCAGTTGGTGGGCTCGCGGACCGCCGCCTGCGCGATCGCGATCCGCGCCCCTCTCAGGTCGCCGATCTGCTCGAGGATCAGCGCCCGCTGGAGGCGCGGCGTCGCGGCGTAGGGCTCCAGGTGCTGGGCGGTCGCGGCGTCGGCGAGCGCCGCCTTCAGATGACCGGCCTGCGCATCGGCCTGGCTCGAGCGAATCGCCGAGGTCATCGCGAACGGGATCGCGATCGCGATCATCGCCGCCAGCGAGATGATCGCGAGCGTCCCGCGCGGCGCCCACGCCAGCCACCTCGGCCCCGCGGCGTCCGCCGGTGGGGCGTCCCGATAGGAGATGATCGCCGCGCCCAGCAGCAGCGCCCCGACCGGCACGCACGCCAGCTGCCAGACCCAGTCGTAGCCGGCCGCCGCACAGAACGCCGCGAACGCGGCCGTCGCGCCGGCGAGACTCACCCGTGCCAGCGGGGGCGCGCGCAGCGTCCGCACGAACCCGCCGACCAGCACAGTCAGCAGCAGCGCCACGATCAGCGCGCCGCCCACGATGCCTGTCTCCGCAAGCGTCTCCAGGTACAGCGAGTGGGCGTTGCGGATGAACTCGTAGATCGGGCCGTGCTGCGCCCAGTAGAACTCATACGTCCCCGGGCCGATCCCGGTCAGCGGCTTGTGCTTGAAAGCCTCGACCGCGGTCTGCCAGTACTGATAGCGATGGCTGCCCGAGACGGTGCCCAGCCGCGAGTAGACGTTGCCCGACACGATGCCGGTCACGTCGGTCTGCTTGAACTCGTTCCACTGGTGCGAGAGCTGGCCGGGCACGCCGGCAGCGATCGCGACGATCACCGCGACGAGCACCGCAGCTCCCGTGAGCATGCCGGCCCGCCGTCGGGGCACCCTCAACGTCGCAGGGCGCATCGCATACCGGGCGGCGAGCCCGATCCCGACCTGCACGAGCGCGACGCCGACTGCGACCACCACCAACAGCAGCGCCAGCTGGTGGCGCTGGGTGACCGCCAGCGGGGTCGATAACCCATCGCGGACGCCGTGGCGGTGGAGCAGGCCCGCCACCAGGATCGCCGAGCCCCCGGCGATCGCGAGGCCGCTCGCCAGCTTCGGCAGCCGGTCGGGGGCCAGCGCGTAGAACACCACGATCCCGACGATCGCGGTCAGCACGCCGCCCCGCGACGCCGTCAGGACGACCCCCAGGACGGCGATTGGGATCGCGGCCGCGGCGAGGGCCTGGCCGGCGAGCGTCCGCGCCCGTGTCGCGATCGCCAGCAGCAGCGGGATCCCGATTGCGAGGAAGTTGCCGGTGCCGTTGGCGTAGTTGAGCGGGTAGTCGAGCCGAGTGGTCGAGCCGGGGAAGAACGCCACGACCTGATCGGCCGGGAACTCGGCGGGATAAAGACGGGAGAGGACCGCCAGCAGGCCGACCACGCCGAACGCGACGCCCATCCCGGTGACGAGCTGGCGGACGGTGTCGCGCCGCAGCACGCACAGGCCGAGCACCAGGAACCCGAGGTAGCCGGCAACTCGCCCGAACTCGGTCATCGTGCGCTCCGCGCTCGAGGACCACGCGACCGCAACCACGGTCCACAGCACAAACAGACCCAGCAATCCACCGCACGCCCACCCGAGCCGGCCGATCCGCTGCAGCGGCAGCACCCCGACCACCACCCCCAGCAGCACGATCCACCAGGCGGCCAGCGCGGCCTCGCTGCGAATCACGATGTCGTAGCCGCCGCCACGCAGCGCGAGATACAGGACTGGCGCGAACCCGAGGGTCCAGGCACCGATCGCGCGCTGGTCGAGCCGCAGCGTCGCCGCCAGCGAGCGGGAGCGGGTGACTGGAGTCGCGGCGAGTTCCACGATTAGCAGGGGATACGGTGCCGGCGGCTCGGGGCTGACATCGATGGGCTCACCGCTCCAGCGCCGCCCGTAGCCGGCGCAGCGAGCGCGAGATGATCTGCTGGACGTTGGCGAGCGTCAGCCCTGTCAGCTGCGCGATCTCGGGTCCCGTCAGGTCCGCGCCGAAGCGGAGCGCGAGGATCTCCCGCTCGCGACCGGCGAGTGCGGCCAGCGCGTGCGCCAGGTCGGGCTCGACCCCGAGGCTCGCCGCCGCCCCGTCGACCGCCGGCAGCGCCGCCGGGTCGACCTGCTCGAGCGGCACCGCCGGGCCCTCCGGCGCCTGCGCCCGATAGTGGTCGATCAGCAGGTTGCGTGCGATCGAGATGAGCCACGTGCTGGCGGCGGCACGGCGCGGGTCGAAGCGATCCCACGCCCGCAGCGCGCGCTCGAACGTCTGCTGCGTCAGGTCCTCGGCGTCGGCGCGGCTGGTCAGTCGGTAGGCGAAGAACCCGTAGACGCGGGCGAGGTTGTCGTCGTATGCCTGTTCGAAGTCCAGCAGCTTTGTGGTGCGACATCGGACGGTCCCGGGCGGGCAGCGTAGGCCTAGAATCGATCCGGTGCGTTTCCGGGGGCTGTCCTTCGCGGTCGCGTCGCTCGCCGTCCTCGCCGTGGCGCTGCAGCCAGCAGTAGCCGCAAGCGCGCACCGACCGTGGGTGCCGGCGCCGCACACCACCTGGCAGTGGCAGCTCAACACGCCGGTCGACCAGTCGGTGCCCGCGCAGATGTACGACATCGACCTGTTCGACAACTCCGCGCAGGTGGTCGCCTCGCTGCACGCGCGCGGGCGCCACGTGGTCTGCTACCTGGACGCTGGGACCTGGGAGAACTGGCGCCCGGACGCGAGCAAGTTCCCGAACTCGGTGCTGGGCAAGCCGAACGGCTGGCCGGGCGAGCGCTGGCTCGACATCCGCCGGCTGAAGGTGCTCGAGCCGATCATGCTGGCCCGCTTTCGCCAGTGCGCCCGCAAGCGCTTCGACGGCGTCGAGGCCGACAACGTCGACGGCTACGCCAACGACACCGGCTTCGCGCTGAAAGCAGGCGACCAGCTGCGCTACGACAAATGGCTCGCGGCCACGGCGCACGGCCTGGGGCTGTCGATCGCGCTCAAGAACGACCTCGGGCAGGAGCGCCAGCTCGAGCCGGACTTCGATTATGCGCTTGACGAGCAGTGCTTCCAGTACACCGAGTGCTCGCTGCTGCACCCGTTCGTCGCTGCCGGCAAGGCAGTGTTCGAGGTCGAGTACCAGCTGCAGCCGCGGAGCTTCTGCGCCCGCGCCAACCGCGATGGGTTTATGGCGATGCGCAAGCACCTCGATCTGGACGCCTGGCGAGAGGCGTGCTGGGGGCCCTAGCGAGGCCTACGAGCTAGCCACGCCCGCGCGGCTCGATCGCCTCGACCTGCAAGCGCCACCGGGCCAGTTGCGCCCGCTGGCAGCACGGGCACGTGCCGACGTGGCGGTCGTGGCCGCACTGGCGCGTCTGAGCCGGCGTCCCTGCCGGCCCAACCCCCGACGCATTCAGCGCTGCCTCCGAACCCGAACTGCCTGACTGTCTGAAATCACCCCACGCAACATCGGTGCCCAGTACTTAACTCCGCTCTGGCCCGCTTCGCCCCAGGGATCTACCCCAGGGTTTTGGGCACGATTTTCGCTCGGTGCGAGAGCTATCCGCTCAGGGCGCCAGTGCGGTGACGTCGGTCGTCGGGTTGCCCTCGAGCAGGAGGCGGGGAACGCACACGACGCCGCCGATCGGGGTCGGCACCGAGGAGGGCGGACACGGCTTGCCGGTGGCCCCCGGACCGAGCACCTCGCAGAGCCCGCCTCCAACCAGGACGCACTTGTCCCGGATCGTGGTGCGGCTCAGGGTGACCGGCGAGAGCGCGACCGTCACCAGCCGGCGGATCAGCTCGAGTGCCGTCGCGCGGCGCGCGGCCGCCGCGCGACCCGCGGCCGTGCCGGCCAGGGTGCCGGCCTTGCGGCCGAGGGCGAGTCCGTGCACCCAGCCGCGGTGGTAGCCCTGGCGCCATGCCCTGCCGTAGGCCGCGGCCCGTGCGTGCTGGAAGGCGAGCGAGCCGGCGGCGGTTCGTACCTGGGCCGCCTGCGCCAAGGAAGTGCGGCCGGCGCGGCCGACCAGGAACCCCACACCCGCAAACGCGCCCAGCGCGATCAGCGCGATCAGCACGCTGAAGGCGTGCACCCTGCGGCTCACGGCGCGAGCGCCTTGCGGTAGGCGTTCCGGTACGCGGTCGCGAACGCGCGTGGATACGCGGCGCGCTCGCCTGCGCGGTACCCGGCTCGGCGTCCGGCGGCGGTGCCTGCGAGCAGCCCCTGCAGTCCGCCCGTCAGCGACGCCGAACGCTGCGCCGCCGCCAGGCTCGGCCCGCCGCTGCTGCCGGCCAGAAAGCCGCCGACCGCCACCACGGCGCACAGCAGCACAATGGCAAGCGAAAACAGCGCCGAGCGCCTCATGCCGTGCGTATCGGTGCGCTCGCGCGTGCGCTTGAGCTTGCCGGCGCTTGTCGTCTACGACGGGCTCGCCGGCTCTGAGCCGCCCTCCGGCCCGAGGTCCATGTCGCCGCTCTCGTAGGCGACATCGACCGGTTCGAGCACGACGCGCCGGGGCCCGTGCTCCACCGCCCCCGCGACCTCGGCGGCTAACCCGAGCTCGCTCGCGGTCGCGACGACGTCGGCACCCGCTCCGGCGGCGCAGTAGAGCGCGAACCCGCAGCCCATGTTCAGCGTCGAGTACGCGGCGGCGGCGGTCATCGCGGTCTGCCCGGTGAGGAACCTCAGCACCTCCGGTACCTCGGGCAGCCGCTCGATCCGATAGGTCAGCTCGCGGCGGGGCCGCATCAGCTTCAGGAGCCCGTGCCCGGTGATGTGGCTGAGGTAGTGAAGCTCGACCCCGCGCTCGAGCAGCGCCGCGACCAGCCCCGAGTAGATGATCGTCCGGTCAAGCAGCGCTTCGCCGAACGAGCGGCCGCTGGAGAGCGGCGTCCGGTAGCCGTCGGGCAGCTGCTGGGCGACCATTCGCGCCAGCGAGGAGCCATTGGCGTGCAGCCCGCTCGAGCGCACCAGCACGATCTCATCGCCGGGCGTGAGCTCCGCCCCGAGGATCGGCCTCCCGCCGTCTGGCACCAGCCCGACGGCGCAACCCGCCAACTCGATCTCCGCGCTGCTGACGAGGTCGGGCAGCGACGGCGACTCCCCTCCGCCCCAGGTTGCGCCCGCGTCGGCGCATGCCTCGCGCCAGCCCTCGAGCAGCTCCGCATGCCGGTGCCGGTTGCCGTACCAAGCGGAGGAGCCGGTCGCGAAGTAGGCGTTTACGACCAGTGGCAGCGCGCCGACGCAGCACAGGTCGTTGACGATCGCGGCGACCGTGTCGTAGGCGACGTTCGCAAACGCGCTGATCCCGAGCTCCTCCTGCACCTGCCGCGCGATGATCGACTTGGTGCCGAGCCCCTCCAGTACGAACGCCAGCGTCTGGCCAGCGAGCTCGAACACGAACGCGGGCTCGCCGCGCGACTCATCGAGCGCGCGAGCACCGCGTGCCTGGAGCAGCTCCGAGGTGGCCAGCGCCTGTGTAAGCGCGCTGCGCTTGCCCGCATCAAGCGCCTCGTAGTCGACGCCGGCGGCGGTATAGGCAGAGCTGCGGTGTGCGGATCCCTCGGTCATAGGTGCCTGGCGAGCCTAGCCGCAAGCCTGTTGCGTTGTTGGCCCTCCGGGTGTAGCGTCGCCCTGGGGGACTGCCCCGCGTGCGCCGGGACGGTCCGGGAACGCACAACCATCGGAGGAAGTTTGCGATGCGATTCTCACCATCTTGCCTGAGCCGCCGAGCGCGGCTGTCCGCAGGCGTCGTTCCCCTGGTGCTCGCGTGCGGGGGCGTCGCCCTGGCGTTTTCGCCCTACACGGTGCACGTCAAGGTGCCGAGCTCCATCAAGAAGGGGACTCAGTACAAGGTGACCGCCAAGGGTGAGTCCGCGAACCTGTCAATCCTCACCGTGTACCTCGCCGGCAAGCCGTGTGCCGCAAACGCCTCCCGCGAACAGGGTGTTTCGGGGGCGAAGCGGATCATCAAGGCCGACGTGGTCAACAAGTATTCGAAGTCGGCGACGGAGAAGGCGAAGGTCCTCGGTACACATCACGCCTGTGCTTATCTGACCGGCACGCCACCGCAGTCGCTGCCAAGGGCGCATTCGTTCGCTACCTACAGCGTCGTGACGTAACCGCCTGGTCGGACCCGCGATCTTCGACGGGCATGCGCTCAAGGTAGCGGCGCGACCAGCGGCGTCAGCGAGTGACCGCGCCGCGTGGAGGCATGGCCGCGGATCGTCCGCCCATGAGCCGGCTGCGCCGGCGGGTCGATCACGCTGACGGTGTCCGAGCCCTCGTTGGCGACGAACGCGTTGCTGCCGTCCATCGAGACACCGTCGGGTGTGGCGCCGACCGCCACCACCGAAGCCGTGCCGAGCGTCGTCCCCGACAGGGCCGGGTACAGGACCGCGTCGTTGTTGGCCGAGTCGCTGATCGCCAGCTGCGTGCCGGCGGCGTTGACCGCCACGCCATACGGGCTCGGTGTGCTCGACCCGATCGTCGGCAGCGTCGTGGCGGTGAACGATCCGAGCGTGGGCGTCCCGCTGCCGCTCACGGTCCCGACCTCGATCGCGCCGGTCCCCGGGCACGCGACGTACACGGCCGCCGTGCCCGCCGACGAGGGACCGATGGCGACGTTCGCCGGCGCACAGCCGCTCGCCAGCGATACCGGAGCGCTTGCGAGCAGCGAGCTGCCGTTGAAGCTGACCACGGAGAGCGCGTCGTTGGCGGCGTCTGCTACCACCACCGCCGGCGTGGTCGTGGTCGTCGGGATGGCGGCCATCCCACTCGGGACCGGCTGCGCGGTGTGGCCGGCTGGCTTCGCGAGCGCGATCGTCGCGGGTGTCGCGCTGCCGCACGCGGGCGTGCCGGCGCCGGCCGGCGAGCACTCCGCGACGACGCCCGACCCCGCGCAGGAGACGAACAGCCGGGTGGCGCCACTCGACGGCGTGAACACGGCGTCGCCCGACGGGTAGCTGCAGCCCGACAGCGTGTCCGCCTGGCCGCTCGAGGTGCCGGTCTGCTGGCTGACCGCGGTGCTCGTCGCCGGTGGCTCGCTCGAGCACACGCCGGACCGGGTGCCGACGCAGAAGTTTGAGCCGAACACCTGCCCGCTTGTGTTGAGCGCGAGGTCGTCGGGGAAGTTCAGCCCCGGCAGCGCGCACGCGGTGCTGCACAGCGTCGCGTTCGCGACGTCCGTTGCCGTGCCCGAGAACGAGGTCGCGTTCGTGCCGGTGATCTTCGCGACCGCGTTGGCGCGGCTCTCCGCGACGTAGGCGACGTGGTTTGCCGGATCGACGACCACCCCCGTCGGTAGCGCGCCGGAATCCGGCATCGCGACCGTCCCGATCGAGACGACGCCGCCCCCGACCGTCACCGACTGGCTCGAGCTCTTGGTCGCGCCGCTGTTGTCGGTGACGGTCAGCGTCGCCGTGTAGGTGCCGGGGTTCGCGTAGGCGTGCTGGACGCTCTGGCCGCTGCCGGTGTGGTTATCGCCGAAGCTCCAGCTGTAGCCGGTGACGATCCCGTACGGCGAGGTGCCGCTGCCGTTGAAGGTGACGAGCTGGCCGGTGGTCGGCGAGGTCGGTGAGAACGTGAACGAGGCGGTCGGCGAGGCGGCGGGCATCGTCTGCACGCAGCCGCTGGAGGCATTGCTCCACTCCATCTGGAGCCAGTAGTGGTCTGAGTGGATCGTCTGGTTGTACTCGCTGCCGCTCGAGCCGCCCGTGGGGGAGCCGAAGTTGAAGTTGCACTTGTCCCCGTCCTCCTGGCCGCGCGAGTCGTACCAGGCGGTGCCGAGCGGATCGGTCGCGGTCTCGTTGTGCTCGTGGCTCATCACGTTGATCACGTCGTCCGCGGCGGAGTTGCCGGTCGGCGACTCGCCCGAGGTGCACCCGCTGACGTCGACGTAGGGCATGTTCGCGTACAGCGTTTCGGTCGAAGAGCTGAGCGTGAAGTTGCTGTGGTACGCGCAGTAGTAGGTGTAGGCGCACTGCGAGCTGCTGCTGGTGAAACAGCTGCCGACCCCCTGCGGGGTGACGATGAAGTACAGGTCGGCGAGGCCGCGCGGCAGGGACTTGGCGTTGATGAACGCGTCGAGCTCGGACTGCAGCTGCGAGTCGGTGAGACAGATCGTGGTGCCCGAGTCGGTGCAGCCGCTGGCGGGATAGGGGTCGGTGTCGGTGAGCGCCCCCGCGAACGTCGAGGCGTAAGAGGCCCTGCCGCCTGAGTCGGTGTACTGCGCGTCGCTGGCGAAGACGTTCGTGTTCTTGCCGCCGTCGGCGGCCACGTCGGAGAGGTATTGGTTGATCGTCGTCTCGTATCCGGCGGGGAACGAGTAGGTGGTCTGATTGGCCGGCAGCCAGTAGACGACGTGCGTGGTGTTGGTGTGCATCACCGAGCCGCCGTGATAGCTGAGGTTGCCGCCTCCTGATGCCTGCAGCGTCGCGGAGCGCGTCGAGATCACGAGGCCCAGGAAGTGGCCGCGCGGATTGTGCTCCACGCGGGCGCTCGCCGGTGCGGCACCCAGCGCGAGCGTGCAGACGAGCGCCGTGCAGGCCGCAAGCACGCCAAGACACAGCCGTGTGCTCGAGCCGTTCATGTCGTTGCCCCTGTGAGATCCCCTCACGGTCAGCCGATTCTACGCGCCGTCTGGCAGTCCACGCGATACTCGGCCGGTGTCCGAGGCGCTTGTGAAGCTCCGCAGCGCCGCCCTCGAGTGGCGCGCGGTCGAGGGCGAGGTGGTGGCGCTTGACCTGCGTGGTTCGGTGTACCTCGGCGTCAACCGCACCGGCGCGGTGTTGTGGCCGCGGCTCGTCACGGGCGCCACCCGCGATCAGCTGGCGGCGCAGCTCGTCAGCGAGTTCGCGATCGAGCGCCCCCAGGCCGAGCGGGAGGTCGACGCGTTCATCGAGGAGCTGCGGAGGCTCGAGCTGCTGGAGGGCGAGTAGCAAACCGCCGAGAGTCAGCGGCCGCCGGACCCGACTCACCGGAGGACGCGAGGCGAGTTCGAGCCGTGCTCTCCTCCGCTAGTGAAGGCGGGTTTGACTACCGCCTCGCGCTACTCCGGTGTGGTGGTATCGGAAGCTTGACGGATGGCGATGACGGAAACGCCGGTTGGCTCGCCGCATGGTGAACGACTGCGCTCGGTGCGGAGGATTTCGTCTACGGCCCGAAGTCCGCGAGCGCCTTCATCAAAGGCGGGAAGCCCTGCGGTCCGGGAGCAGGCCCCAGGGCTGACGGCGGCAACGTCGGCAGCAGCAGCGGCGGCCTCGGTTTCTGGTTGAAGTTGAAGTCGTTGCGAAGGTCGCCGAGGATCTTGGCGTTCTCGCGGACATCCGGGCGGGGATCGGGACGGCCGTCGTTGCGCGGGTTGAGCCGCTGGCCGCCAAGGAAGTCGTCCTCGATGAACTTCAGGTAGGCGTCGAAGCTGTAGGTGTGATGGTCGATGTAGCCGCGCCTGGCGTACGGGCTGATCACGAGCGCCGGGACGCGCAGGCCGTAGCCGGCGCCGTCGACCTTCGGCGGGACGACGTGGTCATAGAAGCCGCCCCAGTCATCCCACGCGAGGAAGATCGCGGTCGAGTTCCAGTCCGGGCTTCTCATGATCGCGTCGATCACACGTGTCACGTGATCCTGCCCGGAGGTGATCGTGCCGGGTGGATGCTCTGAGTCGTCACCGCTCGGGATCACCCACGAGACCGCCGGCAGACGGCCGGCGTGGATGTCCGCGTACAGCTGGTTGCCGTCGACGATGTTGCCGACCTGATGGTCTTGATGAACGGTCACGAAGTCCCGCAGCGGATTCCAGATCTCCGGCGTTGAGACGAGCTGTATCTGCTGCTTGCAGGTGATCTGGCCGTCGGCGCAGTCGGGCTCCGTCCCCTGGTCGATGTAATAGCGCCAGCTGATGTGATGGCGGTGCAGCAGGTAGGTGATGTCAGTCCAGCCGAAGTCCGGCTGCTGCTTGGAGCTCTGCGCGTCGTCGGGGTCTTTCGGCAGGAGCAGCGACCCGCCCGCGCCCGCCTCTCCGTTGGCCTGTCCCACCGCTCCGTCGGCGTCGGGGAAGTTGAGGCTCGTCTGGTGGCAGGTCGAGGGGACGGTCGGCTTTGAGCAGTTCGCCATCCAGGCCGAGACCATGTACGTGTGCGACGGGAGGCTCCAGCTGATCACGGGCTCGAACATGTGGTCCTGGAGGACGAAGTTCTTGGCGTAGGTCCAGTAGTGGGGGATGTCGCGCTGGTCGTGGTAGCCCATCACGTCCACGCAGCGGGGCTGCATCCCCTTCAGCAGGCAGGCCGCCTTGTCGGTGTCGAAGCTCTTCGATTGCTCGACGGACTTGATGAACCCGTCCATCCTGCCGTGGTCGATGTCGGCGACGGCGTCCTCGTTGAGGTGCGGTCCGCCCGCGTTGGTGACGGTCGAGTCGTGATAGGGGCGCTGACACCGGTGGGCGTCTGGGTCCGGAACGCACGGCACTTTCCCCGGATTCCCAGCGAGCCCCGGAATGCCATCGGCACCGGGGTATGTCCCGAAGTAGGCGTCGAAGCTCCGGTTCTCCTGCATGATGATCACGATGTGCCGGATCTTGTGGATGCCCTCTGGCCCTCGTGAGGCGCGGCCCGTCGCCGTCGCTAGCGCGGTGGCGACGCATGCCGCGGCAATCAGAAACCCTGCCCGTGACCACCGGCGCGACAACACCGCGCCAGATATACCCACGAGCCGCCGTCTTCACTCCGGAACTTAGTGTGTGGAACGCCCGATAGTTCTCTGCGCTCGGCGGCAAGACTGTTTCCCATGCTCTCCACAAGCACAGTATTGGCCGGGCGGTACCGGCTGGACGAGGTGATCGGACGGGGCGGGATGAGCATCGTGTATCGCGCCACCGACCTCGTTCTCGATCGAACGGTCGCGGTCAAGGTCCTGCTTCCCGCACTGGCTGAGGAGGATCCCGCGTGGGAGGCGCGATTCGAGCGTGAGGCTCGCGCGGCGGCGGCAGTGAGCCACCGCGGCGTCGCGATGGTCTATGACACCGGCGAGGAAGACGGCACCAGGTTCATCGTCATGGAATGCGTGGCCGGGGAGAGCCTCGCGAAGGTTCTGTTGAATCGGTCGCCGCTGCCGGTCGCCGACGCGCTCTCGATCACCGAGCAGGTCGCCGACACACTGGCGGCGGCGCATGCCGTGGGGGTGATCCACCGCGACATCAAGCCCGCCAACGTGATGGTCGGTCCGGATGGGACCGTCAAGATCCTCGATTTCGGGATCGCCTGGGCGCCGGGCGCGGCGACGATCACGAACACGGCCTCGGTGCTAGGGACCGCCGCGTACATGGCGCCCGAGCGCGCGATGGGCCAGGCTGCCGACGCCCGCTCGGACATCTACTCCCTCGGCTGCCTGCTGTACGCGATGCTCACCGGAGCGCCGCCATTCAGTGGAGATGTTGCGGCGGCGGTCCTTCACCAGCAGGTGAACGCATCGCCGCGGACGCTGCGGGAGGTGAACCCGCGGGTGCCGTTGGCGCTCGAGGAACTGGTGGGAGAGATGCTCGCGAAATCGCCTGCTGAGCGGCCGCCGACGGCGGGAGAGGTTGGCGATCGGCTACGGCTGGTGGGCGGAGCAGACGCCACAGCGCCGACGCAGCGTCTGGACGAGACGGCTCGCACCCGTGTGCTGGAGGCCGGAGCGGTTCCAGTTGCGCAGCCGTCGCCCGCCTCGTTCGTCACAGCGCGTGGCCGGAGAGTTGATGGCGCCGCTCTGCTGGCGATTATCGGCGCGCTTGCGCTCGCCGCGATCGCGATCGCGACCGGGGTCGGCTCGAGCTCGAAGACTCCGGTCAGCCACACGACAGGCACGGTCGTGCGTCCGCCGCCACATACGACCACGCACCCACGTGCGGTCACTCCCGCCCCAAGCCCCATCCACGTGCCCGCCACGACCCCGCTGCATCCCGGCCATCCAGGTCACGGGCCCACATCGCCCGGCCCTCCTCCGGGCAAGCTGAAGAAGCACGGCGGGGGCGAGGGTCATCCTGGCCACGGCCCCCATCCGTGAGCGAGGTCGGCCGCGGCCCGGCGACCGCGGCCGACTGACCCAGTCCGATGGCTAGGAGTGCGCGCTCACCGAAGCAGCGGTGCCGACGTACTCGTTGCGCTGATCGTTGCGGTACAGGTTGTTGGACCTACTCACCTGCGAAGGATCAACGTTGTAGAGGAGCAGGCCGGTGGCAACGTACGGGACGCAACCGGTCTTCGCGGCGTCCTGATTCGAGCAACCCGTGTAGTAGTTGTCGGTGATCAGGTTGCCTGACACGGTGCCGGTCGCGCCGTCGCTGACCTGGACGCCGTTCTGGGCGATGAACGCGACTTGGCCCAGGCCGTGGATCGTGTCGTTGGTCACGCTTGCGCCGGTGCCGCTGTCGGTCACGACCACGCCGCCCTTCTGATACTGCTGAACGGTGCTGCTGTCGATGCTGCCGGTCGAACCCGAGGCCCACTCGATCCCGATCCCGTGCTGAGCGCCGTCGAAGGGCATATCGCCGATGTTCTGGATCGTCGAGTTGGAGACGTTGGTCGCTGCCGCCGGGTTCTCGGTCAGGACGCCGAAGTAACGGGCGTTCTGGATGGTCGCGCCCGTGATCGTGGTGGTGCCGGCGTCGGTGTAGACGCCGATATCGCACCCGGTGGCGTCGACGGTGCCCGTGACGGGCGCGCCAGGGTCGTATACGGCTGCGGTCAGCGGATGACCGTCGCGCATCGCCGGCGTGGGCGTGCATGGAGCCGCCACCGCGGTTCCGGTGCCAATCAAGGATGTTCCAACTGCCGCGGTGCAGAGCAGGCCCAGCCTGCTCAACCGCGCGCGCTTGAAGCTACGCAACATTCTCTGTTCCTCCTGTATTGGTCTTTCACGCAGGCGGAAATAGCCGTGCGCTTGGCAGCAGCGCCCGCCCGTCCTCGTTCCCCGGCGAGTTGCGCTGGTCAAGCTAACGGCCCCGAAGGGCCTTCGCCCCAGGGAACCACCCCAGGGTTTTGGCGGTGACCCGCCGGATCCGAGCTCCGGTCGTCGCCGTTGGCGCACTCGCCGCCGCGTGGTGCGTGGCAACGCTAGCGTTCGTGCTGATCCACTCGGCCGTCAGTGGCCTGACGTTCGCGGGGCCGTATTCGGCCTACTTCCCGCTTGATCAGCTGCGGTACCTCGCCTGGATCCGCGAGGCCGGCCTGCACGGCCTGATCTCGGATCCGTATCGGGCGGGCGCGGCGCACCTCTATCTGCAGCCGCTGTTTCTGATCTCGGGTCTCTTGTGGCGCGCCGGGCTGAGCGTGCAGGCCGCGTACCTCGTGTGGACGCCGGTGGCGTTGGCGGTTCTGATCTGGGGTTACTGGCGGTTCATCGCGCGTTTCCTGGCGGGCTCTGAGCGCGCCGCGGCGCTAGCGCTGAGCCTGCTGTTCCTCAGCCCGCTCGTGCCGTTGCTCGACTACGGCGGGATCGTCAACTCGAACGGCGCCTACTACCTGGTAACGGTCGCGGGTCAGGGCGCCGCTTATTGGCAGGCTTGGGGCTATCTGCCGACAATCATCGCGCTGGGATTGATGCCGGTGTTCGTGCTGGGGCTGGAGTGGCTCGTCTTGCGCGCGCCCCGCCCGAGGGTCGTGGTCGTGCCGGCTGCCGCAGGGCTGCTGGTGGCGTGGCTTCATCCGTGGGGCGGGATCGAGCTGCTGTTGATCGTCGTGGGGCTGTTGGCGCTGCGGCGCGGACGGGGACCCTGGCGTGAGCTTGTTGTGGTCGCCGCGGCCCTCGCGCTACCGCTCATCTACTACGCGATCATCGCGGGCAGCGATTCGGCCTTCTCACTGGCTCAGCTGCGAGCCTCTGGCAACTCGCCGCTTCTGTATCCGCTCGTCGCTGATTTCGGGCCGCTATTGGTGTTCGGCTTGCTGGCATGGCGCCGCCCGCGGGATGTCGGGGAGCAGATCTTGGTGCTGTGGCCGGTGGCGGCGCTCATGCTCTACCTGGTGCTCGGCCTTAACTCGCGCGGTACCGCGCTCGAGGGGGTGACGCTGCCGCTCGCGGTCGTGGCGGTTCGCGGGTGGCGTCGGCTGCGCGCGCCGCATTGGGTCGGGTTTGCGGCGCTGGTCGTCGCGATCGTCCCGGGGGCGTTCTATTCGGCCCACACGTTCCGGGACACGTTCCGCGACCGGGCGGTGCCGTTCGCGCTGGCGCCGGGGGAACAGCGGGCGGTTGATGCGCTCGGGCGTTTGCGCGGAAACGTGCTGGCCACGCGCTACCTCGCCCCCGCCGTGCCTGCGCTCGACGGCCATGCGGGGCGGGTCACGGCTGGCGCCGAAGAGCTGTTCGACGGGGGACTTGCAGCTGGCGCCGTTCGGATGCTGATCCAGTCGGACCGCATCCAGCTCGTGATCTCCGACTGCCTGCGCGAGCGGGCGGATCTGTCCGGGCTACTGGGACCGCTCGGTTTCCAGACGGTCAGGTTCGGCTGCGCTCGGGTGTACCGGCGCGGGCGAGCGTCGCGGTGATGATGTGCCGATGCGTAGCCCGAGAGCGGATTCGTGCGCGTGTCCGCGAATCCAAAGGTCCTTCCGTCCCGATCCCTCGCAGGGCGAGTTCTATGCTTTTCTAGGGCGGCAAATCCGTCCATAGAAAACGCTAGAAACCGGACGTGCAGAAGCGCGAGAATCCATACACCCCGGGGGCCGGCCGAAAGCCCCCGATGCTGGCGGGCCGTGACGGTGACCTCGAGGATTTCCAGTCGCTGATCGAGCGGCTCGTGGCCGGCGGCTACGAGCGCAGCTTGATCTACTCGGGCCTTCGAGGAGTCGGCAAGACGGTTCTGCTGATGGAGTTCGACGTGCTCGCGAGCGAGGCCGGCTGGGCCACAACCGATGTGCAGGAGGTGGGCTCCCAGCCCGACTTCCGTGTGACGTTCGCCCGGATGGCGACGCGACTACTGCGCGAAATGAGCCGCCGACACCGGATCAAGCAGCGCGTCGAGCGCGCTCTCGCCGTCGTCAAGGCTTTCAGCCTGGCGGCGCCGAGCGGAATCCAGTTGAAGCTCGACGTCGAGGCCGCGACGGGGGTCGCTGATTCAGGTGACCCCGAGCAGGATCTCGTCGACCTGATCCGCGAGATCGGCGAGGTCGCGAGGACCACCGGAGCCGGCGCCCTGTTCCTGATCGACGAGATGCACAACCTCGATAGCTCGTCGCTCGCGGCGATCTGCATCGCCCTCCAGGCCATCAGCCGCCAGGCCCTCCCGGTCGCGATGGTAGGAGCCGGACTTCCGGATCTCCAGGTCCGGCTCATGTCCGCGAAGCCCTACGCGGATCGGCTGTTTCAGTACCGGGTACTAGGAGGGCTGTCCGACGCCGCAGCGAGGACGGCGCTCGTATCGCCGGCGGCGACGCGCGGAGTCGAGTTCCAAGAGCGAGCGGCGCGTCAGGTCGTGCGGGAGTCCGCCGGTTATCCGTATTTCCTCCAGGAATACGGCCGCGAGCTGTGGAATCACGCCGAGAGGTCCCCGATCTCTATGCGAGAGGTCGGCTCGGTCCGAGAGATCGTCAACGACTCGCTTGCCCGAAATTTCTTCGGCACCCGTTTCCAGCTCGCCACGGATGCCGAGCAGCGCTACCTCGCGTCGATGGCCTCCCTGGGGGATCCGCCGTACCGCTCATCTGAGATTGCCCAGCGCTTCGGCGCCCGCGATCAGCGCGGCGTCTCAGTTCATCGCGAGTCGCTGATCCACAAGGGGCTGATCTGGTCCCCACGACGCGGCCAAGTCGACTTCACCGTCCCGCGATTCGGCGAATACGTCCGAGAGAACCATCCCGTGGAGAGTTTTGAGGAGTGAGGAGCGGGAGCAGGCGGAGTTCCGTTCTGCCGTTTTCTCAAGAGAATCAAGTCGTCATAGAAAGCGATAGAAAACGTGACCCCACCCCGCTATCGAGTGGCCACGGGCGCTGACGCGAGAATATGAGCAATGACCGGAGCGCCCGAGGTCACAGTCGTAATCCCGACTCGAGATCGCAGCGAGCACTTGCGCGCCTACGGCTTGCCAGCCGCCCTGCGGCAAATCGCGGTCGACCTGGAGGTGATCGTCGTTGACGACGGATCAGCAAATCCGGTGGCTCATGAGATAGGAAACCTCATCGATGAGCGGGTCGTGGTCCATCGCCACGATCGCCCGCGAGGGGTCGCAGCGAGTCGAAACACGGGGCTCGCGAACGCTCGCGGCCAATGGACGGCGTTTCTCGACGACGATGACATGTGGGCGCCGGCCAAGCTTCGAAGGCAGATTGAGGTCGCAAAGGCGGGCAAGTGCGACTTTGCCTATTCATCGGCGGTACTGGTTGATGGGGAAGCGAGCAGCCTGATGCGGGCACCGGCTGTCGAGTCGTTGTCTCGTGAAATCCTTCGGCGCGATGCCGTCCCAGCTGGGGGGTCGAACATCGTGGCCAGGACTGCGCTCATGCGGGAATTGGGAGGTTTCAACGAGCGACTCACGACCCATGACGACTGGGAGATGTGGATCCGGCTGTCACGTGTGGGCAAGGCCGCGGCTTGCCGCGAAATCCACGTTGGCTATCGCCTGCATCATACGAGCAGGGCGATGGTCGACGGACCGAGCCGGTCGGACCTCGAGTACATCTGGAAGACCTATCCGGCCAGTCGTGGCACTGGTCGCCCGAGCGTGGATGTGTGGCTCGCGCGGCAACAAGCCTTCACATACCGTCGCGCCGGACAGCAAACACTTGCCGTCCGCGAGTACCTCAGAAGTGCGTGGCATCACTTGAGCGTTGGACAATTACTCAGAGCCGTGGGCGCGGTGTGGGGCGAGCGCTGGATGACGCTGGGCTCGCGGGGAATGCAGTGGACAGAAAATCCACCGAACTGGTTGGCCCTGTATCCGAAGTCGCCGGTTGTCGCGAGACCGTCGGACTCTGTGCTCCGATGAGTAAGCACCAAATCGCCTGAGCCCCGATGGCGACACTAAACAGACACGACCTCAGCTAGGGACTGCGCTCCTAGTCACCACACCCACTCGATGACCATCTCCTCGGTTCGCGAATCGCTGGCGCGGAGAGATGCAGGGCGAGATGCATCCGCCATGATCGTATGTGGGACAGCCGTACGGCTGGTGCTGGCCGTGAGGCTGAAATCTACCAGCGATATGGACTGGTTTCACACGGCAGCCGTTGTGTTCCAACAGCGAGGGTTTACCGCTTACGGAGCGCTGAACACCTTCCACTTCGCCACCCCGTCGGCATACCGCCACTTCGCGTACTGGTATCCCCCGGGTTTTGTTCCGTGGCTGCTCTTAATCGTCCAGCTACCGGGGTCGGCCTTCGCTCCCTTCGAACGGCTTGTGCCTATCGCTGCAGACGCGCTGCTGGGATGGCTCGTGGTGGGGGAGCTGCACGCTCGCGGAGTGTCCGGCAAACGGATCAGGGCGGGCGCCGCACTGATCGCTTTCGGGCCGCTCTTTGTTGCGGAATCCGCGGTAAACGGCCAGATCGATGCTGTCGCGTTCGTCTTCGTGTTGCTAGCGGCTAGAGCCTGGCGCCTCGTAGACCAAGGACGCCGTGGCCTCGTCGCCGGGCTGCTCCTTGGAGCGGGGGCATCCGTCAAAACCGTGCCGATCTTATTTGTCCTGGCATTCCTTCCAACCGTAAAGGACCGACGGGAAAGAATTACCCTCACACTGAGCGCCGTGGCGGTCCCCGCGCTGCTACTCCTTCCATTTGCGGTCGCGAACGCGGACGGAGTCCGTCACGCATTGAGCTATTCAGGCTTCCCGGGCGGTGGAGGTCTGGCGCTACTTGCCGACCCTGGACTGGCAAAGCACTACTTAGGCGACGGAAACATACGCCCGTCAAATGTCTTCTCGGGATGGTTGGAGGCGCACGCGCAATGGATCACTGTGGTCACGGTTGTTATCGTCGCCGTATGGCTCCGTCGAGCGCGCATCGAACCGCTAGATGGCTGCGTGGTGCTAGCAGTCGCGCTGTTGGCGTTCGCAGTAAATTTCTACGATCAGTATTTGATCTGGCTCGTGCCCGTTAGTTTGGCGTCTAATCGGATAGTGTTTGGTGCAGTTATCGAAGCTATCATCGTGCCTTATCTGTGGGTCGAGGGTGGATTGCCGGGGGCAGCAAGGGTGTGGTGGACAGGAGTTCCCACTAGAGCCACCGTTCAAGTCGGAAGTGTCGCCGCCTTGATCCTGACGCTCATTCTGTGGCTCGGGTCATGGTGCGTCCATACGGCTCCACAGCTCGTGCCTCGCGCTCGGTGGCTCCGAGGAGATGGCTGATCTAACTGGCGTACGTCGCTCACTGCCGCGCGTGGACAATGCGACAATCCCAACGGTGCAAACCATGCACGCGGCTGGCCTCGCGGCCACTGGGCGCCCGCGACCAGCGTCCTATCGCTTTGTATCGGGTGCGTTCATCGTAAGGGCGCTCGGCTAGCTAGAGCTCGTCACGCAATCACACAATGCGCTTCAGCGTGATCATTCCCACCTACCAACGACGGGACATCGTCCTGCGGACGGTTATCGCACTCGGGCGCCAGACGATGCGCGACTTTGAGGTAATCGTGGTCGTCGACGGCTCAACTGATGGATCGGCCGCCGCCTTGAGGGAACTCAGCGTCACCTTTCCGCTGTTAGTGATCGAGCAGCCTAACCTCGGACGCGCCGCAGCGTGTAATGCTGGAGCCCGAGCCGGGTCCGGGGAGGTGCTTGTCTTTCTCGATGACGACATGGAGGCTGACCCGACGCTTCTTGCTCAGCATGAGCACGCGCGACAGCAAGGCGCCGATGTCGTTATCGGTCACGTTCCACTCCACCCGGACTCGCCCGCAAACCTTCTCAGTGAGGGAGTCGATCGGTGGGCCCGGGAGCGGTTTGCACGACTCACCGCCCCAGGCGCTCGCCTGCTAACAGAGGACTACCTGACGGGACAGATGTCGGTGCCGGCCGAGCTATTTTGGACGGTTGGGGCTTTCGACGATTCATTTACGCGAGACGGCTTGTTTGGGGGCGAGGACATTGACCTCGGGCTACGCGTGGCAAGCGCGGGCCACCGGATCAAGTTTGATCCGGATGCGATCACGTACCAGTTCTATGACGTCGATCCTTCCGAAAGGCTGCGCCGTTCGCGCGAAGCGGGTCGCTCACAGCAGGAGCTGATCTTTAAGCACCCCGAGAGCGCGGAGAGCTTTTCCCGGAACCGGCGGTCGACGTCCGCAGCCCACGACCTAGTGGTGGCCATCCTAACCATTGTGCCGGCCGCAGCTGTGTCCCCGGTCTCGGCACTCACAGCTCGGCTTGTCCGCTCTGGCAGACGTGGCTTCGTGACGCGACGCTTGTTTTCAGCGGTGACTTCCGCAGAATTCAAACGGGGCGAACGCAGTGCTCGGCGATCGTGGCGAAAGGCGACCGTGACAGTGCTGGCGTACCACGCCATTGCCGATCTGAGTGACGATTTGATACTTGCGCCATATGGGGTGCCGCCTGAGCTGCTGGCGACCCAACTTGACCATCTCTTGGCGCGGGGTCGCAGATTCGTGGATCTCACGACCGTCATCCGCGTCGTAACCGAAGGTGCATTCGCTCCGGAGGGCGCGACACTCTTGACTTTTGATGACGGCTACGCGGACTTGCCTGAAGTCGTACGGTCGATTCTCGAACCACGTGGGATTCCGGCTGTGGTGTTTGCAGTATCTGGCGAGGTTGGAGGAACGAACCATTGGGATCGCAGGCTGGGGGCCGGGCCCCTCGCTCTTCTAGGAGAACAGGAGCTACGCGACCTCAGTCGTCGCGGTATCGCTGTCGGTGCGCACGGGGTTACGCATCGTCCACTCGTGTCACTCGACCAGGTGGATCTAGACATGGAACTGAGGGATTCGGCCGAGCAACTCGAATCGATCGGCCTGCCCCGACCAGTTGCGGTCGCGTATCCGCACGGCCAGTGGAATCGTCGCGTCGCAAGGGCCGCCCAAGCGGCTGGCTATGCAGTTGGGTTCACGGTCGCTCCGGGAGTCATCAGGCGGACCGCGATGCCGCACGCGTTGCCGCGGATCGAAGTTCATGCCGGCGATAGCGCCCGCGATCTGCAGACCAAGATGACGGTCGCACAGTGGCCGGCCTGGAAGCGCTCGCTGTCGCCGTCACCGCTACGTACCCGCCTCGTGATGGGGTCCCACGACCGTAGGACTCTCTACGCCGATTCGCATCGAGTTAGGCCTTGCGACCGACGTTGACGTCCGCCGTCGAATCGATGCCCGTCCCCGAACCCTCGGAACGGCCCTGGGTTGAACACGGACCCACCTGGTCGTGGAGGACGGCATTCCGTGTGTCGGAGTGGTGGGCTTACCGTGGTCTTGGAGTGCACCTAGCACTCAGGGATATCAAGGTTCGCTACAAGCAGACCGTCTTCGGCGTCGCATGGGCGGTATTGCGGCCGGTCCTTGGGATGGGGATCTTCAGTGTGGTCTTCGGCCACTTCGCAAAGCTCCCGAGTGACGGCCTTCCGTACCCGGTCTTCGTTCTGGTGGGGCTGGCTTTTTGGGGGTTCCTACTGTCTGCGGCCGAATCCGCGGCGCGATCACTTGCCGCTCAGCGCGAGTTGGTCGAGAAGGTTTGGTTCCCGCGTGTGGTAGCGCCAGCCGCCGCAGTGCTCGCGGCGCTGCCCGATCTCGCAGTGTCAATCATCTTGGTCGGGATCGCGTTGGCGGCGTGGGGAGTCGCTCCGCCGCTCGCCGTCCTTATGCTGCCGCTATGGATCGGATATGCCGTGGTCGTGGCCCTCGGCATATCCCTTTGGCTGGCGGCACTCAACGTGCTTTACCGCGACGTGCAATACGCACTTGGCTTCGTCCTTCAACTCTGGCTTTACGCGAGTCCGGTGATTTACCCGAGCGATCTCGTACATGGTGCTGCCGGCTGGTTGTTCGTGCTCAACCCGGCCGTGCTATTGCTCGATGGTGCTCGCTGGTCTCTCGCGGGCGGCCCGGTACCGCCAGCACGGGATGCCGTGTCGGCGGCGGTCGCGGCGCTCATCGCAATAGGCGGGCTAATTTACTTCGCACGCGTCGAGCGACAATTCGCTGATCGGATCTGAAAGCCGTGGCGATTGCGATCGAGCTGAGAGGTGTCGGCAAGCGTTACCGCCTTGGCGGGCGGCAGGAGAGCTATCTCACGCTTCGCGAGGCGCTGAGGTCGCTCTGGCGTCGGCGGAGCGCCGCGTCGGGGGCGCCGCTCTGGGCGCTCCGGAACATCGATCTCGAGGTCCGTACGGACGAGGTAGTGGGGATCATCGGCCGCAACGGAGCGGGCAAGAGCACCCTGCTCAAGCTCATAACCGGCATCACTCCGCCTACCACCGGATCCGTCCGCACTCGGGGCCGGGTCGGAGCATTACTGGAAGTAGGGACGGGGTTTCATCCTGAGCTGACTGGCCGCGAGAACGTCTTCCTGAACGCAGCGGTGCTCGGAATGTCGCGACGGGAGGCGCGTCGACATTTTCCCGAGATCGTGGAGTTTGCGGAGGTCGAGGATTTCATCGACACACCGTTGAAGCGCTACTCAAGCGGAATGCGGATGCGGCTCGCCTTTGCGGTGGCAGCGCACATCAGGCCGCCGATCGTCGTGGTAGACGAAATTCTTGCTGTTGCAGACGCAGAGTTTCAGCGGCGGTGTCTTGGGAAGATGGCTGAAATCGGCGGCGCTGAGCGGACGGTTCTCTTCGTTTCGCATGATCTCGGCGCCGTGGCGCGCCTATGCCCGCGCGTGGTCTGGATAGACAGGGGTCAGGTTCGCGCCGACGGACTCGCCGCTGAGGTGATTGAGCAGTATGTCGCGGCGACATCCGCGCAAAACACTCGAGTCGATCTTCGCGGATCGGAAGGACGCATCGTCCAGCTCGTGGAGGCCGCTACCGTCGACGCGCTTGGCGCAGAAGCGGGTCCCGTGCGCGGTGACCCGCTGCGTATTCAAGTGAGCTTTGCCCTCCTCGAGGAGGTGCGCGGGCTAGATCTCAGCGTATGGATCGAAGATCGATGGGGACATCGCTTAATTGACGAGTCGTGGGCGGACCGGACAGGAGGCGTACCTGTCGAGGACTTTTCTCCTGGGGAATACACGGTTGTACTGAGTATCCCACCTGTCCTCCCGGCAGGCCAATATGTAACGGGGGTTTGGTTTGGCACCGAATATGACGACTACGTCAAGGGTCCGATAATGCATATCGATGTGCTGCCGCGCGTTGAGGATCGCCAGGAGCAGCTGGTTAGGCGGCGGGTAGTGCAACCACCAGTCACCTGGGAGCTGCGCCAAGACCGAGCAGGCTAGCTGGGGTCGGACGCCGGATCGCCAGAAGTGCCTGTCCGTTCCGAGCAGGAGCCGCTTTTAGCGACCCTTCGCAGCTTTCGAAGCCCCACGAGCAGTCCTAACGGAACACCGGCCAGGAGCGCTTCGCGCTCATCCGGCCAATCCGGACGGCCACGAAGTGCTCGCCGAGCCCAAGCACGCACCGAGGTTCGCATGTCCGTTGCGGCGAGCCGCAACACCCGGTGATCGCCAGCCAGCAAGTGTTTTGCGTAGAAGAAACCCTGTCCATACGCATATCGGCGGTAAAGAGTTCGGAGCTGACGCCGCGTACGCCAGCCGTGATGCCATACGATCAGATCAGGGTCGTAGCGCACGCGATAACCGGCGCGCAGCCACCGATATGAGAAGTCATTGTCGCCCGCCGATGGCAGGCGGGGGTCGAACCCGCCGAGCGCAATCGCATGCGTGCGAGGGACCACCATATTGTTGCCCCAGAGCGCGGCGTGGCGAAGCTCGTCCGAGTATTCCTCAGGTTCGGTGAGTTCGATGATCGATGGCACCGAGCCCCTGGGTCCGACTCCAAGGACCCTCCCGGTAAGCGCCACCGGCGGTCCACTAGTCTCAAGACGTGACCCGACGCCGGCCCAAGACGGAGCGACCGTGCAATCGTCGTCTGTGAACAGCACCGTCGCTTGGGTTGCCAGATGGAGTCCCAAATTGCGCGCGTGACGTGCATTCTGTATTTCACTACGAACGTACCACGCGCGATTACCCAAGACCGCGAGTACGGCGGAATTAACGCCGTTGGGGCTTTGGTCAACGATAATGATCTCTGCGGGTTGTGGACGACATTCCGCAAGAGAGCGAAGACACGCATCGAGGGTTGGCCGGCCCACAGTGGCGAGCACCACTGACACTTCAACGCTTTGTTTGTCGCCGGATGTCAGGAGTTCGCTCGTTCGAGTACTCGTGACTTAGCCCGCTACTTCCTTGCGCGCGCAGCGATCAGCAACTCGTAGTTCGGGTCACGTGCATCAAGCTCGTGCGGCTTGAGGTCTTCAGCCGCCAAACCTTCAAGAAAGGCGATCGACGACAAAACATTGCCGTACGCCTCGACGCGCACGTTCTCAGGTGGGAAGGCTTCCTCGAGCAATCGACGGAGTGATGCGGTGGTAAACCGCCAGAAATCTCCGTCCTGGTCATGGAAGGGGCGGTCGATCTGGCTGATGCCAGGGACCGTAGCGAGAGCGACGCCGCCGGGCTTGAGCACGCGGTGCAGCTGCATGACGGCTGAACGAACGTCGTAGATGAATTGGAGCGTCTGCGTGCAGATAATGCAGTCGAACGTGTCCGAAGCGATTTCAGGCGCATCCGAGAGGTCTGCGACTAGCCGCGAGCCGCTATGAGCTTGGTTCGCGGTCAGTATGTCTAACTCAGAGATGCGGCTGCTCGGCGTTTGCCAACCTCCGAACTTCTGTGCATATCGGTCGTCGCCAATTTCGAGGACGTGCCCGTGAATGTCTCCTGACAAATCAGCGTCGACGATCAGATCCGAAAAACGGGCCAAGAAGTGCTCGATGTAGTAAGTGTCGATAGCCTCTCCCCGGTCAGAGCCCCAGGCTGCGCCGATCGGTTGGAGTCGACGCAGGCTGCCGAAGCGGACCATTCCAACGGGCGGCCACACCAACCGTGCACGTTTACGCACCGTGGGGGGGAGTTGTGCGATCAAGGCTCTCCGGAACCGCGACGCCTCGTGTCGTCGTAGCGGTTTTGCGAGCATCGAACTAGCGTATCCGCAGCCGGTCGTTCACGGGACTAACAGCCAATAACGCTCATGTGGCGGAAGGACCGTGGGATCGTCTAGTCGCCTCCCGGGCACCGTGAGGTGTCCGGTTTGACTCGCGTAGTTTCGGATACGCTCGGCTTTCGCTCGTCGGTCAATCTTCTCCCGGAACTCGACGGCCTTGCGCCCTACTTTCCGCGCCGCTTTCCGTGCCCGGGCGTCAGACGGGCCGGACCACAGATACGGGAGTTCCTCGTAGAGAATCATCGACACGTCGTGGCGACGGCCGAAGCGCCGTAGAACCGCGTCACGAACGAAGACGTGATCGGGATGTTGGTCAAAAGTGTCCCCAGAGGTGGTCCTCGGGTGAGATAGGCGCGCTAGACGCGGGATCCGAGGGCTGGTGCTCCGCAGGTGACGCAGGCGGCGCCAAAAGAAATTGGGCACGAATCCGGCCCCGACGGGCAATGCCACGCTGCCGGCCCCCCTCGAAAGCCATTGCTCCACGACGGTCTCGATCGAGCGGGCGTCGGATGTCTGCCGCTCGCCATCAACATATTGGAGCTCGACCAAGGGAAGCGTAGTGACGGTGTGCGGTGAGCCAGCAAATGCCTGCTCATCTTCTCTAAGGCGGGTCAACATAGCCTCGCCCGAGGAGGCGAAGCCGGTGATCTCATCCCATCTGCCGCGCATCGGGGGTTCGGGGCTCCCGGCGAAGACCGTGACGACGTCAACGGGCTCCGTTCGTTCGAGCAGCGCCGCACAAGACAGCGCCGCGTCGTCTAGATGGGGGGACACCACTAGCAGCCGCCCTTGTGGGATGGCTGGAACTCGAGCGCCGGCGACTAAGGGCCAACACATTTCGTCAACATAGTCACAAATGGACGGATCACCCGAGGTGACCGTAGTGATCCCAACGCGCGACAGATGGCCGTTGTGCCTCGTTGGAGTCGAGCAGGCGATCGCTCAGCAGAATGTGGACTTGGAGGTCGTTGTCGTCGATGACGGCTCGCGGCCCGAACTGGCTCCTGCCCTGGCAGGTTTGGCCGACAAAAGAGTGAGGGTCGTCCGCAACGACGCGAGCATCGGGGCCGCCGGCGCCCGAAACCGCGGCATCGAAGCCGCTCGTGGGGGTTGGGTCGCCTTTCTCGACGATGACGATTTGTGGGCCCCTCATAAGTTGCGGGCGCAACTCGACGCTGCGCATCGCGCCCAGGCAGGCTGGTGCTATGCCGCGGCCATCACCTTTGATCGGCGTGCGGGGGTCGTCGGCAAGCGCCACGAAGGCCCATCGCCGGCGCAAGTCTCAACCGAGGTTCGCCGGCCCGATGCGATCCCGTTCGGCTCCTCGAACGTGGTAGTGAAGTCCGAGCTTGTCCGAAGGCTCGGGGGATTCGACACCGAATTTGAGCAGCTCGCAGACTGGGACCTTTGGATCAGACTCGCCAATGTAGCGCCGGCGGCGTCGTGCAACCAAGTCTTGCTTGCATACGCGCTGCACGCCCGCAACATGGTCGTGCAGGATCCTGAGGGCGCACTCAGAGAGCTCGAGCTCCTCCGTTTGAAGCATTCCTCACGCCTCGTGCTCGACGAACTGGCGATCTATCGCTGGATCGCTTACGGTCAGCGCCGTGCGGGTCATCGGGTCAGAGCTGCGCGCACCTACCTGCGGGGAGCGATGCGTCTAAGTCGCCCTTCAGAGGTTGCCCGTGCGGCTGGCGCACTCATCGGCGAGCGAGGAATGGGTCAGGCGAGAGCTCAAGACGGATTCCGGCCTGCGCCGGCGTGGTTGACAGCTTCCGACCGCCTCCCTCACTCGGCCGGCAACCTAATCACGATTGTGATCCCTGTTTGGGGTGACTACGTCGGCAGGTACCTCGGTGAGGCGATTGACAGCATTCGGGGTCAGGACATGCCCGTGACTATCGTCGTCATCGACAATGCATCGGAAACGCGAGTCGCGGTGCCAGATGGCATCAAGGTCTCCCGATTGCCGTCGCGCGTGACGATCGGTGAAGCTCGCAACGCCGGGCTTGCGCTGGTCGAGACGCCGTGGGTGATTTTCTGGGACGCCGACGACATCATGCTTCCGGGCGCGCTACGGGCGCTTCTGAACCGCGGGCTCTCCGATCCGGAAGCCGTTGTCGTCACGGGTCGCATCCTCGAGGCCCTCCCAGGACGACGACACCATTGGCCGCGGTCCTCGACAAGCCGACTTGCGTACGTGTCGCCACTGTTCGCGGCGCTGCATTGCATCTCGTCCCTATTTCCCACTACCGGAGTTTTGATCCGGGCGGACGCGGCTCGGGATGCGGCCGGATTCGCAGACACAGACACGGGCGACGACTGGATCTTTGGTGCTTCGCTTGCCTTCCGGGGACGTGTGTCGTTCATCCGGCACTGTACGCGTCTATACCGGGCCCACGACACGTCGGTTTCGTTCGCGTGGCGCTCGCGACCTCATATCGTCACGATTGCGCGTGACGTGCGCCAACGCCTTCGCAGCGATACGGGCGTGCCGTCCTGGGTCAGGAAGAGCATTCCGATGATCGCGGCCCTCCAGTACGGCGTGATCTTCGGGGTCCGGCCGCCGGCGCGCTTCCTCCGGCGACTCCGCCGACGCGGTCCTTATGGATGACCGGACGCGACGGCGGCGTACGCAGAGAGATCACGCGATACCAGGCCCGTTACGCTGTGAGCGCTTGAGGCGTCCTCGGAGCCTGCCAACGGAGCGGCCGGCGCTCGCCGGCTGTGCCTTCGGCGACTTCGGCCCTCGGAGAAGGTGCGGCCCCTTAGAAGCGCCGTCCGCCTGACCGACCCGCTCGGCGAGCCCACACGACCTTAGCCGTAAAGAAATCGAATCACAGGCACGTCACTGGCGAGCAGCTGAGAGTCGGGAGGAAGCCGGCACCGTCGCGGCGTCGACGCGTGACGCGCTGAGCGTATGCATTTGCAGCGCTCGTTCGCGGCCAAGCTTCGGATTGTTCTTGGCCGCACTTGCACTTCTTCCATTCAAATGGTTTTCCCCGTTCAGCTACCAGCAAGCTGGTTGGACCGATGTGGCAATGGCGGCAGCCAGCACCGCTTGGGTGATCGAGGGATTGGTGCATCGATCGCGGCCCCAGCTTCGCGCGCCACATTTCCTACTCGCGATCTACTTGGCCCTTGTGATCGGCTCCGGTCTCGTTGCATCGGAGCGAACCACCGCGGCGGAGAACGTGCTGATCACGCTGGAGCTCGCGGCAATCTGGACGCTGACTGCCGACTTTGCCCGCTCGGCAGAGTTTCGTCGAGCGATCTGCTACGTGATCTATGCGGTCGCAATTGTGGCTGCAATCGAGGGCGCCATCGGGCTCACACTGTTCTATCTCGGTCAACCGAGCTCCCTTGTCAACGGGAACACGGTGTACTTCGCGCCGTCACACATTTATACGCGGGTGGCTGCCGGCTTCTACAGCCCGCCACTGCTCGGGAGCTTCTGTGTCTTTGCCTCGACGGTTGTGGCGTTGGAGGAAAACGGGCTTTCCCGCCGGGCAAGGATTGTCGGTCAGGTGATACTCGCCGCGCTCGTGATCTCCACGATCTCGCGGCCCGCAATCGCCTTTGCGGTCGCGCTTGCTGTGCGCGAGGCTCATCGACGAGGAACCGCACACGCTCGCCACCTGGCATCCGCGTTCGTTGTGTGTGGTGTCACGCTGCTTGTGCTGTTGACTGTTGCGCCGCTGTCACTGGACCCGCTTCGTCCGGCCGCAGTACCGGCTGGCATCAACGGGAGATTGGCCGATATCGAATCCGCCCCCGTGACGGTGGCTCATGATCCGTTTCTTGGGAAGGGGCCAGGTTCGCTTACAGCAACATGGCACGGCCAGCTGCGGCGGCCACACTTCACCCCGCTAAACGTCGCAGCAACCACCGGCCTGCCGTCCCTGATCGCGCTGGCAGCGTTTGTCGTGGTCCTATGGCGGAGGCGCCGGCGCCCAACCAACGTTGTCCTGTGGAGCGGTTTGCTCGGGTTGGGCCTGGACGCGCTGACCCAAGACGTCGATCACTTCCGACATGCTTGGATGTTTCTGGGGATGGCTGACGCCGATCGCGGAACGCACTCCCGACAGAGCGAGGTGCCTAAAGACTCCGATTTCTGATCGTTCCCACCCCGAGGTCCGTCGCCCAGCTCGCCGCGCCTCGCGGCAAACCCCGCGCTACCCTCCGCGCTGGGCCTGAGCCCTCGCGTAGTTCTGATCCTGCGCCACCCCGAGACCCGGTACCTGCCCAGGACGTTCCCACCTAGCCCCGAGGATGTTCCCCCCTAACCCATTCGATACGGGGTTTGATCGGGTCCTCACGATGATCATCGTGCTGCTGTTCTGGGGCTATGCCGTCGTTGCGCTCGTTCGCTGCCTTCAGCGACGTCGTCCCAAGCTCGCCGTCACGGGTCCGTTGACGATCGCCTATGGGATCCGGGTGGTGTCGATCGCGGGTGTGACGGCGACCGGAATCGGCGGCACGCTGCGTGGCGGCGATGAGATCCATTTCCTAGACATCGCACATCAGATCGCAGCATCACCTTTTGGGTCACGCGGCTGGTTGCCATTCGGCAGCCATGGCCTCTACGAGATCGTATTCGCGCTCCAGCTTCGTTTCGGCCAGTTCACCGTCGACACGATGCGCATCACAGAGGTGGGACTAGCAATCATCGGCACCACGCTGATCGTCGTCTCCGTCTATGACCTGGCGGGGTCGCGAGCAGCCCGGCTGACCGCATGGCTCCTTGCCTTGGAGCCAGCAAGCATTTTTTTCAGCGAGGTTTTGCACAAGGAACCGTTCATGATGCTCGCCGTCGGTCTCGTGGTGTTCGGCGCCACGAAGACCTGGGAGCGGCTCAGATTCTCGGGCGTGGCGCTAATGGCCGCAGGCAGTGCCGTAGCCGTCGCCACTCGGCCCTACGCAGGCTGGTTCCTGATCAGCGCAGCCGTGTTTCTGACGATGCACGCATCCGTCCGTAATCTCGACCAGCGAGGCCGAGCAGTTACGCTCCTGCTCGCCGTGGTGGGGGGAGTCGTCGTGGCTACACCCGTAGTACTACAGAAGACCTCCAAGCGGAGTCTCGCGGCGCTGCAAGTCTCGCAGAATGCAAACGCTACTCAGCCTGCACAGACTGGAAACAACCTGGCTCTCGAAAGTGTCAACTTCTCCTCGCGCGGAGCCATAATCACCAATCTTCCGAAACGGATTCGCGACCTCTTATTGCGCCCGTGGCCGTGGCAAGTCAATGACGCCAGCCAGCGCCTTGGGGTAGCCGGGACCCTCGTCGCATACGTTGCGCTCTATTTGCTAGCGCTGTATGCCGTTCGATGTCGACGACGCGTCCTGGATTCCGCAGCTCCGCTCCTCTACCCACTCTTCTTCCTGCTCATCGCGTATAGCTTGGCGGTCGGGAACGCGGGTACCGGTTTCCGCTATCGCTCGCAACTCGTCGTACTTATGATTGCGACAGTTGTTCTGCTTCGGGCGCGATGGCTAGCCGATGCAACCACATCTGTGGCGCGGCCATCCTGGATGCGATCCAAGCCGCTCTGGAGCGGCCGGATTCCCGCCACGGCCATGGGGCCGCATGCTAACGTGGCCCCTCGATCGCCGGGTTAGGGCACTTCTCAAATCTTGCCATGAGGAATATCGGCGCCAAAGCAAGCGGTAGGGCACGGACTTGTCGCACTCTGTAGTCAGCACAATCCAAGAGCCGGGCGCCTTCGCGCCAGCCGCACGAACCGGCGATCCCCGAGCATATGCTCGGATCTTCTGGCGATGGAAGTTCCTCCTGCTCGCGTTCCTCGTCGTTATCCCGATCGCGACGTACTTCTACGAGCGCGGCCGGCCCAAAACGTACGAGTCCAGTTCGCTGCTCGAGATCACAGGCGGCCAGCAGCTTGGGGTGGCATCGCTGCTCAACCAAGCGCCGTCTGGGCCCGACACGACCGACCTTTTGGCTGACGCCCGGCTAATCACGACAACTGGGATCGCAAAGCTGGCGGCTGGATACTTGCATCCGTCCCCAGCTCCGCAGGCACTTGTCGGACTTGTAACAGCGAATGCCGATACAAACACCGGGTTCATCACGATTAACGCCAAAGCGTCGAGCCCGCGGCGCGCCGCCGACATTGCAAACGCTTTCGCCCAAGCAGTTGTCGCTAACCAGAGCCAGGCCGCGACTGCTCAGGTGAACACTGCCATCTCACAACTACAGGCGCAGATTAGCCAGCTGCGACGAAACGATCCAGGCAGGGCTCAGCTGGCGATCGAGCTGGCGCGCTTCCGTGCACTGCGCGCCGCGCAGAGTGCATATGCCACGGTCGTCGAGGCAGCCGCACCATCCTCGGCTCCAATCGCGCCGCGCGTCACCCGGAGCGTGATCCTGGCATTGATCGTGGCTCTACTGTTGGGGCTCGGCGCCGTCGCACTGGCCGAACAAAGCGATCGTCGTGTGAGACAGGCCGATGACGTTGCGGACGCCGCGGGGCTGCCGTTACTGGGGGCGGTTCCGGTAGAGGCATTCACGGCGTCGACGTCGTCTTCCGGGAAGGTGATCGAGTCATTTGTGACGCTGCGATCGTCGCTGACGTACTTCAACGTTGATCGGCGCCTGTCTAGCGTGCTCATTACGAGTCCAGGCAAGGAAGACGGAAAGACGACCGTCTCGGTGCAGCTGGCGCGCGCACTGGCGCGAGCGGGCAAAGAGGTCATCGTCGTAGATGCCGATCTTCGGCGTCCCGCGGTTGCAGAGCGGCTCGGGATCCCGCCTCGCCAGGGCTTAGGTGCTGTGCTGATTGGCGAGCTATCCGTGGACGAGGCCCTGCTGGTGCAGCGTGGGTCGAACGGCCGACGAGGATCTCTGCGTGTGCTTCCGGCAGGTCCGTCTCCGCCAAACCCTTCGGAGCTGCTCGGTTCACGCCGGATGCACGAGGTCTTGTCCGAACTCGCCGAGCGCTGCGATCTCGTGCTGATCGACTCTACGCCGCTGCTCACTGTCAGTGACTCGATGCCACTGCTCCCCGCGGTGTCAGGCGTGGTATTGGTAGCGCGGCTGAATCGCACGTCGCGGGAAGCCATGGCCCGATTGAAATTCGTGGTTGACTCTGCGGGGGGGCACGCGTTTGGTGTTGTGGTTACCGGAACCACTGACGGTGGACTGTATGTTGCTCCCGGTTATGGTTACGAGGCTGCTTATGCTGCTAGCGGCGTAGACACCAATGGGGGCGGCGGGTCCGGTCGATTGAGGCGCTTGCGTCGCGGCTCTCGGAAAGTCGCGGAACCGACGGGCGCGGGTCAGTCATCCAAAGACTGACGCGCTGTCGGCAGCAGTCGCGCCATCGCCGGTTGAGATCGCGGCATGCCAACCCGGGTCGAGTGATGCCAGACGCGATTGGTAGGCGGAGCTACCTCGTCTTCTTCGCACCATCTCCCAGTGAGGCCGGTGGGGCGCAGCAAAGGGCTCGGCTACTCTCGCAGGCGCTTGTAGAACGTGGCTGGAAGGTGCTGCTCATAGGTCGCACCGCAAGTGGCCGACACGTTGGAATCTGGTCCCTGCACGGAGTAACGGTGATTGAGATTCCTGGATTTGGTCGGCGCCGTCTGGGCGCCTTGGTCTATATCGTTGTCGGGCTTGCGCTTGGTGTGGCCACCTGGATACGAGCGGCCGGCTACCTGGCTCTTCAGTTGTCGTCTCCGGCCACCGCAGCAGCGGCGTGCGGCCTCTTGACGCGACGACCCTTTGTAATCATGAGTTCGACGAGCGGGGTACTGAGCGAAATATCGCTAATGCGCGGCCCTACGGGAGCGGCCCGACGGGTTCTCCTCAGAGCCGCAGCCGCCGTGGTCGCGCAGACCAACGAGGCAGCCGGAGAGCTAGCGGCAGCGGTGCCGGGCGTACGCACGGCGGTGCTACCGAATCCGGTTATTGATCGCAATCATTCGTCCCTCTCTGGCGAACCAAGAGTGGCGTACGCCGGGCGGTTCTCCGAGGAGAAGGATTTGCCACGACTTCTGGCGGCATGGGAGCTGCTGGTGGCGGAGCAGCCTCAGGCGCGGTTGACGCTAATTGGTGCAGGAGGCGCTTATCGCTCGGTTGAGAAGCGACTGCGAGGTATCGTTGATCAGAGTCCCGCGCTACGAGCGACCGTGCGCTTCACCGGGTGGCTGGAGAATCCCACCCCCGAATTGTGCTCAGCCGATGTCTTCGTCTTCCCCAGCCGCAGTGAGGGAATGTCAAATGCGCTCCTTGAGGCGTGCGCACTGGGCCGCATCGTCGTGGCGTCAGACATCGCGCCGAATGTTGCAGTGGTAGGGCGGGACTATCCACTTCTCTTTCTTGTCGGGGACGTTGACAGCCTATTGTCGGCTTTACGTGCGAGTCTTACCGACGAGGAGGTACGGTCCCGTTCTCTCAGCGCGATTTCAAACCGCATGAATCTCTTCTCGCCTTCGGCGATCGCCGAGCGGCTAGAACAGATACTTCTCGATGAAGATCGCTCACGTCATTAGCAGTCCGGCTGGTATCGGTGGCGCCGAACGTGTGTTACTTCGGCTGGTCGAGGTGGGAGAACAGTTAGGTTGGGACCAGCGTGTGATTCATCCGTTTCTCGCCGGTCGGGATACAGTTATCGCAGACCTTTGTCCCGCAGGGATCTATAGGTCATACCGATGTGACCGATGGCGAGAGGTTTGGGCCGCGCGGACGTGGCTAGCTCGACAGCTCGACGAGTTCCGGCCGGATATCGTTCATGCACATCTCTTTCACGCGTTAGTTCTCGTTGCGTCATTGCCGAGGCCGCCGGGCGCGGGCCTCGTGCTCACCCACCATCACGGAAGCATTTATGACGACCAGGGCCGCCATCTCCGTACCTATCTGGACCGGCTGTGCGGAAGGCGTTATGACGTCGTCGTCGCGGTGTCAGACGCTACGCGCCGTGTCCTCGTAGATCGATATCACTATCCGGCGTCCAAAGTCTTCACTATTCCCAACGGCTGGTTCGGACAACCAGCCGACCGTACTTCCCCTCCGAGCCACCGGATAGTGTGTGTCGCGAACTTTCGTCCGGAAAAGGCTCACGACGTGCTGCTGACGGCGTTTGCCGAAGTTGTCAAAGGCCTGCCGGATGCCCGATTGGTACTAGTCGGCGATGGCCCGCTTCGCCCCGCCCTTGAGAATCAGGCATACCAGCTTGGTATAGCGGCTCGGGTTCAGTTTGCGGGCTTCGTGCCCGACGTGTGGCCATTGCTCGGCGAGGCTGATGTATTCGTGCTGCCCTCACGCACCGAGCCATCCGGAATCGCCGCGCTTGAGGCGATGGCCGCCGGCCTGCCGGTCGTAGCAACCCGGGTCGGCGGGCTCGTCGAGATCGTCGATTCGAAACGAAACGGCGTATTGGTTGAACCCAATGATCCCGCTGCCATGGCCAAAGAACTGGTGGCGTTGCTCGACGCCCCCGAGACAATGGCTGCGATGGGCGAGGCTAGTCGTAGAGCCGCCACCGAACATAGCGCGGACGAAATGGCTCGGAGGTATGTCGACCTGTACACCAGACTCGGGGAAGGCGAGTCTTGACAACTGCGACGCGTAAGGCACTTCCGGCCCTACGAGCGGTCGTCCGCTAGTTGCCGGTTATGCAGGAGCGCTTAACGCGATTACTCTGCTGCCCGAGATGTCGGGAGGCAGTGCGGCTGGTGGATGGCGCCTCGGCTGGCGATGAGATCGTCTCGGGGACCCTTCTCTGCGAGCGGTGCGGTGATACCTATCCGATCGCCGGCGGCATTCCGAGGATGGCTGGTGTTATGTCCGGTGATGAGCGCCACACGGCGGAACACTTCGAGATGGAGTTCACGTCGTTCGTGGCGCCTCGGCCGCCGACCCCGGGCGAACAGGCGGTCAATGATTTTCTGTTCTACTCGCGAACCGGTTTCGATCCACACGTGTTCGAATTCTTGAATGCGGATCCATACGACACGCAGCGCGCAAGCGAGTACGTTCCTGACGGCGAGCAGTTGACGGGGGCAGTAGCCCTAGACGCTGGCTGCGGAGGCGGAAGGTTTACGCGGGTCGCCGCAGCAAGCGCCGAGTATGTGGTCGGGCTGGATCTCGGCCGGCAGGTGGACTGGGCCGCAGCTGCTTGCCGAGATCTTGACAACGTGGACTTCGTTCAGGGTTCGGTTCGAAAACCGCCGTTCATGCACCGATCGTTCGATCGCGTCTTCAGCATCGGCGTCGTTCATCACACTCCTGACCCTGCCGAGAGTTGCCTGCGCCTCGGGGAGTTGGTGCGCGAGCATGGGGCTCTCGCGGTGTGGGTGTATAGCGATGCGTACTGGGGAAGTTGGCCGCGGTCGATGGTCAATCGGGCGCTCAATCGTCGTATATCACGCTTCGGGAGCGAAGACGCGAAACGGGTTGCCGAGCGAATCCTGTATCCACTAGGGAGGCTTCAGGCTCGCCTAGCCCGTAGGAAGTGGCTGAAGCTCCTCGCCGCTCCGGTCTTCCTAGTCAGCATTCCGAGAGTCGCCCGTCGTGACGAGATGATCGCCACGATCCTGGATTACTACGGCCCGCGCTTCATTTCGACTCACGCCGGGCCAGAGGTGGTCAGGTGGCTCGAAGCCTCCGCACTCACCGACGTCCAGGTCCTGCCGGTCCCGACGTCGTGTATCGGCTGGAGGCGCCCGGCCGGCCCGCGCGCTGGCGTGCCGATACGTGCCGGCCGCGACGGACGAGCCGCTTGACGATCAGCGAAAGCGCGCGGCCAGGGTGCCATAGCAGCCCTTGCGCGCCGTGGAGGAGAGCGCTCGCCCATTGTCCGCGACTCGCATGAGCGACCGCCAGCATCAGCGCCAAATTCGACTTTGCGCGCCGATGTACAAATCGGCAGTGGAGCGCGAGCGCGGCCGAATCCAGATGTTTATGCATGACGAGCTGCATGTCGGTTTCAACCCGCCGCAGGTCGTGATGCATCTGGTGATGATGCTGCCGGTAGAAGGTGAGCGGCTCGTCGATCCGTGCTACTGGATAAGCCAGTGCGATCCGACAGAACATGTCTGCGTCCGCGCTGGTCGACAGCCGCTCGTCGAAGCCTCCGACATCGGCGAGGATACGGGCCGGCATCAAGCCTGATTGCGCAAGGCTTGCTGCAGGTGGCTCAAAGAGCAGTACGTTGTGTAGTGCCCGAGTAGGCTCTGGCGCTCGAACTATGCCAAGTGGACGACCAGCCTCGTCCATAAGGGCCAGCGAGGTGTAGACCAAGCCAAGCTGCGGGTGACGTTGAAAGAGCTCCATTTGTCTCTCCAGCTTGTGCGGAGCCCAAGCATCATCTGCATCAAGAAACGCGACGAACGTGCCGCGAGCGGCGGCAATCCCAGCATTCCTGGCGCGCGACACGCCCCCATTGGGGAGACGGATAAGACGGACTTCTTCGCCGAATGACCGGACGAGGTCGGACGTGCCGTCCTCGGAGCCGTCATCCACTACAAGGCACTCCAGATCGCGCCAGGTTTGAGCGAGAACGCTGTGTATAGTCGTCGTGATCCAGCGTTCGGCGTTATACGCAGGAATTATCGCTGTGACAAGCCGCGCTGTCATGGCTGACAGATTGCGACGAGTACATGGCCAGCCTCGGGAACTTCACGGTCAAAGACAAAGTCATGCTCGCCGGGATAGAACGCCTGCCTGTGAAGCAAATGCCACAACCGATCTCGGGGTGCGGGTGGAAGCCGTACCGCGAACTTCCAGGCTAAGATGCGAGCGCGATCCCGTGGCCGAGACGAGAGAAGCTCGGACCGTTCCCAGAATGGGCACGGTCGAAATGCGGGGTGCGGCCGCTGGCCGAACAAAGTAACGGACGAGAAGTACCTGGTAAGTGTCGCGTGGAGCTCTGCCGCCGAATATTCATGGACGTGAAACGGATTACGCGGTATGCCATTAACGGGGACGGTGTGCAACGCATTTGGAGTTGAGATAACAAGGACGCCATTATCAGCCATCACGCGCCTAATCTCAGCCACGAAAGCACTGGCGTGAGATACGTGTTCGAGCGTCTCAAAGCTGACGACAACATCGAAGGTGCGATCTGCCACCGGCAAAGCCGTCGCGTCTGCACACACGAACGTCAAGCCATGACGAGCGCGTCCGGCCGCAACCGCAATAATGTTGGCAGCATTGTCCACGCCGACCACCGAGGCTGCGCCACCTTGAAAGAGCAGTTCGGAGCCATAGCCTGAGCCGCAAGCGACGTCTAAGACATGTCGGCCAGACACCAGGGGTTGGGCGAAGCGGTAGCGACTACGATGCTCGCCCCACCAGGGCGATGAACGGGGGTGATCGAGCCGTTCGGCGAAGTTAGGCAACACGCATTGTTCGCTCATAACCCGCTAACCAGGCTCGAATCATCGCAGCAACGGTGAACCGGTCCAGATACTGCTCGTGACCCCGAGCGGCAATGTGGTCGCTGAACCGTTTGTTAGACAAAAGATGCTCTATCGCGCCAGCAAGTGCCAAGGGCTCGCCTGGCGGCACGAGGAGGCCGGTCTCGCCGGAAGTAATGATCTCGGAGAGGCCCTCGACGTCGGACGCGACGACAGGCCGCCCGGCAGCAAGGCCCTCGACAGCAACTAGCCCGAACGGCTCACTACGACTTGGTACCAAGATCGCGGAGGCAATCCGGTACCAGGGCGCTATGTCATGCTGGAAGCCGACGAAGTGGATACGGACCGGGGTATCGCGAGCAATGGTGTGCGCATAGCGACGCAGAGCGGACCCTTCAGGACCCTCACCTACGACAACGATGGTGGGAGGGGGAGCCAATCGCGCGAGATGCGGGACCGCATCGAGTAGAACATCTACTCCCTTCTCAGGGCGCAGTCTTGCTACTACGAGGAGGATCGGAGACGCACTGTCAAGTCGGTGGCGATCCCGAATTACCTCCAGTTCATGGTTCTCGACGAGGCGAAGGGGCGGCACGCCGTTCAGAGCTACCGTCACGGCGGTTGGACGCACGTGGTCGGCGGTCACCGCGGCACGCGCTGCCGCGCGTGAAACGGCGAGGGTATGAGTCGACCAGCGTGAAGCAACGCGACTGAAGACTTGCTGAAAGCCCTGAGGCGGAAACGCATGATGGCGGTGAAAGAGAACCGGAACACGGGCGATCCGCCGCGCAGCGGCTGCGATGCTAGCGGGAATGGCCTCGTGCGCGTGAATCAGACCGCTCGCGGTCAGCGCACTGAGCTTAACTAGGCGGGAGGCTGCTGCGGGGTACGCATGACCATGCTCTACTCCGAGCGAATATGCAGGTATCGCCTGGGCTGCCAAGGCTCTGTGCAGGTCCCCTGGCGGCCGCAAGCTAACGGCTGAGACGGAAACGCCATCGTCGCGAAGTGCCGGCAGGGCAGTCTCGAAGTACCGGCTGCGCTCTGATTGCTCGAAGAAGACGAGAACCCGACTCGGACAAGCGGGTCCCATGGGGTTAGGGGGCGGAGCGCCGGGCCAAGAGCGTCCTGGGAAGCGTGACGACGTCACGGACGTCGGCAGGTCTAGGAACCAGTTGAGACGCGACGCGTGCCCAAGACCCGCTTTGCCGGACCCAGTAATGAAGGCATACGGCTACCCCGGCCAGTGACGCGACGGCTGACGAGACCGCCGCGGCGTCAATGCCTCCCCACGGAATCGTCGCAAAGTCCAGGACTAACATGACGGCCAAACTCAGTGCGAAGCTTCGCACCAGGAGCTGCGGATTCCCTCGTGCCGCTGCAGCACGAGCTAGTACAAATTGACCACTATAGAGAAGACCTCCTGGAAGCAACAGCAGTGTGGCAGTCGCAGTGCCGCCGTAGCCTGGACCGAATAGGAGTGGCACAAGAGTGTGGACCGTTGCAGCGAGCGCGACGCCCACGAGAGCGCCGGCGACGACGGCTACACGAAACATTTTGGCGGTCAGTGCCAGGGACTCGATGCCATCGAGCCTCGCGAGACGAGGAAACCCGGCGTACACGATTGCCATTCCGGCATACGCTACGAGAATTGCCAATGTGAGGGCGACACTGTACTGGCCCGCTGGAGATCTTCCTGCGATCGCATAGACGACTACTAAGTCCGCTCTGGCGGTCAGCGAAACTAGGAGGTAAGACACCTCGAGTGCTAGACCGAATCGAATCGCCCGGCGAAGATACTCCCAGTGGACACGTGGTCGAAGGTGATGACGACTTGACCGAAGTGCGCCAAGTACGACGCAAAGTCCGACTGCGGTACCGATCGCATTCGCGAGAACTCCTCCGGTGAGGCCCCAGTGCAGAACGATGACAAGAAACACGAGTGCTGCCGTGCTGATGGCCCCCGCCACGACGGCGGCCGCGCTTGTTAGGCGGATTCGCTCGTCGGCATTGAGCACCTGGCTGAGGACGGTGAAGAGTGTCGACACGGGAAGGCTGAGCGCCGCGATGATCACGGCGGTCCGAACATGGGCAAAGATCCCCGCAAATTCAATGTAGAGGATCCCCGCGAGCGCGAGCCCCGAGGCAATAGCAGCGACGAGCGTTGCCGCCGTTGTTGCCGACAGCACGATGGGTAGGGTGGTTCGCCGATGGTTAAGCTCGACTATGGACGCGTCGCCGAGACCACAAGTCGCCACAAGTGCGACGATCCCGGCGACAAAAGACAACGTCGAAAACGTTCCCTTGTCGACCGGCCCGAGCCAACGGGCAGTAATGACGGCCGCAGCGCTTCCGACCAGCAAGCTTGTGATGTCGGCAATCAGCCGAGCGAGCGCATTCGTTCTCAAAGACCGACGTGCATGCGGAACCGGCGGATGGTCGGCGATGTCTGTCGGTGTTCTCTGTGCCGTGGATCCCAAGCGGGGCTTCGTGCGTGAAGTGACTTAGCCGTGCCGGGACGCAATGACCCGAGACGAGGTGTGAGCGACGGTAGCAGGCCCACCGCGGCGCGATCGTTCGGCACACAGTGATCACTCGGGCGGCCCCCGCCGCGTCGATCGTGATGCGGGATGCGCGACAGTGTACCGCCCCCAGCGGTCCCAATCGCTCGCTGCCATGCCGAGACGCGCCGATCCTCAGCATTCAGCGGACGAGCGCCTCGTCAATAGGCGCGCTACGCTTGGCGCCGAGCCAAAGGGCAGAGGTGGCGTGGGTAAACTCAACGAACAGCTTGCGCGAGAGGCTGCGGCAACTGGAATCCGCCGAGCCGTCGAGACGGGCACACTCATGGGCGACAGTGCCATCAAGCTGGCGCACATCTTTTCGCGTGTCGAAACCATTGAGTTGTCGCCCAACTACGCGCTACGTTCATGGTTTCGCCTGCGTCGATACCGGAACGTCCGGCTTCGTTTCGGCGATTCCAGTAAATTGCTGCGGCCGGCTACAGAGCCAACGCTGTATTGGCTCGACGGTCACTGGAGCGCCGGAAACACCGCTGGGGCGCATCGGCAGTGCCCGCTGCTCGACGACTTGTGTGCTACGTCACCAGGAACCGCTCGTGACTGGTATCTGATCGACGACGCACGTCTCTTTACCGGCTCCCTCGATCCGGTGCTCGATCCGGCACAGTGGCCTACCGTCGACGAAATCCGCGCGGTTCTCGCCGAGCTACGGCCGAGTCATCGAGTCTCGGTTCATGAGCATCTTGACCTCATCGTCGTGCGGCCGCGTGCCTGAGGATGGGTGTCGGACTGGTCACAACCGTTGCTGCGCGGAGTACGGCTCACGAAGCCGAGGGCCGGAGGAGCTGTACCGAGCCGCGTCGCCGATGACCTCCCGAAAGCTCGGCGGATGAGGGCGGCCCAAAACATGAAGCAACTGGTGCGGCGCGTGCGTGCCGTGCCAGCGCTGAACACTCCTACAACTGCGCTGGTCAGAGCGATGATCCGTAATCGCGGCGGTACGGACGAATGGGTCATTAATCACTTACCCCGCTCAGGTCGGGTTACCGCACGCCTTCCAAATGGCGGCAAAATGGTGCTCTGGTCACACGCCGATGAGTGGACAGCAAACCAGATTTACTGGCGCGGATGGGGCGGTGTCGATCCGGAAACAACACCGGCATTCTTCGAGGCGGCCACAAATGCTGGGGTCGTATTGGACGTCGGAGCGAACGTTGGTTTTTACGCGATCACTGCTGCGCTAGCCAATCCGTCTGGTCAAGTCGTGGCTTTTGAGCCGCTTCCGAAAGCACATGCGCGTTTAGTTCGTAACGTTGCACTGAGTGCCGCGCGCAATGTGAGGTGCGAGCTCCTCGCATTGGGGCGGGTTGACGGTACGGCTCCTCTATTTCATGTCGAGATGAATTCGATTCCGATGGCATCGACTCTGGATACATCGTTCCTCGATGCTTACCCCCGCGTTGCGACGGAGCCTGTACGAGTGATGCGCGGTGACGAATACGTCCGCCTGCATCGGCTGGATCGCGTAGACCTGATCAAGCTAGATACCGAATGTACTGAGCCGGACGTGCTCCTCGGGCTAGCAGAGACAGTTGCGGATCATCGACCGAGGATCTTTTGTGAAGTGCTTCCCGGGCAGGGCGTCGAAAGCCGTCTCGAGTCGATCCTGAGCCCGCTGGGGTACAAATACATTCACCTGTCGCGGACCGGCAGGCATCCGCGACCGGCAATCTCGGGCGACGCGGTGGATCGCAACTGGCTGTTTGAGCCGCAATGACGTCGATTAGCAACCCAGAACATGGGTCGCGTGGGCCCGACCGCACGATACGGCCTTCAGAGGCGGCGACCGACTCTCGTTCGTCGCCCCGAACGCCGCAGGACGCTCCGAGTATCCAAGGGGCGGTTGAGATGACCCAAAGCGAGCAGTGGCCGCGTTATTCATTGTTGGTGAGTAGCTGTGATGCATATTCGGACTGCTGGCCACCGTTCTTTACGCTGCTCGCAAAGTATTGGCCGGGTCCTCGTCCTCGGATTTATTTGAATACTGAGACCCGCGCGTTCACCTTCCCGGAGTTAGACATCGAGTGTCCGCGGGTTAGCCTGGGGAGGTCCATCAGACTCGCTTGGAGTCATCGCTTGCTCCGTTGCCTGGACGAGATTCCAGACGAAATCATTCTCTATCTTCAGGAGGACTACTTCCTCAAAGATGCTGTCGATACCGCGACCATCGATGAGCTGGTCAACCTGATGATTCGCGAGGACATTGGCCACGTCAGTCTCGCCCACTATGGGCGAGCCGGGAATCCTTGCGGACACCCTTTTCTTAGTCGCATCGATCGAGACTCGGAATACGTCGTTTGCGCGCAAGCCGGACTATGGAACGTCTCGTTATTGAAGTCGTACCTTCGCCGGGCGGAGACGGTGTGGGAGTTTGAGTGGTACGGGACGCGGAGGGCCAGAGCGAGAGAGGACTCGTTCTACTGCGTAAACGACGCATATGAGCAGCTACACCATCGAAAGGTCGTTCCGTATGACGCGACGGGGGTGGTGCATGGGCGATGGATGCGCGACGCGGTGGAGGGCCTGTTCAGGACGCACGGGATAGAGATCGATTATGGCGTTCGGGGTTTCTATGATCCTGTCGATGACAGTTGGGAAAGCCGATCCGTGCTGACGAGGGCTCGTCGAAGGTTACAGCTGATGGTTTCACCCGTTGGTCGGTAAGTCGCGAGCGAGCACACGCCGTTTCTCGAGGAGTCCAGGCACTTTCGGCGCGCACGCGTCGTGAACGTGTCCGCGGGCATGAGGTCGTCTGCGGGGGCGCAACCACGTGTGCCGGGAGCTAGGAGGCGGCCGTGCTGTTAGCATCTGGCGCTGGGCGATGACAGCGGCTTCGTTCTTACGGCGCGCCGCGCGAGCCGCACGGCCAACGGCTGTAAGACGGCGAACAGCAGCATTGCTGCATCGACACCGTCAGCTACGACAGCTCGACACTCCAGCTCAGCACCAACTTGTCACGCAGCTTCGCACTGAGATGGGCACGATCCCACAGGGCGCTGAAGCTAGCCGGCTGTGGACCGGCCAGCGAGCGCAGCTTGCGCGCGCAATCGCGGAGAAAGACCCACGGGCTTTCTTGTCATGGCCGTTCATTGGTGCGACCATGGCCATCACGGGACGCACTCCCGAGGTCGACGTCGAGCTGAGGGTTGTTCGCGGTTCAGACTGGGCGCTTGCGGAAGACCCAGCCGGCTGTCCCGCCCCGTACCCCGGCTCGCCGCACACGAGCGGGACCCTGATTCATCACGTCTACCACTGTCACCAGTTCCAACAGGTAGCGGGACGATCAATCGCGAGCTTCGACCGAATCTGCGAGTTCGGACCCGGCTACGGAAGCGTCGCCAGGCTAGCGTTCAGGCATGGCTTCAAAGGCCGATACTACGGATACGACCTACCGGAATTCCAAGCGCTACAGCGGTACTACCTCCGGTCAGTCGCAGAAACGCGCGGCGCGAGCGACTGGCAATACGAGACCCCGAACCGTCTGCCCGACGGCGACGTCAGCTCGCTGTTTCTTGCTTTCTGGTCACTCAGTGAAACACCAGCCGAGGATAGGGAGCAATGGGTGGAATCGATTTCGTCTTACTCGCATGTGTTCCTCGCCTACCAGTTCAACTTTGAGGGGGTCGATAACAGGAAGTGGTTCGCACGGCTGGCCGAACGGCTACCAGATCATCAGTGGGAGACGTGGAAGATCCCGCACAGTCCGGACTGCTACATGCTTGGCATACGCCCTGTCTAGAACCCTTCGCGACTGTCTGCCAAGGTCAGTCCGATGGCTAGGCCCGGATGTTTTCATCGGCAACCCATACCGCCGGCAGATAGTCTGCCGCCAAGCTGCGCCAGGATCGCCGTGTCGACCCACGTCCGTTGTGACTCTCTCCGCGGCGATTCGCCCGCATCTTTCGCGGGTCCGTGTCCACCACTTCAGGCGACTAGCGTTCCGTCAAACTTGACGAGCTTTGGTACCTCCGAAGGTAAGCGTCATCATTCCGGCACGCAACCGGGGTGACATGGTCGTGGCGGCGGTCAACTCCGTCCTGAAGCAGACGGCTAAGCCACACGAAATCATCGTGGTCGACGATGCATCGACAGACGACACGGAAGATCGCTTAACGCAATTCGGCGGGCAGATCTGCATCGTCCAACCGGACCGTAACGTCGAGCGGGGAGGCGCTCGAAACGCTGGCGCGGCGACGGCGTCGGGGACGCTTCTCGCGTTCCTCGACTCAGACGACGAATGGCACCCGGATAAGCTCGAACGGCAGCTGGGTGCAGAACCCGAGGGACCGTCAGTAACCGGAGTCCGGGTGCTCGAGACGGTCCGGACGCGAGCTCGTACTGTGATTCCGCCATCTGATGCCCAGTCCAAGATCTTCACAACGAACGCGTTCTTTGCGAGTCCGTCGTCACTGATGATTTCCAGGCTCCTTTTCCATGAGGTCGGCGGCTTCCCTCAGGAATGGGCCGTGCAAGGGTCGGAGGACTGGGTTCTGCTGGCGCGCCTCACAAAGGCCGGCCATCGGCTCCAAGTGATCCGGGAGCCGCTGGTCGACTATCACGTCCATGAAGGCAACGACACGGCCGATCCTGATCGCGTTGCCGTCTCGATGTGGGCGGCGGTGGAAACCATGAGAAACGAAGGACTTGTCGCGGGAGCGCAGTTGTCGAAGCTGCGCCAAGAGACTGCGATCAGGATCGCCCGTGGCTTCGCTACCCGGGGACGTGTTTCAGAAGCGGCGGCCTGGTGGCGACGCGGATTGCAGGCGGGGACCCCCGCCCACGGTGCGCGTGTAACCGCGGCAGTAGGTGCCTCGCTTGCAGCCGGCGGTCTCCGAACGCTCGGGCTGCGTCCACGGATCTAGAGCGTCGCGAACAACTCAAGCAGGTGTGGCGCGATCACCGTCCACTCGAACTCCGCCTCGGCGCGGCGCCGGGCCGTTGCCACTAGCCCCGCCGCAAACCGTGGATCACGCATCAGCCGTACAACCGCATCTGCGATTGGCGAAGGGCTGTCGGCGATCACCACCTCGCGCCCATCAACGAGCCCCAGCCCCTCGGCCCCAATCGAGGTGGTGACCACCGGCAGCCCGGCGGCCATCGCCTCGAGGATCTTCAAGCGTGTCCCGCCGCCGGCCCGCAGCGGGACGACCGCGGCCGACGCTCGTTGAAGGTAGGGCAGCATCGAGTCGACGGTCCCGGTGACCGCTATGCGTTCCCCGGCCAGGGCCGCAACCTCCGGCGCAGGATCCTTTCCGACGATCCAGAGCCGGGCATCGGCTCGCTCTTTCCAGATCAACGGCATGATGTCGCGCGCCAGGGAAACCGCGGCCGCCACGTTTGGCGGCCATGACATGGCCCCCGCGAACATGATGGTGTCGGGCTCGCGGCCCTCGGAAACGAACGGAATCGCGCGGGTATCGACGCCGTTGGGAACTAGGTGGAAGCGCTGTCCGGGCGCGCGGCTTTGAAGCTGGGCGAGATCGCGCGCGGAGCTGACGGTGACGGCATCGGGGAGGCGCAGCGAGCGACGCTCATATCCGCGAACGGCCAAGGCATCGAGACCCCTGACAAGCTTGCGCGGCCCTAGCGGTTCCGCCCGCCAGAGTCGCGAATACAGCTCCTCCTCGACGTTCTGATCATCGAGGAGGCGCCGGTCGGCGTTCGCGGTCATGACGGCACGCGCCACCGACAACGCTCCAAACGCCATGTCAAAGCGCCCAGCACCCCCGACCGCCGTACACAGGGCGTCGATATCGGGCGGCACCAGACACGCCGGCTCCCGGTGAAAACCTGCGGAAATCCTGCCTCGCCCCCGCGACAGCGGCGGAACCGAACGAGCATCGACACCCAACGCGGACACCGCCTCGAGCGCCACCCGCTCGCGCTCGTCCGCCGGACACACCAGCACCACCTCGTGCTCGCGCGCCACCTCCCGCAGCAGATGGAAGTGGCGGTGCCGGTTGCCGTCGGTGAGCGGGAGCGGTGAGACCGCTGAAACCCAGAGCACACGCATCGTCGTCAGATCCCAGCCTGACCGCTACGATCCCGCAACGCGTCGGAGGAGCTGGCCGTTCGGCGCGCCATCAGGATGACAAGGGTATGTGCGGTATAGCGGGGGCGGTGGGGCTCGGCGCTGCGCCGGCCAAGGTGGTCGACGCCCAGCTAGATGTGCTGCGCCACCGCGGACCCGATTCGGTCGGCTGGTTCATCAAGAGCAACGCCGCGATCGGGCAAGCCCGTCTCTCGATCATCGACCTGGTGACCGGCGACCCGCCGATCACGAACGAGGACGGGACGATCGGTGTGGCGCTCAACGGGGAGATCTACAACTACCGCGAGCTGAGCGCGGCGCTCCAGGAAGGCGGCCATCGGTTCAGCACTCATTGCGACACCGAGGTCATCGCCCACCTAGCCGAGGACCGCGATCCGCTCGCGCTTGCGAGCGCGCTGGAGGGCATGTTCGCTGCCGCCATCTGGGACGACTCCCACAAGCGGCTGACCCTGATTCGCGACCGCGTCGGTAAAAAGCCGCTCTACTACTGGACGGACGGCCGGACGCTCGTGTTCGGAAGCGAGATCAAAGCGCTCCTCGCTCATCCAACGGTTCCCCGGCGCCTGAATCCACGGGCGGTCCCGGCGTACCTGACGTTCGGGTATGTGCCGACGCCGGAGACTTTCTTCGACGGAATTCTTGCGGTGCCGCCAGGACACGTGCTGACGTTCGATGAGGGCGGTGTGGCGCTGACCCGATACTGGTCTGCGCCGTGCGCGGGTGTCAGGGTCGAGCACCTCGAGCTCGGCGCCGAGGAGATTGCGCTTGAGCTTCGGACACTGCTGCGAAACGCGGTCGCGCGACGGCTGATGGCGGATGTGCCGCTCGGCGCTTTCCTGAGCGGCGGAGTCGACTCGAGCGCGGTGGTGGGGTTGATGTCCGAGCTGATGGACCGGCCGGTGCGGACGTTCACGATCGGCTTTGAGGGCGCGGCGTACTACGACGAGCGGCCGTTCGCCCGCCAGGTGGCCGAGCGCTTTCGCACCGATCATGAGGAGTTCGTGGTCAAGCCGGCCGCCGTCGAGCTGATCGAGAAGCTCGTCTGGCATCACGACCAGCCATTCGGCGACTCCAGTGCGATCCCGACGTACCTCCTCAGCGAGCTGACGCGAAGCCAGGTGAAGGTCGCGCTCGCCGGCGACGGCGGAGACGAGCTGTTCGCGGGATATGAACGGTTTGGCGCAGCACTGTTGCTGGGCGTCTATCAGCGACTGCCGCAGCCGGTGCAAGCTGCGGTTGGCGGAGCGCTGGAGAAGGTGCCGGCGCAGGCGCTCGCCGGACGGGCGGGCAGCGCACGTCGCTTCGCCGAGCGCGCGTCGATGCAACTGCCGGATGCGTACCTCTCATGGATCAGCTACGCGGACGAGCGCACGCGCACACAGCTGCTGGGGAGTCCCGATGGCTGGGCGATCGAGGCATACCGCGCGATATGGCGTCAGACGGAGGGCGCCAGGCCCCTTGATCGACTGCTTGACCTCAACCTGAGGACCTATCTCTTGGACGATCTGCTCGTCAAGGTCGACCGGATGAGCATGGCTCACGGCCTAGAGGTTCGCTGCCCACTGCTCGACCGCGAGCTGATCGAGTTCGCGGCCCGGATTCCGCCGCAGATGAAGGTCCGAGGTCCTCGCCTGAAGTACATCTTCAAGCGCGCAATCGGCGATCTGCTGCCGGTCGGACTTCTCAACAGGCGCAAGCACGGCTTTGGAGTCCCGCTGGCGCAATGGTTCAACTCTGATCTGGCGCAGTACGTCGACTCGATGCTCGGCGCTCCGACGGCGCGGATAAACGCCCACCTTGACCGTGAGGCCGTCGCACATGTCATCCGCGCCCACCGAAACGGCGCCCGCGACCACAGCCATCTCATCTGGGCGCTGCTCACGCTTGAGGTCTTCCTTCGCCGCGAGGGCTGGTAGCAGGAGATGCGGGTCGCCAGGCTGATCGAGCGGCTGCCTCCGGCGAGTGGGGGAAAGGAGGTCCATGGCGCCGAGCTGACGCGGGCACTCGGCGAGCTCGGTGTCGAGCAACACGTCTTCTGCCGCGTCGGCGATCAGCTCGCCGGCGACATCGGGCAGTCGGTCGTTAGACCCGGTCTCGCGCGTCGCGCCCACACGCTTCTCACGTGGTGCGCTGCTGCCGCACGTGCCATCGAGGGCGCCCACGCTGGAGACCCGTTTGACCTGATCCACGCGCACGGTGACTTTCTCGAAGCAACGGCCGCAGCGGTAGCTGCTCGGCGGCTGAGCATTCCCGCGGTGCTCACCGTTCACGGCGGCCTGTCGGATGTGCCATGGCACGACGAGCTGCGGCTGCTCTCGTACTCCGCGATGGAGCAGGTGATCGCGGTCTCGCAGTCAATTGCGGAACGGATCCGCATGATCGGTATCTCGAGCGACGTGCACGTCGCGCCGAGCGGCGTCAGGGCCGAGTTCCTCTCGACGCCCCGGCGTGCCCCGGAGAGGCCGCTGGTCGTCACCGTCGGACGGCTGGCGCCGGTCAAGGGTCTGGAGACGCTGCTCGAGGCGCACGATCTCCTGGCGGACGAAGACGTGTCGTGGCTCGTCGTAGCGAGAGGGGACGGTCGCTACGCCGAACGCATGCGAGCGGAGATCGAGCGCCGGCCGCGCATGGCCTGTGTCGAGGAACCGGACCCGAAACGGCTGGCTCACCGACTCGCCGCCGCGACCGCGTTCGTGCTCCCGTCGGTTGAGCTCGACGGCCAGCATGAGGGCGCGCCCACCGCCCTGCTCGAAGCGGGCGCCCTCGGCTTGCCAGTCATCGCAACCCGGACCGGAGGCGTCGCGCAGCTCCTCGGCAACGGCGGCGGCGGGATCCTCGTCGAGCCAGGCGACGCGGCCAGGCTGGCGGCCGCGATCGGCCACCTTGTCGCAGACCCGGCTGTCGCCGCCGAACACGGAGAACGTGTGCGCGCGGCGGTCAAGCCAAGGCCGTGGCCCACCGTCGCCGCCGAGACGCTCGGACTCTACGAAGGAGCCATCACGCGGAGCGGCCGGCGCTCCGCCTTGCTCGCCGTTCCATGGTTCGACATCGGCGGAGCCGAGAAGTTTGTGCTCAGCGTCGCCAGAGGTCTGAGGGCTCGGGGCTTGCGAACCGCGATCGCCGCGGCGCCCGGGCGGCTGCTCTCCGAGCTCGACGAGGACATCGAACATGTGCCCCTGCGCCATGGCACGTCCGCGGCCAGCGCAATACACAACACCCTCGCGCTAGCGGGCGCGGCGACCCGGCTTCGGCCTCTCGCCGTCAACAGCCATCACGTTCCCACCGGCGTGCTGGCGCGTGCGGCCACGACGCTCGCCCGCATGCGGACGCGCCACGTCCTGACGCTGCACACAACCGAGGAGGCCCGGATGGCGCCAGTCGCGGGTGCGGTCGGGTCGCTGTTGTTCTCGCGCGTGCTCTGCGTCGGGCAGTCGGTCGCCGATGAGTTCTCGCGCTGGGCGATCCCGGGACGTCGGGATCGGTTCGCAGTCGTCCGCTTCCGGCTTGCTCCATCGGCTCCGGTCGAGAAGCCCGGAAAGCTGGTCGGCTGCGTCGCGCGCCTGGTCGGGCGCAAGGGCCATCCGGTGCTGATCGAGGCCTGGTCACAAGTGATGCAAGATCCGCGCGCGACGGGGTGGCAGCTGGAGCTGTGGGGCGAGGGTCCAGATCGCGAGCTGCTCGAGCAGCTCAGCCTCGGCGTGCCCGGTATCCGGCTGCTGGGCGCGGTCGAGCGGGCGGCCGACGAGGTCGGCCGGTTCGACATCCTCGTGCTCCCGTCTTTGCGCGAGGGACTGCCGATCGCCCTTCTCGAAGCGATGGCGGCCGACTGCGCGGTCGTGGCCTCGGACCTGCCCGGGTGCCGCGAGGTGATCGCTGACGGCGCCGGCGTCCTGGTCCCCGCAGGCGACGCGACCGCGCTCGCGCAGGCGCTTCTCGAGCTGATCGCAGACCCCGCGAAGCGCCAGCAGCTCGCCCGGCAGGGCCGCCGCGCCGAGCAGCTGTTCTCGCGCGAGCAGATGGTCGACGCCTACTATCGAGCGATCTGTGGCCACGCCTGACCGTCCCGAACTCCGCGTCTCCGATCAGGATCGCGAGCGCGCCGTGCAGGAGATCCGAGAGCACTTCGCGCTCGGCCGGCTGACCGAGGGGGAGCTGTCAGAGCGTGTGCAGGCCGCGTACAGCGCAAGGACCATGGACGAGTTGCAAAAGCTCAAAACGGACCTGCCGCCGCTGCCGGCCAGCACCGCCGAGCTGCGCGCGGAGCTCGTGCAGCGGCGCGCGCATCTGACACGGCGACTCATCCAACAGAGCGGCTGCTGCCTGGTCCCGTTTGTGATCTGCACGGTGATCTGGGTCTCCTCAGGTGCGCATGGCCAGTTCTGGCCGATCTGGGTCGTGCTGGCGGCGCTGATCCCGCTGCTGCGAAATGGCTGGCGGCTGTACGGCCCGGCACCGGAGCTTGATCGGGTCGAGCAGGAGCTCGAGTGGCGCGAGGCGCAGCGGGATCGGGCTAACCGTCGGGCTCCGGCGCCATCGCCCCCAGGAAGTAGTGAACCCGGACGTGAGCGCCAACCGCGCTCTCGCCGATGAACGTAAAGTCCGACATGTACCACCACGCTTGCGGGAAGTGCAGCTCGAGCGCCTTGTTCTCGACTTCCATGACCATCCCGATGCCGCGCCGGTCCTCGCCCCGGACGAAGCGGCGCTCGAGATAGTCGCGGGTGATCGGCCCGAGCGCCATCATGATGTTGCCCCGGCGGTGCGCGCTCGCCACGAACACCCGGTAGTGCCACATGTCGGCCCGCAGCTGCTCGTTGCGGCGCAGGTAGACCGTGCAGATCCCGGCGAGCCGGCCGCTGGGATCGGTCGCGACGAGCAGGACCTCGCCCACGCGGCGCTCGGCCTCCTCCGCTGACAGTCCGCCCTCGCGCAGCCACAGCTCGATCACGTCGCGTTCGGACACGAACCCGTGCCCGGCGAGTCGGGCGATGCGATAGCCGGGGGCCAGCGTGAAGCGCGAACTGGCGCTCCCGGTCGGGAGGTCAGGGTCGCCACCGACCAGGATCTCCGCGTCCTCGAAGTAGGCGATTCTGACCTGCTGTCCGTCGCCCAGGTACCCCGCGTACAGCAGGCGCGGCTCAAGCCACTCGGCGTCGGGACGCCTGCGGCGCTCCTCCGGGTCGGCGATCAGCACGCACAGCCCGATTGGCGCTTCTGGCGAGCCATCGAACTCCGCGTCGAGCGCGTTGAACGTCGCTTTGATCATTGCGTCCCGCTGCTGCGCGACGGCTGGGTCGAGCAGGTTGCGGTAGATCCAGAAGCGCCGTCCTCCAATCAGCGGCACGTCTGCGGGGTAGACGGAGCTGACGCCGGCCACCTCGCCGCTTGCGCGCAGCACGCAGACGACCTCCGAGAGCCTCCTTCTCGCCTCGTCTGCGGCCAATGCCCCCCGCTCAGCCCAGAACGCAAGGACCGCCTCCCGGGATCCGGGGTCAAGCCCTCCTCGGACGACCTCGATAGTCGATGACTGGCTCGGCTCTACGATCGCCCTGATCGTAGTGGCAGCCCGGGCACCGCGCTCGACGGTCAGCTAACCGACTTGCGAGGCGTCGGGCAGAGTGAGTAGGCTGGCGGTATCCGTCCACCCGCGCTGGCGAAGGGAGAGGTTGGGTGTCGATCCGCTCGTTCCGAAGGGCTCAGGCGCGCCGGGTAGCCCGTGAGCGGCGCCGGCTGACGCTTGTTCGGCACCGGGCGCTTGCGACCGGCGCGGCCCTCGGGGCCAGCGCCGCGTTCGCGTCGGCCGCGCAGGCGAACAGCCTCGTGGTCCAGACAAATGGCGATGACCCTGCCGGCACGTTCTGCACGGGAACGCCGCCGAACCTGACGTGCGCCACGCTGCGGGACGCGATTACGCAATCCAACAGCGACAGCTCGCCCGACACCATCACATTCGCCAACACGGTCACCAGCCCGATCACGCTCACCAACGGCGCGCTGACGATCAACGGCGGCCAGGGCGTGACGATCGACGGCCCCGGCGCCGGCAAGCTTGCGGTCTCCGGCGCAGGGACGACGCGGGTGTTCAGCATCGCGCTGCCGAAGCCGGTATCGATCTCCGGGCTGACGATCACGCGCGGTTCAGCGGGCACGGCCGATGGCGGTGCGATCTACGACAACGCCGGCGGCGGGCCGCTGACTCTGAGCGACGACACGGTCAGCGACTCCACCAACACAGCCACGGGGGACAGCGGCGGCGGCATATGGAGCAATGCGCCGACGACGATCGCCGGATCGACGATCACCGGCAACACCGCCCCGGATGGCGACGGCGGGGGCGTCGCGGCGCTCTATCAGACCGACTACATCATCAACAGCACGATCAGCGACAACAGCGCGCTCACCGGCGGCGGGATCGTTTCCGGGGCCCCCACCGCCGAGCTGACCCTCACGGGCAGCCACGTCACCGGCAACGACGCGACCTCCGTCAGCGGCGCCGGCGGCGGGATCGCCGCTAGCGGCGGGACGCTCGTAATCGACGGCACGACCGTCTCGAACAATCACAGCGCGGACAGAAGCGGGGGCATTCTCGTCGGCACCAAATACGGCGCGACGATCTCGCGCGCAACCATCTCCGGCAACAGCTCGCTCGCCGGCGGGGGGCTGGAGCTGAGCGGCAATTCCCGCAAGTACAACCCCGTGCAGATCGCGGCCTCGACCATTTCGGGGAATCAAGCCGCCCGCGGCGCGGGCGTCGTCATCGACCGCTCGGATGCGGGCAACCCGATCGAAATCGGCACCAGCACGATCTCCGCCAACCATGGAGGCAACAGCTCGTTTGGCGGCGGGGTCCTGATCGAGGGCCGCGTGGGGAGCCCTATCAACGTGATCGACTCCACGATTTCAGGCAACACCGCCACCGACGGCGCCGGCGTCAGCCTGGGGTACGGAGGCAGCAAAGAGAGCCTGTTGTACGCGACGAACACCACCAGCGGCTCGATCGACTTCCGCAACTCCACGGTCGCCCGCAACTCCGCGAGCGCCGACGGCGGTGGTCTCTACCTCGCTGGCTACAACAACGGGCATCCCAACGCCGAACAGAGTGGCGTGGCCGGTATCACGAGCACGATCGTGGCCGGGAACACAGCCGCCGGCAAGCCGCAGGACCTCGCGCGCGCCGCAGGCTCGACCTCGGGCGGGTTCAAAGGCGCCTTCAGCCTGATCCAGAAACCTGATGGGGCGCCGATCCTCTCAAGTCAGGCGATGATCTTCGGCCTCGATCCGAAGCTCGGTCCACTGAAGCAGAACGGCGGCCCCACGCTCACGATGAAGCCCGCCGGAAACAGCCCGGTGATCGATCAGGGCCACGCCCCGTCGTCGCTCAAGATCGACCAGCGAGGCGATCCGCGCACCGTCGATGTCCCCGGCATGCCCGAGCCACCCGGAGGCGATGGCACCGACATCGGCTCGGTCGAGCTGCCGGCGAGAAGCGTCATCGTTCCGATCGAATTCACCGCGTCGATTCACGGCAAGCCGATCGGCGGCTCCAGCACGCCCCTGCTGGTCGCCGGCTCCACCCCCGTCACCTGCACGGCAAAGCTCGGCAAGCTCTCCTCGTGCGTGGTCGAGGTTCGGTCAAGCAGCGGCAAGCTGCTGGCAGACGGCGAGTCGACGTCGAGCACCCCGGTGCCCAGGCTCTCCACCAACGTGACGCCGACCGCCGCCGGCATCGCCCTGCTTTCGAAGCATCCGCTCGGGGTGAACGCCTCGGCCAGGGTCACCGCGAGCACCACGGCCAGCGGCTCGCAGACGATCAACGGCAAGGTCCACTTCCTCCCCGGGCCGTCGATCACGCTGCCGATCGCGAACCGCTCGGACAAGCTCTCTCAGAGCACGCTCTCCCTACTCGATCAGGTTGCCAAGCTGCTCGCGAGTGCCAAGTCGATCACCTGCACCGCCTACTCCGACAAGGGCAAGAACGACCTCGCGCTAACCAAGGCTCAGGCGAAGGCAGCCTGCGATCGCCTGGTGAAGGACGGCTTCAAGGGCAAGGTGACGAGCGTGGGTAAGGGGCACGCCGATCTCATTGCTCCTCCCAGCTCGCCGAGAAACCGGCGGCTCGTGATCACATTCTCGTTTTAGGGAGCTTCAATCAGCTACCATAAGAACTGATTGAGGTTTTTTGGCGCGGGACTCGGGAGCGCCGCGATTTGGGGAAGGCCAATGAAGGGTCCCGAGGCTCGAGCCGGCAGACAAGATCAACAGCAGGCACAAGCTCGGGGTGCCTCGATCCAGGTGAGGTAATGACCGAGACCGTCTGTGCCTGTTTGCGAGCCGCCAAAGACCGCGGGCCGCTGAGTTGGAGGCGACCATGCGGATAAAGACGCAACGGATCCAGCTTGCGAATCGGCGGCTGCCTCTGTCGCTGGTGCTCGGCAGTGTTGCCGGCGTCGCGCTGGTAGCGCTCGAGCTCGTACACCCCGTCTACCTCCAGAACCTGGTGCTGCGCGTGGCGGTCGAGACGACGATCACGCTGCTCGCGCTGACCGGCCTGGGCCTGTGGTTTACGCGCTACGAGCAGAGCCGCAGAAAGCGAGATCTGGCGCCGCTGATGGCGGTGGGCGCGACCGCGCTGGTCGATCTGACGCTGTTCGCTTTCCCGACGCTGATGGGAATCAGGGCGGTCCGGCTGAATGGTTACGCCAGCCTGTTCGGAGAGACGCTGGCGTGCGCGTCGATGGTCGCGCTGGCGGCGGCGGCGCTCGCGATCCGGCGCAGGCATCCCGATCGGGACCCGTTCCTGCTGGTGTGCGCGGCGGTCCTGCTGGCTGCCACCTCCCTCCAGTATCTGTCGATGCCCGCCGCCGCGGTCGATTGGGTGACGCCGCTGTCCGGAGTGCGGCTGATCGCGTATGGCCTCCTGCTGGCCGGCGCGATCCGCCAGCATCTGCGGGCGCGCGACTACGCCTCGCACGCCGCCCTGATCGCCGAGCGCGAGCGCATCGCCCGCGACCTGCACGACGGCCTCGCGCAGGATCTGGCATTCATCGCCGCCTACGGGTCGCGGCTCGACGGTGAGCTCGGCGGCGACCATCCGCTGGTGATCGCCGCGCGGCGGGCCGTGGCCGCCTCGCGCGGCGCGATCGGCGACCTCTCCGCCAGCGCTGCGCCCACCACGGACGCGGCGTTGCGGATGATCGCCCGCGAACTCGGCCGGCGATACGACGTGGATGTCAGCGTCGCGCTGCGCGGCGACGCGCGCCGCGAACCGTCTCCGCGCACCCGTGAGCAGCTCATCCGCATCGCCCGCGAGGCGATCGTCAACGCGGTCAAGCATGGTCACGCGCGCCAAGTGGACGTCGAGCTCGAGCTGCGTGGGCGGCAGATCGCGCTGCGGATCACCGACGATGGCGACGGGATCGAGGAACGGTCCGCCGATGCCGGCTTCGGGCTGCCGATGATGCGGGCGCGTGCCGAGTCGCTCGGTGGCGAGCTGCTGGCGCGGCGCCGGCCGCATGGCGGCACCGAGGTCGAGCTGCTGATCCCCTGAGCGCCCGCCCGCCGCGCGTTTTTCCCCTGAGCGAGAAATAGGGCCTTCGACCCATTGCGCGTCACGACGTTCGGCGCGATCATCACGGCCAGAGCGAGGCATGTCCGAAACGGATCCGGATCATTCGAAGACCGACACGCAGGCTGCGCTGGAGCGTGGCTGCGCGACCGTCCGGGACCTGGAGGCGCGGTTGGAGGCCGAGCGAAAGCGGCTTGCGCAGCTGCGAGCCGGCCAGTCGGACGCGAAGTCTGCGATCGCGTTCGGATTCGTCTTGCCGGCGGCGGGTTAAGCGACACCTGCCGCCGGCGGACGAGCTACGCCGGCCAGAAGGGCCCCTACACCAGCTGGTGCTTGGCGGCGTACACGGCGGCCTGCACGCGGTTGGACAGGCCCAGCTTCTCGAGAATGCTCGACACGTGGTTCTTGGCAGTCCGCGAGCTGATCCCGAGCTCCGCGGCGATCTCCGAGTTCTCCTGTCCGCGGGCCAGCAGGCGCAGCACCTCGACCTCTCGCGGCGAAAGGCCCCCTAGCTCAGTCGGGTCTGGATCGGGCCGCTCGTCGACACGGCGGACGCGCTCGAGCAGCGCCGTCGCGGCGCGGGCGGAGAGCCACGGGCTGCCGGACGCCGCGGCCCGGACCGCGGCGTAGACCTCCTCGATCGGCGCATCTTTGAGCAGGTAGCCGCAGGCTCCGGCACGAATGGCGGACGCGACCGCGGTCTCCTCGATCGCGACCGTCAGCATCAGGACGCGGATTCCGGGATGGGTCGCGACGATCTCCCGAGTGGCCTCGTCGCCGTCGATGTCAGGCATGCTGCGGTCCATCAGGATCACGTCGGGTCGCAGCTCACTCGCCAGGCGAACCGCCATCCGGCCGCCCGATGCCTGCGCGATCACCTCGAACTCGGGACGTGCGACGAGCAGCGACGACAGACCGGTGCGGAACAGGTCGTGATCGTCGACGATCATCACCCGGATCGGGCGGCTCAGCTGTCGCGGGATGGCAGGCAGAGCGCTCATGTTTACAGGCGCACCAAGCATTCGGCCTGCACGCCGCGCGTCACGCCACGGAGATCCACGAACAGAGGCACGCGACGGGCGATTCCGGCGTAGTCGATATTCGGGTGGGCGGTCACGAGCACCACCACATCGGCCTCGGCCACCGCATCCTCCAGCGCTACGCTCGCCAGCCCGTACTCCGGCAGCGAGGGCACGTGAGGGTCGTGGTACCTGACCTCGCCACCGCGCTCGCGCAGCACCCGCATGATCGTGAGTGCGGGTGATTCGCGGGTGTCGCTGACGCCGCCTTTGTAGGCGACGCCGAGGATTGTGATTTTGGAGCCGTTGGTTGGTTTGGCGTGGTCGTTGAGGGCGAGTTCGATGCGCTCGACGCAGTGGTAGGGCATTTGTTGGTTGACTTTGCCGGCGAGTTCGATGAATTCGGTGGCGAGGCCGTATTCGCGGGCGCGCCAGGTGAGGTAGAAGGGGTCGACGGGGAGGCAGTGGCCGCCCA
>Ga0209810_1000219_pt1 | contig 162707 bp, 153 predicted proteins | sample Coa_R1_7_FD_187159 | JGI IMG/M metagenome (GOLD analysis project Ga0209810, IMG submission 187159) | Surface soil microbial communities from Centralia Pennsylvania, which are recovering from an underground coalmine fire - Coalmine... | ecosystem: Environmental > Terrestrial > Soil >... | reverse complement strand
TGAACCACCGCCATCCGATCCTCCTGGTCGTGTGCAGCAGGAATCGTCTTAAACGCCCCGGACGGCACCGCCCGGACGATTACTGACCCACGCTCCTAGCCGCCGCCCTCCCCGCAGCGCGCCTCCCCCAGCGGGTCGGCGACCCATCGCGGCGCTCCCGAGCGGCGCCGTTCGTCTGCTTTACTAGACGGCCGCCATGCCGAAGATGAAGACCCATGCGGGCGCCAAGAAGCGCTTCAGGCTGACCGCGGGCGGCAAGCTGCGCGGCCGCCGGGCGTTCTCCACCCACATCCTGGAGAAGAAGTCGCCCAAGCGCAAGCGACGCCAGGCGCGACCCTCGTGGATCTCGCCCGACGACCGCAAGCAGGTCATGACGCTGCTCGGCGCCAAGCGCGGAGGCGGCTCGTGACCCGGGTCAAGCGGTCGGTCCACGCGCGCAAGAAGCGCCGCGCCACGCTCGCCCTGGCCAAGGGCTACCGCGGCGACGCGAGCCGCCACTACCGGGTGGCCAAGGAGGCGGTGCTCAAGGCCGACCAGTACCGCTACCGCGACCGGCGCAACCGCAAGCGGGACTTCCGGCGGCTGTGGATCACCCGGATCAACGCCGCCGCGCGCCAGCACGAGCTGTCCTACTCGCAGCTCATGCACGGCCTGAAGCTCGCCGGCGTCGAGCTGGACCGCAAGATCCTCGCGGACATGGCGGTCCGCGACGCCGACACCTTCCGACGCTTTGCCGACCGCGCCCGTGAGGCGCTGGCGGCCGCCTGAGACAGGGCATCCACCAGCACCGAGCAAGCGGGCGCCGCTCCCCTGGGAGGGCGCCCTTTTTCGTAACCGAAGACAGATGACCATCACCAGCCAGCACAACCCGGCCGTCAGGGAGATCCGCCAGCTCCGCCAGCGCAGGCGCCGGCGGGAGCGCGCCGGTCGGTTCGTGGCCGAGGGGGAGGATCTGCTGAGCGCCGCCGACGCGGCCGGCTGGCAGCCGGTGGCGCGCTACTGCGCGGCCGGCAGCGGGCTGCCCGGGGTGGAGGTGGACCCCCACGTGCTGGCCTCGATCTCGGGGCTGGCCTCCGGCACGCGCGCGCTGGCCGTCTACGAGGAGCGGTGGCTGGGCGCGCCGGCCGGGCCGCTGTGTGTCTATCTGCACGGCGTGGCCGACCCCGGCAACGTCGGCACGGTGCTGCGCAGCGCCGCCGCCTTCGGCGCCTCCTGCGTGGCGCTCGGGCCCGGCAGCGCGGACCCCTTCGGCCCCAAGGCGGTGCGGGCGAGCATGGGAGCCGTGTTCGAGGTCCCCCTGGCCGAGGCGGCCGGCCCCGACGGGCTGCCCGGCACCAAGGTCGCGCTCGTCCCGGGGGCGGGGGCGCCGCTGCGCGAGGCGCGCCCCGAGGGCGAGGTCACGCTGCTGGTCGGCGCCGAGCGCGAGGGGCTGCCGCCCGCGGTCTTCGAGGCCGCCGACGTCGTCGCCCACATCCCGATCGCCACCCACTCCCTGAACGCCGCCATGGCCGCCACCGTCGCGCTCTACGAGCTCGGGACTAGGATGCCGCCGCCATGACGAGCAGCCTCGAGCGGATCGCGCGGCTGAGGGAGCGGGCGCGGGCGGCGATCGCCGCCGCCGCCGACAGCCACGCGCTGGAGCAGGCCCGGATCGACTACCTCGGCCGCCGGGCCGAGCTCCCCAACCTCCTGCGCGGCGTCGCCCAGCTTCCGCCCGAGGAGCGCGCGCAGACGGGTCGGGCGGCCAACGAGCTCCGCCACGAGCTCGAGCAGCTGATCGAGGCCCGCGGCGCCGAGCTGGCGGCGCGGGAGCTCCAGACGCGCCTGAGCGAGGACCGGGTCGACGTCACGCTGCCGGCCGACCCGGCGCCGCGGCTGGGCAGCCACCACCTGATCAGCCGGACGCGGCGCGAGCTGGAGCACGTGTTCATCGGGCTCGGGTTCAGCGTTGTCGAGGGGCCCGAGGTGGAGACCGCCTACTTCAACTTCGACGCGCTCAACACGCCGGTCACCCACCCCTCGCGCCTGACCACCGACACCTTCTACGTCAACCCGGTGGGCGACCTGTTCGACCCCGACACGGTGCTCCTGCGGGTGCACACCTCGCCGGTTCAGATCCGGGCCATGCGCAGCCAGCCGCCGCCGCTGTACATCGTGATCCCCGGACGGACCTACCGGCCGGACTCCGACGCCACCCACACCCCCCAGTTCCATCAGCTGGAGGGGCTGGCGGTGGACAGCGACGTGACGATGGCCGACCTCCAGGGCACGCTCCTGGCGTTCGCCCGCGAGTACTTCGGGCCGCAGCGCGAGGTCCGGCTGCGACCGCACTTCTTCCCGTTCACCGAGCCGAGCGTCGAGGTCGACGTCTCGTGCTTTCACTGCGAAGGCGGCGTGACCGCCGCCGGCGAGCGGTGCGGCCTGTGCAGGGGCGAGGGCTGGATCGAGATCCTGGGCGCCGGGATGGTCGACCCCAACGTGTTCGAGCACGTGCGCGAGAACGGCTACGACCCCGAGCGGGTCCAGGGCTTCGCCTTCGGGATGGGGATCGAGCGGGTCGCGATGCTCAAGCACGGCGTTCCCGACCTGCGGCTGCTCTACGACAACGACATCCGCTTCCTGGAGCAGTTCCGGTGAGGGGGGTGGCGCCGAGATGAGGGTGCCGCTCGCCTGGCTGCGCGAGTACTGCTCGCCTCCGCTGGACACCGCGCAGATCGCCGAGCGCCTGACCATGACGGGAACCAAGGTCGAGGCGATCCACCACCACGGCGTCGGCGGCCTCGAGCACTTCGTCGTGGCGCGCGTGCTCAGCGCCGAGAAGCACCCGCGGGCCGACCGGCTCAGCGTCTGCGCCGTCGACGCCGGCGAGGGCGCGCCGCGGCAGATCGTCTGCGGCGCGCCGAACGTCGCGGCGGGCCAGATGGTGGCGGTCGCCAAGCCGGGCGCGGTGATGCCCGACGGCACGCGTCTGGGGAAGGTGAGGCTCCGGGGCGTGGAGTCCGACGGCATGATCCTCGCCGAGGACGAGCTGGCCCTCGGCACCGATCACACGGGGATCATCGAACTGGACGCCGACGGAGCCGCTCCCGGGACGCCGCTCGCCGAGGTCCTGGAGATCGCCACCGAGGTGCTGGAGCTCGAGATCACCTCCAACCGCCCAGACTGCCTGGGCGTCTACGGCGTGGCCCGCGAGCTGCACGCGGCCACCGGGGCGGCGCTGGCCGCCCCCCCGTGGGCCGAGGACCCCGGCGGCGACGGTCCGCTGGCCGGGGTCTCGGTCGAGGTGCGCTGCCCCGAGCTCTGCCCCCGCTTCACGGCGCGGGCGTTCGAGGGGGTGCGCATCGGGCCGAGCCCGCCGTGGCTCAAGGCGCGGCTGATGGCGGCCGGCCAGCGCCCGATCTCCAACGTGGTCGACATCACCAACTACGTGATGCTGGCCACCGGCCAGCCGCTTCACGCCTTCGACCTCGACCGGGTGGCCGGCGGCCGGCTGGTCGTCCGCCGGGCGCGCGAGGGCGAGCAGGTGCGGACGCTCGACGGCCAGCTGCGCGCCCTCGACGCCGAGATGGTGGTGATCGACGACGCCGAGGGCCCGACGTCGATCGCCGGGGTGATGGGGGGCGCGCGCTCGGAGGTCGACCGCGACACCACGCGTGTGCTGATGGAGGTCGCCAACTGGGACGGCCCGAACATCCACCGCACCTCGCTGAGGCTGGGGCTGCGCAGCGAGGCCTCCGCGCGCTTCGAGAAGCAGCTCGCCCCCGAACAGGCCCCGCAGGCCCAGGCGCTGGCCGCCCGGCTGATGATCGAGCTCTGCGGCGCCCGCCTGGCGCCCGGCACGATCGACGTGGGCGGGCCGGGGCCCGAGCCGGTCAGCATCCACCTCCGCCACCGGCGGGTGAGGGACCTGCTGGGGATGGAGATCCCGCGCAGCCGCCAGCGGGAGATCCTGCGGGCGCTGGAGTTCGAGACCGCCGAGGTGCCGGACGGGCTCGAGGTCAGGCCGCCCGCCTTCCGCCGCGCGGACGTCAGCCGCGAAGCCGACGTGATCGAGGAGGTCGCGCGGCTGGGCGGGCTGGAGGAGCTGCCCTCCACGCTGCCGCCCACCCATCGCGCGGTCCAGGCGGCGCTCGGGAGCGGGGCCGAGCACCCCGTCGCCGGGCTGACGCCCCGCCAGCGGCTGCGCCGCGCCGCCGCCGACGCGCTCGTCGCCCAGGGGCTGCACGAGGTGGTCGGCTGGAGCTTCAACGGCCCGGACCTGCGCCGCAAGCTGCGCCTGGGCCCCGAGGCGCTCGAGGTCGAGCTGCACAACCCGCTGTCGGCCGAGCAGTCGCGGATGCGGCGCACGCTGCTGGGGTCACTGCTCGACGTCGCCGCGCTGAACCGGGCGCGGGGGGCGAGCGCGGTGAGGCTGTTCGAGATGGGCGCGGTCTTCCACCCGGTGGCCGGCCAGCCCCTCCCGCGCGAGCCCTTCCACCTGGGCGCCGTGATCGCCGGGGGCGCCAGGCCGGCGAGCTGGCGCGATCCCGCCCCGCCGGCCGCCGACTTCTTCGCCGCCAAGGGGATCCTCGCGGCGGTGCTCGAGGCGCTGCGCGTCCCGCTCGCGCTGGAGCGCTGCGGCGAGCCGTTCCTGCACCCGGGGCGAGCGGCCGCCGTGGTGCTCGGCGGCCGCGCCGTCGGATGGGTCGGCGAGATCCACCCGCTGGTGGCGGCCGAGTGGGAGCTCGCGGGCACCCTGGCCGCGTTCGAGCTCGACCTCGACGCGCTGCCCGAGCCGCCGGTCGCCCGCTACGAGGACCTGATCACCTTCCCGGCCGTCCGCGAGGACCTGGCGGTCGTGGTCTCCGAGGAGGTGAGCGCCGAGCAGGTGCGCCAGACGGTCCTTGGCGCCGGCGCGCCGCTTCTGCGCTCGGCGGAGATCTTCGACGTGTACCGCGACCCCGAGCGCCTGGGGAAGGGAAGGGTGTCGCTGGCGCTGCGGCTCATCTTCCGGGCGGCCGACCGCACGCTCACCGACGAGGAGGTGGCGGAGCGGCGGGCCGCGATCGCGGCCGCGCTGGAGCGCGAGCTGGGAGGGGCCATCCGTGCCGCCTAGCGTCGCCGTGTTCGGAGCCGCCGGCTTCACCGGCGCACTCACCGCCCGCCTGCTGCACCGCCACCCGCACTTCGAGCTGCGTGCGATCACCGCCCGCAGCGACACGGGTCGGCGGCTCGACCACCTCTACCCCCACCACCGGGTGCCGCTCGTCCTGGAGGAGCTCGAGCTGGACCGGCACGCCGCCGGGCTGGACGCCGCGGTGGTGGCCTACCCGCACGGCGCGGCGGCCGAGCTGGTGGCCGAGCTGCGCGCGCGGGGCGTGAGGGTCGTCGACCTCTCGGCCGACTTCCGCCTGGCCGACCCCGCCGTCTACCGCGAGTGGTACCGCGAGCACCCGGCGCCCGAGCTGCTGGCCGAGGCGGTGTACGGCCTGCCCGAGCTCGGCCGCCGCGAGGCGATCGCCGGCGCCTCGCTGGTGGCCAACCCCGGCTGCTACCCGACCGCCACGCTGCTCGCGCTGGCGCCGCTGGCGCGCGCCGGGGCGATCGGCGAGGTCGTGGTGGACGCCAAGTCGGGGGTCTCGGGAGCGGGTCGCGCGGCGAGCGAGCGGACGCACTTCGTGGCCGTCGACGAGAACGTCAGCGCCTACGGCGTCCCCCGGCATCGCCACACGCCCGAGATCGAGCAGGGGCTGGCCGCGCTGGGCGCCCGCGTCACGATCACCTTCACCCCCCACCTGCTTCCGCTCGACCAGGGCGAGCTGGTCTCCTGCTATGTGAGCGGCGCGGCCGCCCTTGAGCAGCCCCAGCTCGAGCGCCTGTTCGCCGAGCACTACGCGGGCGAGCCGTTCGTCGAGCTGGCCGCCGCGCCGCCCGGCGTCCGCGACGTGCGCGAGACCAACGTCTGCCGGATCTCGGCCCACCACGACGCCCGCGCCGGCCGGGTGATCGTGTTCGCCGCGATCGACAACCTGTGGAAGGGCGCCGCGTCGCAGGCCATCCAGAACCTCAACCTGATGTTCGGCCGGCCGGAGGGGGAGGGGATCTCGTGAGCGGCTTCTTCACCTCGCGCTGGGTGCGGCCCCCCGACGGGGTCAGCGAGCTGCCGGGCGGCCTGCCCGGGGGCTTCCGCGCCGCCGGGGCGGCGGGTGGGATCAAGCCGAGCGGCGCGCTCGACGTCGGGCTCCTCGTCGCCGACCCACCGCAGACCACGAGCGCCGCGCGGTTCACCCGCTCGGGCACCCAGTCGGCCCCGGTCCTCCTGTGCCTCGAGCGCTGCGATTTGCGGGGCATCCGCGGCGTGGTCGCCAACTCGGGCAACGCCAACGCGGCCACCGGGTTGGCGGGGCTTCAGGACGCCGAGGAGATGCGCCGCCTGGCGGCGGCCGCGTGCGGCCTGGAGGCGGAGGAGGCGATCGCCGTCGCCTCCACCGGGGTGATCGGCGTCCCGCTGCCGATGGACGCGGTGCGGCGGGGGATCGCCGCGGCCGGCGGCGCGCTGAGCGCCGACGGCGACGCGGCGTTCGCCGAGGCGATCCGGACCACCGACGCCTACCCCAAGCGGGCGTGCCTGGAGGTGGCGCTGGCGGGCGGCCCGGTCAGGCTGTCCGCGCAGGCCAAGGGGGCGGGCATGATCTCGCCCGGCTTCGCCACGCTGCTGTGCTTCGTGCAGTCCGACGCCGCCCTCTCGCCCGAGACCTGCCACCTGCTGCTGGACGTGACGCTCAGGCGCTCCTTCGAGCGCGCGAGCGTCGACGGGCAGCTCTCGACCTCCGACACGGTCGTCCTCCAGTGCAGCGGCGCCTCCGGCGTGCGGGTGGAGCCCGAGACCGCCGACGAGCTGCGCTTCGGCGAGGCGCTCGACGCCCTCCTGCGTCAGCTGGCGCTGATGGTCGTCGCCGACGGCGAGGGCGCCCGGCGGGTCGGGCGCCTGGTCGTGCGCGGGGGCGAGCAGGCGGCGGTGGACCGGGTCGCCCGCGCGGTGGCCGGCTCGCCCCTGGTCAAGACGGCGCTCTACGGCGGGGACCCCAACTGGGGCCGGATCGTCCAGGCGGTCGGTATGGTCATGCCGGGCACCGCGCCGCTGGCGGTCGACGTGGCGATCGAGGGCGTGCAGGTGTGCTCGCGCGGGGCCTTCGTCCCGCACGACGCGGCCGCGCTGGCCGCCGCCGTGCAGCGGGAGGAGGTGGAGTTCGAGGTGGGGCTGCCGGGGGAGGGGGCGGAGGCCGAGCTGTTCTTCTCCGACCTCGGCCACGAGTACGTGAGGATCAACGCGGAGTACACGACGTGAGGGACGTCGCCACGCTCCTGGAGGCGCTCCCCTACATCCGGGAGTTCCACGGCAAGACCGTGGTCATCAAGTACGGCGGGGCGGCGATGACCGACCCCTCGCTCAAGGAGGAGTTCGCCCGCGACGTGGTGCTGCTCAAGTACGTCGGGATGAATCCGGTCGTCGTGCACGGCGGCGGGCCCGAGATCACCAGCTACATGGAGCGCCTCGACCTCCCGGTGGAGTTCGTCGACGGCCTGCGCGTCTCCGACGCCGAGACGGTGGAGGTGGCGAAGATGGTGCTGGTCGGCAAGGTCAACAAGGACATCGTGCTGCTGCTCGGCCGCCACGGGCAGCCCGCGGTTGGGCTGTGCGGCGACGACGGGCTGCTGTTCCGCGCCACCCGCCAGCCGGCGCCCAGCGGCCAGGACATCGGCTTCGTGGGCAGGATCGAGCGCGTCGACGTCGATGTCCTGCGCCACATCGCCCAGGACTACATCCCGGTGGTCGCCTCGGTGGGCGCCGACCGCGAGGGCAACTCCTACAACATCAACGCCGACGAGGCCGCCGGCGCGGTGGCCGCGGCGCTCGGCGCCTACAAGGTGGTGTTCCTCACCGATGTGCCGGGCTGGCTGCGCGACCCGGCCGACCCCGCCAGCGTCGTCTCCGAGGCGAGCGTCGAGGAGGTCGCCGCGGCGCTCGCCACCGTCGCCGGCGGGATGCGCCCCAAGCTCCACGCGTGCCTGGAGGCGATCGCCGGCGGCGTCAGCTACGCCCACATCGTCGACGGCCGCGTGCCCCACTCGCTTCTGCTCGAGCTGTTCACCGACGCCGGCCAGGGGACCAGGATCGGAGCCGGCTCGTGAGCGCCAGCCTGGCCGAGCTCCAGGCGCTCGAGCGCGCCCACGCGATCCCCACCTACGCCCGCAACCCGGTGCAGTTCGTGCGCGGCGCGGGCGTCCGCCTGTGGGACGAGGAGGGCAACGAGTACCTGGACTTCCTGGCCGGCATCTCGGTGCTCAACGTCGGCCACTGCCACCCGCGGGTGGTCGAGGCGGTGCGCGACCAGGTCGGCCGCCTGACCCACGTCACCAACCTCTACTACACCGAGCCGGCGCTGCGGCTGTCGGCGAGGCTGGCCGCGAGCTCGCTGGGCGGCAAGGTGTTCCTCGCCAACTCGGGGGCGGAGGCGATCGAGGCGGCGATCAAGCTGGCGCGCAAGGCGAGGCCCGGCGGGAACATCGTGGTGCTCGAGGACGCCTTCCACGGCCGCACCTACGGCGCCCTGTCGGCCACCCCCCAGGAGTCCAAGCAGGCCCCGTTCGCGCCGCTGGTGCCGGGGTTCGTGGTCGCGGCGAAGGATCCCGAGGCGCTGAGCGCGGCCGTGGACGAGCGCACGGCGGCCGTGCTGCTGGAGCCCATCCAGGGGGAGAGCGGCATCCACGTGCTTCCCGACCGCCTGCTGGCCGCCGCCCGGCGCGCCTGCGACCGGGCAGGGGCGGCGCTGATCTTCGACGAGATCCAGACCGGGATGGGCCGCACCGGGAGGCTGTGGGCCTACCAGCACACGGGCGTGGTGCCCGACGCGCTGACGAGCGCCAAGGGGCTGGGCGGCGGGCTGCCGATCGGCGCGCTGGTCACCGGGGAGCGGCTGGCCGACGTGCTGGGCCCCGGCGACCACGGCTCCACGTTCGCCGGCGGGCCGCTGGTGGCGCGGGCCGCGCTGGAGGCGCTCGAGCTCTGCTCCGAGGAGCGGCTGCTCGAGCGGGTCACGGAGCTGGGCGAGCGGCTGATGGCCGGGCTTCGGCGCCTGCCCTACGTCACCGAGGTGCGCGGGCGCGGCCTGATGGTCGGCGCCGACCTGGATCCCGCGCGCCCGGCGGGCGAGCTGGCGCGACGGGCGCTGCTGGAGCAGCGGCTGGTCGTGAACGCCACCGGCCCCGCCACCATCCGGCTGGAGCCCCCGCTCGTGGTCACCGAGGCCGAGATCGACGAGGCGCTGGCGCGGCTGGGAGGATTGGCGTGAACGTGCCCGAGCCCGCCCCCCGCACCGCCTCCTACGAGGCCGATCCCGCCGAGGTCCACCGGGTCCTGCTCCTGTACTCGGGCGGCCTGGACACGAGCGTGATGCTCAGGTGGATCCAGGACCGCTACGGCGCCGAGGTGGTGGCGCTGACGATCAATCTCGGCCAGCCCGGCGAGGACTTCGACACGGTGCGGGCCAAGGCGCTTCACCTGGGGGCGATCGAGTGTCACGTGGTCGACGCCCGCGAGGAGTTCGCGGCGGAGTACGTCGTCCCCGCGATCAGGGCCAACGCCGTCTACGGCCTCGGCTATCCGCTGTTCACCGCGCTCGGACGGCCGCTGATCGCCAAGCTGGCGGTGGAGCACGCCCGCCGGAGCGGGTGCGACACGATCGCCCACGGCTGCACCGGCAAGGGCAACGACCAGGTGCGCATCGAGGCGACGATCGCCACCCTCGCCCCCGAGCTCAGGGTGATCGCGCCGGTGCGCTCGTGGCGGATGGGACGCGAGGAGGAGATCCGCTACGCGCGCGAGCACGGGATCGCGGTCAAGGGCGGGACCGAGCTCGCTCCCTACTCGATCGACGACAACCTGTGGGGGCGCTCCAGCGAGGGACGCTGGATCGAGGAGCTGGACCACGCGCCGGAGGACGACGTCTTCGGGCTCGTCACGCGCCCGGAGGAGGCGCCGGACGAGCCCGAGGTGGTGAGCGTGTCCTTCGAGCGCGGCGTCCCGGTAGCGCTGAACGGCGAGCGGCTCGGGCTGGTGGAGCTGCTCGAGCGCGCGGGCGAGATCGGCGCCCGCCACGGCGTGGGCATCGTCGACCATATCGAGGACCGGATCGTCGGGCTCAAGGTGAGGGACATCTACGAGGTGCCGGCGGCGACGATCCTGCTGCTGGCCCACCAGGAGCTCGAGCGGCTGGTCGGGACGATCCATCAGAACCAGCTCAAGCCGCTGCTCGACCAGCGGTGGGCCTACCTCGTCTACGCCGGGCTGTGGTGGGAGCCGCTGCGCCTGGACCTGGACGCCTACATGGAGGCCGCCAACGAGCAGGTGACCGGCACGATCGGGATCAGGCTCTACAAGGGCTCGGCCCGGGCGGTGACGCGCGAGTCGCCCAACGCCGTCTACGACGCCCAGCTGGCCACCTTCGCCGAGTCCGGCGGGCTGTTCTCCCAGGCCGCCTCGCCCGGGTTCATCGAGCTGTTCTCGCTGCAGTCGCGGATGGCCTGGCGGGTCCGCCAGGGGCAGGCCGACGCGGACCCGCAGGCCTCCGGCGAGGACCGCCGCCCCGACGGCGGCTAGCCGAAAAACCCGCAAGCAGCCGGCTTGCCGGCGCGGATCGTCCGCGGCGGCGCCTATGCTCGAAGCGCGTCGATGAGCCACGCCTGCGCCCACCTGCACGTCCACTCCGAGTACTCGCTGCTGGACGGCGCGTGCAAGATCGAGAAGCTGGCCGAGCGCGCCGCCTCCTTCGGGCAGCCGGCGCTGGCGCTGACCGACCACGGGGTGATGAACGGGGCGGTCGAGCTCTACACCGCGTGCCGCCGCCACGGCGTCAAGCCGATCTTCGGCTGCGAGGTCTACGTCGTCGAGGACCACGCCCGCCGGGCCGCGGGGCGCCTTGACCGCTTCCACCTCACCCTCCTGGCCGCCACCCCCGCCGGCTACCGCAACCTGGTCAAGCTGTCCTCGCTGGGGTTCCTGGAGGGCTTCCAGCGCGGCAAGCCGTCGGTCGACCTGGAGCAGATCGCCGGCCACGCCGAGGGGGTGATCGCGCTCACCGGCTGCCTGCAGTCGCGCTTCTGCCAGCACCTGCTGGACGGCCGCCAGGCCGAGGCCAGGGCGCACGCCGAGCAGCTGATCGAGGCCTTCGGCGCCGAGAACGTGTACTTCGAGGTGCAGAAGAACGGCCTGGCCGAGCAGGAGCGCGCCAACGAGGGGATCGTCCGGATCGCCCGGGAGCTCGGCCGCCCGCTGGTCGGCACCGGCGACGTGCACTACCTGCGCCGGGAGGACTATGACCAGCACGCGGCCCTGCTGTGCGTGCAGACCAAGTCGACGCTGGCTGAGCCCAAGATCACCTTCGACGCCAACGAGTTCTACCTGCGCTCCAGCGAGGAGATGGCGAGCGCGTTCTCGCAATGGCCGGAGGCGCTGGCCAGCACGCTGGAGATCGCCGAGCGCTGCGAGGTCGAGATCGAGCTGCGGCGGGCGCTGATCCCGCGCTACCCCACCCCGGACGGCTCCAGCGAGGCGGAGTACCTGAAGCGGCTGGTGGACGAGGGCCTGCGCAGCCGCTACGGCGAGCCACCGCCCGCCGAAGCCGCCGAGCGCGCCGCCTACGAGCTGTCGGTGATCGAGCGGATGGGCTTCTCCGGCTACTTCCTGATCGTGTGGGACTTCGTCAAGTACGCCAAGGACGCCGGGATCGCGGTGGGGCCGGGTCGCGGGTCGGCGGCGGGCTCGATCGTCTCCTACTGCCTGCAGATCACCGACCTGGACCCGCTGCGCTACGACCTGCTGTTCGAGCGCTTCCTCAACCCCGAGCGGGTGTCGATGCCCGACATCGACATCGACTTCTCGGTCCGCGGGCGAGAGCGGGTGATCCGCTACGTGACCGAGAAGTACGGCAAGGAGTCGGTGGCGCAGATCGTGACCTTCGGCAAGATGTTCCCGCGCGCGGCCACGCGCGACGCCGCCCGCGTGCTCGGCCACGAGTACGCGGTGGGCGACCGGCTGGCCAAGCTGATCCCCGATCCCCAGCAGGGCCGGCCGCCCAGCTTCGAGGAATGCCTCAAGCCGGGCCAGCCACTGCGCGCCGAGATCGAGCGGGACGCGGTGGCCCGGCAGATCGTCGAGGTGGCGAAGGGGTTGGAGGGGATCGTCCGCAACTCCTCGATCCACGCCGCCGCGGTGGTGATCGCGGACCGTCCGCTCACCGAGATCGTGCCGCTTCAGATCGCCGAGGCGGGCACGGACGAGAGCGGGGAGAAGGTGTTCCGCACCGTCACCCAGTTCACGATGAAGCCGATCGAGGAGATCGGCCTGCTGAAGATGGACTTCCTGGGGCTGCGCAACCTCGACGTGATCGAGGACGCGCTCGACATCATCGAGCGCTCGACCGGCGAGCGGCCCGACATGACCGCGCTGCCCCTGGACGACGAGCGAACCTACGAGATGCTCTCGCGGGGGGACGCGGTCGGCGTGTTCCAGTTCGAGTCCGAGGGCATGCGCGAGGCGCTCAAGAAGGTCAGGCCGACCGAGTTCGACGACCTCGTGGCGCTGGGCGCGCTGTACCGGCCCGGCGCGCTGGACCAGATTCCCACCTACGCCCGCGGCAAGCGGGACCCGAGCCTGATCTCCTACCCCGACGAGCGGCTGCGCCCGATCCTCGAGGGCACCAAGGGCGTGATCCTCTACCAGGAGCAGGCGATGCAGATCGCCAAGGAGCTGGCCGGCTTCTCGGGCGCCAAGGCGGACGACCTGCGCAAGGCGATCGGGAAGAAGAACCGGGAGGCGATGGCCAGGCTCAAGCCCGAGTTCGTCGAGGGCTGCCGGGCGTCGGGCACCAGCCAGCAGGTGATCGACTTCCTCTGGTCGACCAACGAGAAGTCCGCCGACTACTCGTTCAACAAGTCCCACGCCGCCTGCTACGCGCTGATCTCCTACCGAACCGCGTGGCTGAAGGCCAACTACCCGGCCGAGTACATGGCGGCCCTGATCTCCTCGGTGATGGACACCAAGGACAAGGTCCCCTTCTTCGTCTCCCAGGCCGAGCAGATGGGCATCCAGATCCTCCCGCCCGACGTCAACCTCTCAGACCACGAGTTCGTCGTGGTGGACGGCAACATCCGCTTCGGGCTGGACGCGGTCAAGGGCGTGGGGCACGCCGCGGTGGAGGCGATCAAGCGCGCCCGCGGCGATTACGACCCGCCGCTGCGCCCGTTCGCGGACCTGTGGGACTTCTGCGCCCGGGTGGACGGCCGCGCCGTCAACAAGAAGGCGATCGAGGCGCTGATCAAGTGCGGCGCCTTCGGGTCCACCGGCGCCAGCCGCAAGGGGATGCTCTCGGTCCTGGAGCAGGCGCAGGGCGCCGGACAGCGCGCCCAGCAGGACGCGCTGATCGGCCAGGGCTCGATCTTCGACCTCGAGCCCTCCCAGCCGGTCAGCGCACCGCCCACCCACGCGCCGATCCCCACCGGGGAGTTCGACCGGGCGGAGCTGCTGGCGGCCGAGAAGGAGTCGCTGGGGCTGTTCATCTCCGCCCACCCCCTCAAGGAGGTGCGGGCGGCGCTGCGCCTGCGGACCGACTGCTCGCTGGCAGAGCTCGCCAGCCGGCGCGACGGCGAGTGGGTGACGGTGGGGGGGATGATCGTCCAGACCAAGCGGATCCGCACCAAGAAGGGCGACCCGATGATGTTCGCCACGCTCGACGACCTCGACGGCTCGGTGGAGCTGCTGGTGTTCGGCAAGCCGCTGGCGGCCGGCGAGGAGGCGCTTTCCGACGACGCGATCGTGCTCATCCGCGGCCGCGTCGACCACAAGGACCGCGAGAAGACGTGCCTGGTCGTCCAGCAGGTGGAGCGCTTCGAGCCGACCGCCGAGGAGGTGCGCGACGCGGCCGAGGAGGCGGCCAGGCGCGCGGGGCCCCCGAGCGTCCTGCGCCTGGCGCTGGACGCGGAGACGCTGCGGGCGAGCATCCTCGCCGACCTCAAGGAGGTGCTGGCTCGCTTTCCGGGCGAGTCGGAGGTCGTGATCGAGCTGGCCACCGGCAGCGGTTCGCGCCGGCTGAAGCTCGGCCCCGACTTCCGGGTGGAGCGCTCGGCGGCCCTGCACTCAGAGCTCCACGCCCTGCTCGAGGACGCGATGCTCGGGCCCGGCCGCGCCCCGCTCGCCGCCTCGGCTTGAGCGCTCGCGAGGCCCCCCGGCGGTCCTTCCCGCGGGGTCGCCGGGGGGCAGCCGCTGGCAGCCGTCATCATCTGAAGGCATCGACGCCTCCGCCTACGCCCTCGCCCACGGCATCCGCTCCACCCGCACCGCCCTGCACGGCTGGCAGGAGCGGCCGTGGCCGGTGCTCAGGGCGTGGCTCTCGGGCAGCCTGCTGGCCGCCTGCCTGCTGCTGGCGGCGATCTGGGTGATCGCCGAGGCCTCCTCGGCGCACGGCGTCGTCTCGCTGCGCAGGCCGCCGTTCGGGGTGGGCGGCTTTGCCGACGTGGCGCGCATCTTCCTCTCCAACCTGCTCGTGCTGGGGCTGCACGCGCTGGCCTGCGTGGCCGGGTTCATCGCCGGAGACTCGCTTCCCATCCAGGCCCGGCACTCCTCCGGCCTCCGGCGCGCCGCCTACCTGCAGGGGCGGCGCGCGGCGCTGGCGTTCGTGGTGGCGGCTACCGCCTTCTCGCTGATCCTCCAGTCCGTCCGCCTGGGGGTGGTGGTGGCGAGCGTGGCGGGCGCGCTGCACAGCAGCCCGGCGATGCTGCTGCTCGGCCTGCTGCCGCACGCGCTGCCCGAGCTGAGCGCCCTGTTCTTGCCGCTGGCCGCGTGGGTGGTGGCGAGCCGCCGCCGCCAGTGGGACGAGCTGCTGGCCGCCGCGCTGGTCACGGTGGCGATCGCCGTGCCCGTCCTGATCGTGACGGCGACCTGGGAGGTGTACGTGGCGCCGCGCGTGCTGAGCGGGCTGCTCGGCTACTGACCGCGCCGGGCGCCACCGCGCCGGGCGCCACCGCGCCGGGCGCCCCGGCGCCGGCGCGCCGCCCGCGCCCGCCGGCGCAGCTCCATCGCCCGGCGCACGTCCTGCGCGGAGGGGGCGCCGCCGTCGCGGCCGGTCTCCAGCACGCACGGCAGCCCCTCGAAGCGCGGCTCGGAGAGGAACGTGCCGCAACCCCGCTCGCCCAGCTCCCCCTCGCCCAGGAGCGCGTGGCGGTCGCGGTTGGAGCCCAGCGGCGTGAGCGAGTCGTTGACGTGCAGGGAGCGCAGCCGCTCGCAGGAGACGACGCGGTCGAACTCGTCCAGCACGGCGCTCAGCCCGTCGGGCTCCTTGATGTCGTAGCCCGACGCGTACAGGTGGCAGGAGTCCAGGCAGATGCCCACGCGGGAATCTCCGTCGCACGCCTCCATGAGCGCGGCCAGCTCCTGGAAGGAGCGCCCGAGCGTGCCGCCGGCCCCCGCGGTGTCCTCGAGGTGAAGCTCGGCGGACTCGGTCTGCGCCAGCGCCTCGCCGATCACCCGGCCGGCCCGCCGGATCGCCTTGGGCACGTCGCCCGTCTTGGCCGAGCCGGGATGCAGCACGACCCCGGCCGCGCCGATTCCCTCCGCCACGCGCAGCGACTGGATCAGGGACGCCCGCGACCTGGCGCGGATCTCGCGGTCTTCGGAGGCACAGTTGAGCAGGTACACGGCGTGGATCAGGACCGCGCCGATGCCGCTGCCCTGGAGCGCGGCGCGGAAGGCGGCGAAGTCCTCCTCGCCGTAGGCGGTGGGGCGCCACATGCGCGGCGACTGGTTGAAGATCTGGATCGCCTGCGCGCCGCGCTCGGCGCCGCGCGCGACCGCCCTGTCCAGGCCGCCCGCGGTGGATACGTGCGCGCCAACTAGCATCCGGTGCGGTCTGTCATGCGGGTTCGCTTTGCTCCCTCGCCGACCGGAGCGCTGCACATCGGCGGCGCGCGGACGGCCCTCTACAACTGGTTGCTGGCCAACGCGACGGGGCCCGACGGCGCCCGCGCGGGGACGTTCGTGCTGCGGATCGAAGATACCGACCGGGAGCGGTCGACCCCCGAGAACGTGGCGCAGATCCTCGACGCGCTGCGGTGGCTGGGGCTCGACTGGGACGAGGGGCCGATCTTCCAGTCCGAGCGCGCCGGGCGCCACCGCGAGGCGCTGGAGCAGCTGCTCGCCCAAGGCCACGCCTACCACTCGACCGCCACCGCCGAGGACGTGCGGGAGTGGAAGGAGCGCCACGGCCACGACCGCGGCTTCCGCGGCGAGCCCGAGCCCGCGGGCGCCGTGCGGCTGCGCGTCCCCGACGCCGGCGAGACCGTGGTCGACGACATCGTCGTCGGCCGCACGAGCTTCCCCAACGCGAGCCTGGATGACCGGGTGATCGCCCGTGCCGACGGCACCGTCCTCTACAACTTCGCCGTCGCCGTGGACGACCTCGACGCCCGGATCTCGCACGTCGTGCGCGGGATCGACCACCTCTCCAACACGCCCGCCCAGATCCACGTCTTCAAGGCGCTGGGCGCCGAGCCGCCGCGCTACGCCCACCTCCCCCTGCTGCACGGCCCGGACGGGCGCAAGCTGTCAAAGCGCCACGGCGCCGCCTCGGTGCAGGAGCTGCGCGCGGCGGGATACCTCCCGGAGGCGGTCGACAACTACATCGCGCTGCTGGGCGCCGGGTTCTCCTCCGAGGAGGAGTTCTTCACCCTCCAGGAGCTGGCGCAGCGCTTCCGCCTCGAGCGCGTGTCCCGCAACCCGGCCGTCTTCGACGAGCGCAAGCTGCGCCACTTCAACGGCCGCTGGATCCGAAAGCTGGGCGTCGAGGAGCTGACGGCGCGGCTCGAGGCGCTCACCGGTCGCAGCGGGATCCGTCCCGCGGTCGAGATCGCGGCCGAGAAGATCCAGACGCTGTCGGAGTTCTGGCCGCTGGTGGCGTTCCTGTTCGACGGCCCGGCCGACGACCCGGCGGCCTTCGAGCGGGTGCTGTGCTCCGACGGGGCCGCCGAGCGGCTGGCGGCGGCGCGCGCGGCGCTCAGCCAGGCCGAGCCGTTCACCGCCGAGACCGTCGAGCGGGCGCTGCGCCGCGTGGTGCAGGAGCGCGACGTCAAGCCGGGCGAGGTCTTCCAGCCGGTCAGGGTGGCGATCGCGGGCACGACCGTTTCCCCCGGGATCTTCGAGAGCGTCGCGCTGCTCGGGCGCGAGCGGACCCTTGAGCGCATCGACGGCGCGCTGGCGCGGCTGGAGGGCCGATCCGGCGCGGGATCCCGCGCGTCGCAGCGCTAAACCGGCTACTTTGCCGTGCCGATACAACATCAATCCAGGAAAGCGGCGGCGCTCTCCTCCCTCACTTGTCCACGGAATCCCCCCCAGTCCGCCCCATGACAGCGCTTGCCGACGTCGGATCGCTCCCGCACGACCCGTATGTGCGCGAACGCCACCACAACGAAGGGCACGGCCGTCGCCTCACCGCTGCCTTCGAGGCGCTGGAGGCGTTCCCCGCCCTGGCGGAGTCGCGCAACCGGGTGCTCCACCTCTTCGAGGCCGGCGAGCCCTCGACGGCCGAGATCGTCAGCACCGTCGAGGGGGACGTCGCGCTCGCGGTCACCGTGCTGCGGTTCGCCAACCACGTCGACCGCCGCAGCTCGGGGCGGGTCGACAGCATCGTCAAGGCGGTGGAGGTGCTCTCCCCGGCGGGCGTGCACAAGATCGCCGACCGGGCGCGGACATTCGACTTCTTCCAGCGCAACACGATCTGGAAGGGCCTGCCCGAGCGCTTCCGCCTGCACGCGATCGCCACCCAGCGCGCCGCCGATCGGCTGGCGCGCGAGATCGGCTTCGAGGCGCGCGACCGGCTGATGGTCACCTCGCTGCTGCACGACATCGGCAAGCTGGTGCTCGTCAACGCCTACCCGGGCTATCCCGAGGAGATCCACGGCCAGGCGCAGACGCCCGAGGAGCGCCTGGGCCGCGAGCGTCGCGAGCTGGGGGTCGACCACGCGCTGGTGGGCGGCGTTCTCGCCCGGCGCTGGAACCTGCCCAAGCCGGTGGCCAGCGTGATCGAGCGCCACCACGCCGACGACTGCCGCGGGGAGGCCGCGATCGTGAGGCTCTCCGACATGCTCGCGCACTACGCGCTGGGGGCGATGATCCGCCCCAGCGAGCTGCTCAAGGTGGCGCGGGTGATCGAGGTCACGCCCGAGCAGCTGCGCTCGGTGCTCTACGACCTCCCCCTGCCCAGCGCGGCCGGCCGCCCGCGGATGATCGACCCCTGCCCGCTGTCGACGCGCGAGCTCGAGGTGGTCCGCCGCCTGGCCCGCGGCATGGTGTACAAGCAGATCGCGGGCGAGCTCGGGCTCTCGACCAGCACGATCCGCACCCACCTGCACAACATCTACGGCAAGCTGGGCGCTCGCGACCGCGCCCAGGCCGTCCTGATCGCGACCGAGCGCGGCTGGATCTGACGGGGTCGGCGCCGCGCTCCGATTAGGATCGGCGGGGCATGATCTCCGTCACCACCAAATCGCCCTACGCCCTGGACGCGCTGGTCGAGCTGCACCGGCTGGGGGACAGGGGGCCGGTCCCGATCGCCGAGCTGGCGCGGCGCCGTGAGATTCCCGTCCAGTTCCTGGAGCAGCTGTTCGCGGTCCTGCGCCGGGCTGGGCTGCTGCGCTCGCAGCGCGGCGTGGGCGGCGGGTACGCGTTCGCCCGCCCGGCGAGCGAGATCACGGTGCTCGAGCTCGTCGAGCTGCTCGACGGCCCCCTGGGGCAGGGGGCGCGGGGCGTGTTCTCCGAGGCCGCGGACGCCGCGCGGAGCGTCCTGGCGGCCTCCACCGTGGCGGACGTGGCCGAGGAGGAGGAGGCGCGCGCCGCGGGCGCGCCGATGTACCACATCTAGCCGCTCCGCTACAGTCGGGCGCCATGCCGTGGGGTGAGAGGCTGCCTCGACGGGGGCGCGCGCTGCTGGCCGCCGGGGCGATCGTCGCGGCGGTCGCGCCCGCCGCCGGCGCGGCGACCGCATCGCCGCCGCCCACCCTCCGGATGCCGGCCCTCCCCGGCCCGCGCGTGACCGGGCGGGTGATCGGCTCCCTGCCCGCCGGCACGCGCCTTCACCTCACGGTGGTGCTCAGGCCGCGGGACCCCGCGGCGCTCGCCGCGTTCGCGCGGGCCGTGTCCGACCCGGGATCGCCCGAGTACCGCGACTATCTCACCCCCACGCAGTTCGGAGCGCGGTTCGGCGCCACCCCGGCCCAGCTCGGCGCCGTCGTCTCCTACCTGCGCGCGCGCGGGCTGACGGCCGGGCCGGTGCCCGCGGACCGGCTGGCGGTTCCCGTGAGCGCCACCGCGGGGCGGATCGAGCGCGCGTTCAGGCTCAGCTTCCGGCGGCTGGCGCTGGCGCGGGGCGGGAAGGCGACGGTGGCCAGCGCGCCGCCCGCGCTCGGCCCGGGGCTGGCGGGTCTCGTGCAGACCGTGGTCGGGCTGAGCAGCCTGCCGGCGCCCCACCCGCTGCTCGCCCGCGCCGCCCTGCGCCCGGCGTCCCGGCCGCTCGCGGCCGGCCACCTCGCCACCGGCGGGCCGCAGCCGTGCCCGGCGGCCGCCGCGCGGGCCTCCGCCGACGGCGCCTACACGGCCGACCAGATCGCCTCGGCGTACGGGCTGTCCGGGCTCTACGGCGCCGGGGACCAGGGGCAGGGGGTGACGATCGCCGAGTACGAGCTCGAGTCCTACGACCCCCAGGACGTCGCCGCCTACCAGGCCTGCTATGGCACCCACGCGCAGATCACGAACATCCCGGTCGACGGGGGCGTGCCCCCCGGCGCGGGATCCGGCGAGGCGGCGCTCGACCTGGAGAACGCGATCGGGCTGGCGCCCCGAGCCAGCTACCTGGTCTACGAGGGTCCCAACGCCGCCCAGTCGGTCCCCGGCTCAGGGCCCTACGACATCTTCAGCGCGATCGTCAACCAGGCGCGGGCCAACGTGATCTCGGTCTCCTGGGGCGAGTGCGAGCAGCTGGAGGGCTCGAGCGGCGCGCAGGCCGAGAGCACGCTCTTCGAGCAGGCCGCGGCGCAGGGCCAGACGATCATCTCGGCCTCGGGCGACGAGGGCTCGGAGGACTGCAACGGGGCCAACGGCATCCCCGATCCCCGGCTGGCGGTCGACGATCCCGGCAGCCAGCCGTTCGTCACCGGAGTGGGGGGGACCACGACAAGCCAGATCGGCCCGCCGCCCGGCCAGACGGTCTGGAACAACGGCGGCAACCCCACCGGGCTGGTGGGGCTGCAGCCGGGGGCCGGCGGCGGCGGCGTCTCGGCGCTGTGGCGCATGCAGGGCTACCAGGCCAGCGCCCCGAGCTCGCTGAACGTGATCAACTCGCAGTCCTCGGGCTCCACCTGCGGCGCCTCCAGCGGCTACTGCCGCGAGGTCCCCGACGTGTCGGCCAACGCCGACCCGGCCACCGGATACGTCATCTACTACAACGGCTCGGGCGCCAACCCGGCGGCGCCCTCGGGCTGGCAGGCGGTCGGTGGCACGAGCGCCGCCGCGCCGGTGTGGGCCGCGGTGCTGGCGCTGATCGACGCCTCCTCCGCCTGCCACGGCTCCCCGGTCGGGTTCGCCAACCCGGCCCTCTACCGGGCCGCGGCCGGCGGCTACTCGAGCTACTTCTACGACGTGACGTCGGGCAACAACGACTTCACGGGGACCAACGGCGGGCGCTTCGCCGCCGGTCCCGGCTACGACATGGCCAGCGGCCTCGGCACCCCGAACGCCACGGCGCTCGCCGGGCCGCTGTGCACGGGCACGTTGCGGCTCGTCGACCCCGGCACCCAGGTGTCCACCGTGGGGCAGGCGGTGAGCCTGCAGATCCGGACGAGCGGACCGGTCGCCGGGAGGCCCACCTTCGTCGGCAACGGCCTGCCACCCGGGCTGGCGCTCAACCGCTCTACGGGCCGGATCGCCGGCCGGCCGACGCGCATCGGCACCTTCGGCGTGGCGGTGGTGGCGCTGGATGCCAACCTTTCGATCCGCGGCGCCACCTTCCAGTGGCTGATCGAGGGGCGCCCCACCGTCTCGCCCGCCGCGCTGACCGGCGTCGGCGCCGGGCGCCCGCGGCTGCGGATGACCGTGCGGGCCGGGCGGGGCGCCCCCGCCCTCGCCAAGCTGATCGTGGCGCTGGCACCCGGGCTGCGCTTCGCCTCCGCGCGCGTGGCGGTCTCCTCCGGCGGCAGGCGCGTCGGCTACCACGCGAGGCTCCTCCACGGGAGGCTGACGATCACGCTCCAGGGAGCCCGCCGGCAGGTGACGATCGTCGTCTCCTACCCCGCGCTGGCCTCCAGCCAGGGGATCAGCTCGCGGGTTCGCAGCCGCCGCACGCGGGGGCTCACGCTCCGCCTGACCACCGTCGACGCGGGCCATCACCGCGTGATACAGGAGGTGAGGGTCAGGGCCCGGTAGGGCTTTCGCCCTCAGCGGTGGAGGAATCGGCTCAGGCTGCCGATATGCACCACATGGGCAAGCGGGCAACAGGGATTGCGGGAGCGCTCGCGCTGGCGCTCGGCGGCGCCGTCCCCGCGCTGGCGGCCCCGCGCCGTTACGCGAGCGGGGATTACGCCGGCAGGGTCTCGCAGGCGATCCCGCTCGCCTACCGGGGCTCGATCGGCTTCTCGATCCGCTCGGGGGTGCTCACCGCGCTGCGCTACCAGGTGACGATGGTGTGCGGCAAGCTGCTGATGGCGCAGGTCAGCTCGCCTCCGAGCCGGCTCCGCGTCGCCGTGCGCCGTGACGGCAGCTTCTCCTACGCGGGTAGGGTTGGCGGCGCCGTGGTGCGCCTGCGCGGCACGGTGCGCGGCCGGCGGGCCCGCGGGACCTTCTTCGAGTCCTTCCACACCGCGACCAACTACTCGTGCACGATGTACGCCGCCGCTCCCTTCGGCGCCGGGCTGGGGCGCGGCGACGGCGGCGCGGTGACCGGCACGGGCCAGCCCCTCCCCACCAGCGTGGGAGTGGGCACGGTGACCGGCGTCCTGGGCGGGACCGGGGTGAGCGTCCCGACCGTCGCGCCCCCCACCAGCGCCACTCCCTAGCGGCGCGACGACCCGTCGGCGGTTCTCGTAGGGTTCCAGCCGGCTTGTCCGGCGTTCCCACCAACATCGCCGAGCACGTCGGGCGGACCCCGATGGTCAGGCTCTCCCGGGTGTCGCCTGAGGGGACGCCGGTGTTCGCCAAGCTCGAGGCGTTCAACCCGGGGGGCAGCGTCAAGGACCGCATCGGCGTGTCGATGATCGAGGCGGCGGAGCGGGAGGGGAGGATCGCGCCCGGCCGCACCACGATCGTCGAGGCCACCAGCGGCAACACCGGCATCGCGCTCGCCTTCGTCTGCGCGGCGAAGGGCTACGAGCTGATCCTCACGATGCCCGAGGGCATGAGCCGCGAGCGGGAGGGGCTGCTGCGCCTCTATGGCGCGACCGTCCAGGTGACGGAGTCGCTGGGCGGGATGAACGAGGCGGTCGACGCCGCCCGCGAGATGGCCTGCGGCGAGGATGTCTTTTTGCCCGACCAGTTCTCCAACCCCGCCAATCCGGAGGCCCACCGCCGGACCACCGGCCCGGAGATCCTGGAGGCGATGGACGGCCAGGTCGACGTGCTGGTGGCCGGCGTGGGGACCGGCGGGACGATCACCGGCGCCGGCGAGGTGCTCAAGGAGCACAACCCCGGCTGCCGGCTGATCGCGGTGGAGCCGCGCGCGTCGGCGGTGCTCTCGGGCGGCCGTCCCGGCCCGCACAAGATCCAGGGGATCGGCGCCGGCTTCGTGCCCGCGGTGCTGCGAACGGAGCTCCTGGACGAGGTGATCGCGGTCGGCGACGAGGAGGCGATCGAGACCGCGCGGCGGCTGGCGCGGGAGGAGGGGGTGCTGGCAGGCATCTCGGCCGGCGCGGCGGTGTGGGCGGCGCTCGAGGTGGCGGGCCGCCCGGAGATGCGCGGGGCGCGGATCGTGACGATCCTGCCCGACTCCGGCGAGCGCTACGTCTCCACGCCGTTCTTCGCGCCGTAGGCCGGGGGCTACCCTTAGCCGATGGGGCTGATCGCGAGCACCGCGTCGGAGATCAGGCGCGACATCAACGCGGCCCGCAGCCGCGACCCCGCGGCGCGAGGGGTGGGAACGCTCGAGATCCTCGCCACCTGGCCCGGCGTGCACGCGCTCCTGGCCCACCGGGTGGCGCACGCGCTGCACCGGGCGCGCGTGCCGCTGCTGCCGCGGCTGATCGCCGCCGCCTCGCGCGCGGTGACCGGGATCGAGATCCACCCGGCCGCCCGCATCGGCGACGGCCTGTTCATCGACCACGGGATGGGCGTGGTGATCGGCGAGACCGCCGACATCGGCGACAACGTCACGCTGTATCAGGGGGTGACGCTCGGCGGCACCGGCTTTGCCACCGGCAAGCGCCACCCCACCGTGCAGGACAACGTGACGATCGGCTCGGGGGCCAAGCTGCTGGGGCCGATCACCGTCGGCCACGGATCCAAGATCGGCGCCAACACGGTCGTCATCCACGACGTGCCGCCCAACAGCACCGTCGTCGGCAACCCGGGCCACCCGGTGCGGGTGGAGGGACGCCGGCCCGAAGGGCCCGACGCCGACTGGGCCCACCTGCCCGACCCGATCGCCGACGCGATCAAGGCGCTCTCGGCCCGGATCGCGGCGCTGGAGAGGGAGCGGGGCGCCGCCCCCGCGGAGGACGGCGGCGCGCCGCGGGAGCGGTCGGTCGGTCCCAACCCGGCCGGCGGGTAGGCGTTTCGCGCCTCAGAAGCCGAAGCGCCCGCGCTCGACGGGCGCGGGCGGCAGGGGAGGCTCGGGCGTCTCCTCCTCGGGGATGTTCAGGCGGGAGCGGACCAGGTACAGCGGGCGGCCCTTGACCTCGTCGTAGATGCGCCCCACGTACTCGCCGATGATCCCGATGGCGATCAGCTGGATCCCGCCGAGCAGCAGCACGGCGATCGTCACCGTGCCGAAGCCGGGGAGGTAGGAGCCGGCGATCCGCAGGGCGACGACCACCGGGATCGCGACGAAGGCCAGCGTGGAGATCAGGAAGCCCAGCAGCGTGGCCAGCTGCAGCGGCCGGTGCGAGAAGGAGGAGATCGCGTCCAGCGAGAAGCGCAGCATGCGGCCGAGCGTGTACTTCGTCTCGCCGGCGTGGCGCGGGTCGCGCCGGTAGGGCACCGCGGCCTGGCGGTACCCCACCCACACCGTCATCCCGCGCAGGAAGCGGCTGCGCTCGCGCATCGAGAGCAGCGCGTCGAGCGCCTGGCGGTCGAGCAGGCGGAAGTCGCCGGCGTTGTGCTGGAGCTCGACCTGCGCCAGCTTGTCGAACAGCCGGTAGAACCAGCGGGCGGTGGCGAGCTTGAAGCGCGACTCCCCCTCCCGGTGCTCCCGCACCGCGTAGACGACGTCGCAGCCGGCGCGCCAGTGGTCGAGCATCCGGGGTATGAGCTCGGGCGGGTCCTGGAGGTCGGCGTCGAGCATCACCACCGCGTCGCCGCGAGCGTGGTCGAGCCCGGCGGTGAGCGCCGTCTGGTGGCCGAAGTTCCGCGAGAGGTAGACGACGTGGACGCGGGGATCGACCGAGGCGAGCCGGGCGAGCAGCTCGGGGGAGCCGTCGGTGGAGCCGTCGTCCACCAGCACCAGCTCGAAGCGCAGCCCGTCGAGCGCGGCGCAGGCGCGGGCGTAGAACTCCTCCAGCAGCGCCTCCTCGTTGTAGACCGGCGCGACGACGCTCAAAAGCGTCAGCCGCCGCGCCGGGGGCGCGGCGGTCGTGGGGTAGTCGTGAACGTCGGCCACGGTCAGTGGGGAAGGTAGCCGACGAGCTGGATCGCCTGGATGACCCCGGTCAGGACGATGGCCGTGCGCCACAGGCGACGGTCGGCGCCGAGGGCCGCCAGCGGCATCAGCCAGGCCACGTACCACGGCAGCAGCGAGCTGGCGGTGACCAGCAGCGCCACCGCGCTCCAGCCGGCGGCGGCCAGCCAGTCGAGCCTTCCCTGCCACACCCGGCGAAGCAGCCACAGCACGGTGGCCACGAACGCCACGCCGAGCAGGATCCCCACCACGTGGCCGGCGGTGTCGAGGCCCAGCCGGGTGCCGATGAAGCCGGGGATGCTGTGCCAGTCGCCCTCGCTCTGCACCTGCTCGAGCGTTCCGAACATGCGCAGCGGCCCGCTTCCGAAGACCGCCAGGCCGAGGGCGGCGCTGGCCAGGGCCGCGAGCCCGCCGCCGAGCACGACGTCGCGCCGCCGGTTGCGCCCGCGCCGCCCGCCGCCGCCGGCGATCGCGAACAGCCACACAAGCGCGGCCGTGATCTTGATCGCGCCGGCCGCCACCATCATCGCGGCGCCCGATCGCTCCCGCTTGCTGAGCAGCATGTAGACCCCGGCCATCAGCGGCAGCAGCATGAGGAGGTCGTTGTGGCCGCCGCCCACCCCGTAGACGACCACCAGCGGGTTGAGCCCGACCAGCGCCACCGCGCGCACCGGATCGATGCCGCGCAGCCTCGCCGCGTGCCACACCAGCGCCACCGTGCCGAGGCTGGCGCACGCCGCGATCGCCTTGTAGGCGAGCGCGCTGGCGGCGATCGAAAGGGGCGCCAGGGCGTAGTCGAGCAGGGTGAAGACCGGGCCGTAGACGGTCGGGGTGTACGACCACTTGGCGCCGATGAACGGGAACAGCGGATCCAGCGCCAGCGCGTGCGGGCCGGCGAGATAGGGGTTGGCGCCGTAGATCGCGCCCATGCGCCCGTAGAACTGGTAGCTGAAGACGTCGGTGGAGAGCAGGGGCGGCGCCAGCAGCACGAGCGCGTTCATCGCCGCGATCGCCATCAGGACGGTGCGGGGGGAGAGGCGGTCGGTGGCGCGGACGCTCACCGCGTAGGAGGCGAACATCACGGCCAGCACGAGGATCAGCATGGGCCCGCTCAGCCCGAGCCCGGTGCTCCCGAACGGCCCGGCCAGCCACGCGGGCAGCGGCCGGACCGTCTCGGGCAGGAGGGCGTCGGTGTGCGCGGCCGCCATCGCCACCACCAGGGTGGTGGCCAGCAGGCCGCTCACCCCGAGCAGGCCGGCGCGCGAGCGCAGCGCGGGCAGCCGGGCCTCGATGCCGCGGCTGACGACCCGGACGGCGCCAGAGTCGGTGGCGCCCAGCGGTGCCTGGACACTCATCGGCTGAAGGATGCCCGCGTGGACATTGGGTTTACGTTAGAAACAAGCGCTAATCGGCGGCTAAGCCGCCTCCCGGGCTCCCACCGCGGCCCGCGCCAGCGCGGCTCGGGCGTGGCGCCGCAGGCCGGGAACCGACAGCATCGCCTCGATGGCGATCCGGGCCGACATCTTGCTCTTGCCCCGCGTGCGGTCGCGGAACACGATCGGCACCTCGCGCACCCGGAACCCGGCGAGCAGCGCGCGGTAGGTGACCTCGATCTGGAACACGTACCCCTCGGCCCGGACGCTGTCGAGGTCGATCGCCTCCAGCACCTCGCGCCGGATGCACTTGAAGCCCCCGGTGAGGTCGCGCACCCCGGTGCGCAGGATCATCCGCGCGTACAGGCACCCGCCGCGGCTGATCACGCGGCGCAGCGGGCCCCAGTCCTCCACGCCCCCGCCCGCCACGTAGCGCGATCCGAGCACGAGATCGGCGTCCTGGACGGCGCCGAGCAGGTCCTGCAGATAGCGCGGGTCGTGCGAGAAGTCGGCGTCCATCTCGATCACCAGCTCGGCGCCCCCCTCCAGCGCCCGTGCGAATCCGGCCAGGTACGCCTGGCCCAGCCCGTTCTTCTCGCGGCGGTGCAGGACCTCCACCGCGGCCAGCTCCTCGGCCAGGCGGTCGGCCAGCTCGCCCGTGCCGTCCGGCGAGCCGTCGTCCACCACCAGGATGCGGTAGTCGCCCGGCACCGTCCGCTCGAGCTGCGCGGCGGCGGCGCGGACGATGCCGTCGATGTTGGGCGCCTCGTTGTAGGTGGGGATCACGACCCAGACGCTCGCCGCCATGGGGGGTGAGAGTAGTCGCCCGGGGGCCGCGCGGGGCGGTCCGCCGACAACCGCGCCATCATGCGGGCGGGGTTCTCGGATGGACGACCGCCGCAGCGCACGCAGGTACAGGCCGGGCACGCGGCTGCTGGCGGGCCGCGCGTCGCGGCGGCGCTGGAGCGCCCGGCCGCACCATCGCCGTCGCCGGCGGCTCGCGCTGGCCGGCGTGGCCGCGCCGGCCTTCGCGGTGGCGATGGCGGTGGCCGGCGGCGGGCGAGCCGTGCACCTGCACCCGCAAGCCGCCGCGACCGGCTTCTTGGGCCGCATCCGGGTGCTCGCGGGCGACGGCCCGGGGTCGTTCGCGGCCCAGGCTCGGGCCGCGCAGGATGCCGCGATCACCCGCACCCTCTCCTACACGCCCTACGTGCGGGTGGCCGGCGCCCAGCACCGCGAGCTGGCGCTCACCTTCGACGACGGCCCCGGCCCCTACACGCCGGCGATCGTGAGCGTCCTGAAGCGCGAGCACGCGCCCGCCACGTTCTTTGAGGTGGGGGTGATGGAGCGCTACTTCCACGCCGCGACGAGCGAGATCGTGCGGGCGGGCTGGGCGATCGGCGACCATACCTTCTCCCACGCGCCGATGTCGCGGCTCTCCCCGCGCGACCAGCGGCTGCAGCTGCTGTGGGACGCCGCCGTGCTGGGCCGCTACGGCGCGCCCTTCCCGCGCCTGTTCCGGCCGCCCTACGGCGTGTGGAGCGACCGCACGCTTGCGCTCCTGCGCCGCTACCGGATGCTGATGGTGCTGTGGAGCGCGGACACCGCCGACTACCGGCGGCCGGGCGTGGCGGCGATCGTCGCCGCGGCGCTCCGCGGCGCCCATCCGGGGGCGATCATCCTGCTGCACGACGGCGGCGGGGATCGCAGCCAGACGGTGGCGGCGCTGCCGAGGATCATCCGCGTGCTGCGCCGGCGCGGCTACCGGCTCGTGACCGTCCCGGAGCTCTTGCTCGACAACCCCGCCCCCGCCAGGCAGCCCATCCCGACGCTGAGCGGCGAGGCAGGGTAGGCGCGGCGGCCCTAGCGGCGGACGTAGGCGACGCGGTCCCAGCTCGGCTCGGGGGCCAGCTGGATGGGCTCGCCGCCGCGGTCGGGCTGGACGTAGACGAAGGCGCTGGAGCGCTCGTCGAACCAGACGTCCAGCTCGCCCTCCTTGACCCGCTGGTCCAGCCACGCGGAGCGGAAGATCAGCCGCCTCAGCCAGTGCACCAGCGATCGCTCCGACGGGCCCGCGAGCTCCTGCCAGCAGTCGTTGACGTGCTCGCCGAGCGCCGAGGCGGGCTCGGTGACCTCGCCGTTGACCACGAGGTTGATCAGGTCCTCGGCCTCGTCGGCCTCGATGTCGCCGCCGATGAAGCCGAGCTTGCGGGCCGCCTGCTCGCAGCGCTCGCGGAAGTCTCGTTCGTTGAAGGTGAAGCGCAGCTCTCCGTACTCGAGCACGAAGTCCTCGCCGGAGCTGTAGTTGCCGCGCCGGTACATAGGGCGTCGGCATCATAAGCGCGACTCCTTCCCCGCCGTACGGGTGAAAGCGATGTTGCACCCGAGGGCCGCAGGGGGGTGGATTCGGGCTCCCGGCGCCTCTTAATAGACATGGAGGCGAAGGAGACGGAGGCGAAGGAGACGATCCTCGTCGTGGAGGACGAGCCGGCCACCCGCCGGTTCCTCGCCGACAACCTGGCCGCCGACGGCTATGAGCCGGTGGAGGCCGGCTCCGTCCGGGCGGCGCTGGAGCGCCTGCACCAGACGCGCCCCGATCTCGTGCTGCTCGATCTCGGCCTGCCGGACGGCGACGGGCTCTCCCTCCTGCGCCGGCTCCGCGGCGAGGATCGGGCGGCGGCGAGCATCGACCCCGACCTGCCGCTGATGATCCTCTCGGCCCGCGGCGGCGAGCTCGACCGCCTGCGGGGGCTCGAGCACGGCTGCGACGACTACCTGGCCAAGCCGTTCAGCTACGCCGAGTTGCTGGCTCGCGTCCGGGCGCTGCTGCGGCGCACCCGGCGCCGCCCGCTCGCGGGGCGGATGCGCGTCGGCGCGCTGGAGCTCGATCCGGTCTCGCGCGAGGTGTGGGTCGGGGATCGGCCCGTCCATCTCTCCAACCGCGAGTTCGCCCTCCTGCGCGCGATGGCGGCTGAGCCGACCCGCGTGTTCACCAGGGAGGAGCTGCTGGTCGGCGTGTGGGGATTTCGCTCGATGTGCCCCACCCGCACCGTCGACTCGCACGTCTACCGGCTGAGGCTCAAGCTGTGCGACCGCCGCCACAGGTTCCTGGTCAACGTGTGGGGGGTCGGCTACCGGCTGGTGGATGGGGAGGTGGGGCCGTGACGCTCCTGCTCGGCCTGGGCGCGTGGCTGGGGCTGCTGGTCATCACCGGGCTGGCCGCGTGGCGTAGCGCCGCCGGGCGCGCCGATGCCCTGCGCCGCGCCTGCCATGAGCTGCGCGGGCCCCTGGCCGCCGCGCGACTGGGTCTCGAGCTCGAGGGGCGGCGGCGCGGCGCGAGCCGCTCGCGCCTGCGGGCGATCGACCGGGAGCTCCGGCGAGCGGCGCTCGCGGTGGAGGAGCTCGACCGGCGCGAAGGCTCGCGGGGGGGCGTGGAGTGGCGCTGGGAGGAGCTGGACGTCCGCGAGCTGCTGGGCGACTCGGTCGAGGCGTGGCGCGCGACGGCCGCGCAGCGCGGCTGCGAGCTCGCGCTCTCCTGGTCGGGCCCGCCGGCGCTCGTCCGCGCCGACCCGGTCCGTCTCGCCCAGGCGGTGGGCAATCTGCTCGCCAACGCGATCGAGCACGGCGGGGGGCGCATCGAGGCGCGGGGGCGGGCGGAGGGCGCCGAGGTGCGGATCGAGGTGGCCGACGAGGGGCCGGGACTGGCCGCCCCGCTGGACGAGCTGGCCCGGCGCGCGCGCCGGGCCCGGCGTGACCGCGGGCGTCGGGGCCACGGCCTGGCGGTCGCGACCGCGGCGGTCGCGGCCCACGGCGGCCGGCTGGCGTGCGCCCCGAGCGAACGCGGCGCGCGGCTCGTGCTCGCGCTGCCGGCAATCCAGGTCCTGCCGGAGACGATCGGAAGCTGACGGGCCGGGGGGCCGCGCCGGGAAGCTGACGGCCCGGGGGGCCGCGCCGCCCGCGCCGGCGCGCCGCCCCGCGTCCCCCGCGCCGGCGCGCCGCGGCGCAAGAGCCGTTGCAGGCGGGGGGACTGGGCGCGCGCTTGCGAAGCGGCGGCTGCTCGCGCGGGGCGCCCGGCGTCGCGCGATCGCCCGTCACCGCGGGCGATCGCGGCGCAACGGGGTCGTGGCCACGGGCTGGTGGGAGGGAGAATGGGATTTGGGTTGCATTGTGGGAGAGAGTGGGGTAAAGTGGGGCACACGAGATCGAGCCCGGGTGGCAGGGCTCCTCCCACCCAGCCACCCGGGTTCAGGCGAATCCCCTCCCGCACCCAGCGAACTTCGGCCATCTTCACCAGAACCCTTGAAGCAGGCGGATGAGCAGCCTTGACTCCCTTCCGCGGAACCTTCGAGCACACGCTCGACGCCAAGGGTCGCCTCACGATCCCGTCGAAGTTCCGCGAGGCCCTGGTCGGGCGCGTGGTGCTGGCGGCGTCGTTCGAGACCGAGCCCGGCACGCCGCGCTCGCTCGCCATCTGGAAGCCCGACGCCTACGAGGCCTACACCGGCGCCGCGCTGGCCGGGCTGAACCCGCTCAGCCCCGAGGCGCGCGACCTCAAGCGCTTCTTCTTCAACTTCTCCCATGACACCGACGTCGACTCCGCCCACCGCGTGATGGTCCCCCAGCATCTCTCCGACTACGCGAGCCTCGGCCGGGAGGTCGTGGTGACCGGCGCGGGCGAATGCCTGGAGGTGTTCGACCGCGCCGCCTACGAGGCCTACAGGTCGACGATCCTCACGCGAGTGACCGACATCGCCGCGAGCCTTGGCCACACTGCTTGACATGACCCACACCCACGTCCCGGTGCTCGCCGGGGAGCTGATCGACATCGTCGATCCGCGGCCCGGCGAGGTGGCCGTCGACTGCACGATGGGGGGCGGGGGGCATGCCCGCCTGGTGGCCGACCGCCTGGGGCCGTCGGGCACCCTGATCTGCATCGACCGCGATCCGATGGCCGAGGAGCGCTTCGCCGAGCTGGCCGCCGAGGTCGCCTGCCATACCAGGTTCATCCGCTCGGACTTCGTCGGCGCGCTGGGCGAGCTGCGCGCCGAGGGCCTTAGAGCCGACCTCGTCTACATGGATCTCGGCATGTCCTCGATGCAGGTGGACACCTGGGAGCGGGGGTTCTCCTACGCCTACGACGCGCCGCTGGACATGAGGATGGATCCCGACCAGGACCTGACCGCGCGGCAGATCCTCAACAGCTGGGACGAGCGGCGCCTGGCGCGCCTGCTGCGCGACTACGGCGAGGAGCGCCACGCGGCCCAGATCGCCCGCGCCATCACCCGCGCGCGCCGCCGCCGCGAGCTCGCCACCACCCACGACCTGGTCGAGGTGATCAAGGCGTCGATTCCGCTCCACGCCCCGTTTGCCAGCGGGCACCCGGCCCGCAGGACCTTCCAGGCGCTGCGGATCGCCGTCAACGACGAGCTGACCCAGCTCCAGGATGCCCTGCCCCTGGCCTGGGGGCTCTTGCGACCGGGCGGGCGACTGGCCGCCGTCGCGTTCCACTCGCTGGAGGACCGCGCGGTGAAGCGGTTCCTGGCCTCGGTCGCCCGCGGCTGCGTATGTCCGCCCGAGCTGCCAGTCTGCGTGTGTGGACGCCGCCCGGAGGCGGAGCTGTTGACCCGGCGAGCCGTCGCGCCGACCCCGGGCGAGGTCGCGGCCAATCCGCGATCGCGCTCGGCGCATCTGCGGGCGGCCCGCAAGCTGAAGGAGGTGGGAGCGTGACGCCCGCGGCCAGCACCGTCGCGGGCCGCCGCGCGCCGGCGCGCCCCGTCTCGCGCCGAGCCGCGACTGCCCCCTCGCCCCGCCGGACCGCCGCCCCGCGCGCGCCGCGGCGCGTCAGCGGCCCGGTCGCCGGCCGCGCGGCGGTGGCCCCCGCCCCACGCCGGCGGCCGGCGGCGCCGCGCCCCGCTCGCCGGCTGCGCCTCATCGCACCGCGGCCCGCCGCGCTCGCGCACGGCGCGCTGGCCCGGATCGCGGCCCTCCCGGACCATGCGCTGATCGATCGGCTCGTCCGCGGCCGCCTGTGGATCCCGCTCCTGGGGGTGATGCTGGCGGGCATCGTGGCCATGCAGGTCGAGGTGCTGAAGCTCGGCTCGAGCACCGGCCGGTGGTTCACGCGCAGCGCCACGCTGGCCAGCACCAACGCGGAGCTCAGGGCGACCGTGGCCGGCCTGGCCGACGACCAGCGGATCGAGCGCCTGGCCGCCGGGATGGGGATGGTCATGCCCCCGCCGACATCGCTCGCCTTCCTCGGCGTGCCCTCAAGCGCCGGCGTCTCCCGCGCTCTGCACTACATCCACGCACCGGACCCGACGCAGTTCCTCGCCTCGCTGCCCACCGCGGGCACGCCGGGCTCGGGCCTCGCATCCGCGCTGGCGGCGCCGCCGTCGTACGGCGCGGTCAACGCAGTGAGCACGGGCGCCCAGCTCCAGTCCGCCTCGCCGGGCGCATCGACCGGCGCGGCGCCTGCGGCCACGCCCTCAACCACCCAGTCTTCGGTCGGCGGGACGGGCGGTGGGCCGGCGGCGGCATCCAGCCCCACCGCCGCCGGCTCCACCTCGGGCTCAACCGCCGCGGGGGGCTCCACCGCCGCGGGGGGCTCCGCCGCGGGATCGGGCTCCACCGCGGGAGCGGGCTCCACCGCCACCTCGGGCTCCTCGTCGGCGCCGACCGGCGCGGCGGCGCCGACGGCCGGCGCGCAGAACGGCGGAACGGGCGGCGGCTAGACGGTGCGGGCCGTCGATCGCCGCATCGGCCTCCTGTTCGTGGCGTTCGTCGGCCTCCTGGCGGTGGCCCTCGTGCGCGCCACCTACCTGGGAGCCGTGCGCGCCGGCACGCTTCAGCGCGCGGCCGCCACACAGCAGGTCACCCAGCTGGTGGTCCCGGCGCCGCGCGGAACGATCACCGACCGCACCGGCGTACAGCTCGCGATCAGCGAGAGTGCCGACGACGTCGTCGCCGACCCGTTCCTGATCAAGCAGCCGCAGGCGGTCGCCCAGCGGCTCGCCCCGCTGCTCGGGCTCCCCTTCTCCACCGTCCTGGCCCGGATCACCAGGCCGCACACGGGGTTCGTGTACCTCGTCCACCTGATGCCGGCCGCCCGCGCCGCCGCGATCAGCCGGCTGCACATCCCCGGCATCTCGCTGATCCCGCAGACCACCCGCGTCTACCCGCTCGGCACCGCCGCGGCGCAGGTGCTGGGGAGCGTCGGGTGGGGGGGGCGTGGCCTGGGGGGACTCGAATACCGCTACGACTCGGTGCTGCGCGGGCACAACGGCGTGCGGCGAATCGTCAGCGACGCGATCGGCCAGCCGATCTCGGTCCAGGACGTGCGCCCCACCGTGCCCGGCCGGACCCTGCGGCTGACGATCGACGCCGGGCTGCAGAGCGAGGTGGAGCAGGTGCTGGCCGGGGTGGGGGCGCTGTACTCGCCCAAGAGCGCCACCGCGATCGTCGTCGACCCGAACACCGGCGCGATCCTGGCACTGGCCAACTGGCCGCAGATGAACGCCAACGACGCCGGGACGGCGTCGGCGGCCCAGCTCGAGGACCAGGCGGTCGACTTCAGCTACGAGCCGGGCTCGACCTTCAAGGCGATCACCGTGGCCGGCGCGCTCCAGGACGGGCTGATCCAGCCCAACACGCCGTTCGACGTCCCGCCCGTGCTCCGCGTGGCCGACCGCCAGATCCACGACGCCGAGTCGCACGGCTACGAGACGCTGACCGTGGCCGACATCCTCAGGGTCTCGAGCAACATCGGGGCCGACCTGATCGGCGCGCGACTCGGCCCCGAGCGCTTCGACTACTGGGTGCACCGCTTCGGCTTCGGGGCGCCGACCGGGGTCGATCTGCCGGGCGAGCAGCCGGGGATCATCCTGCACTGGTGGCAGTACTCGGGCTCCTCCATGGGCAACCTCCCGTTCGGCCAGGGCGAGTCGGTGACGCCGATGCAGATGATCGCCGCCTACTCGGCGATCGCCAACGGAGGCATCCTGCGCCCGCCCCACATCGTCGCGGCGATCGGCGGCCGCCCGGTGCCGCTGGCCGCGGGACAGCGGATCATCTCGCCGACCACCGCCGCCGAGCTGCGCGACATGCTGCGCGGCGTGTACGCCGACGGCGGCACGGCATCGGGCGCCGGGATCCCCGGCTGGGATCTGGCGGGCAAGACGGGAACCGCCAACATCGCGATCGCCGGCCACTACTCCGACAGCGCGTACGTCGCCTCGTTCATCGGGATGGTCCCGACCGATCACCCCCGGCTGCTGGCGGCGGTGGTGGTCAACCAGCCGCAGGGCGCGATCTACGGCGGCTCGGTGGCCGCCCCGGCCTTCCAGAAGATCGTCGGGTGGGCGGTGCCCTACTTCGGCATCTCGCCGCGGTAGGGGGCGGGGCGCGCGGCGGGAACGCCCGTCCCGGGGCGGGGACGCCCGCCCACCTCGGCCGGTGATCGATCGCCGCTACCCGCCCCGGGCGCCGTCCGGGCTTCGCCGATTCCGCCTGAGGCCGCCTTTACACTCGGCCGCGATGCGCCTCCGAGAGGTGATCAGCGGCGTGCCGGCGGCGGCAGCCGACCTCGAGATCACCACCCTGGCCTACGACGACCGCGACGTCCGGCCGGGGACGCTGTTCTTCTGCGTCCCCGGCTTCACCCGGGACGGCCACGAGTTCGCCCCCCAGGCCCTCGCGCGGGGGGCGGTGGCGCTCGTGGTGGCGCGCCCGCTCGCCCTCGAGGCCCCCCAGATCCTCGTGGAGGACGTGCGCGCGGCGATGGCGCCCGCGGCGGCGCGCTTCTTCGGCGATCCGACGGCGCGGCTTGAGACGGTGGGGGTGACCGGCACCAACGGCAAGACGACCTCCGCCTTCCTGGTCAGGGCGCTGCTCGAGGCCGACGGCCGGCAGACCGGCCTGCTGGGGACGGTCAAGAGCGTGGTGGGCGGAGAGGAGCGTCCCGTCGTCCGCACCACGCCGGAGGCGATCGACCTCCAGCGCACGCTGCGCGAGATGGTGGAGGGGGGCGACGTCGCCTGCGCGATGGAGGTCTCCTCCCACGCGCTCGAGCTCCACCGGGCCGACGCGATCCACTTCGCCGCCGCGCTGTTCACCAACCTCACCCAGGACCACCTCGACTTCCACCTGACGATGGAGGACTACTTCCTGGCCAAGCGGCGGCTGTTCGTCGACGCTCGGCCGGCCCGGTCGCTGGTCAACGTCGACGACGCCTACGGCGCCAGGCTGGCCGCCGAGCTCCCGGACGCCATCACCTTCGCGCTCGAGCGCCCCGCCGACTATCGGGCGCTCGACGTCGAGACCAGCCTGGAGGGCTCTCGCTTCACCGTCCAGGCGCCCGACGGGCGCCACCGGCTGCGCTCGCCGCTGCGGGGCGCCTTCAACGTCTACAACGTCCTGGGCGCCTACGCGGTCGCGCGCGAGCTGGGGGTGGCGGCCGACACGGCGGCGCGGTCGGTGGCCACCGCCGGCCGGGTGCCGGGCCGGCTCGAGCCGGTGGAGGAGGGGCAGGACTTCGCCGTGCTGGTGGACTACGCGCACACGCCCGACTCGCTGGAGAACGTGCTGCGCGCGGCGCGGGAGATCGCCACCGGGCGCCTGCACGTGGTGTTCGGGTGCGGTGGCGACCGCGACCGCGGCAAGCGGCCGCTGATGGGCGAGATCGCCACCCGGCTGGCCGACCGCGTGATCGTCACCTCGGACAACCCGCGCTCGGAGGACCCCGAGCAGATCATCGAGGAGATCCTGGCCGGAGCGGGGCCCGACGCGCAGCACAACTCCGACCGTCGGGAGGCGATCACCGAGGCGATCGCCGGTGCCCGGGCGGGCGACGTCGTGGTGATCGCGGGCAAGGGCCACGAGCAGGGCCAGGAGTTCGCGGGCGGCCGCAAGCTGCCGTTCGACGACGTGGCGGTGGCGCGCGAGGCGCTGCGGAGCGCCGCCCTGACCGGATGAGGGGCACGAGCGCCGGATGAGGGGCTGGACCGCCCAGCGGCTGGCCGAGGCGGCCGGGGCGCGAGTGGTCAGGCCTCCCTCGGCGGGCGCCGGCCCCGAGAGCGCGGTGATCGACTCCCGCCAGGCGGGCCCCGGGACGCTGTTCGTGGGCCTGCCCGGCAGTCGGGCCGATGGGGGACGGTTCGCCGCGCAGGCGCTGGCACGGGGGGCCTGGGGCGCGCTGGTCGCTGAGCGCCACGCCGAGGCGACGGCCGCCGGCGCCGGGGCGGCCGCCGGCGCCGGGGCGGCCGCCGGCGCCGGGGCGGTGCTGGCCGCGCCCGATCCGCTGGCGGCGCTGCAGCGGCTGGCCACGAGCTGGCGGCGCGAGCTGGGCGCCCAGGTCATCGGCGTGACCGGCTCCACCGGCAAGACCTCGACCAAGGACCTGCTGCTCGCCCTGCTGGCGCCCCGGCGCCGCACGATCGCCTCCCGAGCCAACTACAACACCGAGATCGGGCTGCCGCTCGAGATCCTCGCCGCGCCGGTCGGGACCGAGGTGCTGGTGCTGGAGATGGCGATGCGGGGCGTCGGCCAGATCGCCGAGCTGGCGCGGATCGCCGAGCCCGACGTCGGCGTCATCGTCAGCGTCGGCCCGGTGCACCTGGAGCTGCTCGGCTCGCTGGAGGCGATCGCCGCCGCCAAGGCCGAGCTGATCGCGGCGCTCCGGCCCGGAGCGACCGCGGTGGTGCCGGCCGGCGAGCCGCTCCTGGCGCCCCACCTGCGCGATGACGTGCGCACGATCACCTTCGGCGAGGGTGGCGACGTGCGCCTCGTCGGCGCGGCGGGGCCGCGCCTGGAGCTCGAGCTCGAGGGCGAGCGGATCGAGCTCGAGGTGTCCTTCGACCAGCCCCATTTGCGCTCGAACCTGCTGGCCGCGGTGGCCGCCGCCCGGGCGGTGTGGGTCACGCCGCGAGGCCGGGTCGAGTTCGCACTGGGGCCGGGGCGCGGCCAGCGGGTGCGCCTCCGCGAGGGGGTGACGCTGATCGACGACTGCTACAACGCCAACCCGATGTCGATGCGCGCCGCCCTCGAGGACCTTGCGCTGACCGCCGAGCGAGAGGGCCACCGCAGGCGGGTCGCGGTGCTCGGCGACATGCTCGAGCTCGGCCCGCGGGAGCGAGTCTTCCACGCCGAGCTGGGCCCGCGGGCCACCGAGGCGGGGGTCGACGTGCTCGTCACGGTCGGTCCGCTGGCGGCCGAGATCGCCGCCCGCTTCGACGGCGGGGAGGCGCACATCGCCGCGGACCCCGCCGCCGCGGCGGAGCTCGTCGGGGAGCTCGTCCGGCCCGGCGACCTCGTGCTGGTCAAGGGCTCGCGGGCGGTGGGGCTCGAGCTCGTCTGCCGGGCGCTGATGGATCAGGACCCGCCCGCGCGGGCGGCCGTCTGATGGGCTCCGCCTCCGGCCGGATCCTCATCGGAGGGACGGCGTCGCTGCTCATCTGCCTGTTCCTCAGCCCGCGCTTCATCGAGTTCGTGCGCCGGCGCGAGTTCGGGCAGAACATCCGCGAGGAGGGACCGCGCGGCCATCAGACCAAGGCGGGAACGCCGACGCTCGGGGGGCTGGTGATCATCGTCGCCTTCGCCGTCCCGTTCCTGATCCTCTCCAGCCACCAGTGGCAGTCGATGGGCGTCTTCGGGGCCACGATCGCCTGCGCGCTCCTCGGGCTGGCCGACGACTACACGAAGATCGTCCGGCGGCGATCCCTCGGCCTGCGCGGGCGGACCAAGCTGGTGGTCACGGTCGCGATCTCGGTTGGCCTGTGGTGGGTGGCGACCCACCAGGCCCACCTGCCCAACACGGTGCGGATCCGCTTCGTCGACGCCCAGCTCGACCTGGGCCCGTTCTACCCGATCTTCATCTACCTGGTGGTGGCGGGCACCACCAGCGCGGTCAACCTGACCGACGGGCTCGACGGCCTGGCCGCGGGATGCGCCGCGATCGTGCTGCTCGCCTACATCGGGATCACCTTCATCACCGCCGGCCAGCACGACCTCACGCTGCTGGCCTCCTGCCTGGTCGGCGCCTGCATCGGGTTCTTGTGGTTCAACAGCTTCCCGGCCAGCATCTTCATGGGCGACACCGGCTCGCTGGGGCTGGGCGGCGCCATCGCCGGCCTGGCGGTGATGACCAAGACCGAGGTGCTGCTGATCGTGTTGGGCGGCATCTTCGTGATCGAGGCCCTCTCGGTGGTGATCCAGGTCCTCTCCTTCCAGCTGCTGCGCAAGCGCGTGTTCCTGATGGCGCCCATCCACCACCACTTCGAGCTGCGCGCCTGGTCGGAGACCAAGATCATCCTGCGCTTCTGGATCGTCGCCGCCGCCCTGTGCGCCGTCGGCTTCACCGTCTACCAGCTCTCGATCCGTGGCTGAGCCGTTCGGCGGCCGCCCGCCCGCGGGCACGTGAAGCCCCGCCCGGAGCTCCCCCCGGGCCCGTTCGCGGTCGCCGGGCTGGCGCGCTCCGGCACCGCCGCCGCCCTCGCGCTGGCGCGGGGCGGCCACCGGGTGAGCGCCTACGACGACGGCCCGGCCGACGACCCGGCGCTCGCCCGGGCGGCCGGCAGGCTATCGGCGGCCGGCGTCGAAGTCCACCTGGATGCCTCCCGTGAGGCCCCTGCCGCCCTCGCCACCGCCGGAACGCTCGTCAAGAGCCCCGGGGTGCCGCGCGGGGCCCCGATCGTGCGCGCCGCGCTCGAGCGGGGGATCCCGGTCATCGGCGAGCTCGAGCTGGCATGGAGGCTGCTCCCCAACGAGTTCGTGGCGGTGACAGGGACGAACGGCAAGACGACCACCACCGAATGGATCGGGCACGTCCACCGCGAGGCGGGCCTGCCGGTGGCCGTGGCGGGGAACGTGGGCAGGCCGCTCTCGAGCCTCGTGGGGCAGATCGACCCGGCGGCGACCGTGGTCTGCGAGGCCTCCTCGTTCCAGCTCGAGGACGCGGTGCTGTTCGCCCCTGAGGCCGCCGTCCTGCTCAACCTCGCGCCCGACCACCTCGACCGCCACGGCACCTACGAGGCCTACGTGGCGGCCAAGCTCCGGATCTTCGCCGAGCAGGGTGAGGGCGACGTGGCGGTCGTCCCGCCGGGGATGACGATCTCATGCGCGGCACGGGTGATCCGCTACGGGGAGGGGCGGGAGGCGGCCCTGGCCGAGGAGATCTCGCTGCCCGGCGAGCACAACCGCCAGAACGCGATGGCCGCGGCCGCGGTGTGCCTGGCACGCGGCCTCCCCGAGGCCGCCGTGGCCGCCGGGCTGCGCGGCTTTCCCGGGGTGGCCCACCGGCTGGAGCGGGTGGCCACGGTGGGCGGCGTGAGCTTCGTCAACGACTCCAAGGCCACCAACGTGGCCAGCGCCCTGGTCGCGCTGGGGGCGATCACCGGCCCCGTGCGCCTGATCGCCGGTGGCCGCGGCAAGCGCCAGGACTTCACGCCGCTGGCCGAGGCGGTCGCGGAGCGCTGCCGGGCCGTCTACCTGATCGGGGAGGCCGCCGAGGAGCTCTCCGAGGTGCTCGCCGCCACGGGCGTGCCCGTCGAGCGCTGCGGGAGCCTGGAGCGGGCGGTGGCGGCGGCGCGCCGGGCCGCGCGGCCCGGCGAGACGGTCCTGCTCTCGCCCGCCTGCGCCAGCTATGACCAGTACGCCGACTTCGAGGCGCGCGGCGAGCACTTCCGCCGCCTGGTGGAGGAGCTGAGGTGAGCCGGAGGTCCGCCGCCCCGCCGCTCGAGCACCGGATCCTGATGACGGCGACGCTGTGCCTGCTGGCGTTCGGCGCGGTGATGGTCTACAGCGCCTCCTCGCCGCTGGGCGTGCTCCGCCACGGGGGCAACGGGCTGAGCGAGTTCGTGCGCTACCTGGTGTTCGCCGCGCTCGGCCTGGGGGCGATGCACATCCTGGCCCGCCGCGGCGTCACGCTGCTCACCGAGCGCCTGGTCCGGCTGCTCCTTCTGGGCAGCTTCGGCCTGCTGGCGCTCGTGCTGGTCCCCCACTTCGGCGTCCAGGTGAACGGGGCGCGCCGGTGGTTCTCGGTCGGCCTCTTCCAGTTCCAGCCCTCCGAGCTGATGAAGCTGGCGCTGGTCCTGTACGTCGCCCGCTACCTGGCCGAGCACCCCAGGCGCCTGCAGCGCGGGTTTCGCCAGGCGATCGCCCCGATCGCGGTGGTGGCCGGCCCCGCCTGCCTGCTGATCGTGGTCGAGCCCGACCTCGGCACCGCGCTGGTGATCGCCTTCGCGGTGGCGGCGCTGCTGGTGGCCGCGGGGATCCCCGCGCGCTACCTGGCGACGCTGGCCGGAGTGGCCGTCGCCTGCGTCCTGCTGCTGGCGCTGGCCCAGCCCTACGAGCGCGCGCGGCTGACGTCGTTCCTGCACCCGTGGGCGGCCGCGACGAAGGCGGGCGCCGGCTACCAGGCGGTCCAGGGCCAGATCGCGCTCGGCTCCGGCGGGCTGTTCGGGGTGGGGCTGGGTCGCTCGGTCCAGAAGATCTACTACCTGCCCGAGGCCCAGACCGACTTCATCCTCGCGGTGATCGGCGAGGAGCTCGGCGTAATGGGGATCCTCGGGGTCGTGTGCCTCTACGGGCTGATCGCCTACGCGGGGCTGCGCACGGCGCGCCGGGCGGCCGGGCGGTATGCCAAGCTGCTGGCCGCCGGGCTGACCTCGTTGATCCTGTGCCAGGGAATCCTCAACATCTTCGTCGTGCTGGGGCTGGCGCCGCTCACCGGCGTGCCGCTCCCCTTCATCTCCTACGCGCCCACCAATCTCGGTGTGATGCTGGCGGCGGTCGGACTGCTGCTCAACATCGCCCACCCGCGGGCGGGTCGGCTGCGGCTGGTGCAGGGCCGAGGTGAGCGCTCCCCGGATCGCGATCGCAGCCGGGGGAACCGCCGGTCACGTGGTGCCGGCGCTCGCGGTGGCCGACGCGCTGCGCGCGGCTGACGCGCAGGTCGTCTTCATCGGCGGCGAGCGGGCCGAGCGCGAGCTGGTCCCGCAGGCCGGCTACGAGCTCGCGCCGCTGCGGGTCGCGCCGCTTCCGCGCCGGGCGCCCGCGCGGGCGCTGCGGGCGCTGGCGATCGACGCCGCGGCGGTCCCGGTGGCGGCCGGGCTGATCCGCCGCCTCGGCGCCGACGCGGTGCTCGGCGCGGGCGGGTACGTGTCGGGCCCGGTGGGGCTCTCGGCGCTGGCGCTGCGGCGCCCGCTGGTCCTGATGGAGGCCGACAGCCACATGGGGCTGGCCAACCGCCTGCTCGCGCCGGCGGCCCGGCGGGTGTGCCTCGCCTTCCCGCTCGAGGGGCGCGACCCGCCGCGCTACCTGGTCACCGGCCGTCCCGTGCCCCCGCCGGCGCGCGACCGGGCGGCGGCCCGCCGGCGCTTCGGGATCCAGCCCGGCGAGACGTGCGTGCTGGTGTTCGGCGGCTCGCAGGGGGCGCGGTCGATCAACCGGGCCGCGCTGGAGGCGTTCGCGGGCGCCAGCTTCCGGGTGCTGCACGCCGCCGGCGAGCGCGATCTCCCCGAGCTCACCGCGCCCGGCCCCCACTACGACCTGCGCGGCTTCATCGGCGACTTCGGCCAGGCGCTGGCCGCCAGCGACCTGGTGGTGGCGCGCGCCGGCGGGTCGCTGTTCGAGATCGCCGCCCACGGCCGCCCGGCGATCCTCGTCCCCTACCCGCACGCCACCGGCGACCACCAGGCGTTCAACGCCCGCTACATGGAGCGGGCGGGCGCCGCCGTGGTCATACCCGACGCCGAGCTGACCGGCGCGCGGCTGGCCCACGAGGTGGGGGTCCTGCTGGCCGACCGCGCGCGGCTGGAGGCGATGGCCCGGGCGTCGGCGGCGCTGGCGCGCCCCGACGCCGCGCGGGTGGTGGCGGGCGAGCTGCTGGCCGCCGCGGGCCGGAGGTAGGCCGGCTTCGATGGCCCCCGCCCCCAGCGCAGCGACCGCCACCCGAGGCGACTGGTCCGACCGCCGCCTTCACTTCGTCGGCATCGGCGGGGCGGGGATGAGCGCGCTGGCCACAGTGGCGCGGGCGCTCGGGGCGACGGTCACCGGGTCTGACCGCGCGGACTCCGACTACACGGCCCGTCTGCGCGAGCTCGGCATCGAGCCGGTGATCGGGCACGCCGCCGAGAACGTCCCGGAGGGGGCGGAGGTCGTCTACTCCACCGCGGTGCCCGCCGACAACCCCGAGCGCCGGGCCGCGCGGGGCCGCGAGCTGCACCGCTCAGACCTGCTGGCGCAGGTCTGCGCGCTCAAGCGCTGCCTGGCGGTGACCGGCAGCGCGGGCAAGACGACGACCGCGGCGATGGCCGCGCACGTGCTGCGCGCCGCCGGCCTCGACCCGGCGTACATCGTGGGCGGTGAGCTGCGCGACACCGGCTCCAACGCCGGCTGGGGCGCCGGTGAGTGGATCGTGGTCGAGGCCGACGAGTCGGACCGCTCGCTGCTCAAGCTCCACCCGCAGATCGCGGTCCTCACCAACGCCGAGCTCGACCACCACGTCACCTATCGCTCGCGCCTGGAGCTGGAGGACACCTTCCGCGAGTTCATGGCGCGCGCCGGCCGGCGCGCCGTGGTCTGGGACCGGCCGGCGCTGCGCGCCCTCTGCCCGCCCGGCGCCGTGGCCTACGACGCGGTCGGCCTGGAGCTCGAGCCGGGAGCCTCGCGCTTCCGCTGGCGCGGGATCGAGGTCGTCCTCGGCGTCCCCGGCGCCCACAACGCGGTCAACGCCGCCGGCGCGCTGACCGCGGCCGCGCTCGCGGGAGCCGACCCGGAGACGGCGGCGGCGGCGCTGCGCGAGTTCCACGGCGCCCGGCGCCGGTTCGAGCGGCTGGGCCGCACGGCGAGCGGGGCCGAGGTCTACGACGACTACGCCCACCACCCGACGAAGGTGGCCGCCGCGATCGCCGCCGCCCGCACGCTGCGCCCGCGGCGCCTGATCGCCGTCTTCCAGCCGCACCTCTACTCGCGCACGCGGGCGCTGGCGCGTCAGTTCGGCGCCGCCCTGGCGCAGGCCGACCTCGTGTGCGTGCTGGACGTCTACCCGGCGCGGGAGCGGGCCAGCGACCATCCGGGCGTCTCAGGCCGGCTGATCGCGGCGGCCGCCGCCGAGCTGGGCGGCGGGCGCCCCGTGGCGTGGATGCCCGCCTTCGAGGAGGCCGAGCGCTTCCTGTCGGCCACCCTGCGCCCCGGCGACCTCTGCCTGGTGATGGGCGCCGGCGACGTCGACCGGCTCGGCCGGCGCCTGGTGGCATCCGGCTGAGCCGCCGGAGCGGCGTCTAGTCTCGGCAGCCGATGGCACGCCGGTCGCATTGGAGGTAGGGGTCGACCGCTCGGCCTCGAACATCGGGGAGATGACCGCGCTCAGGCAGCGACGCCCGATCGCGCTCCGAAGGCGGAGCGGGCTCGGGCGGCTGCGCCGCCGGCTCGGCGTACGGGGCGCGGCGATCCTCGCCGGCGTGCTCGTGCTCGCGGGCGCCCTGTGGCTGTGGCTGCGCGACTCGCCGCTGGTCGCCATCGAGCGGGTGACGGTCAGCGGCGTGAGCGGCCCCGGCGCGCGCCAGATCCGCTTGGCGCTGGTGAGCGCGGCGCACGGAATGACCACCCTGGACGTGAACGTCGCGCGGCTTCGCACCGCGGTCTCGCCCTACCCGGAGGTGAAGTCGATCCGGGTCAACGCGCAGCCGCCGCACGGGCTTCGCATCGAGGTGACCGAGCAGCTGCCCGTGGCGGAGGTCACGCTGGGCGGCCGCGCGGTCGCCGTGGCCGGCGACGGGACGCTCCTGCGCGCGGCCGGCACGGCGGCGCTGCCGCGGCTGCCCCTGCCCCTTCCGCCCGGCGGGCCGCGGCTGACCCAGCCCGGGGCGCTGGCCGTCGTGCGCGCGCTGGCCGCCGCTCCCTACCGGCTCCTGGCGCGGATCAGCCAGGCCACCGAGCTCGCCGGGCACGGGGTGGCCGCCCAGTTGCGCGACGGCCCGGTCGTCTACCTGGGCGACGGGCGCCAGCTGCGCGCCAAGTGGCTGGCGGCGCTGGCCGTGCTCGCCGACCCCGCATCGGCCGGCGCGTCCTACATCGACGTCAGCGACCCGGCGCGCCCGGCCGCCGGCGCGGGCTCGGCGGGCGGGTAGACCATCAACCTGTGGTCGAGGGTTACCGAGCACGAGGGCCAACCCTGAGGCGCTCTCCGAGAGTTCGCGCTTCTGCAACGCAACTTGCGAAGACCATCTCGGCGTTGACTTGCGCCGACACCAGCGCCTAACGTGCAAAACTGCGCAAAGAGCGAGCGGCTCAGAAAACCCTCAACGCTAACTCGAGACTCGGACGGTCAAACATGGAAAGCGGCAGCTATCTCGCGGTCATCAAGGTCGTCGGAGTCGGCGGCGGGGGTACCAACGCGGTCAACCGGATGGTGGACGCCGGCCTGCGGGGCGTCGAGTTCATCGCCTGCAACACCGACGCGCAGGCGCTCGCCATGTGCGACGCCGACATCAAGCTCAACATCGGCCACCAGCTCACCAAGGGCCTGGGGGCCGGCGCCAACCCGGAGATCGGCCAGGGAGCGGCGGCCGAGTCGCGGGACGAGATCAAGGAGGCGCTGAAGGGGGCCGACATGGTGTTCGTGACCGCCGGCGAGGGCGGCGGCACCGGGACCGGCGCGGCGCCGGTGATCGCCGACATCGCCAAGAACGAGATCGGCGCCCTCACGGTCGGCTGCGTCACGCGGCCGTTCGCCTTCGAGGGCACCCAGCGCGCCCGGCAGGCCGACGACGGCATCCAGAAGCTGCGCGACCACGTCGACACGCTGATCGTGATCCCCAACGAGAAGCTGCTGGCGATCGTGGAGCGGCGCACGACGATCCTCGACGCGTTCCGCGAGGCCGACAATGTCCTGCGCCAGGGGGTCCAGGGGATCACCGACCTGATCACGATCCCCGGCCTGATCAACCTCGACTTCGCCGACGTGCGGACGATCATGCGCGACGCGGGCACGGCGCTGATGGGGATCGGCTCGGCGAGCGGCGAGAACCGCTCCGCCGAGGCGGCCAAGATGGCGATCTCCTCGCCGCTGCTGGAGGAGTCGGTGGAGGGCGCGACGGGGATCCTGCTCAACATCACCGGAGGCCACGACCTGGGGCTGTTCGAGGTCAACGAGGCGGCGGAGATCGTCCAGAGCGCCGCTGACGCCAACTCCAACATCATCTTCGGCGCAGTCATCGACGACTCGATGGGCGAGGACGTGCGGGTGACCGTGATCGCCACCGGCTTCGACCACGGCGGTCGCCGCCGGCCGGTCGGCGAGCGCGGGGCGCGGGGCCGGGACGTCACGATCGACGACGTGAGGCGCTCCTCGCTGGAGATCCGCGACGAGGAGATCGACATCCCGTCGTTCCTGAAAGATCGCTGACAGCCGCTCGGCGCAACCCTGCCCTCGGGCGCTTGTTCTACAGCCGTTAGCTCCACGGCCGACAGGGTGAGGATGACGTGGCGGGTGGCGCGGGCGGTGGCCTGCGGGCTGGCCGCCATGCTCGTGCCGGCGGCGGCCGCCCCGGCCCAGCAGCCCGCCCCCACGGCGCCCGTGGTCCTCGACGGCCCCAGCCCCGACATCGCCCTGCCGTCGGGCCTGGCCGCCGCCGTGGCACGCGACGGCACGGGCGGCGTGGTGTACCTCAAGCAGGCCGGCGGCGCCGAGCACGTATTCCTCTCGCCGTTCGTCGGCGGCTCCTTCGGCGCCCCGACGCAGGTGGACGCCGGCCTGGTGGGGAGCTCCTCGGACCCCGTGATCGCCTCGGGCAACGGCGGCCTGCTGCTGGTCGCCTTCCTCTCCGGCGGCGACCTCTACGTGGTCTCGCGCCGCTCGGCCCAGGCTCCGCTCTCCCCGCCGCAGCCGCTGGCGGCGGGCGCCGGCAGCCCCGCCATCTCGATCAGCAACTTCGGCAAGGCCTACCTGGCCTTCACGGTGGCGGACGGCAGCGGCAGCGACATCCGCGCCGCCTACTACGACAACGGGAGCTGGGGGCTCGAGCCGGCGCCGCTCAACGTCACGCCCGGCGACGACGCGGGCGCGGGGGCCGGCCGGCCGGCGGTGGCCACCGCCGGGGACGGCGTGGGGATCGTGGCGTGGGGGGAGAACGGCGGGATCTACTCGCGGCGGGTGTGGGGAACCTCGCCCAGCATCGTCCACGAGCAGGCCGACGGGTCGCTGCCCGGCTGCCAGGAGGTCTCGGCCGACCTGCCGGTGGTCGGCACCGAGGGCGACTCCTCCTACGCCGACGTGGCGTTTCACGAAACCCTCGCGTGCGGCGCCGTGCAGCAGTCGCGGGTGCTCATGAACCGCCTCAGAGCCTCGAGCTACGACGGCATCACCCAGCCCGACGGGCTGGCGCCGGGCGGCCCGGGCGACGCCACCGACCCCCAGATCACGATGGGGGAGTACGGGCACGGGCTGGTCAGCTCGGTGCGCAGCGCGACCAACGACGTCTACGCGACCGTCCTGGGCGACAACGGCTCCAGCGGCGCGACCTTCCAGGTCAACGGCGAGCCGGACTCGGTGGAGCCCTACCCGGTCCCCGCGACCGCCGGGCTGTTCTCCGACCTGATCGCCTGGCAGCAGGCCCCCGCCTCGTCCGGGGGCGGCGGGATCGTGGTCCGCTACGCCCCGGCCGGATCGGCCCTGGGCCCGGAGATCGCGGTCTCCTCACCCGCCCAGGGGCCGACCGACGCCGGGGACGGGCTGGCCGCGACCGGCGACGTCCAGGGCGACGTGCTGGTGGCCTGGGTGCAGGGCTCCCAGGGCGGCCAGGAGATCGTCGCGGCGCGGCTCTACCAGCCGCCGGGCCCGTTCGGGCCCAGCCGATCCTTCCACTACCAGCGCACGGCCCGGCCGCGGCTGGGCTGGTCCCCGGCGCCGGAGGCGTGGGGCCCGGTCACCTACACCGTGACGATCGACGGCGTCCAGGTCGGCCAGACCACCGCGACCTCGTTCGCGCCGCCCGCCCCCCTGGCCGACGGCGCCCACACCTGGCAGGTCAGCGCCGCCAACCCGGCCGGCCAGCAGAGCACGGCGCGCGCCGCCACCGTCTTCACCGACACGGTGAGCCCGACCGTCGCCGTCGCCTTCCGCGCGCGGGTGCGGCTCGGCCGGCTGGTGAAGCTCCACATCACCTACGTCGACCTGCCCCAGCGGGGTGAGCCGGCCAGCGACGCCTCGGGCATCGCCCGCGTGGTGATCGGGTGGGGGGACGGCTCGCGCACCGTTCTGCGCGTGGGCCGGCACTACGCCCTGCACCTCTACCGCCGCGCGCGCCGCTACACGGTCAGGATCACCGTCACCGACCGCGCGGGCAACGCCACCACCGTGAGGCGCCGCCTGCGGGTGCTCAAGCCGCGACCGCACGGGCGCAGGCCGTGAGGCGGGCGCTTCCGCCGGCGGCGCTGGCCTGGCTGCTCGTCGCGCTGACGCCGGCGCCGGCCCTCGCCCAGACCGCCTACGCGCCCTCGCCGCCCACCCTCGGGGCCCTCTACCGCGACGGCCAGACCGACCGCTACCTGCTCGGCGGCACCTGGCTCTACCGGCCCGACACCGCCGACGTCGGCCTCTCACAGCAGTGGTGGCGGCAGACCTCAACCGACGGCTGGACCCCGATGAGCGTCCCCAACTCCTACAACGCCGGGGACTTCTCGAGCGCCAGCATGAACGGCTACGTCGGGTGGTACCGGCGCGACTTCACGCTGCCCGCGGGCGCCTTCCCGCGCTACGTCCCGCGCGCCTTCCGCCGCTGGATCGTGCGCTTCGAGTCGGTCAACTACCGCGCCACGGTCTGGCTCAACGGCAGGCGGCTGGGCTCGCACACCGGCGCCTACCTCCCCTTCGAGCTGGACCTCGCCCACCTGCGCGGCGGGGTCAACCGCCTGGTCGTGCGGGTCGACGACCGGCGCTCGGGCGCCGATTTGCCGCCCGGCCCGGGGGGCGGGTGGTGGAACTTCGGCGGGCTCTTGCGCGAGGTCTACCTCCGCGCGGTGGCGCGGGCCGACCTCTCGGCGGTGCAGGTGCGCCCGATCCTCCCCTGCCCCCGCTGCGCGGCGACGATCGAGGAGCAGGTGGCGGTCCGCAACGTCACCGGCGCCCGCCAGACGGTCGCGCTGAGCGGGACCTACGGCCCGGAGAGGCTCGACTTCGGCCAGGCCACGATCGCCCCCCACGGCACGTGGACGGCGACCCAGAGCGTCCAGCTCCGTCGGCCGAGGCTGTGGTCGCCCGCCCACCCGAACCTCTACCGCGCCACCCTCACCCTCTCGGACGCCAAGGGGAGGCGGCTGGGCGGCTACATCACCTACAGCGGCATCCGCAGCATCGTCCTCACCGCGGGCGGGCGGCTGGAGCTCAACGGCCAGCCGCTGAGCGTGCGCGGCGTCGATTTGCACGAGCAGAACGTGACCACCGGGGCGGCGCTCTCAAGCGCCCAGCTGGCCCAGCTGGTCGGCTGGGTGCGACAGCTCGGGGCGACGATCATCCGCGCCCACTACCCGCTCAACCCGCAGATCGAGGAGGCGGCGGACCGGGACGGCATCCTGCTCTGGTCGGAGGTGCCCGTCTACCAGGTGGCCGACCAGTACCTGAGCCAGCCCTCCTGGCTGACCCAGGCCCACGCCTTCCTGGCGCAGAACATCCTCACCAACCAGAACCACCCCTCGATCCTGCTCTGGAGCATCGGCAACGAGCTGGACACCCCCGCCCCGCCCGCCGAGGCGTCCTACATCGCCGGGGCGGTGGCGCTGGCCCACCGCCTGGATCCCACGCGCCCGGTCGGGATGGCGGTCTCCGACTGGCCGGGCGTCCCCTGCCAGACCGCATACGCCCCCCTCGACGTGGTCGGGTTCAACGACTACTTCGGCTGGTTCGACGCCGGCGGCGGCTCGACCGACGATCGCGACGCGCTGAGCCCGTTCCTGGACGGGTTCCGCGCCTGCTACCCGAGCAAGGCGCTGTTCGTCAGCGAGTTCGGGTTCGAGGCCAACCGCCACGGGCCGGTCGAGGAGCGGGGCACCTACGAGTTCCAGGACAACTCGATCGCCTTCCACCTCCAGGTGTTCGCCTCCAAGCCGTGGCTCACCGGCGCGATCTACTGGCTCCTGCAGGACTTCGCCGCCCGGCCCGGGTGGGGCGGAGGCAATCCCAAGCCCGACCCGCCATGGGTGCACAAGGGCCTGCTCGACCAGTACGGGAACCGTAAGCCGGCCTTCGGCGTCATCTCCGCCGCCTACCACGCCTGGCTGCGATCCTCCGCCCGTGCCAACCGCCGCCCAGCCGCCCGCGACCGCGGGCCCACCCGCCGATCCGGCTGAGGCCCCCCCGGCGCGGGGGGCGCGGCCACGCCTCCTGCGATCGGGCATGCCACGGCTGTGGGCCCCGCGCCGGGGCATGCCACGGCTGTGGGCCCCGCGCCGGGGCGGGCCGCGGCTGGCGGCCCCGCGCGGGGGCGGGCCGCGGCTGGCGGCCCTGCGCCTGGATCGCTTCGAGCGGCTCACGCTGCTGGCCTTCGCCGCCTTCTCGGCGTGGGTCCTGGCCCTCGACCTGTGGCAGGTGGCGGCCCACGGCCGGGTGTGGACGGGCACCGACGGCGTCTACCTGGTCGATCAGCTCCAGTACCTGGCGTGGGTCCAGGCGGCGGCGCATCACCTGCTGATCTCCAACCTCTTCGTGCTGCGCCCCACCCCGGCCGACTACCTCCAGCCCGCGATCGCCCTCTCGGGCGCCCTGACCGCGCTCGGGGTGGCGCCCTGGCTGGCCCTCCTGGCCTGGAAGCCGGTGGCGCTCGTCGGGTGCTTCTACGCCGCCCGGACCTACGTGCGCTGCGAGCTGGCGCGGCCCGGCCAGCGCCGGGCCGCGCTCGTGCTGGCGCTGTTCTTCGGCTCCTTCACCGTCCTGTACGGCTCGGTCGGCGTGATCGGCGACCTGATGCCGGGCTTCCTCTCCTGGGGCTACGTGTTCGGCCTGCTGGCCGTGGCGCTGATGGCGGGGGCGCTGGTCGCGCACGGATCGGCGCGCCGCGGCGGCCGGGGCGGGTGGGCGGCGGCCGCGATGGGCGCCCTGGCGAGCCTGCTTCACCCCTGGCACGGGGAGCTGTTGATCGCGGTGGTGGTGGGCGGCGAGCTCGTGCTGGCGGCGGCGGGGTGCCCGCCCGGCCGCCGTCAGCTCGCGCGGGGCGCGCGCACCGTGCTCGCCACCGCGGCGCCGCTGGCCTACTACGCCGCGCTCGGCCGCGCCGATCCCTCCTGGCGGCTGGCCCGCGTGGCGAGCAAGCACGTCTTTCCGCTGTGGTGGGTCGCGCTGGCGCTGGCGCCGCTGCTGCTCGCCGCCCTGCCCGCCTATCGCGAGCGCCCGCGGGGCTTTCTCGCCGCCGCCACCCGCGCGTGGCCCGCGGCGGCGCTGCTCGTCTACGCGATCTCCGGCAGCGCGCTCGGCGCGACCCCGCTGCACGCCTTCGAGGGGATCACGATCCCCCTGGCGGTGCTGGCCGTGCAGGGCGCCCCTCGTCTCGCGCCGCGCCGCCTGCCCCACCCCCGCGCGTGGGCAGCGCTCGCCGTGGCCGCCCTCACCCTTCCGGCCGCCGCCTACGAGCTCGGCTACGCCCGCGCGCTGGTGGCGCCGCGGGCCGGCACCGCGCGCTTCATCACCGCCGGGGAGCGACGCGCCCTGCGCTACCTGGCCCGCGACCCCCGTCCCGGCGGGGTGATCAGCCGCAGCTACCTCGGGGCGCTCGTGCCGGCGGCGACCGGCCGGACCACCTACGTGGGTGACTGCCTGTGGTCGCAGCCCGGCTGCGACCGGCGCCTGGTGACGGTCCACGAGCTGTTCACGGGACGGTTGGCTCCCGCGGCCGCCAGGGCCTTCGTCTCGAGCTCGGGAGCGCGCTTTCTGCTCGCCGACTGCCGGCCCGGCGCCGAGCTCTCCCGGGTGCTCGGCGGGCTCGTGACCAGGGTGCTGCGCTTCGGCTGCGCCCGCGTCTACGTGCTGGCGCCGGCGATCACGGCGTGAGCCACCGGCTGCCGTAGGTCAGTCCACTGGTCAGCACCAGCAGCAGGGTGCTCGAGGCCAGCAGCCACCGGTAGGCGGGCATGCGGAAGCGATGGGCGAACACGAGCACCACGGGGAACGCGGTGATCAGCAGCCGCGGGTTAGGTGGGACGTTCTCGGAGACGAGCGCCAGGCAGCCGACGCCGAGCGTGAGCGCCATCGCCTCGACCGACACCAGTCGCGGCCGGCGCAGCAGCAGCGCCACCCCGGCCAGCAGGAACAGCGCGCCGAGCAGCGCCGCCACGTGGCCGGCGTACACGTCGGGGCGGCCGAGCCCGACCCCCGAGAGGTCGTGCGCCAGCAGGCGGGCGTGGCGGGCCAGGGCGAGCGGGTCGACCGACTCCCCCCAACCATCCCGCTGGGCCTGCAGGGTGGCGAACGGGGTCCCGGTCCACACCCACAGGAACACCGCGAAGGCGGAGATCCCCACGCCCGAGAGCGCGGGGGCCAGGAGGCTGCGCCGGGCCTGTCGGCTCCGCCACCCGTGCGCGCGCAGCTCGCGCGCGGCGCACAGCGCGCACACCACGACGAGCACGACGGCATCCGGGGCCACCGCGGTCGCCACCCCGGCCAGGGATCCCGCCAGCACCCAGCGGCGGCGCTCGAGCGCCAGCAGGCAGCCGGCGGCGAGCGGGATCAGCAGCCCCTCCGCGTAGACCATCGAGAAGACGATCGACCCCGGGAAGAAGCAGAACAGCAGGACGGCGCGGCGTCCGCTGCCCTCGCCCCACCAGGCGGCGGCCAGCCGGCCCACCAGGACGGTGGCCACCAGGCCGCCGGCACAGGAGACGAGCAGCCCGGCCAGCAGCGCCGAGTTGGGCGGCCCGGGGGCGTGGACGGTCAGCCAGATCACCAGCGGGTAGAGGGGGAAGAAGCCCAGCGTGCTCGGCACGGAGCTCGGGTGCCGGGGGTAGCCGGTGGAGGCGAGCTGCATGTACCAGGTGCCGTCCCAGCGGCCGAGCTCGGAGGCCAGCGAGGTGTGGGCGATTCCCGCCGCCGCCACCGCCACCGCCAGGAGCAGCAGGCGGCTTGAGAGGTAGACGAGGATCGTCCAGCGCAGCGGCTGCCCGGGCGCGAGCGCGCGGGCGAGCCGGGCGGACAGGCGAACCTCGACAGGCGGCTCGAGCACCGACATCGCGTGAGCTAGCTATCACGTCAGGCGGCGGCAGGCGGCCCCGGCGTGGCCGGGGCCCGCCCGGGCGGCGCGCGGCTCCGCCCTGGGCGGCGCGCGGCTCCGCCCGGCCCGCCCGGCCGGCCCGGCCGGTGTATTAGCCTCACTGGCCTGAGCTCGCCCGCCGTCCCGACCTCGCTGCGCCGCAGCCCGCTGCACGATCGCCACCTCGCCGCGGGCGCCCGGATGGTCGCCTTCGCCGGCTGGGAGATGCCCGTCCAGTACGCGGGCATCCGCCAGGAGCACCTCGCCGTGCGGCGGGATGTGGGGGTGTTCGACGTCTCCCACATGGGCCAGGTGGAGACCCGGGGGCCGGGGGCCGCCGGATTCCTCCAGCGCGTGCTGAGCAACGACGTGCGGCGGATGGGGGAGGGGGGCGCCCAGTACAGCGTCATGTGCCGCGAGGACGGCGGCGTGCTCGAGGACCTCTTCACCTACCGGCTGGCCGAGTGCGAGTACCTGAGCGTGACCAACGCCGCCAACCACGCCCGCGACGTGGAGTGGCTGCGGGCGCACGCCGCCGGGCACGACGTCGACGTGGTCGACGTGGCCGAGCGCTTCGCGATGCTCGCGGTCCAGGGGCCGCGGGCCCGGGCGCTGGTCGGGCGGCTGTGCGACGGCGCGCTGCCGCCGCGCCTTCACTGCGCGCTGCGCGCCGTGGCCGGCGTGCCGATGCTCGTGTGCGGGACCGGCTACACCGGCGAGGACGGGGTGGAGCTGCTCCTGGACCCGGAGCCGGCGCCGGCCGTGTGGGACGCCCTGCTCTCGGCCGGCGCGGTCCCCGCCGGCCTCGGCGCCCGCGACACGCTGAGGCTCGAGGCGTGCTACCACCTCTACGGCAACGACCTCAGCGCGCAGCGGGGTCCGATCGAGGCGGGTCTCGGCTGGTGCTGCAAGGAGGAGACCGGCTTCATCGGCGCCGAGGCGGTGGCCCGCGCGCGCCGTGAGGGGCCCTCGGAGAAGCTGGTCCCGTTCGTGATCGAGGGACCCGGGATCGCCCGCCCGGGCAACCCGGTGCTCGGCGGAGGCGTGGTGACCAGCGGCACCTACTCGCCCTGCCTGGAGCGCGGGATCGGGATGGCGTACGTTTCGCCCGCGCGGGCGGAGCCCGGGACCCGGCTCGAGATCGACGTCCGGGGCACGATCCGTCCCGCCCGCGTCGAGCGCAAGCCCCTGTACCGAAAGGAGGCCTGAACATGGACGAGCGGTATCCCGACGACCTCCTCTACCACCCCGAGCACGACTGGGCCCGGGTGGATGGCGAGACGGCCAGGTTTGGCATCACCTGGTACGCCCAGGACGCCCTCGGCGAGGTGGTGTTCTTCGAGGCGCCGGCGGTGGGCACGGCCGTCGCCAAGGACCAGCCCTACGCGGAGATCGAGTCGGTCAAGGCCGTCTCGGACGTGATCGCCCCCCTGTCGGGCGAGGTCGTGGCCGTCAACGAGTCGCTGGCCTCGAGCCCGGAGACCGTCAACGAGGACCCCTACGGCGAGGGCTGGCTCGTGGAGGTCAGGCTGTCAGACCCCTCGGAGGCCGGCGATCTGCTGAGCGCCGAGGACTATCAGGCGACGCTGTCGTGAGGGGGGCGCGGTGACGCGGTACACCTCCGCCACCGACGCCGATCGCGAGGCCATGCTCCGCGAGATCGGGGTGGGCTCGATCGACGAGCTGTTCAGCGACATCCCGCCGCGGCTGCGGCTCACCCGTCCCCTCGCGCTCGGCGCGGGCCTCTCCGAGCAGGAGGTCTACGAGCGGCTGCGCGCGCTGGCCCAGGCCAACACCTCCACCGAGGACGAGGTCTCCTTTTTGGGGGCGGGCATGTACGACCACTACGTGCCGGCGCTGGTCGACTCGATCGTCCTGCGCTCGGAGTTCCTCACGCCCTACACCCCCTATCAGCCCGAGATCTCCCAGGGCGGGCTGCAGGCGATGTTCGAGTACCAGACCGCGATCTCGGAGCTGACCGGCCTTCCGGTGTCCAACGCCTCCCTCTACGAGGGACCGAGCGCGGTGGCGGCGGCCGGCTACGTCGCCAAGCTGGCGGGGGGCGGCCGCACGCTCGTGATCTCGCGCGGCGTGCACCCGCACTCGCGCGAGACGCTCGCCACCCTCGCGCACGGGTGGGGGATGGAGGTGGTGGAGGCGCCGCTGCGCGGCGGCGTCACCGAGCTTCCCCGGCTCGGGTCCGAGGTCTGCGCGGTGATCGTGCAGCAGCCGAACTTCCTCGGCGCGGTGGAGGACCTCGAAGCGGCGGCGGCGGCCGCCCACGAGGTCGGCGCGCTGGCGATCTGCGCCTGCGACCCGCTGCCGCTGGCGCTGCTGCGCTCCCCCGGCGAGTGCGGGGTGGACATCGCGGTGGGGGAGGGCCAGACGCTCGGCAACCGGCTCGACTTCGGCGGCCCGTCGTTCGGGTTCTTCGCCTCCACGCGCGAGCTGATCCGGCGCGTGCCGGGGCGGATCGCGGGCGAGACGCGGGACCTCGACGGCCGGCGGGGGTTCGTGCTCACGCTGCAGACGCGCGAGCAGCACATCCGCCGCGAGCGGGCCACGTCCAACATCTGCACCGCCCAGGCGCTCAACGCGCTGGCCGGCGTGATCTACCTGAGCTGGCTGGGCCGGCGGGGCATCGTCGAGCTGGGCGAGCTGATGCTCAAGCGGACGGCCTACGCGCGCGAGCGGCTGAGCGAGCTGGACGGCGTGCGGCAGTTGCACGCACAGCCCGTGGTGCGCGAGTTCGCCCTGGCGCTGGACGCGCCGGTCGAGCACGTGATCGAGCGCTGTCGGGCGCGCGGCGTCAACCCCGGCTACGCGCTCGGCCGCGACTACCCGGAGCATCCGGACGGGCTGCTGGTGGCGATCACCGAGCAGCGGACGCGCGAGCAGATCGACCGCCTCGTCGACGCGCTCGGCGAGGCGGTGGCGGCCGAACGGCACCGGGCGGAGGTGACGGCGTGAGGTCCTTCATCGCCGCCGCCGACGACGAGCTGACGATCTTCGAGCGCTCCCGCCCGGGCCGCCGCGCCTTCGTCGCGCCCAAGCTGGACGTCCCCGACCGCGACCTCGACGAGCTCCTGCCCGCGCGCCTGCGCCGCGCCGAGCCGCCCCGGCTGCCCGAGGTCTCAGAGCCCGAGATCGTGCGCCACTACAACCGCCTGTCCAAGCGCAACTTCGATCTGGACACCGGCTTCTACCCGCTGGGGTCGTGCACGATGAAGCACAACCCCAAGCTGCACGAGCGGATCGCCGCGCTTCCCGGCCACTGCCGGCTGCATCCCCTTCAGGACCCCCCGCACGCGCAGGGGGCGCTCGAGCTGATGTGGCGCCTGCAGGAGGCCCTGGCCGAGATCGCCGGCCTACCGCACGTCTCCCTGCAGCCCTCCGCCGGCTCCCACGGCGAGCTTGCCGGCGTGCTGCTCACCCGCGCCTTCCACGAGGACCGTGGCGAGGCGCGCGCCAAGGTCCTGACCCCCGACACCGCCCACGGCACCAACCCGGCCACCGTGACGATGGCCGGCTACGAGGTGGTCAAGGTGGGCACCGACCGCCACGGGAACGTCGACCTCGACGATCTGCGCGCCAAGGCGACGGAGGACGTCGCCTGCCTGATGCTGACCAATCCGTCCACCCTGGGGCTGTTTGAGACCGGCATCGAGGAGATCGCCGAGATCGTGCACGGGGTCGGGGCCACCCTCTACTACGACGGCGCGAACCTCAACGCGATCATGGGCGTCTGCCGGCCGGGCGACATGGGGTTCGACATCGTGCACTTCAACCTGCACAAGTCGTTCACCCAGCCGCACGGCGGGGGCGGCCCGGGCGCCGGGCCGATCGCGGTGTCGGAGCGGATCGAGCCCTTCCTGCCCCGTCCGCAGGTCGTGCGCCGGGAGGGGGCGGCGGGCGACGGCGCGGCGGGGCCCTACTACGACCTCGACTACGACCGGCCGAAGTCGATCGGGCGCCTGCGCGGCTTCCAGGGCAACTACGGCGTGTTCGTGCGCTCCTACGCCTACATCCTCTCGCTCGGGGCCGTCGGCCTGCGCGATGTCTCCGAGGTCGCGGTCCTGAACGCCAACTACCTGCTGGCGCGCCTGCGGGCGGAGGGGGTGCTGGAGCACCTGCCGGCGGCCTACGACCGGCTGTGCATGCACGAGTTCGTGCTCTCGGGGGCGCCGATGAGGCGCGAGCTGGGCATCCGGACGCTGGACCTGGCCAAGCGCCTGCTCGACCACGGGGTGCACCCTCCGACCGTCTACTTCCCCCTGATCGTGGACGAGGCGCTGTTGATCGAGCCGACCGAGACCGAGACCAAGGAGACGCTCGACGCGTTCGCCGCCACGGTGGCCGAGATCCTCCGCGAGGCGCGCGAGGACCCCGAGATCGCCCGCGGCGCGCCGTACGGCACGCCGGTCAGACGGCTGGACGAAGCCGCCGCCGCGCGCCACCCCGTGGTGCGCCAGCCGCTCGGCTGAGGCTCAATTCCCGTCCGCCAACTGCCGATGAAGAGCCTATGGGCGACAACCGCCGGGCTCAGCCGCGGGCGCGCGGCGAGATCAGGCCCTGGCTGGCGCGCCTGACGGCCCTGGCGGAGATCCAGCCCGAGGAGCGGCGGCTGGCCGGGCGAAGCTGCGGAGCGCTGTGGGCGCTCGGCGGGGTGACGCTGGCGGCGTTCACCGTCCTGCCCGGGGTCGACCACTCCCATCGCGGCTGGGTGCTGTCGCTGGCGGCCGGCGCGCTGGCGTGGGGCGCCATCCAGCTGTTCGCCGTCCCCTGGCGGCGGGTGCCGCCGTGGATCGTCCACCTGTCGGTCCTGGCCGGCTTCGCCGTGATCGCGGCGCTGGTGGCCGCCTCGGGCGCCAGCCGCTCGCCCGGCTGGATCTACCTGTTCTTCGTCGCGGTGTTCGCCTCCTACTTCCTCGCGCCGCCGGTCGCCGCCGCCTGCCTGGTCGGCTGCGTGCTCGTGCAGGCGGCTCCGATGCTCTACGACCGCGCCTGGAGCCGCACCGACTTCGTGGCCCAGCTGGTGGTAGCCGCGCCGGCCTACCTCGCCTTCGGCGTCACGGTCCTGGCCGGCCGGTCCCTGATGGGCCGGCATCGCGCGCGGGCCGAGCTGCTGGCCGGGGAGCAGGCGGCGCTGCGCCGGGTGGCCACCGCGGTCATCGAGGGCGAGGCGCCCGAGGCGATCTACGCGCTGGTGGCGCGCGAGGCGGCCGGGCTGCTCGGGGCCGGCGCCGCCGGGGTGCTGCGCTTCGACGGCGACGGGGCGACGGTGATGGGCTCCTGGGCCGACCACCCGGGCGGCAGCTACGAGCCGGGGACCGTGATCCCGGTGCGGCGGGGATCGGACGTGGCGCAGGCCCGCGATCTGCGCGTGCCGGTCCGCATCGAGGGCCACGCCCCCGACAGCGCGGTCGGCCGGCTCGGCTACTCGGCGAGCATCGTCTCGCCGGTGATCGTCGGCGGAGGCGCCTGGGGCGCGCTGGCCGTCGCGGCCTCCGACTCGGCTCCCCTGACCGCCGCCGACGAGCAGCACCTGCTGGAGTTCGGCGAGCTCTTGGCCAGCGCGATCTCGAGCATCGACGAGCGGGCGATGCTCGCCGAGAAGGCGACGACCGACCCGCTCACCGGGCTGGCCAACCGCCGCGCCCTGCACGAGCGGCTGGCCGCCGAGGTCTCCCGGGCCCAGCGCCACGGCGGCGACCTGTCCGTCGCGGTGGTCGACATCGACCACTTCAAGGAGGTCAACGACCTCGGCGGCCACCACGCCGGCGACCAGGTGCTGGTCGACCTCGCCCGCTGCCTGAGCCACCACGCGCGGGCGGAGGACACGGTTGGGCGCCTGGGCGGGGACGAGTTCGCCTGGATCATGCCCGACACCACCCGCGAGCAGGCGCTGGTCGCGGTCGAGCGCGTACGGCGGCTGGTCGGCGCGACGAGCCGGCGCCACCGGATCACCATCTCGGCCGGGATCTGTGACACCGGCGCCGCGACCCACCCGGCGCAGCTGCTCAGCCACGCCGACACCGCGCTCTACTGGAGCAAGGCGCAGGGCCGCAACCGCTGCTGGATCTACGATCCCGAGGTGGCGGGACAGCTCTTTGAGCTGGAGGACCCTGAGCGCATGGACCGCTCCCACGCGCTGCTGGCGCTGCGCGCTCTGGCCCGGGCGATCGACGCCAAGGATCCCGGCATGCGGGAGCACTCCGAGCGGGTGGCCGAGCTGGTCGCCAAGCTGGCGCGCAACGCCGGGTGGACGGCCGATCGTGCGCTGCTGCTACGGGAGGCGGCGCTCATGCACGACGTGGGGAAGGTCGGGGTGCCGGAGGAGGTTCTCGGCAAGCGCGGGCCGCTCAGCCGCCTCGAGCTCGAGCAGATCCGCGAGCACGCCGAGCTCACGGCGAGGATCGTCGAGGGGGTGCTGGGCGCAGAGCAGGTGGAGTGGATCCGCGCCCACCACGAGCGTCCCGATGGCACCGGGTATCCCCGTGGCCTGCGCGAGCCGGAGATCCCGGAGGGCGCGGCGCTGCTGTCGGTGGCCGACGCCTGGGACGTGATGACCAGCGGCCGGGATTGGGGCGCGGCCAAGTCGGTGCCGGCGGCGCTGCGGGAGTGCGCCGAGCTGGTGGGACGCCAGTTCACGCGTGCCGCGGTGGCCGCGCTGATCAGGCTGCACGAGGAGGGCGATCTGCTCCCCCCCGCGGCGGGGGAGGACATCGACCCGCTCGACACCGGCCAGATCTCCTGAGCACGGCGCCGCCGGGCGCCCCGGCCGGTCCCTAACCTGGCGCCCGTGGACGACTTCGTCAAGCGCGCCGCCGGAGCGATCGCCGACCACGCCGAGCGCGAGCTGGAGGCGCTGGTGGCGGTCTCCTCGCCGTCCCGCGACGCCCGCGGCGCCGAGGAGGCGGTGGCGGTGTGCGCCGCGCTGTTGCCCGCGGAGGCGACCGTGCAGCGGGTGGAGTGCTCGACGCCCGGCAGCGCGCCCGACATGGTCGCGCGGCTCGCGGGGAGCGGGTCCGGCCGCCTGCTGCTGCTCGGCCACCTCGACACGGTCGTCGGCCACGAGTCGCACGCCCCGTTGCGCCGCGACGGCGCCCGGCTCTACGGCCCCGGGACCGCCGACATGAAGGGCGGGGTGATCCTCGCCCTGGGCGTGGCGCGCGCGCTGGCGCAGATGCCCGAGGGCTTCGCCGAGCTGACGATCCTGCTGGTGACCGACGAGGAGTGGCGCACCGAGCCGTTCCGGCACGGGGAGCGCCTCGGGCCCTTCGACGCCTGCCTGTGCTTCGAGGCGGGCGAGCTCGCTCCCGGGGGCGAGGAGGGCGTCGTCGTCCAGCGCAAGGCCGCGGGGACGCTGCGCGCGCAGGCGATCGGCCGGTCCTCGCACTCGGGCAGCGCGCCCGATCAGGGGGCCAACGCGCTGGTGGCGCTGGCCAGGACGGCGCTGGCGGTCAGCGCCCGCCACGACCCCTCGGGGCCCGACCGGCTGAGCGTCGTGCCGACCATCATGCGCTCCGGCGAGGCGTTCAACGTCGTGCCGGCGGCCGGGGAGCTCGTGTTCGACGTGCGGGCCGACCGGGTGGAGGCGCTGCTGGAGGTGCAGCACGCGGTCCCCGCCGAGCTCGACGGCGTGCGGGTGGAGGCGAGGATGCAGCGCGTGTGGCCGGGAATGGACTCCCGGCGGGCGACCGCCGGGCTGCTGGCCGGCGCCTCGCGGAGGCTGGGGCGGGCGATCGTCGGCCTTGCCCGGGGCGGCGCCAGCGACGCCAGCCACTTCGCGGCCTCGGTCCCGCTCACCGTCGACGGGCTGGGGCCGCGGGGCGGGGGCGCCCACACGCCGGAGGAGTTCGTGCTCGCCGAGTCGCTGCGGGAGCGCGCCGAGGTCGCCCTGGCGGTCGCCCTGGAGGCGCTGGAGCGACCCGGCGCCTGCGATCCTTAGCGGCGTGGACGCGACCGAGCCCAGACGCCCCCGCCCAGGGGCCCGGCGAGCGGGAGCGGGGCTCTTGGCCGGGATCATCGCCCTGATGTGGATCGTGGAGGCGGTCAACGCGCTCGACGGCTACCGCCTGGACGGCGACGGCATCCATCCCCGGGACCCCGGTCGTCTGTGGGGGGTGCTCACGGCGCCGTTCATCCACGCCAACTTCGTCCCGCACCTGCTCGACAACACGATTCCGCTCGCCTTCCTGGGGCTGATCATCGCGTTGCGCGGGGCGGCCCTGCTGGCCACCGTGACCGCGATCGTGATCGTGGTCGGGGGGCTGGGAACGTGGGCGATCGGCCCCTCCGGGACGAGCACAATCGGCGCCAGCGGCGTGGTCTTCGGCTACGCCGCCTACCTGCTCGCGCGCGGGTTCTTCAACCGCCGGGCGCTGGAGCTGCTCACCGGGCTACTCGTCGGCGTTCTCTGGGGAGGCGCGCTGTTGGCGAGCCTCGTCCCGCACGCCGGCGTCTCCTGGCAGGGGCATCTGTGCGGCGGCCTGGCCGGGGTGCTGGCGGCCTACCTGCTGGCGCGCCCGCGGCAACGTCCCGCGCCGGCCCTTCCCCGCGCCAGCTAGCCTCCGGCCCGCATGCGGATCTTCTCCGGCATCCAGCCCACCGGGCGCAAGCACCTGGGCAACTACATGGGCGCCATCACCCACTACGTGGCCGGCCAGGAGCGCGGCGAGGCGATCTACTGCGTGGTCGACCTGCACGCGATCACCGTCGCCTACGAGCCGGTGGCGCTGCGCGAGTCGGTCTACGACACCGCGGCGATCCTGATCGCCGCCGGGCTCGACCCGGGTCGCTGCGTGTTCCTGCGCCAGTCCGACGTGCAGGAGCACACCGAGCTGACGTGGCTTCTGGCCAGCGTCACGGCCTACGGCGACCTGCAGCGGATGCACCAGTTCAAGGACAAGTCGGCCGCCCAGCGGGAGCTCGTCTCCGCCGGGCTGTTCTTCTACCCGGTGCTGATGGCCGCCGACGTGCTCGCCTATCGCGCCCACGAGGTGCCGGTGGGCGACGACCAGCGCCAGCACGTGGAGCTGATGCGCGACATCGCCGAGCGCTTCAACGCCCGCTTCGGGGAGATCCTCGTGGTCCCCGAGGGCCGCTATCCGAGCGTGGGCGCGCGGATCATGGACCTCCAGCAGCCCGACCGCAAGATGTCCACCACGGGCGGCAGCGAGCAGGGCACGGTGTACGTCCTCGACGAGCCCGACGCGATCGCCAGGAAGTTCCGCGCCGCGGTCACCGACTCGGGCAGCGAGGTTCGCCGCGCGCCCGAGAAGCCCGGCGTGAGCAACCTGGTGGACATCCTGGCGGTGGCCGAGGGGCGGGCACCGGAGGAGATCGAGCGCCAGTTCGACGGCTCCGGCTACGGCGCCCTCAAGCAGGCGGTGGCCGACGCGGTGATCGGTTACCTGGCCCCCGTCCGCGAGCGCTACCGGGAGATCCGGCCCGACGAGGCGGCGCTGGAGACCGTGTTCGCGCAGGGGGCGGAGAAGGCGCGGGAGATGGTCGCTCCGACGCTGCGGGAGGTCCGCGAGGCGATGGGCTTCTCAGGGGTCCGGGCGGGGCAGTAGCCTCAGCCGATGCGCCTGGCGGACCTGGAGCTCGACCTCGACGTCTTCGCGGGGCCGTTCGACCTGCTGCTCACGCTGATCCTGCGCGAGGAGGTGGACCTGCTGGAGGTCGACCTCGCCGAGGTGGTGATCGCCTACGTCGACCATCTCGAGAGCCGGGGCGATCTCGACCTCGACGCCGCCACCGAGTTCCTCGTGCTGATCGCGGCGCTGCTGGAGCTGAAGTCCCGGCTGCTGATCCCGGGCGAGGAGGAGGAGCTGATCGAGCTCGATCCGGGCGAGGCGGCCGAGGAGCTGCTGGCGCGCCTGCTGGACGCTCACCGCTATCGGGCCGCCGCCGCGCACCTGCAGCAGCGGCTGGCCGCCCAGGGGGGCTTCCGCTTCCGGGCCGCGCCGCTGCCGGGATGGGTGCGGCGGGGATGGGTGCGGGAGGCCACCGCCGTCTACGAGCCGAGGCGACTGGCCGCGGCGGTGGGCGAGCTCTTGCGCCTCCCCGAGCCGATCGACGTCCGTCACGTCGTCTCGCCGAGGGTCACGGTCGCCGAGCGCCTCGCCCACCTGCGGGAGCTGCTGCGGCGGGGGCGCTTCAGCTTCGAGGAGGCGGTCGCGCACGCCGATCGCGTGACGGTGGCGGTGACGCTGTTCGCGGTGCTCGAGCTCTACAAGCAGGGCGAGTTGACCTGGAGTCAGGAGGAGCCGTTCGGCGAGATCACGATCGAGGCGCCGGCGCCCTCCCGGGAGGCGGTGGGCGCGGCGTGAACCTCGAGGCGACGCTGGAGGCGCTGCTCTTCCTCTGCTCCGAGCCGGTGCGCGCCGACGCGCTGGCGGAGGCAACCGGCGCCGAGCTGGCCGACGTGGTCAGCGCATTGGAGCGGCTGCGCGAGCACTACGACTTCGAGCGCCGGGGCCTGGTCCTGCGCGAGGTGGCCGGCGGCTGGGCGCTGTCCAGCCACCCGGACGCGGAGGAGGCCGCCCGCAGGCTGCTGGCCAGGCCGCGCACCCCGCCCCTGACCGCGGCTCAGGCGGAGACGCTGGCGATCGTCGCCTACCTGCAGCCGGTCTCGCGGCCGGAGATCGCCCGCATCCGCGGGGTCAACGCGGAGTCAGCCGCCGCCACGCTGCTGGAGCGCGGGCTGATCGAGGAGTCCGGCCGCTCCCGCTTCGGAGCGGTGCTGTACCGCACCACCGACCTGTTCCTGCGCCTGTTCGGGCTCAACGCGATCGGCGAGCTGCCGCCGCTGCAGGAGTTCGACCCCACCCCGGAGGTCGAGGCCGAGCTGCGGGACCGGCTGCTGCGCGCCGGCGAGGCGCGCTCGCCCGGCGTGCCCACCGGCTGAGTCCGGCACCCGCCGCGGCTGAGCGGGCACCCGCGGCTGAGCGGGCACCCGAAGCGGCTGAGCCGGCACCCGAGAGTACCTCTGCCGTACCCCTCGGGTACGATCCCGCGGCCGTGGATCGCTCGCTGGTCAGCGACCACCCCGAGCTGGGGCCCCTCCTCAAGCAGCGCCCGCAGCGGGCGAAGCTGCTCGACGCGATGGTGCGCGTGGTGGCCGAGAAGGGGTACGAGCAGGCGACGGTGGCCGATGCGGTCAGGCTGGCTCGCGTCTCGCGCGGCACCTTCTACGAGCTGTTTGAGAGCAAGGAGGCGTGTCTGGCGGCCGCCTACCGGCTGGGGCTGGAGGTGCTGGCGGCGCGCGTGGACCGAGGGATCGAGGCGGCGGCGGACTGGCGCGAGGAGCTGCGCCTGGGCATCCGCGCCTACCTGGAGACCTTCGACGCGGAGCCGCTGTTCGCCCGGGTGTACCTGCTGGAGTGGGCGCCGGTGGCGGCCGAGCGCGACGCCGCCATTCGCCGCTTCGCCCGCCGCTACGGCGCGACCTTCGCCCGCGGCGGCGCCACGGTTCCGCCCGAGGCCCTGTTCCTGCTCGCCGCCGGCGTCCACGAGGTCACCTGCGCCCACATCCGCGCCGGGGGCCGCGCCACAGAACTCGAACACGTCCTGGTGGGCTGCGCTCTGCGGCTCGCCGCCGAGGAGGAACCATGGACCTGACCTTCACGCAGGAGGAGAGCGCCTTTCGCGACGAGCTGCGCTCCTGGCTGGCCGACAACCCTCCGGGCGAGCCGCCCGGCGGCGAGGATGCCGCCTACCAGTGGCGGCGCGACTTCCAGCGCCGGCTCGCCGAGGGCGGCTGGGCGGCCGTCCACTGGCCGGTGGAGTACGGCGGGCGTGGCGCCACGCTGACGCAGTCGGCGATCTTCTTCGAGGAGCTGGCCCGGGCGCGGGCCCCGCTGCCGGCCAACGTGCTCGGGCTGCTCCTGGCCGGGCCGACGATCATGACCTGGGGCAGCCAGGCGCAGAAGGACCGCTTCCTGGCGCCGATCGTCACCGCGGAGGAGATCTGGTGCCAGGGCTTCTCCGAGCCCGAGGCCGGCTCGGACCTGGCCGCGCTCAAGACGCGGGCGGTGCGGGACGACGGGGGGTGGGTGGTGAGCGGCCAGAAGGTGTGGACGAGCGGCGCCCAGTACTCCAAGTGGTGCATGCTCGTCGCCCGGACCGACCCCGAGGCGCCCAAGCACAGGGGTCTCACCTACTTCCTGATGGACATGGAGCAGGAGGCCGTCCAGGTCCGTCCGCTGCGCCAGATCACCGGTGAGGCCGAATTCAACGAGCTGTTCATCGAGGAGGCGCGGATCCCGGATGAGAACGTCCTCGGCGGCGTCGGCAACGGCTGGAAGGTGGCGCTCACGACGCTGATGAACGAGCGCGCCGGGCTGGCCTTCTTCCTCCAGGTCCGGCTTCGCCAGCTGCTCGACCAGCTCCTGGGCGAGGCCGACGCCCGCGGCCTGCTGGAGGACCCGGTGGTCGCCGACCGGCTCGGCGAGCTTCACCTCCGGGCCGAGGTGCTGCGGCTGACCGCCTACCGCGGGCTGACCCAGATCGAGCGCTACGGCCAGCCGGGCCCCGAGGGCTCCCTGACCAAGTGGATGTGGTCGGAGACCAACCAGCAGCTCACCCAGCTGGCCGCCGAGCTGCTCGGGCCGGAGGCGCTCCGGGCGGGCACGCCGTGGAGCTACGAGCTGCTGCGGGCCCGGGGGAACACGATCGAGGGCGGCACCACCGAGATCCTCAAGAACATCGTCGCCGAGCGGGTGCTCGGCCTGCCCAAGGCGCGTTAGGAGGCATCGCCATGGACTTCGACTTCAGCGACGAGCAGAAGGAGATCAAGCGGGTGGCGCGCGAGCTGCTCGCGGCCAGGTCGCCGTTTGCCAAGGTCAGGCAGGCCGCCGAGGCCGGGGCCTACGACGCCGGCCTGTGGCGGGAGCTCGTCGAGCTGGGCTGGCCGGGGATCGCGGTCTCGCCGGCGGCGGGGGGCCAGGGCCTCGGGTTCGTGGAGCTCGCCGTGCTGCTGGAGGAGCTCGGCTACGCCTGCGCGGCGACCCCCTTCCTGTCCACCGCCACGGTCGCGACGCTCCTGGACGCCTGCGGATCGGCCGAGCAGCGCGAGCGGTGGCTCGAGCGCCTGGTGTCCGGCGAGGCGACCGCCGGCCTGGGCGCCCGTGAGCTCGCCGCCGACGCGCTCGAGGCCGAGGTGATCGTCCTGCTCGACGGCGAGGAGGCGCAGCTCGTGGCGCGAGAGGACGCCGAGGTGCGCCCGTTCTCCGCGATCGATCCGACGCGCCGCTTCGCCACCGTGGCGGGTGAGGGCGAGCCGCTGGGCCAGGGAGCCGTGGCGCGCGCCCGGGTGGCCCTCGCCGCCGAGGTCGTGGGCGTGTGCCAGCGGGCCCTCGACATGACCGTCGAGTACGTGAAGGATCGCAGGCAGTTCGGCGTGCCGGTCGGCTCCTTCCAGGCCGTCGCGCATCGCTGCGCGCAGATGCTCCTGCATACCGAGAGCGCCCGCTCGGCCGCCTACTTCGCGGCGTGGGCGGCCGACGCCGCCCCCGACCGACTCGCCGAGGCGACGGCGCTGGCCGCGGCGGCGGGCGCCGAGGCGGGCCTCGAGACCTCCGCCTCCGCGATCCAGGCGCACGGGGGCATCGGCTTCACCTGGGAGGCCGACGTGCACTGGCTGTTCAAGCGCGCGCAGCTCGACTCGTGGCTGCTCGGCGGCTCGCGACGCCACCGGGCGGCGCTGGCCCGGCTGGGCGCCGAGCGGCTCAGGAGCCGGGCGCCGACGACGGCCGCAGGCTGAACGCCAGCGCGCCGAGCGCCACGCCGGCGCCGGCGATCGCCGAGACCAGCCGCCCGCGCGCGGGCAGCCGGTCGCGCTGCGCCACGGTGAGCGCCAGATCGGTGGCGTCGGCCAGGAGCGCCGCCGCCAGCCACGGGCGCAGCGCGCCGCGGCGGGCGGCGCCGAGGGTGCCGAGGGCCAGCGCGACGTCGCGCGCGCCCACCGCGCGCGCCAGCAGTCGCGCCGAGGGATGGGCGGCCGCGTCGCCGATCCACGGGCGCATCGCCAGGCCGGGCGCCACCAGGAACCCACCCCCGATGAGCAGGCGGGCGGTCGCCGTGAAGCGGGCGAGGGCGAGCTGCGCCATCGGCGGATCCTGACAAGTTCGGCGCCCCCGCGCCGTTCTGTGCCAGAGGTGTCGGTGCGTGCAGCGGCCCGGCTGGCGGGCGTCGCCCTGGCGGCGGCGCTGCTCTGGCCTGCCGGCGCCCCGGCGCACCAGCGTCGCCGAGACCAGCGGGCCGGGGGCCACCACCATCGGGCCGGGGGCCGCCGCCACCGGGCGGCGGGCCGCCACCACCACCGTCCGCGGCATGGTGCCGCCGGCTGGCCGGTGTTCGACGTCTCCGCCACCCCCAACCTCGCCGAGGGCGAGGAGACGGTCGCCTTCAACCCGACCAACCCCCGCGACGTGATCGTCGGCTCCAACCAGTGGCAGCCGCTCTACTACGGCTCGGGCCAGGACTACATCGGGCTCGGCCCGAGCGGATTCACCCGCTGCGCGGTCTGGTCCTCGCTCGACGGGGGGCGGACGTGGAGGGGCGGGGCGATGATGGACCGCGGGCTGGCGCCGGTGGCCAACCCGCTCCCCGTGCCGGGGGTGCCGGCCGAGTTCGACGACCCCGGCAACGTCTTCTCCGCCGACCAGTACACGGTCTTCGACCGTCGCGGGACCGCCTACTACACGTGCCTGGACTTCGGCGTCGGCACCGGCGTGGAGGTGATCGACGTGTGGCGCTCGGGCGACGGTGGCCGCCACTGGTCCGCGCCGGTCGCCGCCTTCACCCAGACCGATCAGGACAACCGGCAGATGGACCGCCCGTTCCTGGCGCTTGACCAGTCAGGCGGGCCGCGCGACGGGACGCTGTACATCGCCTGGGAGCGGATCTTCTACGACCCGCTCACCCCCGAGGTGTTCGTTCGCTCCTCCACGGACGGGGGCCGGACGTGGGGCTCGGTGACCCGCGTGGACGACCCGCAGCACCCGTCGATGATGGACGCCCGGCTGTTCCCGATGGTCGGCGGCGACGGCACGCTGTACGTCCTCTACGACTCGGCCACGCTGCGCACCGAGTTCAACTGGCTGCCCCAGGTCCAGAGCCCGAGCCTGGTGCTGGCCAGCTCCACCGACGGCGGCGCCACGTTCACCTACCACTGGGTGGCCCGGGACATACCCGCGCCCACCCCGCCCGACGAGGCCGAGATCGAGCTGACCGAGTTCATCGCCTCGATGGCCGCCGACCCGCGCCGCGCGGGACGCGTGGCCGTCGCCTGGCCGCAGATGGTCGACGGCGCCTCGCGCATCCTCCTGCGCTCGAGCCTCGACGGCGGCCGGAGCTGGTCGGCGCCGCTCGACGTCGCCGACGACCCCGCCGGCCGGCCCTATCCCCCCGAGCAGACCGCCGGCGTCGTCTACCCCCCGGGCGCGGGCAACGAGCACGACCACGTGATGCTCCGCTACCTGCCCGACGGGCGCATCGTGGTGGTGTGGCGCGACCGCCGCTACACCGGCGGCTCGTGGGCCCAGCCGTGGGACGTCTTCGCGCGCGTCGTGCGCATCGGCCGGGATGGATCGCTGCTCCCCGGGCGGACGGTGAGGGTGACCGTCCACTCCGAGCCGCCCTCCACCACGCACCGCGGTCACATGCCCTCCGAGTACCTCGGGCTGGCGGTGAGCGCGCGCGGGATCGGCGTCTCCTGGGAGGAGATGCGCGGCCTCTATCCCGACGACGTGTACAGATTCATCCCCCTCGCCGCGTTTGGTGGATGATGATGAGGCGCCGCTACACGCGCAGGCAGGCGCTCGCCCGGGCCGGACGCGCCGGCGCGGCCGGCGTGCTCGCCGTCTCGCTGCCGCCGGGGCTCTTGCGGGTGGCGCTGCCGGCGGCCGGGGTCCTCAGCTCGGGCCAGCGGGCGACGCTGCGGGCCGCGGTGGCGCGGATCGTGCCGGCCTCAGGGCCCGGCGACTGGTCGGCGGCCGACGTGGGGGCCGACACCTACATCCTCACGCTGCTCTCCGGGGTCGAGCGCATCTACGCCGGGGGCCCCGTGCGCGCCCGCTTCCCCCGCTTCCAGCGCCTCTCGCGGGTGAAGCGGATCGGTTGGAGCCGCGAGGTGAGGCGGCTGCGCTCGGTGTACGCGGCCGGGCTGGCCCAGCTCGACGAGATGGCCGGCGGCGACTTCGCCTCGGCCCCCGCCGCGCAGCAGGACCTGATCCTCACCCAGCTCGACTACTCGGGCTCGGAGTTCTTCGCCGCGCTCTACAACCACGCGCTGGAGGGGACCTACTCCCACCCGGTGTACGGAGGCAACCGCGACTACGCCGCCTGGCGGGCCTTCGGGTACGCCGGCGACGTCCACGGCGTGCGCTTCCCGCACATCGGGCCGCCGGACGCGCCCTGGAACGTCTACGGCGGCTACGCGCCGGAGGAGATGATCCTCCCGGGGACGGAGTCGCCGTGAGCTGGCTGGCCGCGCTGCTGGCCGCGCACGCCGCGGCGATCCCCTTCCAGGCCGACTCGCTCGGCCCGATCCGGGACGTCACCGCGCGCTGGCAGGCCTACCAGCCCGCGGCCGTCTTCTGCGTGAAGCCGAACGTCCCCGAGTACACGCCGGGCGGCGCGGGGCCCACCGTCACCGCCGCCAACCGGGCCTGCCGCCACTCCGGCTTTCCCCGCGCCACCCGCGGGCTGGTGGTGATCAGGGTGCGCACGCCCTCCCTCTGCCCGGGCTGCCGCCGGCTGTTCATCGACTTCTCCAGGATCGGCGCCGGGCCGCAGTACGCCCACGGCCACGTCTTCTACCGCCTCACCTCGCCGAACTTCACCTACACCTTCGACCCGGTCGCCCACAGCCCCAACACCAAGAACTTCTCCAACGACAAGCTCCTGGTGCCCGAGGGCTCGCCGCAGCAGCCGCTGGTGTGGGCGCTCGACCTGCACCAGTTCGCCGGCTTCACCTCCGACACGGCGAACTTCGTCCACAACGTGGCCCAGGGCCCCTACTACACGGGCCCGTGGTACGTGAACCGCGCCGGGCGCCGGGTCCGCGGCGTGTACCTGGACGTCGACGTGGCCGACGCGACCCCGTTTCCCGGCGGCGCGCAGGCCAACCAGATCGGCTACGCGGCCGGGTTCAACAGCGGCGCCCGCTGCCCCTCCGACGGCGACCTCCTCTACGCCGGCTGCGTCGACGCCTGGAGCTTCAGCGTGAGCGCCATCGACCCCTTCGCACGGTAGATGCGCCACCGCGACCGCTACGACGTGGTGATCGTCGGCTCCGGGGCGGGGGGCGGGATCGCCGCCTACGTGCTGGCGCGGGCGGGGGCGCGCGTGTGCGTGCTGGAGAAGGGGCCCTGGCTGCACCCGTCCAACTACGGCGACGACGAGCTGCGCTTCGGCGACCGCAACTTCATCGAGGAGGACCCGCTGATCGAGCCGCGGACGTTCCGCAACCGCCCGGAGGACGGCGAGCACCTGTACGTGGGGCGGGTGCTGGGGATCAGCCGCTGCGTGGGCGGGGGCACCGTCCACTACGGCGCGGTCTCGTTCCGCCTGCGGCCCGAGGACTTCCGGGCGCTGTCCTACTGGGGCTCGCTCCCGGGCGCCAACATCGTCGACTGGCCGCTCAGCTACGCGCAGCTGCGGCCCTACTACGAACGGGTCGAGCGGCTGATCGGCGTGGCGGGAGGCCAGATGCGCGGCTCGGCGAGGCCGGGAGCGCCGGTTCCGGGCGCCGAATGGCGGGCCGACCCCTACCCGATGCCCGGCCATCCCCCCAACTACGGCGCCAAGCTGTTCGAGGACGCCGCCGCGCGGCTGGGCATGCACCCCTACCCGACGCCGGTGGCGATCAACAACCTGGGCCGCGACGGGCGCGCCGGCTGCTCCTACTGCGGCTTCTGCTCCAGCCACGGCTGCCCGATCGAGGCCAAGAACGACATGCGCGTCACCGCGCTGCGCCGGGCCCTGCGAACCGGCCGCCTGGAGATCCGCCCTGACTCCTACGCCTACCGGGTGGTCCTCGGCCGCGGCGGCCGGGCGGAGCGGGTGGAGTACCTGGACCCCCGGGGACGGGAGCGCTCGGTGGCGGGCCGGGCGATCGTGCTGGCGTGCTCGACGGTCGACACGCCGCGGCTCGTGCTCCTCTCCGAGCTGCCACCCGAGCTGGTGAACCTCGACGTGGTCGGCCGCAACCTGATGGTGCACCACTACCCGGGCGGGATCGGCTTCTTCTCGCAGCGAATCGACTACTACCGGGGGTTCTGGAGCATGCGCTGCCTGGACGACCTGTACCTCGGCCCGGCCCCGGGGGCGCCCGCCTTCGGCTACGGCAACATCCAGACGGTGGGGCCGTCCTCCGGCTACCCGCTCGGGGCCGGCGGGATGATCGCCGTGGCCAAGCTGTGCGGGTGGGGGCAGGCCCACAAGGCAGCGATGGGCCGCGTGTTCGGCCACACGCAGTGGCTGACGATGAACGGCCAGGACCCCCCGGTGAGCTCCAACATGGTCGACCTCGACCCGACCGTGACCGACGTCTACGGCTTCCCGGTGGCCCGCATCACCTACCAGCACCACCCCAACGACTACGAGGTGGCGGCCGCCGTGGCCCCCCGTCTGGCCGAGATCCTGACCGAGATGGGCGCCGAGTCGACCCAGACCGTCGTCCCCTTCGCCGCCACGACCTCGATCCCCGAGCCGGCCACCGGCAGCTCCTTCCAGCGCGGCCCCGGCCGCTCGGCGCCGGACCCGATCGGCGGCCTGGTCAACCACCAGATGGGGACGATGCGGATGGGCGAGGACCCGGACACCAGCGTGGTCGACCCCGACCAGCGCTTCCACGGGATTCCCAACCTGTACGCCATCGACGGGTCGGTGTTCCCCACCTCGGGCGGCTACAACCCGACGCTGACGATCCAGGCGCTCGCCTGGCGGGCGGCCGAGCGGCTGGCCCGGCGGCTCTGAGCGGGTCCCTGGCGCGGCGGCACCGCGCCGGATCGCCGGCGCGCCGGACCCCAGCGGATCTGGCGCGGCGGCTCTGAGCCGGATCCCCGGCGCGCCGGAGCCCTACAGGAAGAGGCGCTCGAAGGCGGCCGCCTTCGCCGGGTCACCGGAGACGCGCAGCCGCCGCAGCAGGCGAGCCGGCCCGCGGCGGCGGGTGCCGCGCGCGAGGCCGAGCCACGTGCGGGCGCTGGAGCGGAACACCGCGTCGGGCTCGCCCCCCGGGTCGCGGTCGGAGACCTCGCAGCGGCCGCCGTCCACGCTCACCCACCACGTCCCGCCCCCGCGGCCGCGCAGCTCGATCCGGTAGCGCGCCCGAAGCCCCGGGGCGCGGTCGGGACGGTAGGCGAGCGGCAGGCTCCGGAACAACAGCTCGGGCGTGAGCGCGGGCGAGTCGCGCAGGAAGATCCGCAGGTCGGTGTCGCGGAAGCTCTCCCGGTCCTCACCGGGCGCGCCCGGCTCGGGGGCGGCGGCGTCGCGCAGCGCCGGGATCACGCGCTCGCCCATCAGCTCGATCGTGCGCAGGGCGTCGGCGTGCGGCACCCCGCCCGCCTGGACGGCGCACAGGACGTGGTCCAGTCCGGTGGCGGCGAGCTTCTGGAAGCGCTCGAGCGCGTGCTCGGGATCGCCGGCGACCACCATCCCCGCGGCGTCCAGCGCCTCCAGCGATGGGGCCCCGCCGGTCAGCTCGCGCAGCGTGGCCAGCTCCTCGCGGTAGTAGCGGTAGCTCTCGCCGCCGCGCTCGAGCACCGGGGCGGTGAGGCGCAGGAGCTGCTCGTAGAACCAGCGGATGTTCTGCCCGGCGATCTGGCGGGCGCGCCGGTGATCGTCGAGCACGACGACCCCGAGCGTCATCCCGAAGCCGAGCGAGCGGGGGTCGACGGCCAGCTCCAGGCAGCGCGCGACGAACCGGTCGCGGTCCTCGGCGACCATGAACAGCGGCTTGAACGGCCCGGCGAGCACGCCCAGGCCGCGCTCGGCGGCCAGCGGGAAGGTCTCGGGCGTGACCGCCGCCGTCCACAGCGGCGGGTGGGGCCGCTGGATCGGCTTGGGCACCACGTCGACCTCGGGGAACGACCAGAAGCGGCCCTGGTGCGCGAACGGCTCGGGTCCCCAGCTCCGGCGCAGGATCTCCAGGCCCTCCTCGAGCCGCTCCCGGCTCTCCTCGATCCGCCCGCCGAACACCTCGTACTCCAGCGGCGAGAGGCCCCGGCCCACGCCGACGTCGATCCGCCCCTCGGAGAGCACGTCGAGCGTGGCGATCCGCTCGGCGACCATCACCGGGTGGCGCAACGGCAGCAGCACCACGCCGTGGCCGATCCGCATCCGCCGGGTTCGCTGGCTGATCGCCGCCATCAGCACCTCGGGCGCGGAGAGGTGGGAGTACTGGCCGTGGAAGTGGTGCTCGGTCAGCCACACGCCGTCGAAGCCGGCCTGGTCGGCCAGGGCGATCTCATCCAGCGCGTTGGCGAACGCCTCGCGCTCGGTGAGGCCGGCGAAGCGGGGGAGGGAGAGCTCGTAGAAGAGGTCGAAGCGCATCGGCCCGCGCAGCCTATCCAGCCGCGCCCCTCCCCTCCCGCGCCGCGAGCTGCCCGCAGGCGGCGTCGATGTCGCGCCCGCGCGTGAGCCGGACGGTCGCGCGCAGGCCGCGGCGCTCCAGCTCCTGGCGGAAGGCGGCGATCGCCTTGCGCGAGGACCCCTCGTAGCGAGAGCTGGTCGGGTTGTAGGGGATCAGGTTGACCTTGAAGACGCGGGGGTCGAGCAGCTCGGCGAGCTGGATCGCCTGCGCGACCGAGTCGTTGACCCCGGCGAGCATCACGTACTCGACGAACACTCTGCGCCGCTTGCGCTCGTGGTGGGCCCGGCAGGCGGCGAGCACCTCCTGCAGCGGGTGGCGCAGGTTGACCGGCATCAGCTCCGTGCGCAGGTCGGGATCGGCGGCGTGGAGGGACAGGGCCAGGCGAAGGGGCCGCGGGTCGTCGATCAGCCGTCGCATCCCCGGCAGCCACCCCACGGTGGACACGGTGGTGCGCCGCGCGGTGATCCCGATCTCCGGCAGCCGCTCGCAGGCGCCCAGCACGTTCTCGACGTTCATCAGCGGCTCACCCATCCCCATGAACACGGCGTGGTCGACCGGGCCGGCGCTGCGGCGGAAGTGAAGCGCCTGGTCGAGGATCTCCGAGGCCGTCAGGTTGCGCCCGAAGCGCATCTGCCCGGTGGCGCAGAACGTGCAGGTGAGCGGGCAGCCCGACTGCGAGGAGAGGCACAGCGACCGCCGCCCGTCGCGGTAGCGCATCAGGACCGCCTCGACGGGCCGCCCGTCGGCGGTCCGGAAAAGCGTCTTGACCGTGCCGTCGCGGGAGCGGGCCTCGGCCTGCGCCGCCAGGGTGGAGAAGGGCACGCGCTCGGCGAGCGCGCCGCGCAGGGCTCGCGGCAGGTCGGTCATCTCCTGGAAGGAGGCGGCGCCCCGCGCCGCCCAGCGCCAGATTTGGCCGAGGCGATAGTCGGGCTCGCCCAGCTCGGCGAGCGTTTGCTCGAGCAGACCGAGGTCCATGTCCGGTCAAGGCTAGGACCCGCGGGCGTGGCGGCGGGCGCGACACTTGGGCGGACATGCGTCTGTCCAAGTACCTCGCCCAGGCCGGAGTCGCCTCCCGCCGCGCCGCGGAGGAGATCGTCCGCTCCGGGCGGGTGAGCGTGAACCGAGCCCTCGTCACCGACCCGGCGCGGGAAGTCGATCCCGACGCCGACGCGGTAGCCCTCGACGGAGCGGCGGTGGCCCGGGAGGAAGTCCGCGTCGTCTACATGGTGAACAAGCCGGCCGGCGTCGTCTGCACCGCGCATGACCCCCACCGGCGCCCCACCGTCGTCTCGCTCGTCGAGAGCCCGCTGCGCCTGTACCCGGTCGGCCGCCTGGACATCGACGTCACCGGCCTGATCCTGCTCACCAACGACGGCGAGCTCGCCCACCGCCTCACCCATCCGAGCTTCGAGGTGCCAAGGACCTACCGGGCGACGGTCGCCGGGGGCCCGGTGACGGCGGCCGCCGTGCGCCGGCTGCGCTCGGGGGTGCGCCTGAAGGACGGCGTCACCGCACCGGCCCGCGTCCGGCTCCTCGCCCCCGACACGCTCGAGCTGACGATCCACGAGGGTCGCAAGCGGCAGGTCAAGCGGATGTGCGAGGCGGTCGGCCATCCGGTCCGCCGGCTGGAGCGCGTTCGCTTCGGGCCGCTCGCGCTGGGAGGGCTCGCGCCGGGCGCCTCGCGGCGGCTCACCGCGGCCGAGGTCAGGGCGCTGGCGGGCGCTGGATCAGCAGCTCGTCGCGGCGCAGCGTCGTCGTATGCAGGGCGCGGCTCACCTCGCTCGCGGACACCGTCGCGGGCGGCTGGGCGACGAGCCGCAGGATCGTGAACTGTCGCACCCGCCGGCGCCACAGCGCGCGCAAGCCCGGGATGTCGTAGCGCGCCTGCATCCGCGAGGGGATCAGGTTGCACGCCGCGCCCCACCAGCACAGCGGCTGCTGGGGCGAGCTGATCGAGATCACGTCGAGCTCGCGCACCCCGTGCGCCGGGCCCGGGCCGAGGAACCGCAGGCCGGGAAGGTAGAGCGAGAGGGGCAGCAGCGTGCGGTAGTGCTGGATCAGGATCAGGCGGGTGGCCCCCGCGGGGGGAGCCGGGCCGAGCGCGCGCGCCACCACCCGCCAGTCGGGCCGCTGAAGCTTGTACTCGCTGGCCACGCCGACCGCGGCGGTCACGCCGATCCCGCACAGGGCGAGAGCCAGCGCCGCGCCCAGCGCCCGGGGGCGCGCCAGCGCGATCCCGCCCGCCACCGCCACCGCGGCGGACGGCCACAGCCCGATGATGTTGCGCGTGATCAGCGCGTCGCTGCCCGCCGCCACGAACGCCAGGCTGAGCACGAAGCCGCCGAGCGCCAGGCCGCCGGCCAGCGCCGCCCCCCGGCCGGCCGGCGATCCGACCCGGCGGACCAGCAGCGCCAGCGCGAGCAGCGCGAGCGCCATCGCGGCGTACTTCAGCTCGGTCCGCGCCGGAGCGCCGGTGCCGATCAGGAGCTGGGGCACGATCTGCCGCAGCCGCACGCCGAGGTCGGAGTGGGCGATCCAGCTGTCGCGGCCGGTGGAGTTCTGGCTGACCGCCAGCGGCACCAGCGCCAGCCCCGATGCCAGGGCCAGCGCCACGCCCACCTGGACCGCGCGCTCCCGGCGCAGGCGCAGCAGCAGCCAGGCCGCCTGGGGCACGACCGCGACGACGGCGTAGTAGTGGGTGGCCAGGCCCAGCGCGCAGGCGAGCACCCAGAGGGCGACGCGCCGCGGCGAGCGGCGCTCCAGCACGTACGCGAACGCCAGCAGCGAGAGCGCGCTGAACAGGGTCAGCAGCGAATAGGAGCGCGCCTCCTGCGAGTACCAGACGAGAAACGGATTGCAGGCGGCGAGCGCGGCGGCGACCAGGCCGGCACGAGCGCTCACGAGCTTGCGGGCGCCCCCGAACACGGCCGGGACCACCAGCACGCCGGCCAGCGCCGAGAGCGACCGCAGTCCGGCCTCCGAGAACCCGAACGCCCGCGCCCACACCCAGGCCACGCAGTAGTACAGCGGCGGGGTCGACTCGGTCTGGGGGATGAGCCCGATCATCTTGCCCGGCGAGAGGTGGACGAGCAGCGCCGTGTTGGCCTCGTCAAACCAGAAGCCCTGGTGGCCGAGGCCGTAGAAGCGCAGCACCGCCGCCACCGCGACGAGGCCGGCGAGGGCGAGCGCGGTGGGCGAGGCCGTGAGCCGCCACGCTCGGGCTACGGGCGCACGCGGGCTCGCCGCATCCGACAGGGCCGTCCCCGCGCTCACCGTCCGGATCTTAGGGTCGCGCAGAGGCCTTAACCAGATCGCAACCGGCCGGACAGGCACGCGAAAGTGCGCCCGGGCACTATGTGCGGGCAGATGCGGCCCGACACGGTGCAGACAACCGACGGCGCGGCGGTCCTCGCCCGCCGGCCGCTGACCGGCCGCCTCGTGCTGCCGCGCGTGCGGATCCGGATGGGCCCGCTGGCCGGGCACGTGGCGCTGGCGTCGCTCGTGCTGGCGGCCGGCATCGTGGTGGCCTTCGCCACCGCCGGCCCGTCGGTGCTGGTGCCGCGCAGCAGCTCGCTGTTCCCGGCCTGGGAGGCCGGCCCGCTGCACGCGGTCTTCCACGGCCTGCCCAACGACCCGATGGGCCTGAGCCTCGGGCTCAGCGCGGTGGTCGTGGTGATGGCGCTCGCCTACGGGGTCGTCCTGCTGTCCGTGCGCACGCTCTCCCTGCGCGTGATCGTCGCCGCCGTGGTGGCGATGCACGCGATCCTCCTCATGAGCCCGCCGCTGCAGCTCACCGACATCTTCAACTACCTCGGCTACGCCCGGCTCGGCGGCCTGCACCACCTCAACCCCTACACGCACGTCATCTCCGGTGAGCTGCACGACCCGGTCTACCGGTTCGCCACCTGGCACGGGCTCCACAGCCCGTACGGGCCGCTGTTCACGGCGGCCACCTACCTGCTGCCGTTCGGATCGCTGGCCGCCGCCTACTGGGTGCTCAAGGTGGCGGCGGTCCTCGGCAGCCTCGGCTTCCTCCTGCTGGTCTGGAAGTGCGCCCGGATCCTCGGGCGCGACCCGCGATTCGCGCTGCTGTTCGTCGCCGCCAACCCCGTCTACCTGATCTTCGCCATCGGCGGGTTCCACAACGACTTCTTCATGCTGATCCCGACGATGGGCTCGGTCGCGCTCCTGCTGCGCGGGCGCCATCGGTTGGCCGGCGCCGTCCTCATGCTCGCCGTGGCGGTCAAGTTCAGCGCCGTGCTGGTGCTCCCGTTCATGCTCGTCGCGGTGCCGCGCTGGCGCGCCCGCCGCGAGATCCTCCTCGGCGCGGTGCTCGGGGCCATCCCGCTGGCCGCCATGAGCATCGCGCTGTTCGGGCTCACGCTGCCCAACCTCCAGGATCAGAGCACGCTTCTGACGGACTTCAGCGTGCCCAACCTGGCCGGGCTGCTGATCGGGATCGGGGGCGGGACCCCGGGGCTGCTCCGCGTCGCCAAGGTGGCGCTGGTGGCCTGCGTGGTGGTGCTGCTGCGCCGGCGCGGGGACTGGATCTCGCGCGCCGGCTGGGCCACCCTGGCGCTGCTGGCCAGCCTGGCCTGGCTGATGCCGTGGTACGTGATCTGGGTGGCTCCGCTCGCCGCGCTCGGCACGAGCGTCCGCCTGCGCCGGGCCACCCTGGCGATGACGCTCTTTCTGATCGTCACGTTCGTCCCGGCGACCGGGATCTACCTCACGCGGCACCGGCTCGACCCGCTCGCCGGCCCACCCGGGGTCGCCTCCCGCCAGCTGCAGCAGAAGCTCTCGCACTAGCCGCCCTGCGCGCGCGGCGACAGCCGGCCCTGCTCGCGCTAGCCGCCCCGCGCTCGCGCCGGCCGCGCCCGACGCCATCGCCCTCCGGGCCCCAACCGTTAGGGCCGTGTTAGGTTTGTATGAGAGATGAGAGTCGAGATCGAGGCGGCGGGGCTCGCGCGGACGCTGCCGGCGCCCCGGCGGCGGTCGCTGAGCGCCCGTCGCCTGCCGCGACTGGGCCTGGACCGGTTTGAGCTGCTCGCGCTCCTGCTCTTCGGCGCGATCTCGCTGTGGGTCGTGTGGCTCGACGCGTACCGCTCGATCGTCCAGGGGCTGGTGTGGACGGGCACCGACGGCTTCTACATCGTCGACCAGATGCAGTACCTGGCCTGGATCAGAGACGCCTCCCACCACCTGCTGGCCTCCAACCTGTTCGTCCTCCGCGGCACGCCCGCGGACTACCTGCAGCCCGCGATCGCGATCTCGGGCGGCCTGGTGGCGTTGGGCATGGCGCCGTGGCTGGCGCTGCTGCTCTGGAAGCCGGTGGCGGTGGCGGTCGTCTTCTGGGGGATCCGGGCCCTGGTCAACCGCAGCCTGCCGGCTGGCTGGTCCCGGCGCGCGACGCTGGCGCTCGCCCTGTTCTTCGGCTCCTTCAGCGTCATCTACGGCTCGGTCGGCGTCGTCGGCGACCTGTTCCTGGGCTTCCTCTCGTGGGGGTACACCTTCGGGCTGCTCGCGCTCGGACTGATGCTGCTCTCGCTGCTGGCCTACGAGCGGGGCCGGCGGTCGGCCTCCAACCGGCGGCTGGCGGGCGCCGCGGTCCTCGGCGCGGTGGCGAGCTGGCTTCATCCCTGGCAGGGCGAGCTCTTGATCCTCATCATCCTCGCCGCCGAGGCCGCCGTCTGGTGGACGACCCGCCGGCGGCCGGCGCGGCCGGTCGCGCTGGCGCTCACGGTGGCGGGGATCGGGCTGCCGCTGCTCTACTACCTGCTGCTCGGGCGGGCCGACGAGTCCTGGCAGCTGGCGCGGGCGGCCAGCAAGCACTCCTTCTCGCTGCCGACGATCCTGCTCGGGCTGGCCCCGCTGGCGCTGGCCGCGCTGCCCGCCTACCTCCGACGGCCGAGGTCATTTTTGGCGGCGGCCACGCGAGCGTGGCCGCTCGCCGCGCTGGCCATCTACGGCCTCTCGGCCAGCGACGTCAGCGCCACGCCGCTGCACGCCTTCGAGGGGGTCACGGCGCCGCTGGCCGTGCTCGCGGTGGAGGGGGCGCGGCGGGTGGGCCTGGGGCGCCTGCGGGCCGCGCCGGCGTGGGCGGCGCTGCTGGTCGCCGCGGGCACCGTGCCCGCGGTGGCCTACGAGATGGACTCCGCCCGCCGGGTGGTCGCGCCCACGCAGGGCAACCCGAACTTCATTCAGCGCGACGAGCAGCGCGCGCTGCGCTTCCTCGCCCACGAGCGCACCCCGGGCGGCGTGCTGAGCCGCTTCTACCTGGGCAGCGTGGTGCCGGGTGAAACCGGCCGGCGCACGTTCGTCGGGGACTGCCTGTGGTCGCAGCCGCACTGCGGCCCGCGGGCGCGGATCGCGCAGATCATCTTCGACGGCACGCTGTCTGCGCCCGCCGCCCGCTCGCTCGTCGAGATGACGGGGGCGCGGTTCGTGCTCGCCGACTGCCAGACCCGGCCGGACATGGACCGGGTGCTGGCGCCGATCACCGACGCGGTGCGCCACTTCGGCTGCGCCGCCGTCTACCAGCTCAAGCCGGCGCCGGCCTCGGCGGCTCCTCTGGCAGAATCCGCCCTCGATGCGGCTCTTCGCGCTTCGGGGCGCCAACAGCGTGGAGGCCAATCGCGCTGAGGAGATCCTGGCCGCCACCGAGGAGCTGATGCGCGAGCTGATGGCGCGCAACGAGCTCGAGCCGGATGCGATGGTCAGCTGCATCTTCACCCTCACCGACGACCTCGACGCCGAGTTCCCGGCCGTGGCGGCCCGCCGCATCGGGCTGGACAGGGTGCCGCTGCTCTGCGCGCGAGAGGTGCCCGTGCCGGGCTCGATGCGCCGGGTCATCCGCGCGCTCGTGCACTACTACGCCCCCGAGGGCCACCGCCCCCGCCACGTCTACCTGGGCCGCGCCAGGGACCTGCGCTCCGACCTCGACTCGGCACAATAGGCGGGTGCCGATCGAGTTCGCCCAGCGGATCAGCCGGATTCCCGTCTACCCCGTCGCCTCGGGCTACGACCTCGGCGCCGAGGTCGCGATGCTGGCCTCCAACGAGTCCTGCTTCGCGCCGCTGCCCGAGGTGGTGCGGGCGGCGCAGGCGGTGATCGCCGGCGCCAACCGCTACCCCGACCCCTCCTACTCCGCCCTGCGGCTGGCGCTCTCGGAGCGCTACGACGTGCCCGCCCAGCGGATCGCCCTCGGCAACGGCTCCTGCGACATCCTGCTGGCGGCCGGAGAGGCGCTGCTGGAGCCCGGCGCCGAGGTGGTCTACGCGTGGCCGTCGTTCAGCGTCTATCCGCACCTGGCGGCGGCGTCGGGGGCCCGGGCGATCGAGGTGCCGCTCGACGACTCAGAGCGCCACGACCTGGAGGCGATGGCGCGCGAGGTCACCGTCGCCACCCGCCTGGTGCTCGTCTGCAATCCCAACAACCCGACCTCGACCGCCGTGGGCCTGGAGGAGGTGGCGGCGCTGCTCGAGCGCGTGCCTCCGCACGCGTGCGTGATCCTCGACGAGGCCTACTGCGAGTTCTCGCTGCGGCTGGGCGACCCGTTCGCCTCGCTGGAGCTGCTGCGGGCCCACCCCAACCTGGTCATCCTGCGCACGTTCTCCAAGGTCTACGGCCTGGCGGCGCTGCGCGCGGGGTACGCGCTGTGCGGATCGGTGGCGGTGCGCGAGGCGCTCGACCAGGTCCGCCAGCCCTTCCACCTCAACGCCGCCGCCCAGGCGGGCGCGGTGGAGGCGCTGCGCCACCAGGACGAGGTCGAGCGGCGGGTGGCCAGGACGCTGGCCGAGCGCCAGGCGCTCGCGGAGGGCGCCCGGAGGCTCGGCCTGTGGGTGGCCGAGTCGGACGCGAACTTCATCTGGGTGCGCCTGCCGGCGGATGGCCCCTCCGAGCCGGAGGTCGTGGCCGAGCTGGCCCGGCAGGGCGTCCTGGTTCGCGCCGGGGCCTCGCTGGGAAGAGAGGGCGCGCTGCGGGTGACGGTCGGCACCGCGGAGGAGAACGAGCGCTTCACCGAGGCGCTCGCCGGGGCGCTCACGTGAGGGGAGCGTGCTCGATTTGCCTCCAATATGGAGGCAAATCGAGCACGCTCGGCTCTACAGTGTCGGAGGCGAGCCCACGATGATCCCCAGGACACTCGACATCCCCGGACGCCAGGAGTCGATCCGCGACAAGCGGATCGAGCGCCAGGTCGCCCTGATGACGCCGCGGGCGCTCCTGGAGGAGCTGCCCCTGACCGACCGCCACGCCGAGGCCGTGCTCTCCGGGCGCGCGCAGGCGCACGCCGTGCTCGACGGCGAGGACGACCGGCTGCTGGTGATCGTGGGCCCGTGCAGCGTGCACGACCCCGAGGCCACGCTCGACTACGCCCGGCGGCTCGCCGAACGCGCCTCGGCGCTGAGCGACGAGCTGCTGGTGGCGATGCGGGTGTACTTCGAGAAGCCGCGGACGACGGTCGGCTGGAAGGGCTTGATCAACGACCCGCACCTCGACGGCTCCGGCGACGTCAACCACGGCCTGCGCGCCGCCCGCTCGCTGCTGCTCGAGGTGCTGTCGCTGGGGCTGCCGATCGGCTGCGAGTTCCTGGACCCGTTCATCCCCCAGTACATCTCCGACGCCGTCTCGTGGGGGGCGATCGGCGCCCGCACGGTGGAGAGCCAGACCCACCGCCAGCTCGGATCGGGCCTCTCCATGCCGGTCGGCTTCAAGAACCGGACCGACGGCGACATCCAGGTGGCGGCCGACGCGCTCCGGGCGGCCGCCGTGCCCCAGGCGTTCGCGGGGATCGACACCGACGGCGTCCCCGCCGTCATGTACACCCGCGGCAACCCCGACTGCCACATCATCCTGCGCGGAGGCCGCGAGCGCCCCAACTACGGAGCCGAGGCGGTCGCCTCGGCGCTGGAGCTCCTGCGACGGGCCGGCCTGCCGCAGCGGGTGATGGTCGATTGCAGCCACGACAACAGCGGCCGGGACGCCGAGCGCCAGCCGGCGGTGGCGGCCGACGTGGCGGGACAGGTGGCGGGCGGGCAGCGGGCGGTGATCGGCGTGATGCTCGAGTCGTTCCTGGAGGGAGGGCGCCAGGAGCTCGGCGCGGGGGCCCTGCGCTACGGGCAGTCGATCACCGATGCCTGCCTCGACTGGGCGAGCACGGTGGAGGTGCTCGACACCCTGGCCGGGGCCGTACGGGAACGCCGCAGCCGCTGAGGTGCGGATCGCGGTCATCGGCGTCGGGCTGATCGGAGGCTCGGTGGCACTGGCCGCCCGGGAGCGGCTGGGCGCGGCGGTGGCCGGCTTCGACGCCGACCCGCGGGCGCTGGAGGAGGCGGTCACCCGCGGCGTGCTCGACGCGCCGGCCGCGTCGATCGGCGAGGCGGCCCACGGATGCGAGGCCGTGTTCGTCGCGGTCCCGGTCGGGAGCCTGCCCGGGGCGGTGGCGGCGGCGCTGGCCGGCGCGCCCGCCGACTGCGTCGTGACCGACGTCGGCTCGACCAAGCGCGCGGTGGTCGCCGCCGCCGACGACGAGCGGTTCGTCGGGGGCCATCCGTTGGCGGGCGCCGAGAGCGCCGGGGTCCGCTACGCCCGGGCCGACCTGTTCGAGGGCGCCACCTGGTACCTGACGCCGACCGAGCGCACCTCCGGGATCCTCTACGAGCGCCTGCACCGCATGCTCCACCGCTTCGGCGCCCGCCCGGCCGCCATCGACCCCCAGACGCACGACATGATCCTGGCCACCGTCTCGCACCTGCCGCACGTGCTGGCGAACGTGCTCGTCACCCAGGCGGCGCGGACGCTGGCCGCCGGCGGCGAGCGGCTCCCCGCCACCGGTCCGAGCTTCCGCGACGCGACCCGCGTGGCGGGCGCGCCGACCCGGATCTGGAGCGACATCTACAGCTCCAACGCGGATGCGCTGGGCGAGGCGATCGGCCAGACGATCGCCGCGCTCCAGGAGGTGGCGCAGACGCTGGCCGCGGGCGACCGGGAGGCGATCGCCGCCTGGAACGACCGCGCCGCGGCGGACCGCCGGCGCCTGCTGGAGGCGCAGCTGGCGGGCGGGCCGCTGTCGGAGCTGCGCGTCTCGGTGCCCAACCGCCCGGGCGTGATCGCGCAGCTGGCGCTCGAGCTGGGGCGCGCCGGGGTGAACATCGCCGACCTCGCGCTGCATCCGGCGCCCGACATGAGCGAGGGTGTGGTGGCGCTGTGGACGACGGGGGAGGGGGACTCCGAGCGGGCCCAGGCGCTGATCGAGGCCCTCGGGTTCCCGGTGACGCGGCCGTGAACATGCGCTTTCCCCCCTCGGGGCCGCTGCGCGGCGGGCTCAGGGTGCCCGCCGACAAGTCGCTCTCGCACCGGGCGGCGATCCTGGCGGCGATGGCCTCCGAGCCGGTGAGGATCTCCAACTACCTGCGCGCGGCCGACACGATGGCCACCCTGGTCGCGGTGCAGCGGCTGGGCGCGATCGTCCAGGACGGAGCCGACGAGGTGATCGTCCGGGGGGTGGGGCTCAGGCACGCGCTGGCTCCCGCCGAGCCGATCGACGTCGGCAACGCCGGGACCCTGATGCGCCTGCTGCCCGGCTGGCTGGCCGGTCAGCAGGGCAGGCGCTTCACGCTCGACGGCGACGATTCGATCCGCCGCCGGCCGGTCGATCGCATCGCCCTCCCGCTCGAGCGGATGGGCGCGGCGCTCCAGGCCACCGACGGCCGCTTTCCCCCCTTCACCGTCGAGGGCGCGGCGCTGCGCGGGATCACCTACGAGCTGCCGGTGGCCAGCGCCCAGGTGAAGTCGTGCGTGCTCCTGGCCGGGCTGTTCACCGACCGCACCACCGTGGTGGAGCCGGTCCCGACCCGCGATCACACCGAGCGCCTGCTGGTCGCGGCCGGGGCGCCGGTGGAGCGCGAGGGCGACCCGGTGCGAGGGTTCTCCACCACCGTGCGCAACACCGACGAGCTCGACCTGGAGCAGGTGGCGGTTCCCGGCGACCTCTCCTCGGCGGCGTTCCTGATCACGGCCGGCGTCCTGGTGCCCGGCTCGCGCCTGGTGCTCGAGGACGTGGGGGTCAACTGGACGCGCACCGGCTTTCTGCGGATCCTCGAGCGGATGGGCGCGGTCGTCCTGTGCGACGCCGAGCCGGTGGGGGCCTTCCAGGTGCCCGAGCCCCGCTGCGACATCGACGTCTCCGCCGCGCCGATCGAGGCGACCGTGGTGGAGGCGGCCGAGGTGCCGCTGACCATCGACGAGCTGCCGCTCCTGGCGCTTGTGGGCTGCTTTGCCGAGGGGGTGACGGTGGTGACGGGCGCGGGCGAGCTGCGGGTCAAGGAGTCAGACCGGATCGAGACGGTCGTGCGGGGGCTGCGCGGGCTGGGCGCCGAGATCGAGGCGACCCCGGACGGCTTCGCGGTGACGGGGACCGGCCGACTGCGGGGAGGGCGGCTGGACGCACACGGCGACCACCGCCTGGCCCTGCTGGGCGCGGTGGCCGGCCTGGCCTCCGAGGAGGGGGTGGAGGTGGTGGGGATGGAGGCCGCCGAGGTCTCCTATCCGGGCTTCGAGCGCGACGTGGCGCTGCTGACGGCATGACGGTGGTGGCGATCGACGGCCCGGCGGGCTCGGGCAAGTCCACCGTCGCCCGCGCCGTCGCCCGGCGGCTCGGCTACGGGCTGCTGGACTCCGGCGCGATGTACCGCTGCGTGGCGCTCGCCGCGGCGCGGAGGGAGAGCGACCCGGCCGACGTCGCGCCCTCGCTTGAGATCGAGCTCGGCGACCGCGTGCTCCTCGACGGCGAGGACGTGACCGAGGCGATCCGGGCTCCGGAGATCTCGCAGGCCGCCTCGCGGGCCGCCGCGGACCCGAGGGTCCGTGCCGCGATGGTGGAGAGGCAGCGGCGGCTGCTGGCTTGCGGCGACTGGGTGGCGGAGGGCCGGGACATCGGCACCGTGGTCGCTCCCGACGCCGAGGTGAAGGTGTTCCTCACCGCCGAGGCGGCAGAGCGCGCCCGGCGGCGGGCGCTCGAGCTGGGGGAGGACGCCACCGCGGTCCTCGCCGAGCAGGCTCGGCGCGACCGGCGCGACGAGGAGCGCCGCGTCTCCCCCCTGCGGGCCGCCGACGGCGCGGTGGTGCTCGACACCACGCGGCTGGGGGTCGAGGAGGTGGTGGCTCGCGTGGTCGAGCTGGTGCGGGGCGCCCAGGGGCCGGCGATAGCCTCACGCACGTGAAGGTCGCGGTCGTCGGCTACCCGAACGTGGGCAAGTCCTCGCTGGTCAACCGCCTCACCGGGTCCCGGGAGGCGGTCGTCCACGAGCGCCCCGGCATCACCCGCGACCGCAAGGAGCTCCTCACCGAGTGGAACGGGCGGCGGCTCACCCTGGTCGACACCGGCGGGGTCGACCTGGCCGATCCGGGCGAGCTGGCCGACCAGGTGCGCGACCAGACGCGGGCCGCGCTCCTCGACGCGCAGCTGGCGGTGCTGGTGGTCGACGCCCGGGCGGGGGTGCGCCCCGGCGACCTGGAGGTGGCGGAGCTGCTGCGCCGGGGCCCGCTCCCCGTCGTGGTGGCGGCGAACAAGATCGACACGGCCGCCGAGCTGCCGCTGGCGGCCGAGTTCCACCGGCTCGGCCTCGGGGACCCGGTCCCGGTCTCGGCGGCCCAGGGGCTGGGCACGGGGGACCTCCTGGACCGGATCGTCGAGCTCGGGGCCGGGCTGGAGGACGAGGAGGAGGGGGGCGAGGACGCCGTGCGCCTGGCGGTCGTCGGGCGGCCGAACGTGGGCAAGTCCTCGCTGGTGAACCGCTTCGTCGGATCCGAGCGGGTGATCGTCTCCCCGCAGGCCGGCACGACCCGGGACGCGATCGACCTGCCGCTGCGCTTCGAGGGACGCGACCTGGTGCTGATCGACACCGCTGGGCTGCGCCGGCGCTCGAAGGTGGAGGGCTCGCTGGAGTACTACACCACGCTGCGCACCAGGCGCGCGGTGGAGCGCGCCGACGTGGCGCTGGTCGTGTGCGACGCCACCGACGGCATCACCGCCCAGGATCTGCGGGTGGCCGAGCTGGCCATGCGCGGCGGCGCGGCCACCGCGCTCGTGCTCAACAAATGGGACCTGGCCCAGGACGTCGACCTCGAGCACGCGCGCGCGCTCGCGCACCGCAAGCTCCGGCTGCGCCCACGGGTGCTGACCGCCAGCGCCCGGACGGGCCGTCACGTCGAGCGTCTGCTGGTGGAGGCGGTCGCCCTCGCCGACCGCAGCCGCGCGCGCCTGCCGACGCCCGGCCTCAACCGCTTCCTGGCCGAGGCGGTGGCGGCCCGCCAGCCGCCGGCGGGGCCGGGCGGGCCCGGCCGCGGGCGGCTCAAGCTGCTGTTCATGACCCAGACCGGGGTGCGCCCGCCGCGGTTCTCGATCCAGGTCAACACGCGGGCCCGGCTCACCCGCGACTACGCCTTCTATCTCGAGAACCGGCTGCGCGAGCGCTACGGTCTCGACGGCGTGCCGCTGATCATCGACTTCGTGCAGCGCGACGAGCGGCGGGGCGCCGCCCCGGCCGCGCGCAGTCATGCACCGGCGTAACCGCCGCGCCTTCCTGCTCCTGGCGGCGGCGATCGTCCTGGTCCTCGCGGGCCTCGCCGTGTCCAACTACTCGAGCACCCCGGGTCCCGCCACGGGCGCGGCCAGGCTGGTGCCCGGCGACGCGCTGCTCTACCTCGACGTCTCGACCGATCCGAGCCGGGGCCCGGTCCAGCAGGCGATCCGGGTGGCGCGGCGCCTGCCCGACTTCCCCCTCGGCGAGGCCGCGGTGGCCCGGCGCCTGGACGCGATCCTGAGCGGCTCCTCTGGGACCGGCGTCGACTTCGCCTCCCAGGTGCGCCCGTGGCTGGGCAGGGAGGCCGCCCTGGCGCTGCTCAACACCAGCACCTCCACCGCCGGGTCGCTGATCGTGCTCGACGTGCGCAACCGGGCGAGGGCGGAGAGGTTCATCGCCTCGGACGGCCTGACCCCGGCGGGCCGCTATCGCGGCGTCGCGCTGATGGCCTACGGCTCGGGGACGACGGTGGCCTTCGTCCGCCACTACCTGGTGCTGGGGCAGGCGGCGAGCGTCCGGGCCGCGATCGATGCGGCCGCCGGGCGCATCGCGTCGCTGGCGGTCAGCCGGCCGTACCGGCGCGCGACGGCCGGCGCGCCGGCGGACCGCGTGATCGACGCCTACCTGTCCGCCGACGGCGTGCGGCGGGTGCTGGCGCCCCAGGGCGGGCTGCTGGGCGCGCTGGGAGTCCTCCTCTACCAGCCCGGGCTCGTGGGCACGGCGATCTCGCTCTCCCCGAGCCAGGCCGGGCTGCGCGTGCGCGTCCACGACGCGCTCGATCCCGCCCTGGCCCAGGGCAGCCGGCCCGCCCCGCGGCAGTTCACCCCCACGCTGGCCGCCGTCCTGCCTCGCGGCACCACCCTCATGCTCGACGTGACCGGCCTCAGCCACGTGGCGCCGCGGGTCCTCACCGCCGGCGCGGAGGGCGGGGTGGCGGGACGGGTCGGCCCGCTCCTGCGACGGCTGGGCGCCGCGCTGTCCTCGGAGGGGGTGGACGTCGGCCGCATCACCTCGCTGTTCGACGGCGAGACCGCCGTGGCGATCTCGCCGCCCTCCCCGGCCGCGGGCGGCCAGGCCGCCCACGGCCCGGCGCTGCTGATCGTCACGCGCACCAGGCACCAGGCGGCCACCCGCCAGCTCCTGGCCCAGGTCGAGGCGCCGCTGGCCCAGCTGTTCCCGGCGCCACGCAGCGGTCCCGGGCAGGCGCCGGAGTTCAACAACGTCCCGGTCGCCGGCGTCACCGCCCACCAGCTGCAGCTGGCGCCGGGGCTCCAGATCGACTACGCGGTGTTCCGGGGGCTGGTCGTGATCTCCACCAGCGTCCAGGCGATCGGCGCCGTCGCCCGCCACACCGGGTCGCTGGCGGACGATCCGCGCTTCGCCGCCACGCTCGGCGCCCGCCCGAGCCGGGTTAGCTCGCTAGTCTTCCTGGACTTCAGCCAGCTCCTCAGCCTCGCCGAGCAGACCGGACTGGCCCAGAGCGGCCGGATCGCGGCGTTGCGCCCCGATCTCGCCAGGATCAGGGCGATCGGGATCGCGTCGACGAGCGGGGAGGCCGACACGACCGCGGAGCTCATCCTCCAGATCTCATGACGCAGCTTTCCGACAACGAGTTCCTGTTCACCTCCGAGTCAGTCACCGAGGGCCACCCGGACAAGATGGCCGACCAGATCTCCGACGGCGTCCTGGACGCCGTGATGGCCGACGACCCGGTCGGGCGCGTCGCCTGTGAGACGCTGGTGAACACCGGGCTCGTGGTCGTCTCGGGGGAGATCACCACCGAGACCTACGTCGACATCCAGGAGATCGCGCGCGAGACGATCCGGCGAATCGGCTACGTGGACGCCGACTACGGGTTCGACTACAACACCTGCGCGGTGATCAGCGCGATCGACAAGCAGTCGCCCGACATCGCCCAGGGGGTCGACAAGGCGTGGGAGGCGCGCACCGACCCCTCCGACGACGACGAGTTCGACCTCGCCGGAGCGGGCGACCAGGGGATGATGTTCGGCTACGCCACCGCCGAGACCGAGGAGCTGATGCCCCTGCCGATCTCGCTGGCCCACAAGCTGGCCCGCCGCCTGGCCGACATCCGCAAGGCGGAGATCATCCCCTACCTGCGCCCGGACGGAAAGACGCAGGTGACCGTGCGCTACCAGGACGGTCGGCCGGTGGAAATCGTCAAGCTGCTGATCTCCACCCAGCACCGGGATGGCGCCGAGTCGCTGCTCAAGGACGATTTGTGGGAGCACGTCGTGGAGCCCGTGCTGCCCGAGGACCTGTACGAGCCGCGGTCGCTGCACAAGAACTTCCTTGTCAATCCGACCGGGCGGTTCGTGATCGGCGGGCCGCTGGGCGACTGCGGCCTGACCGGCCGCAAGATCATCGTCGACACCTACGGCGGGATGGCGCGACATGGCGGCGGGGCGTTCTCCGGCAAGGACCCCTCCAAGGTGGACCGCTCGGGCGCCTACGCGGCGCGCTACGTGGCCAAGAACCTGGTCGCCGCCGGCCTGGCCGAGCGCGCCGAGGTCCAGGTGGCCTACGCGATCGGCGTCGCCCATCCGGTGTCGGTGATGGTCGAGTGCTTCGGCACCGAGAAGATCGGGCGGACCAGGATGCTCGAGCTGATCTCCGAGCACTTCGACCTGCGCCCGGCGGCGATTCGGCGCGACCTCAGGCTCCACCGCCCGATCTACCAGAAGACGGCCGCCTACGGGCACTTCGGGCGGGAGGACCACGACTTCACCTGGGAGCGGACCGACAAGGCGGCGGCGCTGCGGGAGGCCGCGGGCCTCGGCGGCAAGGCGGCCGTGGCCTAGGAGCCGTCCGGCGCCTGGCGCGGCCGCTCGCGCAGCGCGGCGCTCACGACCCGGACGACCTCGCGCGGGTTGCGCACCCCCGCGAAGGAGAAGCTGAACTTGGCGCCCGCGGCGGTGTCGAAATCCACCGTCCCCACTCCGAGCAGGCGCTCGAGCAGCGACTGGCGGAAGCTCACGTTCTGCACCCGCTCCAGCTGCGTCTCGTGGAGCTGGCGCGCCAGCAGCCCCGACTCGATCGCCAGCCGCTCGGTGGTGATCGTGTAGGTGACGCGACGGCGCCGGAGGGCGCCCACCGCCAGCGCGAAGCCCAGCACGACCACCACCGCGACCACGATCCACACCACCTGGACGCCGCCGCTGGCCACCGCGGTGGCCAGGCCGGCGATCACCCCCGCGACGACCGCGGCCAGCAGCCAGCGCAGGTGGAACCCGGCCATCGAGCGCCACGAGGGATGGCCGCTGAAGAGGACGATGTCGCCCGGCCGGTCAGCCACAACGGCGCCAGCCTAGCGGCATCCACGCCGCGCTCTACCCTCGGCGCTCCCGTGCCGAGCATCGCCCAGGTCATGCCGCTCACCACCACCCGCGCGGTGCGCGGCGTCTTCGACTACCGCCTGGACGGGCGCTGCGCGGTCGAGGTGGGCTCGGTGCTGCGGGTCCCGTTCGGCCGCCGGAGCGTGCTCGGCGTGGTCGTGGGGGTGACCGACAGCTCGGAGCTCGAGCCCGAGCGGCTCGCCGCGCCCGAGGCGGTGATCGGGCCCGGCCTGACGCCGGAGCTGGTCGGCCTCGGCCTGTGGATGGCGGGCGAGTACTGCTCGACCCCGGCGCGGGCGCTCTCGCTGATGCTCGCCCCCGGCACCGCGGCGGGCGCGGGCGAGCGCCGCGCGCTGGTCGCCGCCATCACCGAGGCGGGAGGGCGGGCGCTGGAGGGCGCCGAGCGCCTGGGCGAGCAGCAGCGCCGAGCGCTGGAGCGGCTGCGCCACGGCGCGCTGCCGGCCGCCGCGCTCGGCACGGCGACCCTGCGCCGGCTCGAGCGCCGGGGGCTGGTGGCGCTCGAGCGCCGGGCCGTGCGGCGCGCGCCCGCGGTGAGCGCGATCGGCTCGCCCTCGGCGGCGGCGCCGCCCCTCACCGCGCCCCAGAAAGCCGCCCTGGACCGCGTGCTCGCCGCGCTGCGCGCCCGCCGCCCGGCCGGCCTCCTGCTCCACGGCGTCACCGGCTCGGGCAAGACGGAGGTCTATTTGGGCGCGGTGCAGGCGACGCTCGCCGCGGGGCGCGGCGCGATCGTGCTCGTGCCCGAGATCTCGCTCACGCCGCTGGTCCTGGGCCGCTTCCGGGCGCGCTTCGGCGACGTGGTCGCCGTGCTGCACTCGGGGCTCGGCCGCGGCGAGCGCCACGACGAGTGGTCGCGCGTGCGCCGCGGCGAGGCTCGGGTGTGCGTGGGCCCCCGCTCGGCGGTGTTCGCCCCGGTGGCCGACCTCGGGCTGGTCGTGGTCGACGAGGAGCACGACTCCTCCTACAAGCAGACCGAGGGCGACCCGCGCTACGACGCCCGGGCGGTGGCGGCGCGGCGGGCGGAGCAGGCGGGCGCCCTCCTGCTGTGCGGCAGCGCCACCCCACGGCCGGAGAGCGTGCACGCCCTGGAGCGACTGCGCCTGCCCGAGCGCGTCGACGGCCGGCCGCTGCCGCCCGTCCAGGTGCTCGACATGCGCGGCCACCACCACCCCCTGCACCCGGAGACGCGGATGGCGCTGGGCGACGTGCGCCGCGCCGGCGGCAAGGCGATCGTGCTGCTGAACCGGCGCGGCTGGTCGAACTTCCTCTCCTGCCGCGCCTGCGGCCACGTCTGGTGCTGCCCCAACTGCGACGTGACGCTGGTGCTGCACCGCGAGGGCGCCTTCCTGGCCTGCCACCACTGCGGCCACCGCGAGGGGGTGCCCGGCCGCTGCCCGGCCTGCCGCTCGGCGGCGCTCGCCCGCCACGGCGCGGGGACCGAGCGACTGGAGCGGGAGCTCGAGGAGGCGCTGGGCGCCGCCGCCTTCCCCGTCTTCCGCCTGGACGCCGACGTGGGGCGCGCCCGGGCCGAGCGGGTGCTCGCCGCCTTCGAGCGCGCGCCGTCGGGCGTGCTGGTGGGGACCCAGATGGTGGCCAAGGGCCACGACTTCCCAGACGTCGCGCTGGGCGTGGTGCTGGACGCGGACCGCACCCTGCGCTTTCCCGACTTCCGCGCCGAGGAGCGCACGTTCGCGCTCGTCACGCAGCTCGCCGGCCGCGCCGGGCGGGGAGGCAGCGGACGCGTGCTGGTGCAGACGCTGGCTCCCGACGCCCGCTCGATCCGTCGCGCGGCCGCCCACGACTCCGACGGGTTCCTCGCCGAGGAGCTCGAGCAGCGCCGCCGGCTCGGATATCCGCCCTTCGGGTCGCTGATCCGCGTGGTGTGCGGGGCACGGGACGCCGCGGCGCCGGCGGCGATCGCCGCCGAGCTGGCCCGCAGGATCGGATCCGCCGCCGGCCCCGTGCTGGGCCCGGCGCCGCTGTTCCGGCTGCGCGGCAACTCGCGCGTCCAGCTCGTGCTCAAGGCGCGCGACCGCGCCGCGGCGATCGCCGCCGTCGGCCGGGCGGTCGACGGGATCGCGGAGCCGGCCGCGCGCCGCCGGGTGAGCATCAGCGTCGACGTCGACCCGCAATGAGCCCGGGCCGGCTCGTAGACTGGCAGAGCATGTCCGAGCACGCATCAGAGGCCTCCGAGCCGGTCGAGGTCGAGCCGCCCGAGGACGAGGAGCAGCACGAGCTCGATCCCGAGGTCGCCGCCCGCCGCGACGCGGCGCTCGCCCAGATCCGCACGTTCGGGGATCCCGTGCTGCGCACGAAGGCCAGGCCGGTGGAGCGCTTCGACGAGGAGCTCAGGCGGGAGATCGCGCGCATGGGGGCGCTGATGGGCGACGCTCTCGGGGTTGGCCTCGCCGCCACGCAGGTCGGGGTGCTGCACCGCCTGTTCGTCTATCGCGTCGTGCAGGGCGCGCCGGTGGCCGCCCTGGTCAACCCGGAGATCGAGTGGTCGGGCCGGGAGAGCGAGCCGATGGAGGAGGGCTGCCTCAGCCTGCCGGGCGTGCTGGTGGACGTCGAGCGTCCGATCCACGTGCGCGTGCGCGGCCTCGACGCCGACGGCGAGGAGCTGGTGGTGGAGGCCTCCGGGCTCGAGGCGCGCGTGATCCAGCACGAGATCGACCATCTCGACGGCGTGCTGATCCTCGATCGGACCTCACGCGAGCAGCGCAGGGAGGCGATCCGCATCCTCCGCGAGGCGGGATCGGCGCGGCCCGAGGCGGCCGCCTGATCACCGCCCCGTGAGGACCGCGTTCATCGGGACCTCCGGGTTCGCCGCCACGGTCCTGGGGCGGCTGGCCGCCTCACCCCACCGGCCCGAGCTGGTGCTCACGCGACCGGACGCCCCGCGCGGCCGCGGGCGCCGCCTGGCGCCCCCGCCGGTGGCCGCGGCGGCTCGCGGGCTGGGGCTGGCCGTCATCCAGCCGGCCAGCGTCAACGACGAGGCGGCGCGGGCCGCGATCGCCGCCGCGGCGCCCGACGTGGTGTGCGTGTGCGCGTACGGGGGGCTGATCAGAGAGCCGCTTCTCTCCTCGCGGCGGATGCTCAACGTCCACCCCTCCCTGCTTCCGCGCTGGCGGGGGGCGGCCCCGATCGAGCGGGCGATCATGGCCGGCGACGAGCGGACCGGCGTGAGCATCATCGAGCTGACCGAGGAGCTGGACAGCGGCCCGATCCTCCTGCAGCGGGACGAGCCGATCGGCCCCCGGGAAACGTACGGGTCGCTGGCGCCCCGTCTCGCCGAGCTCGGCGGCGAGCTGCTGGTGCGTGCGCTGGAGGAGTCGCCGGAGCCGGTGCGCCAGCCGGCCGACGGGGTCACCTACGCCGAGAAGATCGGGCCCGAGGACCGCCGGCTGGACCCGTCGCGCCCGGCGGCCGAGCTGGAGCGGACGGTGCGGGCGCTGACGCCGCACATCGGAGCCTGGGTGGCGCTGAGCGGGGAGTCGCGGCTCGGGGTGCGCCTGGCCGAGGTCGTCGCCGATGGCGGGGGCGAGCCTCCGGGGACGCTGCTGGTGCGCGACGGCGCGCCGATCCTCGTCTGCGGCGAGCGCGCGCTCCTCCTGGTCGCCGTCAGGCCCCCCGGCGGCCGCGAGATGACGGGCGCGGAATGGGCTCGCGGGCACCTGCGCTGAGCTCGGCGCGGGCGGCCGCCCTGGCGGTGGTGCGCCGGGTGTTCGAGCAGGGGGCCTACGCCGACCGCGCGCTGGCCGGCGAGGCGGCCGGACTGGACCCGCGCGACCGGGCGCTGGCCACCCAGATCGCCTACGGCACCGTCCAGCGCCGGGCCACCCTCGACCACGTCGCGGCCGGCCTCGTCGACCGTCCCCTGCGAGAGCTCGATCCGGCGGTCCTCGCGGCCCTGCGCGTCGGGCTCTACCAGCTCCTGTACCTGCGGGCCCCCGCGCACGCGGCGGTGAGCGAGACGGTCGAGCTGGCCAAGGCCTCGGGCGGCGGGGCGCGGCTGGTCAACGCCGTGCTGCGGCGCGCCGCCGCCGACCCGGCCGCGCTGCTCGCCGAGCTCTCGGATGCGGATCCCGCCTCCGCCGCGATCAAGCACTCGGTTCCGCGGTGGCTGGCCGAGCTGTGGTGGCGGGAGCTGGGCGCCGCCGACGCGCGCGCCCTGCTTCAGCGCGTCAACCAGCCGGCCGAGTCGGCGCTGCGCCTGAACCCGCTGTGCGGGCCGCTCGAGGGGATCGCCGCCGCGCTGCCCGTGCCCCACCGTCCGGCGCCCGGGCTCCCCGAGGGGGTGATCCTCGACGGGCCCTTCGACGTGCAGGGGTCGGAGCTCTGGCGGCGCGGCTGCGTGATGGCCCAGTCGCGCGCCTCGATGCTGGTGGGGCGGATCCTCGGCCCGCGGCCCGGGGAGCGGATCCTCGACCTGTGCGCGGCCCCCGGGGCCAAGACCACGCACCTGGCGGCGCTGATGGGGGATCGGGGGCAGGTGGTGGCGGTCGAGCGCCATCCGGGTCGGGCCGCGGCGCTGGAGCGCACGGCGGCGCGGATGCACGCCGGCTGCGTCGCCGTGCGGGTGGGCGACGCCAGACAGCCGCCCACCGGCCCCTTCCACCGGGTGCTGGTCGATCCCCCGTGCAGCGGCCTGGGAACGCTGCAGTCGCGGCCGGACCGCCGCTGGCGCGTGACGCCCGAGTCCGTGGGCGAGCTGGCCGAGGTGCAGTTCCAGATCCTGGCGGCCGCCGCCTCCGTGCTCGCCCCCGGCGGCGTGATCGTCTACTCGGTGTGCACGATCTCCACGCGCGAAGGGGAGGGGGTGGTGGCGCGCGTCCTCGCCGAGCGCCCCGAGCTGCGGGCCGATGACCTGGGCGCGGCGCACCCCGGCTGGCGGGACCGCCACGACCCGCGCCACCTCCAGCTGCTGCCCCACCGCGACCTCACCGACGGCTTCTTCCTGGCCAGGCTGCGCCGCACCTGCGACTAGTCTTCTCGCCGTGACCGACCAGGCGGACAGGCTGGGGCCGGAGTGCCCGGGCTGCGGCGAGCCGTGGCTGCGTCCGACCGCGGCCCCGGGGCGCTACCGCTGTGTCTACTGCCTGCAGCGCTACGAGCTGGTGTCGGTCTGCCCCAACTGCGGCGAGCACTCGACGATCGTCCGCATGTCCAGCACCGCGATCGTCGCCTGCAACCACTGCCAGGGCAGCATGCTGCGGGCGGTGTAGGGGCCGTGCCGCCCGTCCGTGAGCGCCGCGTGGCGCCCTCGATCCTCTCCGCGGACTTCGCCCGCCTGGGCTCGCAGGTGGAGGAGGTGATCGCGGCTGGCGCGCGGGTGATCCACGTCGACGTGATGGACGGCCACTTCGTGCCGCCGATCACCTTCGGGGCGATCATCGTCGGCGCGCTGGCCGACCGCGTGCACCAGGCGGGCGCCATCATCGACGTGCATCTGATGATCGAGCGGCCCGAGCGCCACGTCGCCGAGTTCGCCCGCGCGGGCGCCGACAGCATCACGGTCCATGCCGAGGCCACGCCACACCTGCACTACGCGCTGGCGCAGGTGCGCGAGGCGGGGTGCACGGCGGGGGCGGCGATCTGTCCGGCGACCCCGGCGGACAGCCTCAGCGAGGTCGCGCAGGACGCGCTCGACCTCGCGCTCTGCATGAGCGTCAACCCCGGTTGGGGCGCGCAGGAGTTCATCCCGTCCTCGCTGGGGAAGCTCGAGCGGATGCGGGCCGCGCTGCCCGAGCGGGTGGGCCTCGAGGTGGACGGTGGCGTGCACGAGCAGACGGCCGGGCCGTGCGCGCGCGCCGGAGCCAACCTGCTGGTCACCGGCTCGGCGGTGTTCGGCGCCGCGGACCCCGCCTCGGCCTACCGGGCGATCGTGGCCGCCGCCGGGTTCGAGGCCTGAGCGCTCCCGGCTACCGCCGCCGGTAGACCAGCCACAGCAGCCCGGCCAGCACGAGCGTGGCGAGGAAGTAGCCGACCTCCACGCGCGTCACCTCGTGGCCGAGCGCCGACCACAGGACGAGCACGACGAACAGCGCCGCCGCCACCAGCCAGGCCGCCGAGGCGACCGTCGAGCGGCCACGGGCCAGGGCCGCCTGGTTGAGGGTCCCGGAGACCAGGTGCAACCCCATGCCCAGGCCGACCAGCGCCAGCCCCAGGCGGTTGTAGTGGAAGCCGTGGTCGCCCAGGACGGCGCTCATCACCAGCGGGCCCACCGCCAGCAGGCCGAGCGCGACCGCGACGGCGAACGCGGCGATCACGGCCACCGTCGCGCGGATGGCGCGCTGGAACTCCTCGGGGCTCTCGCGCGCCTCCAGCCCGGCCAGGTGGGGCAGGATCGAGGTCTGGATGGCCTGGAAGAGCTGGAGCGGGGCGCGCACGATCAGGAGCACGTTGAACACGAACCCGGTCAGCCCGGAGGTGATGCCCGACGCGCCCGAGCTGGCGGCCACGATCAGCACGCCGGCGTTCATCAGCGTCTGCTCGGCGAACATGATCCCCACCACCGAGAAGGCGAACCCGGCGCCGTGGCGCAGCGACAGGTCGATCGCCGCCTCCTCGAGCTGGCCGTGCGCCGGCCCCTCGCTGGCGGCGTCGGCCAGCTCCACCGCCGCGGCCCCCCGGGAGCGCAGATGCGAGAAGGCCAGCGGGATCACCGACAGGGAGACGAACGGCGCCACCGCCATCCCCAGCCCGACCACGCCCTGCCCGGAGCCGATCCCCACCGCGACCGCCAGCGCGAACAAGAAGCGCGAGGTCGACTCGAGGAACACCAGGCCGCCGTAGAGGTCGAAGCGCTCGTGGCCGGCCAGCCAGCCGCGCGCGAAGTAGCTGGCGGCGTAGGCCAGGACGCCGACGACCAGGATCCAGTACAGGCTCGAGGAGCCGTTGAACATCCCGTGCTCGATCTCGTGGCGCAGGGCGAGCGCCACGGCGAAGAAGGCGAGGGCGAAGCCCCCCTGGATCAGCGCCGGGACGCGCAGGGGGTGGCCGCGCAGCCCGCGGGCCCGCCGGTCGGCGATCGTGCGCGAGAGCAGCTGCTCGATCGGCCGGTAGATCACCGACAGGATCACGAACATGATCGCCCAGCAGAGGCTGATGCGGCTGTAGGCGGCCTTCCCGAGGACGTGGCTCGCGAAGGCCAGGTAGAGGAAGGTGAAGACCCCCGTGGAGGCGATCCCGATCGAGAGGATGCGCGCGCTCGACGCGTACGAGCCGGGCGCCCCGGGGGCGCCGGCGTCCCGTGAGACGGCCATCAGCCCAGACGGACCAGCGCCATCGTCCAGGGAAACGGCGTGCGCACCGCGACCACCTCGCCGTGGTCGGCCAGCAGCCGGGTGAACGAGCGCGAGGACCAGTGGTTGAGGTGGCCCGGGGTGTTGCCGAGCGCCCGGAGGTAGGCGCCCCGCGCCACGTTCAGCGCCCGCCACAGGGGCTCGCGGGGAACCGAGACGAGCAGGTGGGAGCGCGCCACCCGGGTCATCTCGCGCAGCGCGCGGGCCGGGTCGCGGACGTGCTCGAGCGTTTCGACCGCCGCCACGAGGTCGAACTCGGCGCGATCGAAGGGCAGCTCCTCGGCCACGCCGGCCACAAACGACAGCTTCCCGCCGCGCCTCAGCGCCCACTCGGCCTCGAGCCGAGCGTCGGCGAGGTCCAGGCCGACCACCCGGCCGACGCCCGGGCGCCGCGCCCACCGCGCGGTGAGCACCCCCTCGCCACAGCCGACGTCGAGGATCGACTCCGGCTCGGCGCGCGCCAGGAGCGCCTCCAGCGCCGCCTCGAAGCCGGCCATCAGGCGCCTGACCACCGGGTTGGCCGACCCGTACTTGTCATAGGTGTTGCCGGTGGGGACGCGATCGGCGGCCGCCGGCTGCGGCGAGGTCATACCTCCAGCGCCTCGCGGTCGGCGGCGGCGCCGCGCGGCGGCCGGGAGCCGGCCGGCGCTCCGGCGGTAGCGCCGGGCTCGTAGTGCGAGGGAGCCACGCCCAGCTTGAGCTCGATCCTCCGCACCCGCTCGAAGGTTCGCTGGGAGATCATCCGCTGGGCGTCGAGCAGATCGCCGATCACCCCGAGGGCGCCGAGCAGCATCGCGGTGTTGAACAGCACCGCGCCGGCGATCAGCGACTGGATGTGACCGGCCCGGCCACCGTGCTCGATGAACGGCACCAGGAAGCGGATGAAGAAGCCGAGCGCGGCCAGGCCGCACACCAGCGCCGCGCCCCAGAACACCTTCAGCGGCTGGTACTGGGAGTAGATCCGGAAGATCGACAGCGCGTTGCGCCGGACGTAGGCGGCGGTGGAGGGAAACAGGCGCGACTCCCGCGTCTTGGGGTTGGTCCGGATCGGCACGTGCTCGACGGCGACCAGCAGCTTGCCCGCCTGGATGATCGTCTCCAGCGTGTAGGTGAACTTGGATACGGCCTGGACCTGGAGCGCGGCCTCGCGGTTGTAGGCGCGGAACCCCGAGGTGGTGTCGGGGATCTCGGTGGCGGACGCCTGGCGAACCACCCAGGAGCCGAGCCGCTGCAGGAGCTTCTTGCCGGGCGAGAAGTGCTGGACGGTCATCACCTGGCGGTCGCCCACCACCATGTCGGCGGCGCCGCGGAGGATCGGCGCCACCAGCTTGTGCACGTCGCCCCCCTCGTACTGGTTGTCGGCGTCGGTGTTGACGATCACGTCCGCCCCCAGCTTGAGCCCCGCGTCCAGGCCGGCCTGGAAGGCGGCCGCCAGCCCCTTGTGGTTGGTCAGCCTGACGACATGGTCGACGCCGTGCTCGCGCGCGACGTCGACCGTCCGGTCGGTCGAGCCGTCGTCGATGATCAGCCACTCCACGGCGTCGAAGCCGCTCACCGACCGGGGCAGGCGGCTCAGCGTCAGCGGCAGCTGGCGCTCCTCGTTGAAACAGGGGATCTGGATGATCAGCTTCACGGGCTCTCACTGCGCGCGCGGCCGGATGACACACGGTAGCGGGATACTCGGGGGAGATGGACGTCGCGACCGTCTCCAGGCCCGAGCCGGCGCGGCCGTTCTCCGAGCCGCCCGCCGGGACGCCGCGCGGCGGTCGGACACGCCGGGGCGAGGGCCGTCTTCTGCCCCTGCTGGCGCTCGCCGCCCTGCTCGCGGTGGCGCTGCTCGTCCGCCTGTGGGGGATCGAGCAGGGGCTGCCCTACAGCTACAACACCGACGAGGCGACGCACTTCGTGCCCAGGGCGGTCGGGTTCTTCTCCGGGGACCTGAACCCGCACTACTTCCTCAATCCCCCCGGCTACTCCTACCTGTTGCTCGCCGTCTTCGAGCTGTGGTTCGGGAGCGCCGACGCGGTCCGACACGCCTACTTCTCCGACCCCACCGCGGTGTTCGTGCTGGGCCGCGTGACCGCCGCGGTGCTGGGGACCGTGGCGGTGTGGCTCACCTACCTGGCCGGCGCGCGGCTGTTCGGCCGCGGCGCGGGATTGCTGGGCGGCGCCGTCCTGGGGCTCGCCTTCCTGCCCGTCTTCTACAGCCACCTGGCGCTCAACGACGTCCCCACGCTCGCGCCGGTGGCGCTCTCGCTGTATGGGACCGCGGGCGTCCTGCGGCGGGGCGGGCGGGGCGACTACGCCCTGGCAGGGGTCGGGGTCGGCCTGGCCGCGGCCTTCAAGTACACGGGCGGGATCGCGCTGCTCTGCCTGCTGGCCGCGGCCCTCTCCCACGCCGCCGGCGGCTCCCGGGAGGCGGCCGCCCGCCGCCTCGCGCTCGCGCTGGCGCTCGCCCTCGGCGCGTTCGTGCTCGCCAACCCCTACGCGGTGCTCGACCCGGGCTCGTTTTTCTCCGGCTTGGGCCAGCAGGCGTCGCTCGCCGCCGGCCAGGACCCGGTCAAGCTCGGCTCCCGGCCGGGGAGCGGCGTGGCCTACTACCTGTGGACGCTGACCTGGGGGCTCGGGTGGATGCCGTCGCTGGCTGCGCTGGCCGGCGCGGCGCTGATGGCGGCCCGCCGGCGGATCGCGCTCAGCCTCGTGCTGATCCCCGCGCCGATCGCCTTCATCGTCTTCATGGGCGGCCAGCAGCGGTTCTTCGGCCGCTGGCTGATGCCGATCTTCCCGATCCTCGCGCTGCTGGCCGGCTACTTCGCCGTCCAGGCGGTTCGCTGGCTGGCGGGCGCGCGCGGCGTGCCGCCGCGCCTGGCCGGCGCGGGGGCGGCCGTGCTGCTGCTCGCCCAGAGCGTGGTGGCCGTGGCGCACGATGACGCGGTGCTCTCGCGCCCCGACACGCGCAACCTGGCGCGCGCCTGGATGGTCGCCCACGTGCCGGCGGGCGCCCGGGTGGTGATCGAGCCGCTGGTGCCCGACAACTGGGCCTCCGACGTCGGCCGCTGGCTGCCCTGGACGCCGACCGGGGCCCGCTGGTCGAGGTGGCCGACCTGGCTGACGGCGCTCGACCGGCGCGGCCGCCCGCTGCCGGGCGGCCGGCGCCGCTACGTGCTGATCGACCAGTACGAGCGAAACCTCTATCCGGCGCTGGTGGACCGCTACGTGGCCGACGGCTACTGCTGGGTGGTGATCGGCTCGCTGCAGGCCGGGCGCGCGTTCGCCCAGCCGCGGGCGGCTCCCGCCGCCGTCGCCTACTACGCGCGGCTGGCCGCGCGCGCGCGGCTGGTCTACCACGTCAGCCCGTTCGCGCCCGGCGCGCACCCGATCCCGTTCAGCTTCGACTGGTCGATCGACTACTACCCCCGCCAGTTCCGCCTCCCGGGGCCGGAGCTGAGCGTCTACCAGCTGCGCGGCGGGGCGTGCGGCCCCGGCGGGGCGCGCGGCGCGGCGTATGCTGAGCCGCATGCCCCTTGACGCCCAGACGGATCTGGCGCCTCTCGAGCGGGCGATCGAGCTGGCCGAGGGCGGTCGCGGCCGCGTGAGTCCCAACCCGCTCGTGGGGGCGGTCATCTGCCGCGACGGCGAGGTGATCGCGGAAGGCTTTCACCGTAGCGTGGGCGGCCCCCACGCCGAAGTGGAGGCGATCCGGGCGGCCGGAGGCCGCGACCTGCAGGGCGCCACGATGTACGTGTCGCTCGAGCCCTGCTGCCACCAGGGGCGCACCCCGCCGTGCACCGACGCGATCCGCGAGGCGGGAATAGCCCGCGTGGTCGTGGCCTCCGACGACCCCAGCGAGCACGCCAACGGCCGGGGGCTGGGCATCCTGCGCGACGAGGGCGTGGCGGTCACGGTCGTCCAGGGGGAGCTGGCCCAGCGGGCCCGGCTTCAGAACCAGCCGTTTCGCAAGCGCGCCCGGACCGGACGGCCGTGGGTCCTGTTCAAGTCGGCGATGACGCTCGACGGCAAGGTGGCGACCCGGACGGGGGACTCGAAGTGGATCTCGGGCGAGGAGAGCCGCGCGATGGCTCACCGCTGGCGGGCCGAGAGCGACGCGGTGGCGGTGGGCATCGGCACCGCGCTGGCCGACGACCCGCAGCTGACCGCGCGGATCGCGGGCGCGCCCCGCCAGCCGCGGCGCGTGGTGTTCGACTCGCTGGCCCGGCTGCCGCTCACCTCGCGCCTGGTGGAGGGGGCGCACGAGGCGCCGCTCACCGTCGTGGTCTCCCGCGCCGCGCCGCGCGCCGCCACCGACGCGCTGAAGGCGCACGGCGCCGAGGTGATCGTCGCCACCGGCGAGAACGAGCCCGCCCGCGTGCGATCGGCGCTCGACCAGCTCGGCGCCGCCGGTGTCAGCTCGATCCTCCTGGAGGGTGGCCCCCACCTGGCCGGCGCCTTCCTGGACGCCGGTGAGCTCGACGAGGTGAGGTTGTTCCTGGCCCCGCTGGTGCTGGGCGGGCGCACCGCCCGCGATCCGCTCGAGGGGGAGGGGGCGGACGCGATCGCCGAGGCGACGCGCGCGCTCACCCTGGGCTGCCAGCAGGTCGACGACGACCTGCTCGTCTCGGCGCGGATCCGGGAGTGGTGAGTGTTCACGGGGCTGGTGGCGGACCTCGGCGACGTCGTGGCCGTGAGGCGCTCGGGCGGGGGGGCCCGCCTGACGATCGGCGCCGCGATCGCCGAGCGGCTCCAGGGAGGGGGCTCGGTGGCCGTCAACGGCGTGTGCCTGACGGTGGCGGCGGTCGACGGGCGCCGCTTTCAGGCCGACGCGATGAACGAGACCCTCGCCCGCACCTCGCTCGGGCGGCTGGAGCCCGGCTCGCGGGTCAACCTCGAGCTGCCGCTGCGGGCCGGTGAGCCGCTGGGCGGCCACGTCGTCCAGGGTCATGTCGACGGCACCGGCGAGGTGGTCGACGTCCGGCCGGACGGGTTCGCGCGCCGGATGGCGATCGCCGCCGCGCCCGAGCTGCTTCGCTACGTGGTGCCCAGGGGCTCGATCGCGGTCGACGGCGTGTCGCTCACGGTGGCGGAGGTCGACGAGCGCGCCTTCGCCGTGTCGCTGATCCCCGAGACGCTGCAGCGCACTAACCTCGGGGGAGCGCAGCGCGGCGCAATCGTCAACCTGGAGGTCGATGTGCTGGCCAAGTACGTGGAGAAGCTGGTGGCGAGATGAGCAGCCCGACGCGCGCGCAGGCGTCGTTCGCGACGATCGAGGAGGCGATCGAGGACATCCGCCAGGGCAAGATGGTCGTCGTCGTCGACGACGAGAACCGCGAGAACGAGGGCGATCTGACGATGGCCGCCCAGTTCGTGACCCCCGAGGCGATCAACTTCATGGCCAAGGAGGGGCGCGGGCTGATCTGCCTGGCCCTGACCGCCGAACGCTGCGACGAGCTGGGGCTCGACCTCATGGCGGCCAAGAACGAGTCGGCCTTCGAGACCGCGTTCACCGTGTCGATCGAGGCGCGTACGGGGGTGAGCACGGGGATCTCGGCGGCCGACCGCGCCCGCACGATCCAGGTGGCGATCGACCCCAACACGAGCCCGCGCGAGCTCGTCCAGCCGGGTCACGTCTTCCCGCTGAAGGCGCGCGACGGAGGGGTGCTCGAGCGGGTCGGCCAGACCGAGGCCGCGGTGGACCTGGCGCGCCTGGCCGGGCTGATCCCCGCCGGGGTGATCTGCGAGGTGATGAACGACGACGGGACGATGGCCCGCGTCGGGGACCTCGCCCCCTACTGCGCCCGCCACGGCCTGAAGATGATCACGGTGGCCGACCTGGTCGCCTACCGCCGGCGGACCGAGAAGCTGGTGGAGCGGGTCGTCTCCACGCGCCTGCCCACCGCCTTCGGGGACTTCGTCGCGGTCGGGTATCGCTCGCTGGTCGACAACAAGCACCACGTGGCGCTGGTCAAGGGGGAGGTGGCCGGCGCGCGGGACGTGCTGGTCCGCGTGCACTCCGAGTGCCTGACCGGCGACGTGTTCCACTCGCTGCGCTGTGACTGCGGCGAGCAGCTCGAGTCGGCGCTGGCGATGATCGAGCGCGAGGGCGCGGGCGTCCTGCTCTACCTCAGCCAGGAGGGCCGCGGCATCGGCCTGCTCAACAAGCTGCGCGCCTACCGGCTCCAGGAGGAGGGCCTGGACACGGTCGACGCGAACCTGCGGCTCGGGCTCCCGGCGGACCTGCGCGACTACGGGATCGGAGCCCAGATCCTGGTCGATCTCGGGCTCACCTCGATTCGGATCCTCACCAACAACCCGAAGAAGATCTCCGGGCTGGCCGGCTATGGGCTGTCGGTCACCGACCAGATCCCGATCCAGCACGTGCCCAACCCGCACAACGAGGCGTACCTGCGCGCCAAGCAGGAGAAGCTCGGCCACACGCCGTGGCACCATCAGGGACTGCCGCTCGACGAGGAGATGCTGCGCGAGGAACGCCAGCTGGACGACTCGCGCGGCGAGAGCGAGTGACCGCGCGGCCCCGCGTCGCGCTGTGCGTCGCGACCTTCTACGCCGAGCTGGCCGAGGCGCTCGAGCAGGGGGCGCGCGCCGCGCTGGCCGAGGCCGGGGCGGAGCGGGTGGACCGCTTCGTGGTGCCCGGGGCCTTTGAGCTGCCCTTGATCGCCACCTACGCGGCCGAGTCGGGCCGCTATGACGCCGTCGTCTGCCTGGGGGCGGTGATCCGCGGGGAGACCGACCACTACGAGTACGTGTGCGCCGAGGCGGCGCGCGGCATCCAGGAGGCGGCGCTGCGGACGCGCGTGCCCTGCGGGTTCGGCGTGCTCACGGTCGAGACCATGGAGCAGGCGCTGGAGCGCGTGAGCGGCGGATCCAAGCGGGACACCGGGCGCCAGGCCGCCGAGGCGGCGCTCGCCGCGCTGAGGGTGAGGGCGGCGCTGGCCGGCGGCGGCGCGCCGCAGGACGCGCCCTAGTCGCCGCCGCCGTCGCCCTGCTGCGCGCCGCCGCCGTCGCCCCGGGCCGCCCGCGGGCCGCCGCCCGGCTGCGGCTGGGCGCCCACGACCTCCTGCCCGGCGGCCCGGAGCGCCGCCCGCAGCGTGGCGGCGACGACCGGCGTCTGGTTGGGGATGCCCAGGCGACGGCGGAGGATCGGGATGGCGTCGAGCGGGTCGCCGGACTCAAGCAGCGACCGGCCGAGGTCGTAGAGGGCGTAGGCGTAGGTGAGGCTGTCGCGCGGGGCGGCCGCGACGGCCTGGCGCAGGACCGGGATCGCGCGCTGGTAGAGGTCCGCCAGCATCAGCTCGTGGCCGCGGGCCTCGAGCGTGTCAGGGCTCAGGGTCGGCGGCGCCGGGGAGGACGGCTGGGCGGGACGGCGCGCCAGCGAGACGCTGCGCCCGCCGGCCGAGCGATGTGCCGCCCGCGCGTGGGCGGCGCGCTGGGCGGCGCCGCCCGAGCCGCCCGCCGCCAGCGCGAGGGCAAGCGACACCAGCGCGGCGGCGAGGGCGAAGGCCGCCAGCAGGCGGGCCGGCGGTCCGCCGGACGGGGCCCGAGCGGGCTCGGCCGGGCCCGGGCGGCGCCGGGCCGGCGCCGGCGGCACCCGGGTCGCGCGCCGGCCGCGTCGCGCCTCGGCGGCCGCGTCCCCGAGCGCCTGCGCGAATGCGCCGGCGGTCGGCCAGCGATCCTCGGGTCGCTTGGCCATCCCGCGCGCCAGGACCTCGTCGAGGGCCCGCGGCAGCGCCGGGTTGCGCCGGCTGGCGCGCGGCGGCGGCTCCTCCAGGTGCTGCTGGGCCTGCGCCGCGAAGTGCCCGGCGGTGAACGGCCGCGCGCCGACCAGCAGCTCGAAGGCGGCCACCGCGAGCGCGTAGCGGTCGCTTGCGTCGGTCGCCGGCTGGCCGAGCACCCGCTCGGGCGCCAGGTAGGCGGCGGTGCCGATCACGGCGTGGCCCTCGGTCAGCGTGTCGTCGCCGGCCAGCCGCGCGATCCCGAAGTCGCCGACGTGCACGACGCGGTCGAGGTCGAGCAGGAGGTTGGAGAGCTTGACGTCGCGGTGGACCACGCCGCGGCGGTGCGCGTGGTCCAGCGCCGAGGCCGCCTGGGCCACCCAGTTGATCGCCTCGGCCCGCGACACCGCTCCCAGCCGGAGGGCGTCGGCCACCGTGCCGCCCGCCAGGTGCTCCATCACGATGAACGGCCGACCCAGCCCGTCCTCGCCCGGAGGGCCCGCCCCCACGTCGAAGATCGTGACCACGTTCGGGTGCCCGGAGAGCCGAGCCGCCGTCCGCGCCTCGCGCTGGAACCGGCGCACCGCGGCGTCGTCGCCCAGGAAGCGCTCGGCCAGCAGCTTGATCGCCACGTCGCGTTGGAGCCTGAGGTCCCGCCCGCGCCACACGCTTCCCATCCCGCCGGTGGCGAGGTGGGAGACGAGGCGGTAGCGGCCAGGAAGCGCCACCCCCTGCGCTGTGCTCATTCCCGACGCCCGATCCGCGGCATCGCGTCCTGATTACCCACGGCGGCGGATTTCAACCGCGCCGGGGCCGTCCCCGGCCCCGGTCTATACTCGCCGCGCGATGGCCAAGGTCTGTCACGTTTGCGGCAAGGGCCCGGCCTTCGGGCACAGCCGCAGCCACTCGATGGTCGCCAGCAAGCGCCGGTTCGAGCCCAACCTCCAGCGGGTGCGCATCTCCGACGGCGGGACGCCGCGGCGGGTCTACGTCTGCACGCGCTGCCTGAAGGCGGGCAAGGTCACCAAGGCGCCGTAGCGGCGTGGTCGTGTGTCGGACCCCAGCATCGTCCGCTTCCGCTCCGTAGTCGCGGCCGGCCTCGCCGCCCTGGAGGCGCGGCGCGAGGAGGTCAACGATCTCAACGTGTTCCCGGTCGCCGACGGGGACACCGGCGACAACATGGTGCTCACGCTGCGCGCGGTGCTCCAGGAGCTCGACCGCCTCACCGGCGCCTCCGAGGAGACGACGATCGACGACATCGGCCGCGACGAGATCGTCGCCTCGGTGGCCCGCGCGGCGCTGCTCGGCGCCCGCGGCAACTCGGGGGTGATCCTCTCGCAGCTCATCCGGGGGGCCGCCGAGGAGCTGGCCAGCCGGCCGGGCGAGCTGGTGGACCCCGTGCTGATCGGGGCGGCGCTCGCGCGGGCGGCCGACCAGGCGTACGGGTCGGTGCGCGATCCCGCCGAGGGGACGATCCTCACCGTCGTGCGGGAGATGGCCGCGCGCGTCGCCTCCGAGCTCGCGCACATGGACGACGCCCGGCTCCCGGCCGACGCGGGCGCGGAGGTTCAGGACGCGGTCATCGCCGACGTCATCGAGCGGGCGCTCGAAGCCGGCCAGGACTCGGTCACCCGCGGGCCCGATCTCCTTCCCGTGCTCCGCCAGGCGGGTGTGGTGGACGCCGGCGGGTACGCGCTCACCGTGCTGCTGGCGGGGATCGTCGGCGCCCTGCGCGGCACCGCGGCGCCGCTCGTGGAGCACCGCGCGCCCGCGCGGGTGACCCACCCCCAGCACTTCTCGACCACCTACCGCTACTGCACGAACTTCGCGGTGACGGGCGCCGGCCTCGACCAGCGGCGCTACGTCCGCGCGCTCGAGGAGCTGGGCGACTCGGTGCTCGTGGTGGGCGACCAGACGACGCTCAAGGTCCACGTGCACACCGACGACCCGGATGCGGCGACCGCGCTGTTCTCCGACGCGGGCGCGGTGTCCCACCTCGACGTGGCCGACATGCGCGAGCAGGTGCGCGCTCGCGAGGAGCGCCTCGACGGCGCGGGCGGGATCGCCCGCTGCGGCGCGCTGGCCGTCACCGCCGGCGAGGGCATGGCCGCGCTGTTCGGGAGCTTCCACGTGCGGGCGCTCGACGGGGGGCCGACGCTCAATCCCTCCACCTACGAGCTGCTCGCGGCGATCCACGCCGTCCCCGCCGAGGAGGTGATCGTGCTCCCCAACAGCCCGAACGTGATCATGGCCGCCGAGCGCGCGGCCGGCCTCTCGGACAAGATCGTCCATGTCGTGCCCTCGCGCTCGCCCCAGGCCGGGCTGGCCGCCGCCGTGGCGCTTGACCCGACGCGCGGCGCGGCGGCGAACGCCGCCGCGATGACCGAGGCGCTGAACCGAGTCCGGACGGGCGCGGTCGCGCCGGCCGCCCGCGACGACGTTCACGGCCGCTTCCGCGCGGGCGAGGCGGTTGGCTTTCTGGAGGAGGAGATCGTCGTCTGGGGGAGGCCGCGGGACGCGCTGCGCGCGGTGCTCGAGCGCCTGGCCGACGGCGCCGAGCTGATCACCTGCCTGCGCGGCCTCGACGCCCCGCTGGACGACGAGACCGTGCAGGCGCTGGCACAGGGCGACGTCGAGTTCGAGCTCTCCGACGGCGGCCAGCAGAGCTACTGGTGGCTTCTCTCGGCCGAGTAGCGACCGCTCCAGCCGGGCCCTGCGTGAGCATTCAGCCGTGGCTCCCACCGCCTTCGCCTCGGCCCGACCGCTCACCGCCAGAGAGCTGGTCGCCGCGCCCGTCCGCTACCCCCGCCCCTCCGTGCTGGCCCGCCCCCTCCAGCTCGGCGGCGCCCGGGCGCGAGAGGGGGCGCAGGCGCTCGGTCTGCTGACCGTCGGCGACCTCCTCCTGCACCTCCCCCGCGACCGCCGCGAGGCGCGCACCGTCGCGCAGCTGACGCCGGGCGAGAGCGCCACCGTGGTGGTGGAGGTTCGCAGCATCAGCTCGCGGTCGGTGCGCCGCCGTGGCATGCGGCCGCTGGTCGAGGCGGTCGTCGCCGACGAGACCGGCCCGATGCGGGCGACGTTCTTCAACCAGCCGTGGCTCGTGCGGCAGTACCCGGCGGGCACCCGCCTGGTGCTGCACGGCCGCTTGAAGGCCCGCAACCGCTTCGCCGTGCAGACGCACGCGCCGACCGGCGAGGCGGTGGCCGCGGAGGCGGGGGAGGCCCGGGCGGCGGGGGCGGCGGCGCCGGAGGCGCCGGCGCCCGCAGCGGTGGCGCACTACCCGGCCACCGAGGGCCTGTCCTCGACCCAGATCCTCGCCCTGGTGCGCCGGCACGCCGGGGCGATCGCCGAGGTGGTCGACCCGCTGCCGTCGCGGCTGCGGGTGGCCGAGCGTCTGCCGGGGCGCCCGAGCGCGCTCAGCGCGGCCCACTTCCCGCTCGGCGAGGCGCAGGTCGAGGCGTCGCGGCGGCGGCTCGCCTTCGACGAGCTCCTGCTCGCCCAGCTCGCGCTGCGCCGGCGGCGCCACCGACGCGACCGGGCGCGCCGCGCGCCGGTGCTGGACCGCCCGCCCGAGCTGACCGCCCGCTGGCTGTCCGAGCTGCTGCCGTTCGCGCTCACCGCCGACCAGCGCCGTGCGCTGGCGGCGATCGACCACGACCTGGCGCGAGCGCGGCCGATGCAGCGGCTGCTCATGGGGGAGGTGGGCTCGGGGAAGACGGTGGTCGCCCTCTACGCGCTGCTGCGAGCGGTCGAGCACGGCTACCAGGGCGCGCTGATGGCGCCGACCGAGACGCTGGCCGAGCAGCACTTCGCCACCCTGCAGGCGCTGCTGCCGGGGGAGCCGCTCGCGCTCGGGCTGCTCACCGGCTCGACTCCGGCCGGCCGCGCCGCCGATCTGCGCAGCCGGCTCGCCGACGGCCAGCTGGCGCTCGTGGTCGGAACCCACGCCCTGATCGAGCCGGGCGTCGGCTTCGCCCGGCTCGGCGTCGCGGTCGTCGACGAGCAGCACCGCTTCGGCGTCAGGCAGCGGGCGGCGCTCGACGAGAAGGGCGCCGGGGGAGCCGTGCCCCACGTCCTGCACATGACCGCCACGCCGATCCCGCGCACGCTCGCGCTCGCCGGGTACGGCGACCTCGACTTCACGCTCCTGCGCGAGCGCCCGCGCGGTCGCCAGCCCATCCGGACGTTCGTGTGCTCCACCGCCGCCGAGCGCGCCCGCGCCTACGAGCGGATGCGCGAGGAGGTCCGGTCGGGTCGCCAGGGCTACGTGGTCTGCCCGCTGGTGCAGGAATCCGAGGCCCTGCAGGCGCGCGCGGCCACCGCCGAGTTCGAGCGGCTGCGCCGCGGCGAGCTGGCCGGCCTGCGGGTGGAGCTGCTGCACGGGCAGCTGCGCCCCGCGGCCAAGCAGCGGGCGATGGCCGCCTTCTCCTCCGGGGAGGCCGACGTGCTCGTCGCCACCTCGGTGATCGAGGTCGGCATCGACGTCCCCAACGCCAGCGTGATGCTCGTGGAGGACGCCGAGCGCTACGGGATCTCCCAGCTGCACCAGCTGCGCGGGCGGATCGGGCGCGGCAGCCACCCGTCGCTGTGCCTGCTCTTCGGGCCCAAGGAGTCGGCCCGCCTGCGGGCGCTCGCCGCCCACTCGGACGGCTTCAAGCTGGCCGAGATCGACCTGGCGCTGCGCGGGGAGGGGGAGCTGATCGGCGTGCGCCAGCACGGGCTGGCCGCCACGCGCGTGGCCGAGCTTCCGCGCGACGCGGAGCTGCTGGAGCGAGCGGCCCACCACGCCCGCGCGATCGTCGCCGCGGACCCCGAGCTGGAGGCGCCCGAGCACGCGCTGCTGGCGGTGGCCCTGCTCGAGGCCTACGGCGCCGAGGCGCTGGCCCCGATCCGGGCATGAGGGTCGTGGGCGGACGGCTGCGGGGGCGCCCGCTCTCCAGCCCCGGCGGCGTGAGCACCCGGCCGACCCCCGAGCGGGTGCGCGAGGCGCTGTTCTCGATCCTCGTCTCGGTGCGGGGGGAGCGGGTGCTGGACCTGTTCGCCGGGTCGGGGGCGCTGGCGATCGAGGCGCTCTCCCGCGGCGCCGCCTCCGCCACGCTCGTCGACCGCGCCGCCGCTCCGGTCGCCGCCATCGAGCGCAACCTGCGGGCGCTCGGGCTGGAGGCTGAGGTCCGCCGTCAGGACGCGCTCAGGTTCCTGCGCAGCGCAGCGGAGGCGGCGCGTGAATACGATCTGGTTCTTGTCGATCCCCCATACCGCCAGGCGGCCGCGCTCGGCCACCGGCTCGGTTTGGCCCTGCTGCCGGTGCTCGCGCCCGGCGCGCGCGTGGTCGCCGAGAGCGACCGGCGAGCGCCGCTGGAGCTTGCAGGGCTCAAGCAGGCCGACGAGCGGCGCTACGGCGACACGCTGATCCGCATCTACCTTGGCCCCCGATAACCGCATCGCGATCTGCCCCGGGACCTTCGACCCGGTGACCAACGGCCACCTCGACGTGATCGCGCGCGCGTCGGCGATGTACGACGAGGTCGTGGTCGGCGTGGTGAACCTCCCGTGGCGCAAGGGCAAGACGGTGTTCACCACCGAGGAGCGGATCGACTTCCTGCGCGCGGCGACCGAGCATCTGAGCAACGTCACCGTGGAGCCGTTCAGCACCCTGCTGGTGGAGTTCGCGCGGGCCCGCGGGGCGATGGCGATCGTCAAGGGGCTGCGCGCGATCTCCGACTTCGAGTACGAGCTGGAGCTCAACCAGCTCAACCGCACCCAGGCGCCGGAGATCGAGTCGGTTTACCTGATGGCCTCGGCCAAGTACAGTTTCCTCAGCTCCAGCGGTGTCAAGGAGCTGGCCACCTTCGGCGGCGACATCGACGATCTGGTGCCCCAGCGGGTCGCGGTCGCCTTGAAGGAACGGCTGGGCCGCTGACGAACAGAACGGAACTGATCCATGGATGTCCTGGTATTGATCGACAAGCTGGACGATTTGGTGCACAACGCCAAGCCCGTGCCGCTGACCGACCAGGTGCGGGTGGACAAGGAGGAGATCTACGACATCCTCGACCAGATGCGCGCCACGATCCCCGAGGAGATCAAGCAGGCTCGCTGGATCGTCAAGGAGCGCCAGGAGATGCTCGCCGAGGCCAAGCGGGAGGCCGAGCGCATCGTCCAGGAGGCCCGCGACCGCCAGGAGCGCCTGATCTCCCAGGAGGAGATCACCCGGCAGGCCGAGCGCGCCGCCGAGGACATCATCGAGGAGGCGCGGGCCCGCGAGCGGGAGATCCGCCTCGGCGCCGAGGACTATGCCGACGAGATCCTCAACACGCTGGAGGTCAACCTCTCGAAGTTCATCGCCGCGGTGAGGCGAGGACGCGAGCGTTTGGCGGGCAAGGAGGAGCCGGCCGAGGTGGGATAGGGCCGGCCGAGCCGGCCGAGTGCGATCGCGCGCCGAGCCGAAAGCGACCGGCGGCTAGTCGGCCAGCGCGTCCTGGAAGGCCCGCAGCGCCGCCTCGCCGCGCACGGCGAACACCACCCGCTGCAGGCCGCTGGCGCCCTCCAGGTGGCGGCGCACCTCCTCCACCTCGATCCTCGCCGCCTCGACGACCGAGAAGCCGCCCACCCCGGTGCCGAACGCCACCAGGGCCAGGGACCTCGCGCCCAGCTCCTCGGCGACGCGCAGCGTGCTCCGGGTGGCCCGGCGGATGATCTGCGCCGAGGTCGGGCCTCCCAGCTCCATCGTGGCGGCGTGGATCACCCACCGGGAGGGCAGCTCGCCGGCCGTCGTGGCGACCGCCTCCCCGAGCCCGATGGGGGAGCGCTCGGCCGACTCGCGCTGCACCTCCGGGCCGCCGGCGCGGGCGATCGCGGCCGCCACGCCGCCCGCGTGCAGCAGCCGGGTGTTCGCCGCGTTGGCGATCGCGTCGACCTCGAGCGTGGTGATGTCGGCGCTGCGCACCTCGATCTCGGCCACGGCTAGCGCACCTCGAACCCGCTGAGGCCCTCGGGGGGCTCCTCGGCCACCTGGACGTGCTCCACCTCGGCCTGGCGGGGCCCGTGGCGGAAGAACTCCAGCAGCCGCTCGACCGCGTGGGGCGGGCCCTCGAGCACCGCCTCGACCGCGCCGTCGGGGCGGTTGCGGACCCAGCCGGCCACCCCGTGGGACAGTGCCGAGCGGCGGGCGGAGTCGCGGAAGAAGACGCCCTGGACCCTGCCGTAGCTGACCACCCTGCGCCTGATGCGCTCGGCGCTCATGGCCCCGATTTTCGCAGGCCCTCGCTTCCGTCCGACCCGCGCGCAATGCTGGCTGGCCCATGACGGCGGCATGGCTTCTCATCGGGCTCGTGCTCGGCGCGGCGGCGGTCGCGCTGCTGGCGCGAGCGCGCATCCGGGCGCTGGGCCGCCAGGCGGCGCGCGCGGTCGAGCTCGAGCGCGAGCTCGACCGCGCGCGGTCCGAGCTCCGGCACGAGCGGGCGCTGGCCGAGCAGCGCCTGGCCACGCTGAAGGAGGCCCAGGACCAGCTCTCGGCCTCCTTCAAGGCGCTGAGCACCGAGGCGTTGCAGGCCAGCATGGGTCAGCTCGCCGAGCTGGCCCGCGCCCAGCTCCAGGCGGCCCAGGCCGAGGCCAAGGGCGATTTCGAGAAGCGCCAGCAGGCGGTCGAGCAGCTCGTGGCCCCGCTCAGGGAGCAGCTCGGGCGGGTGGACGCCCAGCTCCTCCGACTCGACCAGGAGCGCAGGGAGTCCCGCGGGCGGCTGGAGAGCCAGCTGCGAACTCTGACCGAGACGGGCGAGCGCCTGCGCAGCGAGACGGGCGCGCTGGTCACCGCGCTGCGCAAGCCGCACACCCGCGGGCAGTGGGGCCAGATGCAGCTGCGCAACGTGGTCGAGCTGGCCGGGATGGTCCGCTACTGCGACTTCTCCGAGCAGCTCTCGCTGCGCGGGGAGAACGCGCTGCGCCCCGACCTGATCGTCCGCATGCCGGGCGGCAAGCACGTCGTGGTGGACGCCAAGGCGCCGCTGCAGGGGGTGCTCGACGCCTACGAGGCCCGCGACGAGCAGGAGCGCGAGGGCCACCTCCAGGCGCACGCCCGCCTGCTGCGAAAGCACGTCAAGGCGCTGGCCGAGAAGGCGTACTGGGAGCAGCTCGACTCCGCGCCCGACTTCGTGGTGATGTTCCTGCCCGGCGAGCACCTCTACGGGACGGCGCTGGAGGCGGATCCCGAACTGCTCGAGGACGCGATGGCCCAGCGGGTGCTGATCGCCACCCCGACGACGCTGCTGGCGATCCTGCGCGCGGTCGCCTACGGCTGGCAGCAGGAGCGGGTCGCCGAGTCCGCCCAGGCGATCTCCGAGCTGGGGCGCGAGCTCCACGCCCGCCTGGTCCGCCTCGCCACGCTCCTGTCCACGCTGGGGACGCGCCTGAACAGCACGGTGCGCGCCTACAACGAGATGGTGGGGTCCTACGAGGCCCGCGTGCTCCCCGCCGCCCGCCGCTTCGCAGACCACGGAGCCGTCTCCGAGGGCCAGGCGATCGCGGAGGTCGAGCAGGTCACGCTGAGCGCCCGCAGCGTGCACGCGGCCGAGGACCCGGTGGCGGAGCTTCCCCGCCCCGCCCAGGCCGCCTGAGCGCCGCCCGCGCGGCGCTAAGCTCGTGGCGTGGCCCTGCGGACGGACAGCTTCGACCTCGGCGGCCTCGATCTGAGCACCGGCGAGGGGCGCCGGCTGGAGCTTCACGCGGCGATCGAGCCGCTGGTGCTGGGCGGCGAGGAGTACCGCGCCGCGCCGCCGCTCGTCCCCGTCAGCCTCGACGTCTCCCGCACCACGGGCGAGGGCTACGCCCTGCGCCTGCGCTTCGAGACGAGCCTGGAGGGGCCGTGCATGCGCTGTCTGGAGCCGGCCGCTCCCGCCTTCGCGATCGACGCGCGCGAGGTCTCCCAGCCGCGGCGGGCCGGCGAGGCCGACGAGGGCGGCGACGAGCTGCATTCCCCCTATGTCCAGGACGGGGTGCTCGACCTGGCCGCCTGGGTGCGCGACGCGCTGGCCCTCACCCTTCCCGCGGCGCTGCTGTGCCGCCCCGACTGCGCCGGCCTGTGCCCCGTCTGTGGCGCCGACCTCAACCGGGCCGGGCCCGAGCACGGCCACGAGCGCCAGCCGGACCCGCGCTGGGCCAAGCTCTCGGAGCTTCGCTTCCAGTGATGGCCGAGCCGGTCGGCGTCTCCCGGATACACTGACGCCACCCATGGCGGTCCCCAAGCAGAAGCAATCCCACGCCCGCACGTCCAAGCGCCGGGCGCAGCACAAGGTCGCCGCGCCCGCCTACAACGCCTGCCCGCAGTGCCACAGTCCGCGCCTGCCGCATCGCGTGTGCCCGGTGTGCGGCAGCTACAAGGGACGCGAGGTTGTCTCCCCGGTGGACGGGGAGGGCGTCGCCTGACCCCCTGAGGCACGATGGTCACCGTCGCCGTCGACGCTGGCGGAGCCGACCTCGGGCCGCGCGAGGTGGCCCACGGCGCGGCGCTCGCCGCCCGGTCCGGCGTCGGCGTGCTCCTGTTCGGACCCGCCGAGGCGATCGGGCCGCCGGCGCCCGGGGTCGAGGTCGTCGACGCGCCCGTCTCGATCGCCAAGGCGGCCGACCCCGCCTTCGCCGTGCGCAGCACGCCGGAGGCCTCCATCGTCCGCGCGGCCGTGGCGGTCGCCGAGGGCCGGGCCGACGCGCTGGTGTCGGGGGGCTCGACCGGGTCGGCGCTCGCCGCCGCCCTGTTCAACCTCAGGCGCGACCGCGGCATCTACCGCCCGGCGCTCGCGCTGCCGATCCCGATCCCCGGCGCGGCGCCCGTGCTGCTGCTCGACGTCGGCGCCAACGTGACCTGCCGGCCCGAGCACATGGTCCAGTTCGCCCACATGGGGGCGGCCTTCTCCCGGGCGGTGATGGGAATCCAGAGCCCGCGCGTGGCGCTGCTCTCCAACGGTGAGGAGCCATCCAAGGGGACGCCCGACCTGATCGAGGTGCACGAGCAGCTTGCCGGCCCCGCCGGCGCCGGGCTCAACTTCATCGGCAACGTCGAGGGCACGCAGGTGGCGGAGCGCGCGGCGGACGTGGTCGTGATGGACGGCTTCACCGGCAACGTGACGCTCAAGCTGTTCGAGGGCGTCTCCGCCCGCACCCTGCGGGCGGTGCGCGACGCCGCGATGGGGTCCTGGCGCGGCCGGCTCGGCGGTCTCCTCCTGGCCCCGGCGGTCCGGTCCCTGCGCGAGGAGATCGACCCCGAGCTGCAGGGGGGCGCCTACATGCTGGGGCTTCGCCGGCTCGGCATCGTCGCCCATGGTCGCTTCACGCGCCGGGGGTTCGCGCGGGCGATCGAGGTCGCGGCGCTGGGGGTGGAGCACGACGTGGTCGGGCGCACCCGCCAGGCGCTGATGGACGCCGGGGCCCTGCGCCCCGCGCCGGGCGGCGCCCCGTCCGAGGCCGCGGCTACCGTGTCGGGCCGATGAACCGCGAGCAGGTGTTCATGCTGATCCGCGCCCATCTGGCGGAGGAGCTGGAGGTGGAGGCGGATTCGATCCAGGAGTCCACCCGCTTCAAGGAGGACCTCGAGGCCGACTCCCTGGACCTCTACACGCTTGTCCAGGAGCTCGAGGACTCCTACGGGGTGCGGATCTCCGACGAGGAGGCGCTCAGGATCCTCACGGTCGGCCAGGCGGTTGACTTCGTGCTCGCAAGCGGAGCGGCGGATGCCCACCGGCCGGCCACGGCGAGCCACGGTCCCGAGCCCGAGTGACCCCAGGGCGGCCCCGGGGGGACGATTCCACGGCGGCTCTGCGCGAGCTGCTGCAGGGGCTGCCCCCCGAGCTGGCGACGGCCGTCTTCACCCACGCCTCGTGGACCTCGCGCCGCTCGGAGTCCTACGAGCGGCTCGCCTTCCTCGGCGACAGCGTGCTCGCCCTGGCCGTGACCGCCCACCTCTACCCCCGGCTGGAGCCGGATCGCTACGACGCCGGCCGGCTGACCAAGATCCGCGCCCAGGCGGTCTCGGGCCGGGCCTGCCGGGCGGTGGCCGAGCGCCTCGGGATCCCCGGGCGGCTCCGCGACGCGGCTCCGGAGGCCTCGAGCGTCGAAGCGCTGATCGCCACCGAGCGCGTGCTGGCCTCGGTGATCGAGGCGGTGATCGGCGCCTGCTTCCTGCACTTCGGCTACGAGCGGACCGCCGCGGCGGTGGTCGACGCGTTCGCCGCCGAGATTGCCGACGCGCTGGAGAACCCGGTCGACTTCAAGTCCGCCCTGCAGGAGCTTCTGGCCCGCCGTGGCGAGCTGGTCAGCTACGACGTGGTCGAGGAGCACGGCCCCCCGCACGACCGCACGTTCGCCGTGCGCGCGGTGATCAACGGCGACGAGGTGGGACGTGGCGTGGGCCGCAGCAAGAAGGACGCCGAGCAGGAGGCCGCCCAGGCGGCGCTGGAGGCGCTCGAGCGATGACGGCGGCCGGCGCGAGAGGACGCTGATGTATCTGCGCTCGATCACGCTCCGGGGCTTCAAGTCGTTCCCCGACCGCACGCGGCTCGAGTTCGGGCCGGGGGTGAGCGTGATCGTCGGGCCCAACGGCTCGGGCAAGTCGAACATCACCGACGCCGTTCTGTGGGCGCTCGGCGAGCAGTCTCCGGTGGCGGTGCGCGGCCAGTCGATGCAGGACGTGATCTTCGCCGGCGGCCCGGGGCGCCGGGCGAGCTCGGCGGCCGAGGTCGAGCTGGTGCTCGACGACAGCGCCGGGCGCCTGGGCCTCGGCGTGCCCGAGGTGTCGATCGTGCGCCGGCTGGACCGCGGCGGCGAGGGCGAGTACCGACTGGCCGGCGCCCGCTGCCGGCTGGTCGACGTGATCGAGGTGCTCTCGGACACCGGCCTGGGCAAGGAGATGCACTCGGTGATCTCGCAGGGCAGGCTCGAGTCGCTGGTCACCTCCAAGCCACGCGAGCGCCGCCTGCTGATCGAGGAGGCGGCGGGGCTGGGCAAGCACCGCAAGCGCCGGCGCCGGGCGCAGCTTAAGCTCGCGCGCACCCAGGAGAACCTCGACCGCGCGCTCGACGTGGAGCGCGAGGCGCGCAGCCGCCTGCGCCCGCTCAAGCGCCAGGCGGAGGCGGCCGAGCAGCACGCGCGGCTCGAGCGCCAGACGCTCGAGGCCCGCTGGGAGCTCTCGCGCGACGAGCTGCGCGACGCCGAGGCCATGCTGGAGCTGGCGGCCCGCCACGAGGCGCAGGCGCGCGCGCACCGCCAGGCGCTCGAGGGCGACCTGGCCGAGGTGGCGGCGCGCCGGCAGTCCGCCGAGGCCGCCCTCGCCGATCGCGGCGCCCGCCGCGAGGAGCTCTCGCGCCGCTGTTTCCTGGCCCGCGCGACCGCCGAGCGGGTCGCCGACCGGGCGCACCGCGCGCACGCCGCTGCGCGCGAGCTCCGCGAGCGGCTGGAGCGGAGCCGTTCGATGCTGGAGGCCGAGGCGGCGGGGCCCGCGCGCTCCGCGCCCGACCCGGAGGCGCGGCGCCGGATCGAGGGGCTCCAGGCGCGCCTGGCGGAGCTGGAGCGCCGGCGCGAGCGGGCGCTGGCCGAGCAGCTGGCCGACCTCGAGCGCGAGCGGGCTCAGGCCGCCGCCCGCGTCGAGGAGCTGGGCGGCGCCGCCGAGGCGGCGCTGGCACGCCGCGAGGAGGCCAGCCGGCAGCTCGAGCGCGGCCGCGAGGCGCTGCGGGACGCCGAGCGCTCGGTCGAGGCGGCCCGGCGGGAGGCCGCGCGGGTGGGCGGCGAGCTGGCCGCGGTCAACCATTTCCTCTCCGCGCAATCGGGGCCCGGGCGCCCCGCGGGGGCCGCGACGCTCGCCGATCAGCTCGAGGTCGAGCCCGGCTTCGAGCTCGCGGTGGCCGCGGCGCTGGAGGGCAGGCTCCGCGCCGCGGTGCTCGACGATCGCGGCGCGGCGATGGAGCTGCTGGACCGCAGCGGGGCCGACGGGGGGCGAGCGCTCGTGCCCGGCGCTCACCTCCAATCGCCGCCCGGGCACGCCAAGTCGGCTCCGCGCGCGGGCGCCGAGCCGCTGATCGAGCGGGTCAGCGGGCCGGACGGGGCGATGGCGCTGGCGCGCGCGCTGCTCGCCGGGGTCTGGGTCGTCGACTCCCTCCACGAGCTCGACGGGGCCTTCGACGGCGTCGCGGTGACCCGCTCCGGCCGCGTCTGGTCGCCGCTGGTCGGCGAGCTGCGGCAGGCTCCCGCGGCTGGGGAGGAGCGGGTCCTGGCCGAGCGCAACCGACGCGAGGAGCTGATCGCCGCCAGCCAGCGTGCCGTGCGGGCCGAGCTGGCCGCCAGATCGGCGCTGGAGCGCGCGAGCGAGGAGTACCAGCGCCTGGAGGCCGCGCGCGAGCAGGCCGCCTCCGAGCACCGCGCGGTGGTTCTTGAGCGTGACGAGGCGGCGGAGCGGGAGCGGCGGATCGCGGCGGGCATCGAGCGGCGCCGCACGGCGCCGCTGGAGGGCGAGGGCGAGGTGGAGCGCCTGACCGTGCTCGCCGAGCTGGAGGCCGAGCGGCGGCGCGTCGAGCAGGCTGACCGCGAGCGCCGCGAGCGGGAGGAGCGCATCCGCCGGCTGGACGCGGCGGTCGCGCGCGACGAGGCGGCGCTTCCCGCCGTCGAGTCGCTCGGCGCCGCGCTGTGGGAGGTGGCCGAGGCGATCGCCCTCCAGCAGGGCGTGTTCGAGCGCGCGCTCGAGGAGGACCGCCGGGCGGGAGAGGAGGCGGCGGCCGCGCTGCGCGCCTGCGCCCAGGAGGAGGCGGCGCTCCAGGCTCGGCTGCACGCCGCCGGAGAGGCGCTGACCGAGGCCGTCGTCGGGCTCCAGCGGGCGCGGGACCGCGTCGAGGCGCTGCGACGGGACGTGGAGGGCGTGGCCTCGCGCCTGGAGCTCTCCGCCGAGCCCGCCGAGCAGCCCCTCACCGACGAGCAGCGGGACGCGCTGAGCGCCCGGCTGGAGCGCCTCGCGCGCCGGCGCGAGCAGCTCGGCCCCGTGAACCCGCTGGCTCAGCAGGAGTACGCCGAGGCGGTGGAGCACGTGGAGGAGCTCGAGCGCCAGCGGGTCGATCTGGAGACCGCGCTGGGCGAGCTGGAGCGCCTGATCGCCGAGACCGACCGGCAGATCAAGCAGACCTTCGAGGAGACCTTCGAGGCCGCGGCGCGCAGCTTCGAGGAGGTGACGGCGCAGCTCTTCCCGGGCGGCAGGGGCCGGCTGCGGCTTCTCGCCGAGCGCGACGGGCCGGCCCGCGTGCTGGGCGGCGAGGCGGCGCCGGGCGATGCCGAGCGCGAGGCTCCCGAGCCGGAGGGGGAGGGCGAGGAGGCGGTCGAGGACCTGCTGGGGGTCGAGATCGAGATCAACCCGGCCGGCAAGGAGATGAAGCAGCTCTCGCTGCTCTCCGGGGGCGAGAAGTCGCTCACCGCGCTGGCCTTCCTGTTCGCCGTGTTCCTCGCCCGTCCGTGCCCCTTCTACATCCTCGACGAGGTGGAGGCCGCGCTGGACGACCTGAACATCGACCGGTTCCTCTCCCTGCTGCGCGCCTACTCGCAGCAGGCGCAGTTCATCGTCGTGACCCACCAGAAGCGCACGATGGAGGCGGCCGACCTCCTCTACGGGGTGTCGATGGGCGCCGACGGGATCTCGAAGGTGATCTCGCGTCGGCTGGGCGACGAGCGGGCGGCTTAACCGAACCCACAACCGGACGCAACCGGCGCTTATCTCGGGGTACCTAGGCTCGGGATCCGGCCAGCCCGGTGTCCCACGACCCTCCCCGCACCGACCCGTCGCGCAGCGGCCCTTCGCCGCCTCGGCCGAGCCGGCTGCGCCGGGGTCGCGTCGCGGCCGCGCTCCTCGCGCTGGCTCTCAGCGCGCTGGTCGTGCTGGCGGGCCTGCCCAGCCGCGGGGCGCCGAGGGCGGCGGCGCGAGCCGTGCCGCCCGCGCTGGCCCGCGTCCAGGTGCTGGGCGGGCAGCCCGTCGCCGTTCCCCGCTCGTTCCTCGGCGTCTCCACCGAGTACTGGGCGCTGCCCGTGTTCGACCGCAGCCCGGCCGTGCTCGCCCGCGCCCTGGGGCTGCTGCGCGGGCCGGGCGAGGGGCCGCTGATCCTGCGGGTCGGGGGGGACTCCGCCGACCACTCCTTCTGGGCGCGGCCCTCCCGGGGCGCCCCCCGGTGGGTCTATCTGCTCGGCCCGCGCTGGCTGCGCGGGGCGGCGGCGCTCGTCCGCAGGCTCGGCGCCCGGGTGATCCTCGACCTCAACCTGGTCACCGACACGCCGGTTCAGGCCCTCGCCTGGGCGAGGGCCGCGCTGGCCGCGTTCCCGCGCGGGAGCCTGGCCGGGTTCGAGGTCGGCAACGAGCCCGACCTCTACCAGCGCCGCTACTGGCTGGCCGCCGCCGCGCGCCGGTGGCGCTACGCCGCCCCGCTGCCGCTCGGCCTGACGCCGGCGGGCTATGCCCGCTCGTTCGGCGTCTACTCCCGCCTGCTGGCGCGGGCGGCGCCGGACGTGCCGCTGCTCGGCCCGGCGGTCGCGCACCCGATCGCCGATTCCTCGTGGGTGACCGGCCTGCTCGGCGCTCCGCACCCCGGGCTCAGGGTAATCAGCGGCCACTGGTACCCCTACTCGGCGTGCGCCCGCCCGGGCGCGGCGAGCGCCCCCACGATCGGCCGCCTGCTGGCCGGCGGCGCCATAGCCCGCTTCGCCCGAGGGATCGGCCGGCTGGTGAGGCTCGCGCACCGGTCGGGTCTCGCCCTCCGGCTGACCGAGCTCAACTCGGTGACCTGCGGCGGGAGGCCCGGCGTGAGCAACACGTTCGCCACCGCCCTGTGGATGCCCGACGCGCTGTTCGCGGCGGCCCGCGCCGGGGTGCAGGGGGCCAACGTCCACATGCGCGTGCGGGCGGTCAACGCTCCCTTCGAGATCCGCTCCGGCCGCCTGGTGGCGCGGCCGCTGCTCTACGGGCTGGCGCTGTTCGCGCGGGCGCTGGGCCCGGGGGCCCGGCTGGCCCGGGTCCGGCTGAGCGAGGCTCCCGGAACGCGGCTGGACGTCTGGGCGGTGAGGGTCCGCCCCCGCCTGATGCACGTGCTGCTGATCGACCCGGGCGCCCGCGCGGCCGACGTGCGCCTCGCCCTGCCGGCCGCCGGCCCCGCCTCGGTCCAGCGGCTGCTCGCGCCCTCGCCCCGGTCCACCGCCGGGGTGACCCTGGCCGGCCAGCGGCTGGGGCCGGACGGGCGGTGGTGGGGCGCGCCGCGCGTGGCGATCGCGCGGCGGGGTCCGCGCGGCTACCTGCTGAGCGTCCCTCGCTTCAGCGCCGCGCTCGTCTCGGTGGCGCTGCTACCGTCGCCGCGGCATGGCCCGCGACTGGCAGGACGTCTTCATCCTCGACGGGCAGGCGGGCGCCTCCGCGCCGCGGGCAGCCCGCGAGGAGCCTGAGGGGGAGGGCCGCAGGGGACGGCTGCGACGCCTGCGCGAGAGCCTGCGCCGCACGCGCCAGGCGCTGAGCAGCGAGATCCAGGCCACGCTTTTCCAGGACCTCGACGCGACGAGCTGGGAGCGGCTGGAGGAGGCGCTGATCTACGCCGACGTGGGCGCCGCGACGACGGCGAAGGTCGTGGGGCGGCTCGAGCAGGAGGCCGCCGATGGCGGGATCAGCGGCGGGGAGGCGCTCACGGCGCGGCTGACCGAGCTGCTGGCCGACCACGCCCGGGTGGGCGATGACCGCATCGACCTCCGTTCCGAGCCGACGGTGATCCTGATCGCGGGGGTCAACGGCACCGGCAAGACGACCACGGTGGGCAAGCTCGCGTGGCACATCGCCGGCGAGGCCGGCCGCTCGGTGCTGGTGGCGGCCGCCGACACGTTCCGGGCCGCCGGCGTCGAGCAGCTGGAGCTGTGGGCGCAGCGAGCCGGCGCCGCGTTCGTCTCCGGCCCCGCCGGGGCCGATCCCGGGTCGGTGGCCTTCGAGGCGATCTCGCAGGCGCGGCGCGGCGGGGCCGAGGTGGTGATCGTCGACACGGCGGGGCGCCTGCACACCCAGGACGACCTGATGGCCGAGCTGGCCAAGGTGCGGCGCGTGATCGCCAAGCAGCTCCCGGCGGCGCCGCATGAGACCCTGCTCACGATCGACGCCACCACCGGCCAGAACGGGCTGCGCCAGGCGCGCCTGTTCTCGCAGGCGATCGGCGTCACCGGGCTGGTGCTGACCAAGCTGGACGGCACGGCCAAGGGGGGGATCGCCCTGGCGATCGCCTCCGAGCTGGGGATCCCCGTCAAGCTGATCGGCGTGGGGGAGCGGCTCGAGGACCTGCGGCCGTTCGAGCCCGAGGAGTTCGCGCGGGCGCTGGTGAGCTGAGGGCGCGGGGCCGCCCGCCCTCACTCCACCAACGGCGGCTCGCGCAGGTTGGCGTTGATCCGCTCCGAGAGCGCCTCCGAGGCCGCCCGCAGCGCCGCTCGGCGCTGCGCCTCGTCGTCGCGGGCGAGCAGCACGCGCTCGTAGGCGTCGCGCGCCGCCTCGTAGCGCTCCCGGGCCTCCCGGGTCGCAGCGGCGGCCCGGCGGCGCAGCAGCTCGGCCCGCCCGGCCACCTCGGCCGCCGGCTCCTCGCCGGAATAGACCTCGCGCGCCGCCTCCTCGCAGACGAACGTGTAGGTGGCCTCGCCGGCCGGCACCGGGCGGTGCACGGTGGTGCGGATCGTGATCGTGCCGTCCTCGCCGGCGCTGGTGGCCACCTCCCAGCGGGGGTAGGGCTCGATGCCGCGCAGCCACTCCCGCCGGCGGTCCCGGAGGGCGGCGGCACGCCGCGACTCGATCCGGTTGCCGGTCAGCTCGGCGACGTGGACCCAGCCCCAGTGGGTGGCGACGAGCACGACGCCCAGCGCCAGGACCCCCCACCAGATCGCGCCGGCGCCGGCGATCGCCTCGACGACCGCCAGCAGGGCGAGCCCGAGCCCGCCGAGCAGCGTGACGCCGGTCATGGTGGCGCCGGCGCGCACGACGCGGCGGCGCGCGGCGCTCTCGGGCGGTGCCGCCGGCGGCCGACCCACCGAGGCCGGGAGCTGCCCGAGGTCCTCCTCGCCCAGCCGCTCGTCGGGCGATCGCCCGAGCAGCTGCACCGGATCGACTTCCGAGGCCACGTGCGTGAAGGTACTCTCAGCAGGAAAGCTCGCGAACACCCCAGGGGGCAGCATGCCTATCTTCTTCTTCACCGTCGAGCAGCAGGAGCGCGCGATCGTCGAGCGCTTTGGCAAGTTCGTGCGGGTGGCGGGGCCGGGGCTTCAGACCAAGACGCCGTTCGTGGAGCGGGTGGCGGGCCGGATGAGCCTCCAGGTCGAGCAGCTCAACGCCCAGATCGAGACCAAGACCCGCGACAACGTCTTCGTCCAGGTCAAGCTCGCGGTGCAGTACAAGGTGGGGGCCAGCGAGCAGCAGGTCCAGGACGCCTTCTACAAGCTGGACGATCCCGAGGTCCAGATGCAGGCCTACGCCTTCGACGTCGTCCGCTCGCACATCCCGAGCATGGACCTCGACGAGGCCTACGCCGACGCCGACACGATCGCACGCCACATCCAGGAGACGCTGCACAGCCAGATGGCGCCCTACGGCTATGAGATCGTCAAGGCGCTGGTCACCAACATCGAGCCCGACCAGCGCGTCAAGGACGCGATGAACAACATCAACGCCGCGCAGCGCAACCAGGTGGCCGCCGCCTCGCAGGGCGAGGCTCAGAAGACGCTGGCGGTCAAGAAGGCCGAGGGCGAGAAGGAGACGATGCGCCTTGAGGGCGAGGGCGTGGCCGCCCAGCGCCGCGCGATCGCCGAGGGGCTGCACGAGTCGCTGGAGATCATCTCCCAGCACGGGCTCGACCCCAAGGAGGCGATGGCCCTGGTGGCGCTCACCCAGTACACGGACATGATCCGCGCGCTCGGCGAGAGCTCCCGGAGCAACACGATCCTCCTGCCGCACTCCCCCAGCGGCGTGGGTGACCTGATGGCCCAGATCCGCGACGGGATCCTGGTCGGCGACGCCGCCTCCGAGGCCGCCGGCACCGCGTCGGCGCGGCGGCTGGCCACGCCGTCCGCCGGCCCGGAGTCGGGCTCCTGAAGGTGGCGCTGGACGCCTACACGAGCCTGCGCTTCGAGCGGCGCGAGCACGGCGTGCTGCTGATCACGATCGACCGGGCAGAGCGGATGAACGCCACCGACGAGCGGCTGCACGCCGAGCTGGCGGGCGTGTGGGGGGAGGTGGCCGGCGATCCCGAGACGCGCGTGGCGGTGGTGACGGGCGCGGGCCGCGCCTTCTCGGCCGGCGGGGACCTGGAGATGATCGAGCGGATGGCCGGCAACTATCCGCGGGTGGCGGCGATGGCCGGCGAGGCGGCCGAGCTCGTGCGCGGGATGCTCGACTGCGAGAAGCCGATCGTCTCGGCGATCAACGGCACCGCGGTGGGAGCAGGGCTGGCGGTGGCCTTGATGGCCGACATCAGCGTGATCGCCCAGGACGCCAGGCTGACCGACGGTCACCTGCGGCTCGGCGTGGCGGCGGGCGATCACGCCGCGGTCATCTGGCCGCTGCTGTGCGGCATGGCCAAGGCCAAGTACTACCTGCTGACCGCCGACTTCATCGACGGCCGGGAGGCCGAGAGGATCGGCCTGGTGAGCCGGTGCGTGGCCCGCGAGGAGGTGCTGGACACCGCGCTCCAGATCGCCACCCGGATCGCCACCGGGCCGCAGCACGCCGCCCGCTTCACCAAGCGCACGCTCAACCACTGGCTGCGGGCCGCCCTGCCCGCGTTCGACGCCAGCGTCGCCTACGAGATGCTCACGTTCATGGGGCGGGACGTGGTCGAGGGGGCCCGGGCGATCGCCGAGCGCCGGGCGCCGGCCTTCCCGGACCGCCCGGAGGGTCCCGCCGCCGCTCCTTGAGCGCGCTCCCCCGGCGCGGGTGGGCCCCTCGCGTCACGCTGCCTGGCGAGCGCCACGGCCCTGGCGCTGCCCCGGCGCGGGCGGGCCCGGCCCGCCGTAGCAGTAGGCTGAGAGCCAGATGTTCGACTCCCTGGCCGAGAAGCTTCAGGCGACGCTGGCCGACGTCCGCGGCCACGGCACCCTGAGCGAGGAGGACATCGACGCCGCGATGCGCGAGATCCGCCTGGCGCTGCTCGAGGCGGACGTCAACTTCAAGGTCGTCAAGAGCTTCACCGCGGCGGTCAAGGAGCGGGCGATCGGCGCCGAGCTGGTCGGCCGGCTCAACCCCGGCCAGCAGGTGGTCAAGATCGTCGCCGACGAGCTGCGGGACCTGATGGGCGGCGCGGCGGCCGAGCTGGTCTTCTCGCCTCGCCCGCCCACGGTGATCGTGATGGCCGGCCTGCAGGGCTCGGGCAAGACGACGGCGACGGCGAAGCTGGCCCGCTACCTGCGCGAGCAGCGCGGCTCCTCGGTGGCCGTCGCGGCGTGCGACGTCTACCGGCCCGCCGCGGTCGAGCAGCTGGTCCGGCTCGGACGCCAGGCGGGCGTCGAGGTCTACGAGCGGGGCAGCGACCGCAACCCGGTGGAGATCGCGGCCTGGGCGCGTGACCGCGCGAGCTCCGAGGGCAAGGACGTGCTGATCGTCGACACCTCGGGTCGCCTGCACGTCGACCCCGAGCTGATGGCGGAGCTGGCCGACATCAAGAAGGCGACCCGCCCGCACGACGTGCTGCTCGTGGTCGACGCGATGACCGGCCAGGACGCGGTCGCGGTGGCCGAGCAGTTCGCGCAGACCGTCCAGTTCGACGGCGTCGTGATGACCAAGCTGGACGGGGACGCGCGGGGCGGCGCCGCGCTGTCGGTCAAGGCGATCACCGGCCGCCCGATCCTGTTCGCCTCCACCGGGGAGAAGCTGGACCAGTTCGAGCGCTTCCACCCCGACCGGATGGCGCAGCGCATCCTCGGCATGGGCGACGTGATGACCCTGATCGAGAAGGCGGAGGCGGCCTACGACGAGCGGCAGGCGGCCGAGCTGGAGCGCAAGCTGCGCAAGGCGGAGTTCGGGCTCGACGACTTCCTGGACCAGCTCCGCCAGGTCAGGCGCCTGGGGCCGCTGCAGTCGCTGCTCGGGATGATCCCCGGCATGAGCAAGGAGCTGCGCGGCATCAGGGTGGACGAGCGGGAGTTCGATCGCATCCAGGCGATCATCCTCTCGATGACGCCCGAGGAGCGCCGCCACCCCGAGCGCATCAACGGCTCGCGGCGGCTGCGCATCGCCCGGGGGGCGGGGACCAACGTGCAGGCGGTCAAGGCCCTGATCAAGCAGTTCGAGCAGATGCGCAAGGTGATGCGCCAGCTCGCGCAGGGGCGGATGCCCGATCTGGGGGCGCTGATGAGGCAGTCCCGCTGAGACCGCGCGGCCACGGCCTCACCCGCTAACCTCGCTGATCGCTCATGGCGGTACGACTGAGACTCACCCGCATCGGCTCGCACAAGAACCCCGTCTGGCGCGTGGTGGTCGCCGACCAGCGCTCCAAGCGCGACGGCAGGGTGATCGAGACGGTGGGTCACTACAACGCCCAGACCGACCCCTCGACGGTCGTGCTCGACGAGGAGCGCATCCGCGACTGGCTCTCCCGCGGCGCCCAGCCGTCGCAGACGGTGCGCAAGCTCCTGCGGACCCAGGGCATCAGCTAGTGGACCTCCCGCCCCGCGAGCGCCCGCCGCGATGAGGGAGCTGCTCGAGTACCTCGCCCGCGGCCTGGTCGAGCATCCCGACCGCGTCCAGGTGCGCGAGGTGGAGGAGGACGGCGCCACCGTGCTCGAGCTGTCGGTCGACGAGGAGGACTACGGGAACGTGATCGGCCGCGGCGGCCGCACGGCCGCCGCCCTGCGCGCGGTGGTCAAGAGCGCCGGCGCGCGGCAGAACCGCCGCGTGTTCGTGGACATCGTCGACGGGTGATGTCCGGGCCCGGGCGCGAGCCCACCCTGCTGCGCGCCGGCCGCGTCGGACGGCCGCACGGGCTGGACGGCAGCTTTCACGTGGCGCAGGCCAACCCGCTGCTCCTGCGACTCGGGCGCGGGGTCCTGATCGACGGCCGCGAGTGGCGCATCGTCCGCCGGGCCGGCGACGACACGCGGCCGATCGTGCGCCTCGAGGGCTGCGAGGACCGTGAGGCGGCGCGGGAGCTCTGCGGCGAGGAGATGCTCGTGCCGCGCGAGGAGGCCCCGCAGCTCGAGGAGGACGAGTGGTGGGCGGAGGACCTCGAGGGGTGCCTGGTCCGAGACGGGGAGCGGCTGGTGGGCACGGTGCGGAGGCTGCTGGCGCTCCCCTCCTGCGAGGCGCTGGAGGTCGGGCGCGAGGGCGCGGACGACCTGCTGGTGCCGCTGGTCTCCGACGCCGTGCGGCGCGTGGACGTGGCGGCCAAGGAGATCGAGGTCGACCTCGAGTTCCTGGAGCACGGCTGATCGAGATCGACGTCTTCACGCTGTTCCCGGATGCGTTCGGCTGGTTCGAGCGCCAGCGCCACGTGAGCGCCGCGCTCGCGCGCGGCCACAGGCTCGGCTACGTCAACTACCGCGATCACACCCCGCTGAGGGCGGGGCAGGTGGACGACACGCCGTTCGGCGGCGGCGCCGGAATGGTGCTGCGGGTGGACGTCGTGGAGGCCGCCCTGCGGGCCCGCTACGGCATCGACCCGGTGCGGCTGCCGGCGCGGCGCCGGGTGATCGCGCTGGCTCCGGCGGGCCGCCTGCTCGACGACGCGCTGGTCGACGAGCTGGCCCGGGAGCCGGCGATCACGCTGCTGGCCGGGCGCTACGAGGGCTTCGACCAGCGGGTGATCGACCACTTCGTCTCCGACGAGGTCTCCATCGGCCGCTACGTGCTGGCCGGAGGCGAGCTGCCGGCGATGGTCCTGTGCGACGCGGTGCTGCGCAAGCTGCCGGGAGCGCTCGGCGACGATCGCTCCGCGGTCGAGGAGTCCTTCAGCGCGGCCCTGGAGGGGGCGCCCGAGTACCCGCACTACACGCGCCCGGCCGAGCACCGGGGCTGGCGGGTTCCCGAGGTCCTGCTCTCCGGCCACCACGAGCGGATCCGTCAGTGGCGCGCCGAGCGCAGCCGGGAGCGGGCCCGGGCCCGCCGGCAGGAGGCGGGCCGGCCGGGCCCCGGCGGTTCGCTACCCTCCCACGAGCCGTGAGCACGGTCATCGACAGCCTCGAGAGCGCCCAGCTGCGCCGGTCGCCCGCGTTCGACGCCGGCGACCGCGTGCGCGTGCACTTTCAGGTCGTGGAGGGCACCCGGCGGCGGACGCAGGTCTTCGAGGGCGTCGTGATCCGCCGCCAGGGCCACGGCGTCCGGGAGACGTTCACGGTGCGCAAGCAGTCCTTCGGCGTCGGCGTCGAGCGCACCTTCCCGCTGCACTCCCCGAAGATCGAGCGGATCGAGGTGGCGGCGCGGGGCGACGTCCGCCGCGCCAAGCTCTACTACCTGCGCGGGCGCGTGGGCAAGCGCGCGCGGGTGCGCGAGCGGCGCAACACGGGGCCCGAGCAGGCGGTCGAGCGGGAGCTCCTCCACGCCGCGCCCGTCGACGGCGGCGAGCCGGCGCAGGCGGCGGCCGCGCAGGAGACGACGGACGGCGGCGAGCCGGCGCCGGTGCCGGCCGCGCAGGAGACGCCGGAGGGCGGCGAGCCGGTGCAGGCGCCGGCCGCGCAGGAGACGACGGAGGGCGGCGAGCCGGCGCAGGCGCCGGTCGCGCAGGAGACGACGGAGGGCGGTCCGACGCCGGTGCAGGCCTCGCCTGACCAGCCGGTCGACGGGCCCGACGCGGCGCGGGATGAGGAGCCGGCCCGGCAAACGGAGCGGGCCGACGTCGCCCCAGAGGCGGAGTGACCCCGAGGCGGGGCTCGCGCCGGCGCCCGGCGGGGCCGGGCGCGACGCGGTCCCGGCCGCGGCCTTGACCGGGCGCCGGTGAGGCGGACGATGGCCAGCCCCTCCACCAAGCGCGAGAAGTCGACGGTCAAGTCGCTGCTGGAGCTGGTCGCCACCGTGGCGGTGGCGATCGGCCTGGCGCTCCTGATCCAGGCCTTCATCGTCAAGCCCTACCGGATTCCCAGCGGGTCGATGGAGCCGACGCTGGCCATCGGCCAGCGCGTGCTCACCAACCGCCTGATCAGCCATCCGAGCGTCGGCGACATCGTCGTCTTCCACCCGCCCGCGGGGGCGGATCCCGCCGAGCCGCGGTGCGGCGATCCCAACCAGGGCAGCGGTCATTCGCAGGCGTGCGACGACCCGACCGCTCAGGAGTCGAGCCAGACGTTCATCAAGCGGGTGGTGGCCGGCCCGGGCGACACGATCTACATCGTCGACGGCCACGTCTTCCGCAACGGCCGGGAGGAGAAGGCGCCCTACATCTACCAGTGCGGGCCCGGTCCTTCGTGCACGTTCCGGACTCCGATCAGGATTCCGCCCGGCGATTACTTCATGATGGGCGACAACCGTGGAGCATCCGACGACAGTCGCTTCTGGGGACCCGTTCCCGACAAGTGGATCATCGGCGTCGCCTTCTTCACCTACTGGCCCCCGGACCGGATCGGCTTCCTCTAGGCGAGGCTCGGCGCGGCGCGCGCGCGGCCGGGCACGCCGGCTGTTCGGGTTCGACCGTGGCCTCGGCGCGCGCTTCGTGGCCGGCGCCGACGAGGCCGGGCGCGGCTGCCTCGCCGGGCCCCTCGTCGCGGCGGCCGTGCTCTTCGACCTGGAGCGGATCGGTCCCGCGGAGGTCCGGGCGCTGGGCGCGCTCAACGACTCCAAGCAGCAGCAGCCGGAGGCCAGGGCGGCGCTGTTTCCGCTGATCCTTCGCGTCGCCTCGAGGGTGGCGATCGTCTCGCGCTGCGCGCCCGGCATCGACCGGCGCGGACTGCACGTGACCAACCTGGCCGCGCTCCGCGACGCGCTGCGCCGCGTCGCGTGCCCGGGCTGCGTCTGCCTGAGCGACGGGTTCCCGCTGGCGGAGCTGGGCCACCGGCAGCTCGCGGTGGTGGGCGGCGACGCCAAGAGCGCGGCGGTCGCCGCCGCGTCGGTGATCGCCAAGGAGACGCGGGATCGTTACATGCGCAGGGCCGACGCCGCCCACCCCGGCTGGGAGTTCGCCAGCCACGTCGGCTACGCGACCCCCGAGCACCGTCAGGCGATCGAGCGCCTGGGCGTCTCGCCGCTGCACCGCCGTTCGTTTCAGTCGGCCGCCTACCAGCAGCTCGACCTGGCCGGCTGGTAGCGCCCGCCGGCCCGACCGGGAGGCTAGAAGGCGCCCTCCAGGTGCTCGAGGCTCACGAGCTGCCCCCGCGCGTCGAACGTCACCCCGATGGCGTCGAAGCGCACCGACCGGGCGTAGGGACGCGTGGGGCGCTCGCTCAGCCAGCTGGCGGCCATCCGGCGCACCCGCCCGCGCTTGCGCGGCCCGACGGCCTCGAGCGGGGGTGGCCCCGGGCGGCGCAGCCATCGCGTCTTGACCTCGCAGAAGGCCAGCGTGCTGCCGTCGAAGGCGACGATGTCCAGCTCGCCCCAGCGCGTGCGGAAGTTGCGCTCGAGGATCGTGAAGCCGCGCCGGGTCAGGTGCTCGCTCGCCAGCTGCTCGCCGAGCTGACCGAGCCGGTGGCGGGGGTCGTCGCTCACGCAGGCCACGGTACGCGCGGTGGTGTGAGAGGTGGGTGACGGCGTGTCACAAATCTGCATCAACTCCGGCCCGGGGCTCCGATGCTGACCGCCCTGCGCCCTAGCTTGGCGGGCTGTGCTGGCGCGTCTGGCGACATTCGCGATCGACGGCGTGGAGCCGCGGCAGGTGTGGGTCGAGGTCGACATCCGCTCGGGCCTGCCGACCTTCACGATCGTCGGGCTGGGGGACGCGGCGGTCCGCGAGTCGCGTGACCGCGTCCGCGCGGCGATCCTCAACTCGGGCTTCTCCTTCCCGCAGTCGCGCATCACGGCCAACCTCGCGCCCGCGTTCCTGCGCAAGGTGGGGCCGGGGTTCGATGCCGCGCTGGCGCTCGCCGTGCTCGCCGCCAGCGGCCAGGTGCCGGCCGAGGCGCTGGATGCCTACGCGGTCTTCGGCGAGCTCTCGCTGGCGGGCGAGCTTCGCGACTCGCCCGGCGCCCTCGCGGTCGCCGAGGGCGCCCGGCGGGCCGGGCTGCGCCGCCTGATCGTCCCCCGCCAGCGGGCGGGCGAGGCCGCGCTCGTGGAGGGGCTCGAGATCGTGGCGGTGAGCAGCCTCCGCGCCGCCGCGCGGGTCGTGACGGGCGCCCCGCCGCCACCGCTTCCGCGCCCCCCGGCCCGTGACGAGGGCTCCCCCGGCGACGGCGAGCCCGACCTGGCGGACGTTCGCGGCCAGGCGAGTGCGGTGCTGGCGTTGGAGATCGCCGCCGCCGGCGGGCACAACCTGCTGCTGGAGGGGGCGCCGGGAACCGGGAAGACGATGTTGGCGCGCCGGCTGCCGTCGATCCTCCCGGCCATGAGCCGCTCAGAGGCGGTGGAGGTGACGCGGATCCACAGCGTGGCCGGCCTGAGCACCGACGGGCTGGTCGACCGGCGACCCTTCCGCGCCCCGCACCACACGATCTCCGCCGCCGGGCTGGTGGGAGGCGGCTCGCCTCCGCGGCCCGGCGAGGCGACCCTCGCCCACCGGGGCGTGCTCTTTCTCGACGAGCTCTCGGAGTTCCAGCGCCCCACCCTGGAGGCGCTGCGCCAGCCGCTGGAGGACGGCCACGTCACGGTGGTCCGCGGCCAGCGCGCGCTGGTCTTCCCGACCCGGTTCATGCTCGTTGCCGCCACCAACCCCTGCCCCTGCGGGTTCGCCGGCGTGGGCGACCGTTGCCGCTGCGGCGAGGCCGACCTGCGCCGCCACCGCCGCCGGCTGAGCGGGCCGCTGCTCGACCGCATGGACCTGCTCGTGGCGGTGCAGCGTCCGGGCGACCGCGAGCTGCGGGCGGCGCCGGTGGCGAGCTCGCGCGTCGTCCGCGACCGGGTGGAGCTGGCGCGCGAGCGCCAGCACCGCCGGCTGGCCGCCTGCGCCGCCCGCTGCAACGGCGAGCTCGACGCGCGGATGGTGAGCCGGCACGTGCGGCTGGACTCCCCGGCGGAGGTGGTTCTGGCCCGCGTCTACGCCGCCGGGCGCCTGAGCGCCCGGGGCCGGCACCGGATCCTGCGGGTGGCGAGGACGGTCGCCGACCTCGCCGGCCGCGACAGGGTCGGCCGCGACGACGTGCTGACCGCGCTGGCGCTGCGCCAGCGGGCGGCCGACGAGGACACCGCCGCGACCCACGAGGTCGGAGCGGCGTGAGAGCGGCGGGGGAGCCGTGCTCAACCTGCCTGCGCCGGGCATGGCTCTTGAGCGCCATGGCCGGCCACCTCGATCGCGAGCGGGGCCGGGTCCAGGAGCTGCTATCCCTACAGGACGGCGAGCTCGTCCAGGCGCTCGGGGGCCGGCGGCGCCGGCGGCTCGCGGTCGAGCACGAGCGCTTCGACGCCGGGCGGGCGCGCGAGCGGCTGCGGGAGGCGGGCCTGGAGGCGATCTGCCGATGCTCCCCGCGCTACCCCGGACGCCTGAGAGCGCTCGAGAGCGCGCCCGCCGTCCTGCACGTGGCGGGGGACCTCGAGCGGGTGCTGTCGGTCGCGGCGAGCGACGCCGTCGCGATCGTCGGCTCCCGGCGCGCCTCGTCCTACGGCCTGGGGATCGCCCGAGGGCTCGCGCGGTCGCTGGCCGCCGCCGGGGTGCCCGTCATCAGCGGCATGGCGCACGGCATCGACGCCGCCGCCCACGAGGGCGCGCTCGCCGCGGGCGGGCTGACGCTCGCCGTGCTGGCGAGCGAGCCGCAGCGCCCCTACCCCGCCTCGGCGCGGGCGCTTCACCGGAGGATCGTCGCCACCGGCGCCGTCGTCTCCGAGCTGCCGCCCGCGACCCCCGTCCGGCGGTGGATGTTCCCCGCCCGCAACCGCCTTATCGCCGCCCTGGCCAGCATGACCGTGGTGGTGGAGGCGGGCGAGCGCTCCGGCGCCCTGCTCACCGCGGCGATCTCGCGGTCGCTGGGGCGAGCGACCGGGGCGGTGCCGGGCCACGTCACATCGCCGCTGGCAGCGGGCTGCCACCGGCTGCTGCGCGACGGCGCCCGGCTGATCGAGCGACCCGAGGACATCCTCGAGGCGCTGTTCGGCGCTGCGGCCCGGGTCCCCCGGCACGACGGCCGCCCGAGGCTCGACCGCGAGCATCGCAGGCTGCTGGAGGCGATCGCCGCCGGCGAGAACACCGCGGACGCGCTGGGCGAGGCGGGCGTGTCGCCCGATCTGGGGCTGGCCGCGCTCGCCTGGCTCGAGGTGGCGGGCTACGTCCGGCGCGAAGCGGGAGGGAGGTGGTCGGCCGTGCCCTAACCTCGCCGGGATGAGCGAACGCCGCCACATCCCGCGCGTGCTCTCGATCGCCGGCTCGGACTCGGGGGGCGGAGCCGGCATTCAGGCCGACCTCAAGGCGCTCGCCGCCTGCGGCGTGCACGGGATGACCGCCCTGACCGCCGTGACCGCGCAGAGCACGGTCGGGGTGGAGGCGATCCATGCCATCCCGCCCGAGATGATCATCGCCCAGGTGCGCGCGGTCCTCGACGACATCGGCGTGGATGCGGTGAAGGTGGGGATGGTCGGCGGCCGGCGGGAGATCGAGGCGGTCGCCCGCGCCCTTGACCTGCTGGCTCCGGCGACGCCGGTCGTGGTCGATCCCGTGATGGTGGCCGAGTCCGGCGCGTCGCTGCTGGAGCCCGCGGCGCGCTCGGCGCTCGTGGAGCTGCTGCTTCCGCGCGCGACCGTGCTCACGCCGAACTTGCCCGAGGCGCGGTCGCTGGCGGCCGAGGGGAGCGCGGTGGCCGCGGCGCGTGCGGCGCCCGAGGCGCGCGCGGCGCCCGAGGCGGGTGCGGCGGCCGAGGGGAGCGCGGCGGTCGGCGCGGGCGCGGCGGCTGAGGGGGGCGCGGCGGTCGACGCGGGCGCCGTGCGCGAGCTGGCGCGCCGCGTGCGCGCGCTGGGGCCGTCGGTGGTCGTGATCACGGGCGGGCACCGGCCGGAGGCGACCGACCTCTTCTTCGACGGCGGCCGCTTCGTCGAGATCCCCGGCGAGCGGCATCCGGACGGCGCCGCCCACGGCTCGGGCTGCACGCACTCCTCGGCGCTGGCGGCGCGGCTGGCGTGGGGGGATGACCCGCTCACCGCTGCCCGGACGGCCAAGGCGATCGCCTCGCTGGCGGTCGCCCGGGGGCTGCGCGGGGTGGGCGCGGGCGCCGGGCCGGTGGACGTCCTGGGGGTCGGCGCCGGACCCCTGCTGCCGGAGGCGGGGGGGCCGTCCGACCGTCTCCGCGCCAGCGGGGCTTTGACATAATCGCGCCGTGCGGTTCCTTCGGATGAAGCCGGGTCACGGTGAGGTTCTGATCGCCGAAGGAGACGTCGAGGTGGGGGCCGAGGAGGAGCGCCTGATCGAGGAGTTCCGGCGCCAGCTCGACCAGGGGCTGTGGGCCGCCGTGCCGCTGCCCGGCCCCGGGGGGTTGCGGCGCTCGGTGATGGTGAGCGCCTTCGAGGAGATCCCGCGTCACGCCGACCGGGTCATCTTCTTCCCCAAGGCGGCGGGCGGCAGGTAGGTCGCGGCCGGTGCTGCTGGCCCTGGCAGCGACGGCGCTCGTCGCGCTCGCGCTGCTCTTCGACGTGGTCGCTCCGCGCCTCGAGGAGGGCTGGCGGCGGATGCGCGCGCGCCGCGGGAAGGTGCCCCCGCCGCTCTACGATCCGGGCCGGGAGCGCCGCGCCGAGCAGCGGGCGCGCGCCCTGCTGCGATCGTGCGTGAATGAGGAGGAGTGGGCCATGTACCGCGACCTCGGCTTCATCCGCGTGTGGGGCGGTCAGGCCGACGGGCCCGCCCCGGCGGGCGAGGTCCGGGGGGCGCCGTACGCGTACCTGATCTACCCGCATCGCCCCCTGGTCGCCTACCTGGCCCAGACGCACCGGCTGCTTGGCGAGTACTGCGTCACCTTCCTCGACCAGACGCGGCCCTACGGCAGCCCCCGCCTGCCCGACTCCGACGACGTGCTCGCCAAGTGGATGGCGCTCACCGGCGATGAGCGGAGGCTGATCGGGATGGCGAACATGCACCTGCCAGGGCGGCAGCTCGACCCCGGCCAGGTCGCGCGCGACCTCTGGCGCCTGTCGCAGTGGGAGCGCCGGCGGCTGCGCCGGAGCGCGGAGGCCGCGCCGCGCCCGGCCGACGCAGGCCGCCGCTAGCAGGCCGCGCCGCGCGCCGAGCCCCCGTCCCTAGCAGGCCGCGCCGCGCGCCGAGCCCCCGTCCGGAGCAGGCCGCGCCGCGCGCCGAGCCCCGTCCGGAGCCGTCCGCCTGTAGATTCCCGCCGCCATGCCGGCTCTCGATCCCAAGCACCGCAGCCGGGCCCTCACCGAGGGCCCCGAGCGGGCCGCCGCGCGGGCCTTCCTCAAGGGAATCGGCTTCGACGAGGAGGCGCTCGCCAAGCCGCTCGTGGCGGTCGCCAACACGTGGATCGAGACGATGCCGTGCAACTTCCACCTGCGGGCGCTGGCGGCCAAGGTCAAGCAGGGCATCAGGGACGCGGGCGGCACGCCGATGGAGCTCAACACGATCGCGATCTCGGACGGCATCACGATGGGGACCGAGGGGATGCGCGCCTCGCTGCCCAGCCGCGAGGTGATCGCCGACTCGATCGAGCTGGTCTGCGACGCCCACCTGTTCGACGCCGTGATCGCGATCAGCGGCTGCGACAAGACGATCCCAGCCACCGTGATGGCGCTGTGCCGCCTGGACGTCCCCGGCCTGATGCTCTACGGCGGGTCGATCATGCCGGGCGTCTTCCACGGCGAGCGGGTCACGATCCAGGAGGTCTTTGAGGCCGTCGGACGCCACGCCGCGGGGACCATCACCGACCGCGAGCTGGCCGAGCTGGAGGCCGCCGCCTCCCCCGGCGCCGGCGCCTGCGGCGGTCAGTTCACGGCCAACACGATGGCGATGGCCTTCGAGGTCCTCGGCATCTCCCCCGCCGGCTTCTCGATGGTCCCCGCCACCCACCCCCGCAAGTCGGAGGTGGCCACCGAGGCGGGTCGCCTGGTGATGGACGTCCTCGCCCGGGGACAGCGACCGAGCGACATCATCACCCGGGAGGCGCTGGAGAACGCGATCGCGGCGATCGCCTGCAGCGGCGGCTCGACCAACGGCGTGCTTCACCTCCTGGCGGTCGCCAGGGAGATGGGCGTCCCGCTCGCCATCGACGACTTCGACCGGATCAGCGAGCGCACGCCGCTGCTCTGCGACCTCAAGCCCGGCGGCCGGTTCGTCGCCCCGGACCTCTACGAGGCAGGCGGGGTCCCGCTCGTCCTCAAGCGGCTGAGGGACGCGGGCGTCCTGCACGAGGACGCCGCGACCGTGACCGGGCAGACGGCGGGCGAGATCGCCGCCGCGGCCACCGAGACCCCGGGCCAGGAGGTCGTGCGCCCGCTCGAGGACCCGATCAAGCCGACGGGCGGGCTGGCGATCCTGAAGGGAAACCTCGCGCCCGAGGGCTGCGTGGTCAAGCTCGCCGGCCACGAGCGCCGCCGGCACACCGGGCCCGCCCGCGTGTTCGAGTCCGAGGAGGAGGCGATGGCGGCGGTCACCGCCCGGCGGATCCGCGCCGGCGACGTGGTGGTGATCCGCAACGAGGGGCCCGCCGGCGGCCCCGGCATGCGCGAGATGCTCGCCGTGACCGCAGCGCTGGTCGGCGAGGGGCTGGGCGAGGAGGTGGCGCTGATCACCGACGGCCGCTTCTCCGGCGCCACCCATGGCCTGATGGCCGGCCATGTCGCCCCCGAGTCGGTCAGGGGCGGCCCGATCGGGATCGTCCGCGACGGCGAGCGGATCACGCTCGACGTCGACGCGCGCCGGCTTGACGTCGAGCTCTCCGAGGAGGAGATCGCCCGGCGCCTGGCCGACTACACGCCGCCCGAGAAGCCATACCCCGGACCCGCGCTGGCCAAGTACGCCCGCCTGGTGTCGAGCTCCTCGCTGGGCGCGGTCACGATCTGATCGCGGGCGCGGGCGCGGGGCGCCGGCGCGGGCGGCGGCATGATCCGGGTGGCGGCATGATCCGGGCGACGGCTCGGTCCGGACGGCGGCGTGCGCCCCCGCCGCCTGCAATTCCGCTTGCGTGGCCGCCGAGGACCGGCGGCGGGTTTGGCGGGGCCGCGTCTGGCGGTAGGCTCTTGTGCGAAGTGGCGCTTGTCTCACCATCACGGCCGCGGCGGCTGGGCGGCCGAACGGCTCGCCCGCTCTACTCGCCCCGCCGGCGACGGCGTGGCCCCTCCGCGGTCGGCGCCCTCGTCGTGCTCGTCCTCGCCGGGGTGGCCGCCGCCGCCGTCGCGCTCGCCTCCTCGAGCGCGAGCCTCACGGTCGACTCCCGCGCGCTGGCCAGCGTCAGCCTGCCCCTGGGCGGAGGCTCAACCAGGCGCGTGGTGGCGGTCAGCGGCCCGCGCAGCCGGCCGCTGCCGGTGGCGCTGCGCGACGGCCGGATCTGGCCTCGGCACGCGCTGCCGGCCGGCGAGCGGGTGGCGATCGAGGTCGTGGTCCAGCGCCCCGGATGGATCGCCTGGCTCGCCGGGCGCACCGAGCGGCTGCGCCTGACCCTCACCACCCCATCCGCCCGGCTGGCCCAGGACTACCTGACCGTCCCCCCGGGGGCGCCGCTCACCGTCCGCTTCACCCGGCCGGTCAGCTTCGTCGCCTACGGGTCGACCCCGGGCTCGCTCAAGCGCCACCCACTGGCCGGCGGGCGGTCCGAGGTCACGCTCCCACGCGGCGCCTCCGCCGGCTCGCTGTGGGTGGCGGCCGCACCCCGCAGCTGGGAGACGGCCCGCCCGCAGTCGCTCAGCTGGTTCCCGGCCGGCGCCGCGACCGCCGCGGTGGCCACGCCCGCGCCCGGGACCACGATCGGCCCCACGACGCCGATCCGGCTGAGCTTCGCCCGGCCGGTGGCGAGGGCGCTGGGCGGCGCGATGCCGCCCGTCTCCCCGGCCACCGCCGGCACGTGGCACGCCGTCGACAGCCACACGATCGTGTTCCGGCCGGAGGGCTACGGCTATGGCATCGGCGCCCACGTGGTCATCGGCCTGCCGGCGGGCGTCCGGCTCGCCGGAGGGCACGCGACCGCCTCGGCCGACTCCGGAAGCTGGACGGTCCCCGCGGGGTCGCCGCTGCGCCTCCAGCAGCTGCTCGCCCAGCTCGGCTACCTGCCCCTGCGCTTCACCTACCACGGCCCGCCGCCCCCGGCCACCCCCGCCGGCCAGGAGGCGGCGGCCATCGATCCGCCGGCGGGAAGCTTCAGCTGGCGCTACCCGGACGTGCCCTCGGCGCTGCGCGCGATGTGGGCCCCGGGGGCGCAGGGCGTGATGACGCGCGGCGCCGTGATGGCGTTCGAGAACGACCACGGCCTGACGGCGGACGGGGTGGCCGGCCCGCAGGTCTGGCGGGCCCTGATCTCGGCGGCGCTGAGTGGTCGCGGCTCGAGCTTCGGCTACACGTTCGTGATGGTCGACAAGGCCGCCCAGAGGCTCACGCTGTGGCACAGCGGCCGCACGATCCTCACCACGCCGGTCAACACCGGAATCGCCCAGGCGCCCACCGCGAGCGGGACCTTCCCGGTGTTCGAGCACATCCGGGTCGGGACGATGAGCGGCACCAACCCGGACGGCAGCCACTACAACGATCCCGGCATCCAGTTCATCAGCTACTTCAACGGAGGAGACGCGCTGCACGCCTTCACGCGCGCCCAGTACGGATTCCCGCAGAGCCTCGGTTGCGTCGAGATGGCGCTCGGCCCCGCCGGCCAGGTGTGGCCCTACACGCCGATCGGGACGCTCGTCCACGTCGCCTAGCGCCAAGACCCGGCAGGCATGCTTCCAACCGCGGCGAATAGGCCGGATGCGATGGACTCGCCGCAGTGGAGCTCCGTGCTGGAGGACCTCGAGGCCGACCTCGCGCGGCGGGCGGCCTCGCCTCGCACGCGGCGCGCCTACGCCGGCGACTGCGGGCAGTTCGCCTCCTGGGCCGCCGGGCATGGGCTGGCGCCGGGCGAGGTTGGGGTGCGCGAGCTGCGCCGCTACCTCGCGGTGCTCGCAGAGCGCGGCGACGCACCGTCCACCGTGGCGCGCAAGCTGGCGGCGCTGCGCGCGCTCCTGCGCGTGCAGGTGGAGCTCGGCCGCCGGCGCGAGAACCCGGCCGACCTGCTGAGCTCGCCCAAGCGCCCCAGGCGCCTGCCGCGCGTGCTCCGGCCGGGCGAGGTGGAGGCGCTGCTGGAGGGGATCCCGTCGCGCAGCGCGCTGGACCTCCGCGACCGGGCGATGTTCGAGCTCGCCTACGCCTGCGGGCTGCGCGCCCAGGAGCTCGTCTCGCTCGACCTCGAGTCGGTCGACTTCGACGGCGAGACGGTGCGCGTGGAGGGCAAGGGGGAGAAGACCCGCCTGGTGCCGGTGGGCGAGCACGCGCGCCGAGCGCTCGAGGGATACCTGGCCAGGGGCCGGCCGGCGCTGGCGGACCCGGGCGAGCCGGCGCTCTTGGTCTCCAAGTCGGGCAGGCGCCTGTCGACCTCCGACGTCCGCCGCCGGCTGCGCGCGTGGGCGCGCAGGGCCGCGCCGCACGCCCCCGCGCTGGCGGAGGCCCATCCGCACGCGCTGCGCCACTCCTTCGCCACCCATCTCCTGGACGGCGGCGCCGACCTGCGCGCCATCCAGGAGCTGCTTGGCCACGCAAGCATCTCCACGACGCAGGTCTACACTCGGGTAGAGTCGGGGCGCCTGCGATCCGCCTATGCGAAAGCACACCCCCGAGCATGACGGGGTGAGACGACGTGGAAACGAACGTCAAAGCGATTGAGCTCCAAGACCTCTGGCGGCGTTACAAGGCGACGGGGGACGAGCGCGCGCGCGAGCGGCTGGTCGTGGCGTACTCGCCGCTGGTCAAGTACGTCGCCGGCCGGATGAGCTCGGGGCTGCCCGGTCACGTCGAGGAGGCCGATCTCATCTCCTACGGGCTGGGCGGGCTGATCTCGGCGATCGAGCGCTTCGACCTGGCCCGCGAGATCAAGTTCGAGACCTACGCGATCACCCGCATCCGCGGCGCGATCATCGACGAGCTGCGCAACCTCGACTGGGTGCCCCGCTCGGTGCGGGCCCGCGCGCGGGAGATCGAGCGGGTAAACATGAGGCTCGAGGCACGCTTCCAGCGCGCCCCGACCGACGAGGAGATGGCGGCCGAGCTCGGCGTCAGCATCCCCGAGTTCCAGGAGAGCCTGCTCCAGATCTCCAACTCCACGATCGTGGCCCTCGACGAGCTCTGGAACGTGCAGGACTCAACCGGCGACCAGGTCTCGCTGCTGGACACCCTGCCCGACCGCGACGCCCCCGACCCGCAGCAGCTCGTGGACCAGGCGGAGCTGCGCGACCGGATCGCCGACGCCATCGCGGCGCTGCCCGAGCGCGAGAAGCTCGTGGTGGCCCTCTACTACTACGAGAACCTGACCCTGCGCGAGATCGGCGAGGTGCTCGGGGTCACCGAGTCTCGCGTCTCCCAGCTGCACACCAAGGCCGTGCTGCGCCTGCGCTCCAAGCTGGCCGACGAGCTGGACTGACGCCGCGGGCGGCCCGCCAACCGCTATCGTCGCCCCCTCCGGCACCGAAGGAGAGGAGACAGGCATGCACAGGCCCGCGGATCGGATTCGCAACGTGGCGCTCGTCGGCCACCGCGGTGGCGGCAAGACCTCGCTGCACGAGGCGCTGCTGTTCCAGGCCGGGGCGATCAACCGGATGGGCTCGGTGATGGACGGCACCACGGTCTCGGACTCCGATCCCGACGAGAAGGCCCGCCAGATGTCGATCTCCGCCGCCCTGTCGAGCTTCGAGTGGCAGGAGCGCAAGGTCAACCTGATCGACACGCCGGGCGACGCGAGCTTCGTCGCCGACGCGCTCGGGGCGCTGCGGGTGTGCGAGTCGGCCGTGTTCGTGATCAACGCGGTCATGGGCGTGGAGGTCCACGCCAACCGCCTGTGGCAGCGCGCCGCCGAGCTCGACCTGGCGCGCCTGATCTTCGTCAACATGCTCGACCGCGAGCGGGCCGACTTCTTCCGCACGCTCGACAGCCTCAAGGCCGCCTTCGGCCCGCACGTCGTCGCCACCGAGATCCCCATCGGCTCCGAGCACGAGGTCTCCGGCGTGATCGACCTCGTCGACATGAGGGCCTACCGGTACGAGGGCTCGGGTCGCGAGAACTGCAGCGAGATCCCGATTCCCGATCAGCTCGCCGACCAGGCCCAGGAGTACCGCGAGAAGCTGATGGACGAGGTGGCGGAGAACTCCGACTCGCTCATGGAGCGCTACCTGGAGGGCGAGGAGATCTCCCACGAGGAGATCGTCGCCGCGCTCAAGGACGGCACCAACCACGGCCACATCTTCCCCGTCACCTGCGGCGTGGCCACCCGTAACCTGGCCACCAACCGGCTGCTCGACGCGATCGTGGAGGACCTCCCCTCCCCGGTCAAGCACGGCGGGCTGCAGGTGGGGGAGCTGAGCCTCGAGCCCGTGGAGGACCGGGAGCTGTTCGCCTACGTGTTCAAGACGCGCGCCGACCCGTTCGCCGGCCGGATCAACCTGTTCCGGGTCTACCAGGGGGTGATCAAGCAGGACTCCCAGGTGCTCAACACGCGCACCCACACCAAGGAGCGGATCGGGCAGCTGCTGACCTTCGAGGGCAGCCAGACCCCTCACGCGGGCGAGTTCGGCCCGGGCGACATCGGCGCGGTGGCCAAGCTCAAGGAGACCAAGGCCGGCGACTGGCTGGCGGCCCGCGACGAGCCGATCCAGATGCCGTCGATCAAGCTGCCGGCGCCGGTGATGGCGTTCGCGGTCGAGCCCAAATCCAAGGGCGACGAGGACAAGGTGTTCAGCTCGCTGCGCCGCCTGCAGGAGGAGGACCCGACGATCGACCTGCACCGTGACGCGCAGACCGGCGAGCAGATCGTGGCCGGGCTCTCGCAGGTCCACGTGGAGGTGATCGTCGAGCGCCTGAAGTCGCGCTTCGGCGCCGAGGTGACCCTCAAGCCACCCCGAGTCCCCTACCAGGAGACGATCCGCAAGCCCGCCAAGGCCCACGGGCGCCACAAGAAGCAGACCGGCGGGCGCGGCCAGTTCGGGGACTGCCACATCGCGATCGAGCCGCTGGAGCCCGGGGGCGGCTTCGAGTTCGTGGACGAGATCAAGGGCGGCGTGATCCCCTCGGGCTTCATCCCGGCGGTGGAGAAGGGGGTGCTCGAGGCCATGCAGGAGGGAGTCGTCGCCGGCTACCCGGTCAAGGATGTGCGCGTCCGCCTCTACGACGGCTCCTACCACACCGTCGACTCCTCGGAGATGGCGTTCAAGATCGCCGGGTCCCTGGCCATGAAGGAGGCGATGCAGGAGGCCGCTCCCGTGCTGCTGGAGCCGATCATGCTCGTCACGGTCAACGCCCCCGAGGACACCGTGGGGGAGGTGATCGGCGATCTGAACTCCCGCCGCGGCCGCCCGCTGGGCATGGAGCCGGTCGGCGCCGGGATGACCGAGATCAAGGCGGAGGTCCCGATGGCCGAGATGCTCTCCTACGCCCCCGACCTGCGGGCGATCACCGGCGGGCAGGGCGAGTTCACGATGGAGTTCGAGCGCTACGAGGAGGTTCCGGCTCACCTGGCCGCCAAGGTCGTCGAGGAGGCGCGCGCCGAGAAGGAGGCGGTGAGGGCGTAGACCCCGCTGTTTGCAGCGAGCTTTGCGGACCTCTCCGAGGGCGTCCGCTAGCCTCGCGCGGGTGAGCACCCGGGAGATCCGGACGCCCTCGGTGGATGCCACCGCCTCCTGCGACATCTGCGGGCGGACGCTCCTGCGAGGAGAGCGGGCCCACCCCTACCTCGAGGGCAGCCAGCCGCGGACCGTGTGCGAGCTGTGCACGGGCCGCGCCCACCAGGAGGGCTGGCTGCGGGAGGGCACGGTCCCCAGGTACGAGGGGGGCGGCTCCTCCGCGGACCGGCGCCGCTTCCTGCTGGGACGCCTGCGCGCCCGGCGCGAGGCCGCGTCTCGGGCGCATCCCGAGGCCTCCGAGGAGGCGCGGGAGCGCCAGCGGGACCTCCAGGAGCCCGCCCGGCGCCGGCCGGCCGAGGTGGAGCCACGGCACGTTCGCGCCGTTCCCTCGAGCCTCCAGCAGCGCCGGCTGGCCGCGGTGGAGGCCTTCAACTCCTCCGAGCACCCGCGCACGATCGCCGGCGTGGCCCGTTCGCTCGGGCTGCCGATGGTTGCCGTCTGGGGCGCCGAGGACCATCCCAGCCTCGTCTATCTGACCGTCGCCTGGGAGCTCTCGTGGTACCGCTTCGAGGTGGATCTCGCCGGCGGGCGGGACCCGGTGCGGATCGCCCGCCGGGGCAGCGAGCTGGAGGAGCTCGAGGCCGTCGAGCGCGAGCCCAACGCCACCTGCGACGAGCGGGGCACGGTGACGCTGGCCGGCTGAATGGACGAAGATCTGATGGCTGGTGCCCCCGGCGACCTCTAGCATGCAGCGACCGTGATCTACTGCGTGATCCCCGAGCCCCTGGCCGACGAGCTGTTCGACAAGCTCACCGCCTACTACGCCGACGACCCGAACGTCACCGTGATCGTCGATCGCCGCCAGGGCTCGCGGCGCGAGCGCGGGGGGTCGGCGGGCGGGAACCGCCAGCGGCGCGACCGCCGCCGTTCCCGGGTCACGGGCGAGATGCCGCCGCTGAAAGCCGATTAGCCCGCCTGCACCGCCCGCTTGAAGCTGATCCTGCACGTCGACGGCGGCGCGCGCGGCAACCCCGGACCGGCGGCCATCGGCGTGGTGGTGCGCGACGCCGGGGGGGTCCTGATCGACGAGCTGGCCGAGACGATCGGGGTCGCCACCAACAACGTGGCCGAGTATCGCGCCGTGCTGCGCGGGCTCGAGCGCGCGCGCGAGCTCGGCGCCACCGAGGTCGAGATCGTCGGCGACTCTGAGCTGGTGGCGCGGCAGCTCACCGGCGCCTACCGGGTCAAGCACGCGGCGATGAGGCCGCTGCACGCCCAGGCGAGGGCGGCCCTCGACCAGTTCGACAGCTGGTCGGTCCAGACCGTGCCGCGGACGGAGAACGCCCGCGCCGACGAGCTGGTCAACGCCGCCCTGGACGGGCGTTTTCCCGCCTGAGGCGGCGGGTAGGCGTTTCCGTGTGAGTATCGGCCTGGAGGAGGTCAGACGGCTGGCCGGGCGCCGCGGTGAGCACCCCGTCCTCAGCCTCTACGTCGACCTCGACCCCGAGCGCTTCGCCACCCCGCCGGCCCGGGCGTCGCATGTCCGCTCGTTGCTCGACGCGGCGACGCGCGAGGTGGCGCCAGATCACCGACGAGCTCGCCCGGCGCGTGCGCCGCGAGCGCTTCGGGCGCGTGGCGCTCGGCGGCCCCCAGGAGACGGTGGCGCGCCTACGGGACATGCTGGTGCCCGAGGTGCGCGCGAGGCTGCTCCCCGAGAGGATCGAGGTCGACCTGAGCGCCGCCAACGAGGAGCAGGTGCGAGAGGCGGTGCGGCGGCTCGCGCGCCAGGACGCGCGACGGGTGGAGCGCGACGCGCTGAGGCGGCTGGAGGCGGCGGGCGCCCCGAATGCCCACGCCGCCACGGGCGTAGACGACACGCTGGCGGCGCTCAACGAGCGGCGGGTGCAGACGCTGGTGCTGGCAGCGGGCTTTGACCGGGAGGGGGCGCGCTGTCCCGCCTGTGGGCTGCTGAGCGCGCGCGCGGAGGGCAGCCGCCCGGCCGACGGGGCCGGCCTCGAGGCGGTGGGCCACCTGCGCGAGGCGGCCCTCGAGGCGGCGCTCCGGCAGGACGCCGGGGTGCTCGTCGTCACCCAGGACGAAGAGCGGCCTCCCCGGGGGGGGGATAGGGGCGCTCCTGCGCTTCTGAGGGACCGCTACCGCGGCCGCGCCGCGCCGAACATCTCCGGCAGCCGCACGGCGAGCTCGAGCGGGCCCCGGAAGGTGCCGCGGCCCTGCAGGACCACCGCCGCCGGATCCAGCAGGCCCGCGCCGATCCGCAGGAAGTCGACCAGCGTGAGCGTGAGCGTGAGCCGGGCCTCCGGGCAGGCGCCCCGCCGGGCGCGGGCGCGGTCGCCCGCCACCTCGATCCGCCACACGATGGGCGGCGCCCTGGTGGCCCGGCGGGCCAGCTCGTAGACCAGGCAGCCCTGAAAGCCGCCGGCGGCGGAGGGGTCGAACGAGCGCGCCACGATCGTGAAGATCAGGCGCTGGGCGGGGCGTGAGCCCAGCCAGCGCTCCAGGCGCCGCTCGCTCAGCCGGGTGAGCGGTGCCGCCAGCAGGCCTCTCGCGCGCTCTCGCACGCCGCAATGATGCCGGTACCCTTTGCCGCCGTGGAAGATTCCAAGCTCATCGAGCTGCGGGCCCGGCTCGAGGAGGCGGCGGCGCGGCTGCGCTCCGGACAGCTCGAGGCCGACGCGGCGCTGGCCGTGATCGAGGAGTGCGCGCGGCTGGCGGCCGAGGCGAGCGCGCAGGTCGAGGAACGCTCGCGCGCCGCGCTGGAGCCGCTTCCGGACCTGCCGGGCCAGCTGCCGCTGGCCGCCGGATGAGGCCGCCCTGTCGCACCTTCGGCTAGTGCCGGGCCAGGGCGCTCCCTCGGGCTACCCGGACCATCTCCGGCGCGCCGTCGACCGCTACCTGGAGTCGCTTCGCTTCACCGAGGAGCCCTCCGCGCGCGGATTGGAGGAGGCGATGCGTTACTCGCTGCTCGCGGGGGGTAAGCGAATACGGCCGGTGCTCTCGCTCGCCACCGCCTCCGCCCTGGGAATGGATCCGGCCAGCGTGCTGCCGCTGGCCGGCGCGATCGAGCTGATCCACACCTACTCGCTGATCCACGACGACCTGCCGGCGATGGACGACGACGACCTGCGCCGCGGCCGCCCCACCTGCCACAAGGCGTTCGGCGAGGACGTGGCGATCCTGGCCGGCGACGCGCTCTACGCCGAGGCGTTCCGGCTGCTGCTCACCGAGCAGCGCTCGGAGCCGGCCGACGTGCTGGCCGCGGCGGCCGAGCTGGCGGCGGCCACCGGCGCCGCCGGGATGGTGGGCGGGCAGTACATCGACGTCGCGGGCACCACCGCGCCGGGCCCCGAGGGGCTGCGGCGGCTGCACGAGCTCAAGACGGGGCGGCTGATCGCCGCTAGCATCGACTGCGTTCTGTGGCTCAGCCGAGCCAGTGAACCTGACAGAATCAGCTTCAGCGCCTTCGCGAGCGAGCTGGGCGTGCTCTTCCAGATCGTGGACGACATCCTGGATGTGACCGGATCCCAAGAGACGCTCGGCAAGCGGCAAGGGAGCGACGAACGGCTGGGAAAGCGCACCTACGTGACCGAGTTCGGCCTCGAGGGAGCGCGCCGGCTGGCCGCCGAGTCGCAGGACCGGGCCCGCGCCGCGCTCACTCGGGCAGCCCCAGCCGGAGCCGCCGAGCTCGAGCAGATAACCGACTTCATCGCCACCCGGAGCTTCTAGATGACACCCCTGCTAGACCGGATCCACCAGCCACAGGACCTGCACGGACTCTCCGACGAGGAGCTACAGCGCCTGGCCCAGGAGGTGCGCGAGCTGCTGATCGACACGGTCGGCGAGGTGGGGGGCCACTTCGGGGCCAACCTGGGCGCCTGCGAGATCGCGGTGGCCCTGCATTCGCTGCTCGACTCCCCGCGGGACAAGATCCTGTGGGACGTCGGCCATCAGGCCTATCCCCACAAGGTGCTCACCGGCCGGCGCGAGCAGCTGCACACGATCCGCCAGTACGGGGGCCTGGCGCCGTTCTGCGCGATCCACGAGTCCGAGCACGACATCATGGGCGCAGGCCATGCCTCCACGGCGATCGGCTACGCGGTGGGGATCAAGGAGGCGATGCGCCAGGGGCACGGGCCCGACGGGCGCGTGGTCGCCGTGGTGGGCGACGGGGCGCTGACCGGCGGGGTCGCCTTCGAGGCGGTTCACCAGGCCGGCGGGCTGGGAACGCCGATCGTCGTCCTGCTCAACGACAACGGCATGTCGATCGCCCCCAACGTCGGCGCGCTCTCGCGGTATTTCAACCGGGTGCGCCTCAACCCCAAGCTGTGGCACGCCCGGGAGGACGTCGAGGAGGGGCTGACCAAGCTGCCGGCCGGGATCGGCGCCGCGTTTGAGCGCTTCGGGCCGCACGTCAAGGAGTCCCTGAAGGCGTTCTGGGCGCCCGGGCTGTGGTGGGAGGAGCTCGACTTCGCCTACATCGGGGTGATCGACGGCCACGACGTGCGCGCGCTGCGGCGAGCCCTGACCGACGCGCTGGCGGCCGAGCGCCCGGTGGTGATCCACGCCGCCACCGTCAAGGGCAAGGGGTTCAAGCCGGCCGAGGAGGGCGGCCTGGAGGGGATGGAGAAATGGCACGCCGCCAAGCCGAAGTCGATCGCCAACGGGGCGCCGTCCAAGGCCCCGGCGTCCGCGGCGCCGGCCAAGCCGGCCCCGCCCACCTACACGGAGGTGTTCGGCAACGCGCTGGTGCGCGAATGCCGCCGCGACGAGCGCGTAATCGGAATCACCGCCGCGATGAACTCGGGAACCGGGCTGAACATCCTCCAGCACGAGCTGCCCGAGCGCTACTTCGACGTGGGAATCGCCGAGCAGCAGGCGATCCTGTTCGCCGCCGGCCTCTCCCTGCAGGGGTGCAAGCCGGTGGCCGCGATCTACTCCACCTTCCTGCAACGGGCCTACGACCAGATCGTCCACGACGTCTGCCTGCAGCGGCTCAACGTGGTGCTGGCGATGGACCGGGCCGGCCTGGTCGGCGACGACGGGCCCACCCACCACGGCGCCTTCGACATCGCCTATCTGCGCTGCCTGCCGCACATCGTCCTCATGGCCCCCCGCGACGAGGCGATGTTGGTGGACATGCTGCACACCGCGCTGTGCTACGACGACGGCCCGATCGCGCTGCGCTACCCCCGCGGCGCCGGGACCGGCGTCGCCCTGCCCGAGCACCCCTCGGCGATCGAGATCGGCGCCGGGGAGATCCTGCGCGAGGGCGACCGCGTGGCGTTCTTGGGCTACGGAACCGGCGTCGCCAAGGCCCTGGAGGCGGCCGACCTGCTCGCCGCCGACGGCATCCTGAGCACGGTCGCGGACGCCCGCTTCGCCAAGCCGATCGACGCGGGCCTGGCGGCCCAGCTGGCGGCCGAGCACGAGCTGCTGGTGACCGTCGAGGAGGGCGTGCTGGCCGGCGGGTTCGGCTCGGCGGTGTGGGAGACGCTCTCGGACGCCGGGCTCTCGCCCCGGATCCTGCGGGTGGGGCTGCCCGACCGCTACGTCACCCACGGCGCGCCGAAGCTCCTGCACCAGGAGGTCGGCTTCACCGGCGAGCGGATCGCCGAGCGCGTCCGGGCGGCGGTGGCGGCCGACGCCGCGGGCGCCGCCGCGCCCCCCGAGGGCGACCACCGGGCGCGCAGCCGAGCGGGCGGCTGACCGTCCCCTTAAAGCGGAACGGCCCGCGGGCGCGGACCGCTCCAGGGAGGAGAGGAACCTCATGGTCGCGCACCGCGCCGCCTCTGAGTGTGAGGTCGGTCACGCGGCGGCGTCCCGCCGCCGCGGGCTCCCCGGACGCCGATCGCCGCGGCAGCTACCGTTTCGCCGCGATGAAGCGGGTTCGCATCGACAGCCTGCTCTCCGCGCGGGGGCTGTTCGCCTCGCGCTCGCGCGCAGCCGCGTCGGTTCTGGCCGGTGACGTCCTGCTGCTCCCCGAGCGCCGCCGCGCCCGCAAGCCCGGCGAGCTCGTCCGCGAGGACGTCGAGGTCGAGGTCATCGGCGCGCCGCCGTTCGTCTCGCGCGGAGGGATCAAGCTGGCCAACGCGCTGGCCGCCCTGCCGATCGAGGTCTCCGGTCGCCGGGCGCTCGACGTCGGCGCCTCCACCGGCGGATTCACCGACTGCCTCCTGCAGCGGGGGGCGGCGCACGTGGTGGCGCTCGACGTCGCCTACGGCCAGCTGGACTGGCGACTGCGGCGCGACCAGCGCGTGACCGTGCTGGAGCGGCGCAACGCGCGGTCGCTGCGCGCCCAGGATCTGCCCTATGCCCCGGACCTGATCGTGATCGACGTCTCGTTCATCTCGCTGCGAAAGGTGCTGCCGGCGCTGCTGGCGGTGGCGGCGGAGCGGTTCGACTGCCTGGCGCTCGTCAAGCCGCAGTTCGAGGCCGGCCGCGAGCAGGTGGGCGGGGGCGGCGTCGTCCGGGACCCCGCCGTGCGCCGACGGGTGCTCGTGGAGGTCGCGGCCTGCGCGCGCGAGCTGGGGGCATCCGTGCTCGGCTTCGCGAGCTCCGGCCTGCCGGGGCCCAAGGGCAACGTCGAGACGTTCGCCTGGCTGGGGGAGGGCGGGCGTGGCGGCGTGGTGGACCTCGAGGCGGCGGCGGCTCGGGTGAGCGCGTGAACCCCGTCCGCCGCGCCACGGTGTTCACCCACCGCCGTCCGGTGGACACCGCGGAGTCGATCCGGATGCTGCGGGCGATCGCGCGCGAGGCGGGGGCGAAACTGCGGTTCGACGCCGTGGAGACGGGCAAGCACGTGCTCGAGCCGGCCGAGGAGCTCGAGCTGAACGCGCCGGTGCAGCTCGACGTCGACATCTGCTTCGCCCTCGGCGGGGACGGGACGATCCTGGGGGCGCTGCGCACCTATGCGGGGACGGGGGTGCCGGTGTTCGCGGTCAACTTCGGCGAGATCGGGTTTCTGGCCACGGTCGACCGCGCCGATGCCGAGATGGGGTTTCGCCGCGCGTTCGCCGGCGAGTTCGAGGTGCTCTCGCTGCCCGGCATCCACGTCTCCGGGCAGGACGGCCCGTGGCTGGCCATCAACGATGTCTCCATGCACCGCCAGCCCGGCAAGCGGGTGGCGGACCTCCAGTACTCGGTGGGGGCTGACGAGGTGGGGCGGGTCCGCTGCGACGGGCTGGTGATCGCCACGCCGGCCGGCTCCACCGGGTACAACCTGGCCAACGGCGGGCCCGTGATGGCCTGGGGGGTGAAGGGCTTCGTCGTCTCGTTCATCGCGCCTCACTCGCTGACCGCTCGGGCGCTCGTGGTCGCCCCCCAGGATCAGCTGATCGTGAGCAACTTCTCGCGGGAGGAGCCGGTCGACGTCTCCGTCGACGGCCGCCCGGTGTGCGTGCTTCCGGCCGGCCAGGAGATCAGGGCCGGCTTCGTCGATGGCCAGGGCCACCTGGCGCAGGTGGCGGGGACCAGCTTCTACAGCCGCCTGCGCGAGAAGTTCGGGCGCCTGGCCAGCCTGCCCTGACCGCCCGATCCGTCGGGCGCGCCTGGTGTCCGATCCGTCGGGTGCGCCTGGTGTCCGATCCGTCGGGTGCGCCTGGTGTCCGATCCGTCGGGCGCGCCTGGTACCACACCCCGCGTGCTCGAAGAGCTGCGCGTGGAGAACCTCCTGCTACTGGAGAGCGCCCAGCTGCGGCTGGCGCCGGGGCTCAACGTCCTCACCGGGGAGACCGGCGCCGGCAAGACGCTGCTGGCGCACGCGCTGGACCTGCTGCTCGGAGGCAAGGCGCGCCGCGGAATCGTGCGGCCGGGCGCAGCCGAGGCCTACGTGGAGGGCGTCTTCACGCTCGGCTCCGATCCGCCGGCCAGCGAGCTGATCCCGCCCGACGCCGCCGAGCTCGTCCTCGCCCGCAGGGTGTGGGCCGATGGCCGGACCCGCGCCTACGTGTGCGGCCGCGCCGCCACCCAGGGCGACCTGCGCGCGCTCGGCGCGCGGCTGCTCAGCTTCTACGGGCAGCACGAGCATCGCAAGCTGACGCTGGCCGGCGCCCAGCTCGAGGTCCTGGACTCCCACTGTGGCAGCGCGCAGATCGGCGACCGCCGCCTGACCGCGGCCGCGCACGCGCGGGTGCGGGCGCTGGAGGAGCGCCTGCACCACCTCCGGGAGCTCGCCGCCACGCAGGACCGCGAGCTGGACCTGCTCGCCTTCGAACTCGCGGAGATCGAGGCGGCGGCGCCCAGCCAGGCCGAGCAGGGGGACCTGCTGGCCGAGCGCGAGCGGCTGCGTCACCTCGAGGCGCTGCAGACGGCGGCGGGCGAAGCCACCGCGGCGCTGGGTGGGGAGGAGGGCGGCGTGGGGGCGCGGTTGGCGGCCGCCGCGCGCGCTCTGGAGCGCGTGGCCGGGGTGGATCCGGCGCTCGCGGCGGGGCTGGACCGGCTCCAGACGGCGCGTCTGGAGTGCGAGGACATCGCGGCCGAGCTCGCCGGCCACCTCGACCGCCTGAACGCCGACGGCGAGGATGGAGCCCATGCCGCCCTCCGGCTCCAGCAGGTCGAGGAGCGGCTCGCGCTGTTCGCGAGGCTCGAGCGCAAGCACGGCGGCTCGATCGCCGAGGTCCTTGCCCACGCCGAGCACTGCCGTCGCCGCATGGGCGAGCTTCGCGGTGCCGAGTCGACCCTCGAGCGGGTGGAGGGCGAGCTGGCCGCGGCGCGGTCGGAGCTGCTCGCGCTGGCGGCGCGGCTCGGCGCGCGGCGCCGCGAGGTCGCCCCGCGACTCGCCAGCGCGGTGACCGCCCGGCTGGCGGACCTGGCGATGCCGGAGGCGACCCTGGAGGTGGAGATCTCCCCGCGCCCGGGAGGTCCGGGGCCAACCGGCGCCGACATGGTCGAGCTGAGGATCGCCACCCATCCCGGTGCCCGGCCGCAGCCCCTGCGGGAGGTCGCCTCCGGTGGCGAGCTCTCGCGCGTGATGCTGGCGCTGCTGAGCGTGGCGCACGGCGGGGCCGAGGAGGCCGAGGCGGCGGAGCGCCCGCTGCTGGTCTTCGACGAGATCGACGCCGGCATCGGCGGCCATACCGCTCACGCCGTCGGCGAGCACCTCAAGGAGCTGGCTCGGGGCCGCCAGGTGCTGTGCATCACCCACCTGCCTCAGGTGGCCGCGCTGGCACAGCGGCACTTCACGATCGCCAAGGACCCCTCGAGCTGCCCGGGCCGCACCGCGGTGAGGATGCTCGAGGCCGAAACGGTCGTCGGCGAGCTCGTGCGGATGATGGGCGCGAGCGACGGGGACCGCGCCGCGGCCGAGCACGCTCGGCATCTCTTGCGGGCCGCGGCATAATTGACCGGCGATACGGGCAGAGAGAGAGATGCACGTCCTGGAGCTCATCCGCGAACGAAAGGCGAACCGCAGGCGGCGCGCCCTGTACCGGGCGGTGTGGGAGCTGCCGCTGCAGTCCCGCCGCGCGATGCTCGCCGCGCTGGACGACGAGGAGCTGATCGTCGGCGCGTACACCGACCGCAGCGGGCGGGTCTGCCCGATGCTGGCCGCCCACCGGCGCGGGGCCCGGGCGGTGGTGGGCCGGTTCCCCCGGGCGTGGGACGAGTTCGCGCGCGCGCGGCGGCCGCGGCCCGCCACCAGCCGGGAGGTCGCGATCCTGCGCGCGGTCCTGGAGGAGAGCGTCCGAGCCGGCGGGCCGGAGAAGGTTGCCAGTGACGGTGGGGCCGAGCCGGGCGTGCGGGCGGGAAGGCCCCAAGCGGCGGGCATCGGAAGCCCCGTTGGCGAGGCAGCCGCGGCCAGCGCCTAGCCGATGATCTCGCAGCGAACCCGGGTCCCCGGGATCGAGCGGTTCGCCGCGCCCGTCGCCGCCCTCGGCGTGGTGCTGGCGCTCATCGTCGCGCCGCTGCTCCTCTGGCACCGCGTCCTGCACGATGTCCTGGTCTCCTTCCACTGGAGTCTGACCTACGCGGCGGGCGAGCTCGGCCCATGGCTGCTGCTCGCCTCCGGCGCGGCCTGCCTGGTCCCGGTCGCCGTCTCCTCCGGCCTGAGTCCCGAGAGCCGCCTGTACCCGCGCGGGCGGCGGGTGTACTTCATCTGGGGCGTCGTGCTCTACCTGCTCGGCACGGCGCTCGTCGTGCAGATGTACGACCTCTGGAACTACGCGCACTAGCCGGTCTGTCGGCGCGCCGGATGGCGCCGTCCGCGCCGGCCGCTACCTTCAGGGCCACGGATAGACTCCAGGACAGGGAACGACTGATGGCCGCAGGCGAGACGCGCTTCATCTTCATCACAGGCGGAGTCGTCTCCTCCCTGGGCAAGGGGATCGCGGCGGCCTCGATCGGCCGCCTCCTGGTGGCTCGCGGCCTCGACGTCCAGCTTCAGAAGTTCGACCCCTACATCAACGTCGACCCGGGGACGATGTCGCCCTACCAGCACGGCGAGGTGTTCGTCACCGAGGACGGCGCCGAGACCGATCTCGACCTCGGCCACTACGAGCGCTTCACCGACGCGAACACGAGCCGAGCCTCCAACGTCACCGCCGGAGGCATCTACAACACGGTGATCCGCCGCGAGCGCCGCGGCGACTACCTCGGCGCCACCGTCCAGGTCGTGCCGCACATCACCGACGAGATCAAGCACCGGATCCGGCTGATGGCCGAATCCTCCGAGGTGGACTTCGTGATCACCGAGATCGGCGGCACGGTGGGCGACATCGAGTCGCTGCCGTTCCTGGAGGCGATCCGCCAGTTCCCGGTGGACGTCGGGCGGCGCCGGTGCATGTTCATCCACCTGACGCTCGTGCCCTACATCAGCCACGCCGGCGAGCTGAAGACCAAGCCGACCCAGCACTCGGTGAACGAGCTGCGGCGGATCGGGATCGCGCCGGACATGGTGGTGTGCCGCTCGGAGTCGGCGCTCTCGGCCGACATCCGCAAGAAGATCGCGCTGTTCGCCAGCCTGCCGGTGGAGGCCGTGGTCTCCGCGCGCGACGTGCCCGACATCTACCAGGTGCCGCTGGTCTTCCGCTCCGAGGGTGTCGACGACTACATCCTGCGCCAGCATTTCGGCCTGGACGCGCCGCCGCCCCAGCTGGCGGCCTGGGAGTCGATCGCCCAGCGCTCGATCGAGGCCCGGCGCACGATCCGGATCGCCCTCGTCGGCAAGTACGTCCGCCTCGAGGACGCCTACCTGTCGGTGGCCGAGGCGCTCAAGCACGCGGGCATCCACCACGGCGTGAGGGTCGAGATCGAATGGGTGGACTCGGAGTCGCTGGCCGAGTCGGCGGTGGCGCGGCGGCTCGAGCACGTGGACGGGATCCTCATCCCCGGCGGCTTCGGCGGGCGGGGGATCGAGGGCAAGATCCGGGCGGCGCAGATCGCCCGTGAGCGGGGCATCCCCTACCTGGGCATCTGCCTTGGGATGCAGATCGCGGTGTGCGAGTTCGCGCGCCACGTGGCGGGCATGGAGGGCGCCAACTCGACCGAGTTCGACGCGGAGACGCCGTTTCCGGTGATCGACCTGCTCCCCGAGCAGAAGGAGATGGCCGACATGGGCGGGACCATGCGCCTGGGCGCCGACCCGATCAAGCTGCACGAGGGCACGCGGATCAGGAGCCTGTACGGCGAGGCGGTCGTCTACGAGCGCCACCGCCACCGCTACGAGGTCAACAACCACCTGCGCCGCCGGCTCGAGTCGGCCGGCCTCATCTGCTCGGGCACCTCACCGGACGAACGGCTGGTCGAGGCAATCGAGCTCCCGCCGGAGCAGCACCCGTTCTTCGTCGCCTCGCAGTACCACCCCGAGTTCAAGTCGCGGCCCGAACGGCCCGCGCCGCTGTTCCGGGAGTTCGTCGGCGCGGCGCTCGAGCGCTCCGGCCAGGGCGAGGCGCCCGAGGAGCGCGAGCTGCCGGCGGGCGCCGTCTCGCCCGCCTCGTGAGGCGCGCCACCCCGGCCGAGCGGGAGCGGCTGGCCGAGACGTTCGTCTCGCTGTGCCGGATCGAGAGCCCGTCGTTCCGGGAGCGCGAGTGTGCCGATTGGATCGCCACCGAGCTGCGGCGCATGGGCGTGGAGGTGACCGAGGACGATGCCGGCCTCCACGTGGGCTCCGACGCGGGCAACCTGCACGCGCTGATCCCGGGCAGCGGCCCCGACAGCATCCTCATCTGCGCCCACATGGACACGGTTCCGCTGGCCGCCCCGGTGGAGCCCGTGCTGGTGGATGGCGGTTGGGAGAACGCCAACCAGGCGATCCTCGGCGCCGACAACAAGGCCGCGGTGGCCGTCGCGATCGAGCTCGCGCGACGCCTCACCGCGTCGCCCGAGCCCCCGCCGGTGGGGCTCGAGCTGCTGTTCACCGTCTGCGAGGAGGTGGCGCTCCAGGGCGCCAAGGCGTTCGACGCCTCCCGGCTGCAGAGCCGCTACGGCTACGTGTTCGACCACGCCTCGCCGATCGGCGAGATCGTGCTCGCCTCCCCGACCTACTACCGGATCGCCGGCGAGATCCAGGGCCGGGCCGCGCACGCCGGGATCCGCCCGGAGACGGGCCGAAGCGCGATCGTGGCCGCCGCGCGCGGCATCGCCGCCATGCGCCTCGGACGCATCGACGAGGAGACGACGGCCAACGTCGGGACGATCGCCGGCGGCACCAACGCCAACGTGGTCGCCGAGCGCTGCCGGATCGAGGCCGAGGTGCGCAGCCTCGACCGGGAGCGGGCCGAGGCGCTGACGACCGAGATCATCGACCACCTCCAGGAGGGGGCGGACAGCGCCGAGTGCGACCTCGACGTCACCGTGGAGCGGATGTTCGACGGCTACCGCACCCGCCCGCGCGAGCCGCAGGTGGCGGCGGCCGAGCGGGCACTGCGCGCCTGCGGCTACGAGCCCAGGCACATCCTCACCGGCGGGGGGTCGGACGCCAACGTGCTCCAGGCCCGCGGTTTCCCCTGCACCAACCTCGCCGACGGCACCGAGCGAAACCACGAGCCCACCGAGCGGGTGAGCGTCGACGCGCTGGAGGGGATGCTGGAGGTGGCGATCGCGCTGATGGAGGCGGCGGCCGAGCCGGCCGCCGGGCCGGCGTGAGCTTTGAGCGTCTCGGCGGCGAGGTCCGGTGGGAGGGCAGGATCGTGCGCGCCGGCACCGAGCGCTTTCGCCACTCCGACGGCCGGGAGGTCACGCGCGAGAAGGTGTGGCACCCCGGCGCGGTGGGAATCCTCGCCCTCGACGACGAGCACGTGTGGCTGACCCGTCAGCCCCGCGAGGCGGCCGGGGAGCAGGCCTCGCTCGAGATACCCGCCGGCAAGCTCGACGTGGCCGGAGAGGAGCCGCTCCAGACGGCCACGCGCGAGCTGGCCGAGGAGATCGGCAAACGCGCCGCGCGCTGGAGCGAGATCTGCTGCTTCTACACCAGTCCCGGGTTCAGCGACGAGCGGGTGTGGCTGTACCTGGCGCAGGGGCTCGCCGACGCCACCGAGGCGCCCGAGGCCGACGAGGACGAGCGGATCGAGATCGTCCCCTGGCCCCGGGAGCGCCTGTGGGAGGCGGTCGACGCCTGCCGGGACTCCAAGTCGCTGATCGCGCTGCTCTGGCTTGCCGCCCGCTCGGCATCCGGCCTCGCCTGATCGGGCGGCGCCAGAGTCATCCGGCTGGCTTGCCGCCGCTCGGCATCCGGCCTCGCCTGATCGGGCGGCGCCAGAGTCATCCGGCTGGCTTGCCGCCCGCTCGGCATCCGGCCTCGCCTGATCGGGCGGCGCCAGAGTCATCCGGGCGGCAGGACCGGCTGCTCGGCCCGCGAAATACGGCCCATGGCCGCCCTCGCCGCGCCCCCCCGGCTGATCGACCTGGCGCTGGACTTCCTCGGCTCGCTCGAGCTCGAGCGGGGGCTCTCGCGGAACACGCTCGAGGCCTACCGCAACGATCTGCAGCAGTTCGGGGCCTATCTCGAGCGGACGGGGCTCGACCCGCTCGCGATCGGCCCGGTCGAGCTGAGCGCGTTCGTCTCCGAGCTGGCGGCCGGCACGGGCGGGCGAGCGCCGCTGGCGCCCGCCACCCTGCAGCGCAAGATCGCCTGCCTGCGCTCCTTCTACCGCCACCTGCGCCGGGAGCAGGTGATCGACCACGATCCCTCTCTCGAGCTGCGCGCGCCGCGCCAGCGGGCGCGCCTGCCCAAGGTCCTCAGCCGCGACGAGGTGGCCCGGCTCCTGGCCCAGCCCGCGGGCACCTCGCCGGGCGCCCTGCGCGACCGGGCGCTGCTTGAGACGATGTACGCCTGCGGTCTGCGGGCCTCCGAGGCGACCGGGCTCGAGCTGACCGACCTCGACCTCGAGGAGGGGATCCTGCGGGCGCGGGGGAAGGGCGCCAAGGAGCGCATCGTCCCCGTCGGCGGCAAGGCGATCGAATGCCTGCGCGCGTATCTGGAGCGGGGGCGCCCCCGCCTGGTCGGGCTGCGCGACGAGCCGCACGTGTTCGTCAACCAGCGCGGGGGGCCGCTGACCCGTCAGGGGCTCTACAAGATCGTCCAGCGCCACGCGAGGCGGGCGGGGCTCTCCAGCCGTATGAGCCCGCACACGCTGCGGCACACGTTCGCCACCCACCTGCTGGCCGGCGGCTGCGATTTGCGGTCGCTGCAGGAGATGCTCGGCCACGCCGACATCGCCACCACCCAGATCTACACGCACCTGTCCAGCGAGCGGCTGCGCGACGTCTACTTCGACGCTCACCCGCGGGCCCAGATCAGACGCCCTGCGTAGGATCTGGGGCGTGGGACTGACGCACTTCGACGAGGCGCCCGCCCGCGAGTACAGCATCGGTCACCTCCGCGGTCGGTGGACGCTGCTGGGCGAGGGGGCGGGAGCTCGCGGCGTCGGCCTGCGGCGGATCCAGGTGCCGGCGGGCGGGTGGTCGACCCCGGCGCACGAGCACGGCGCCGAGGAGGAGATCTTCTACGTGCTCGCGGGACGCGGCGTCTCCTGGCAGAGGGGGCGCACGGCGGAGATCGGCGCGGGCGACTGCGTCGTCTACCTGGCCGGGCGCGGCGCCCACACGCTGCACGCCGTCGAGGACCTCGACGTGCTGGCCTTCGGCCCCCGGCTGCGCGCCGAGACGGTGGGCTTCCCGCGCCTGGGGATGTCGCTGATCGGCAACCGCGCCGTCGAATCGCTCGCCGGGTCGCTGGACGGGGCGCCGATCCAGTTCGTCAGAGAGGCCGAGGCGGGCCCCCCGGAGCTGCCCGAGCCGCAGGGGCGGCCGTCGACGATCGTCAACCTCTCCGCCGTCGAGCCCGAGCCGTGGGGGCGCGGCCGGGTGAGGACTCGGCGCCGCCGGCTGGCGAGCGCGGCCGGCGCGCAGGCCACCGGGCTGAACCACGTCGAGGTGGAGCCCGGCGGGTGGGGCGCGCCGCCGCACTGCCACTCGCGCGAGGAGGAGCTGTTCGTGATCCTCGAGGGGGAGGGCGTGCTCGTGCTGGGCGAGGCCGAGACGCCGGTGCGCCGTGGGAGCGTGATCGCCCGTCCACCCGCAACCGGCACGGCGCACGCGCTGCGCGCCGGCGAGAACGGCCTCGCCTACCTCGCCTACGGGACGCGCGACCCGGGGGACATGTGCTTCTACCCCCGCTCGGGCAAGATCGCCTTCCGGGGCCTGGGGGTGATCGCCCGCCTGGAGCCGGTCGACTACTGGGACGCCCGCCTGGAGCCGGTCGACTACTGGGACGGCGAGGTCTGAGGCCGACGGCGGCGCGGGAGTCGGCACGGGCGGGCCGGAGGCGGGCGTTCGTCGTCGTCCTCGACGCCTGCGGGGTCGGCGCCCTCCCCGACGCCGAGCGCTACGGCGACGGCGGCGCCAACACGCTGGGCCATCTGGCCGACGCGGTGGGCGGCCTGCGGCTGCCGACCCTGCTGGCGCTCGGATTGGGCTGCGTGGACGGCCTGTCCAACCTGCCCGCGGCCCCTGACCCGGTGCTCCACGGCCGGCTGCACGCTCTGGGCCCCGGGAAGGACTCGACCGCGGGCCACTGGGAGCTCATGGGAGTCGTCGTGGACTCCCCGCCGCCGACCTACCCCGACGGCTTTCCCCCGGAGGTGCTCGATCTCGTCACGGCGCTGGCGGGGCGGCCGATCCTGTGCAACCGCCCCTGCAACGGGGTGGAGGCGATCGAGCGCTACGGCGCCGAGCACCTGGCCGGCGGGGGGCTGATCCTCTACACCAGCCAGGACTCGGTGCTGCAGATCGCCGCGCACACCGCGGTCCTCGACCCGGACGCGCTCTATGAGCTGTGCCGCCGGCTGCGGCGAGGGCTCCCGCCCGAGCACGCCGTGGGCCGCGTGATCGCGCGGCCCTTCGAGGGGCGGGACGGCGCGTTCCGGCGCACCGACGGCCGGCGCGACTACGCGCTACCTCCGCCCCGACGCAGCTACCTGGAGGAGGTCCGCGACGCGGGGCTGGCCGTGCACGCGGTCGGCAAGGTCGCGCAGCTGTTCGACGGCGTCGGGATCGACGTCAAGCACCCCGGCCCGACCAACGCCACCGCGCTCGCCGCCACCACCGAGCTGATCGAGGGCCTCGACGCGGGGCTGGCGTTCACCAACCTGATCGACACCGATCAGGTGTACGGGCACCGGCACGACGCGGAGGGGTTCCACGCGGCGCTGGCGCGGATCGACGCGGCGGTGGCCGGCTGGCTCTCGCTGCTGCGCGAGGGTGATCTGCTGGTGCTGACCGCCGACCACGGCTGCGACGTCACCGCGCGCCACACCGACCACACGCGGGAGCACGTTCCGCTTCTGGCGGTCTTCTCCGGTCACGGCGGCCGGCGCCACGACGGGCCGATGGCGGATGTCGGCGCCAGCGCGCTCGACTGGCTCTGCGGCCGCCGCGCGCCCGGTCTGCCCGGCAGCTCGTTCGTCTAGATTGGCCGCGGATGCCCGAGCTGCCCGAGGTCGAGACGATCCGCCGCCAGCTGGCCCCCCATCTCGAGGGACGGACGATCCTGGCGGCAGAGATCCTCGACGCCCGCTGGACGAGGCCCGAGGACCCCGGCCCCGTCGAGGCGCAGCTGCGCGGCGCGCTGGTCTGCCGCGTGAAGCGCGCCGGCAAGTACCTGGTGTGGGAGCTGGACGGCGACCGGCACCTGCTCGTCCACCTTCGCATGACCGGCTCGCTCCTGTACGACCCCGCCGGCGATCCTCCCCACACCCGGGTGCGGTTCAGCCTCGACGGCGCTCACCGACTCCTCTATGTCGACCCCCGGCGGTTCGGGACCGGCCACCTCCTGCACGGCGCCGCCGCGCGCGAGGCCTACCTGCGCGCCCGGATCGGGGTGGAGCCGCTGACCCCCCCGTTCACCGCCGAGCATCTGCGCAAGCTGGCCGCCGGGCGCCGGGCGCCGGTGAAGGCGTTTCTCCTGGATCAGCGGCGGGTGGCCGGGGTGGGCAACATCTACGCCGACGAGGCGCTCTTCCGCGCCGGGATCCACCCGCTGCGCCCGGCCGGCCGGCTCACCGCCGCCGACTGGTCGCGCCTGCGCCGCGGCATCGAGGAGGCGCTCAGCGACGGGATCGAGGCCAAGGGGGCGACGATCGACGACTTCAGGCACCTCGACGGCGCGCGCGGGTCCTTCCAGGATCGCTTCCTGGTCCACCGCCGGGCCGGCCAGCCGTGTCCCCGCTGCGGCGCGGCGGTGCGCAAGATCGTCGTAGCCGGCCGCGGCACCTACGTGTGCGAGCGCTGCCAGCGAGCGCCCCGGCGGACCGCCGCCCCCCGGCGCTCAGTCGCTCGCTCGACCCTCCCCTGAGACCGCCGCCCCGCCGCCGGCGTCGTCCCTCGCGAAATGGGTCTCCTCATACTCCAGCAGGCGCTCCTCGAGCGCCCGGAGGACATCGCGCCCGCGCCGGCGCGCGAGAAGCCGCCAGCCCGCCACCAGCCCCGCGCCCAGCAGCACCGAGCGAGCGGGGACGGCCACGCGCCGACGGGGTCGCCGCGGCGGGAGCCGCGCCTCCTCCAGCGCGGCCTGCGCCGCCGCCAGGAGCACGCGTTGACCGTCGACGCGCACCGCGGCCCGCGCTCAGCCGCGAGGAGACCACTTCGCGGAACGCCGCCGGGTGCCGTGCCGGGACGCCGAAGCGCCGCCGGATGAGCCCGTCCGCCGGCCGGCGCCCGAACGCGAAGCCGACGCGGCACGCCGCTTCGGCTGGCTGGCGACCTTGCCGTCCTCGATCGTGCCGCGCCAGCCGCCGGGATCCTGCTCACCCTGCATCTCGACGTACGCCTTGAAGCGGTGCAGGTCGCCTCGCGCGGCGCGCTTGACGTGCCGCATGCCGCGCGCCGCCTTCTCCAGCAGGCTGCCGGGCTCGACGTCGAGGCTCAGCTGGACGCGCGTCAGACGCGGACCGAGCTCGTGGAAGGTGACGACGCCGGTGTGCACGACCCCCTCGGTGACGTGCCATTTGACGCGCTCGTCCGGGCGCTGGGTATCGATCTTGGCCGTGAACTCCTTGGTCTTTCCCCAGATCCGGGTCGCGAAGCGCACCGTGCCTCGGTCTTCCTGGCTCACGTTGATCACGCGGTGCATGAACTGCGGCCAGGTCTCGAATCGCGTCCAGTGGTCGTAGACCGTCTGGACGGGGGCGGCGACGTCCACGCTCTGCTGGACCGGCATCCGCCTGCCGCTGCCGTGACCCGAGGCGCGCCTCTGCCCGCGTGCCCCCCCGGGCAGCGCGCGCTTGAGCGAGCCCAGCCGGCGCCCGGCGCCCGCGGCGGAGCCGAGGGTGTCGCCGATCGCCCCGGCGCCCGAGCCGACCTTCGCGGTGACGGCCTCGATCGCCTGCTTGGGGGCGCGGACCAGCTGGGCGCCCCTGATCAGCCTGCCGAGGCCCCTGGCCGTCACCGGGGCCAGCGCGGCGATGCCGGCGCCGACCGCGATGCCCTTGAAGCCCGACAGCGCGCCGTCGCTCGAGGCCGTTCGCGTGCGTGCGCCGCGGCCGCCCTGACGGGCGCTCCTGATCGCCTCGCCGACCGCGACGCTCAGCACCTCGCGTGCGCTGTCGCTCTCCAGCAGATGGCGCGCGCCCTCCTGCACGCCGCGGCCCAGTGGTGATCGTGCCATCCCTGATCCCCTCCTCTCGAGCAAGAAGTGTTCGTCGGTGTCTACCCGCCGCCCTGGGCGAGAAACGGAGTGGGTGCCCCCGCGCGGGGTCGAACATTCGTCCACCCGGGGCAAAGCCGTGTATCTGCCGCCGCCGCCGGGTAGTCCGCGTCGAAAGGGAGGTCGTTTGTCCGTAGCGACGCGGAAGAGGAGGGTGGGAAGCGATGAGGGCTCCGGACGCGAGGTCCTCAGGCTGACCTCGCGCATCATCCGGCGCACGCTCGCCGAGCGCGCTCCGCGGCCGTCGGCGCCGGTGGGCGCGCTGCTTGACCGGGTGCACCCCGGCGACGGGGGCCCGCTGGCCCACCGACTCCGAACCGTTCCGGTCCAGTGCGCGGTGGATGTCGCGGTGCCGCTCGCGGTCGCCTACCGAGAGTGGATGGGGCTCGAGTTCCTGCCCGAGGGCGCTTATTGGTCAACCTCCTGTGCGGGCGCGTGTAGGTTCGCGCCAGGGTCGACCACCGTCGGGAGAGGGCCAAGTGCGCTAGCCCGTGCAGAGGGCCACGATGAGACCAGCCCCTCCCGGCGGTGGCAGGCACCAGAAGCGGCAACACGACGTCGCGCCTCTGAGCGCCGATCAATAAGCATCCGCAAAGGTACCTGCCG